>Ga0307375_10006137_pt1 | contig 11171 bp, 8 predicted proteins | sample TR1MG_FD_202531 | JGI IMG/M metagenome (GOLD analysis project Ga0307375, IMG submission 202531) | Soil microbial communities from Risofladan, Vaasa, Finland - TR-1 | ecosystem: Environmental > Terrestrial > Soil > Coastal area > Acid sulfate soil | place: Finland: Risofladan, Vaasa | collected...
TACCACCGAGCCATGAAAAGCCGATATAGCCGTATACTTTAAGTTCATGGGGATCTAAGGCCGTCAGTGTGCCATGAAAATAAGTGTTGTTGTTCGGGTCGTAAATGCGACCCTGTGACCATTCCCCCGGACGCTTTGGTACGAAGTTGGCCAGAATTTGCGGCTGGCCCTTGGCACGGGCCTGCTGCACAGTGTCTTGCAAGTGCCCGACGCTTTGCCCGAATAGCGCGCCATTTTTCTCATAAATACGGATATAACCGTTGCCACCTGCGGTTTGCCACAGGCCAACAATGCCGTCACTGCGCGTACTTGCGAAAGCAATGCCGGTACTCCCCAGAAACAGCCCGATAAGGATGCAGGAAGCAGTTAAAAGAGGTTTCATTTGGTTAACCCTTCAGCCTTGTATATCTTGCTGTACATAGTTGTTGCAAAATTTTAACAAAATAGAAGTTGTTAATCAAACGGGCTGGATGAAAAGATATATGTTTCTGATTTAATTTGTTGTATTCATAAATTCTACCCACTTCATAAAGCGCGGACAATCCACCTTTTTAGGTGATTGCGATGGACGCGCTTAGCTGTCAAGCCACAGACAGAACGGAGGAAAGACATTGTCCTGAATCACCCTGCTTGTATTCCGTAGCGAAACTGTATAAAAATATAGTCGTTGCTATATGTTGCTATATGGTAGTAATCCACTGGCCCTCAGGAGATGCTGCATGGACGAACTCACCCTCCGACAGGCCGAGATTCTCGCCTGGATTCGTGCCCGCATGGCAGAAGACAGTTTGCCGCCCACCCGTGCTGAGTTGATGCGGGCTTTTGCCTTCCGTTCGCCCAATGCTGCCGAGAGTCATCTGCGGGTGCTGGCGCGCAAGGGCTATATTTTGCTGCAAAGTGGTACCGCCAGGGGTATCCGCCTCTGTGCGAGCGCGGCAGAGGAAATCGGCCTGCCACTGATCGGGCGGGTGGCGGCCGGGCAACCCATGCTGGCTGATGAGTTCCGGGAGGGGTCGTTGCCCGTCGATCCCCGGCTTTTTTCGCCAGGGGCTGATTATCTGTTGCGGGTGCAGGGGATGAGTATGCGTGATGCCGGTGTTCTTGATGGCGATATTCTCGCCGTTCGCCACGAGGCGGCGCTTACGCTTCAGAATGGCCAGATGGTGGTTGCCCGGGTCAACGGTGAGGTGACGGTCAAACGCTGGAAGCGGGATGGTGATCAGGTCTGGCTGCTGCCGGAAAACCCCGATTTTTTGCCCATTTCGGTAGATTTGCAGCGTGACAACCTGATGATCGAGGGTGTTGTGGTCGGACTCTTGCGCATCGGAGCCAAGCTATGAATTCATCTGCGCATGGTAGCCGGCAAGCGCGCTTTGGCGGTAGTTTTCTGGCGGGAATCAATGCCTGGATATGTGGCCTCTACTGATTCAGGGCGGCTTTGATTGATGGGGTCGTCTGGCTTTTACTACGGACACCGGTTTAGAATCCCAACATATCGTCATTACCTCTCACCAAGACATAAGGACAGTATCCATTCATGGAGAAAAAATCCATCGCGTTGGCCGTGGCCCTTTTTATCATCGGCGGCCTCACCGGCGCCGTCGTGGACCGTTTTGCGGTAGTGCCCCACACGGGAACGGAAGTCAGCCTTAGCGCTGCGGAAAGCTTGCTGGAATCCGTGACCCATGGGCAGGCCAAGGCTGAGAAGGTGTTCCCCGGCCCCGGTGGGTTAACCGGGATCGAAGTGACTCTGGAAGGACATCCGACCATTGCCTTTGCCACTGCGGATGGCAAATATCTGGTTGCCGGCCCAGTCCTGAATACGCAAGGCACGGACGAAGCGCACGCGGCGATGCTGAAGCTTGGTTTGATTCCCAAGCCGACAAGTCCTGCGACCATGGCCGCGAAGGCGGCGCATACCGACAGCTTTGTGCTGGGCACCAGCGGGCCTGAGATGATCGCTTTTATTGATCCTGATTGCATTTTCTGCCACAAGTTTTATGAAGAGGCTAAGCCACTGATTGACGCTGGCAAGCTCAGAGTGCGTTATGTGGTGGTGGCGTTCCTCAAAAAGAGCAGTGGCCCCAAAGCCGCTGCCATTCTCGCTGCCAAGGACCCTGCTATGGCTCTGATGAAAAACGAAAATAGCTTTAATGTGGGAACGGAAGAGGGGGGTATTCAGCCTGCTCAAAATCCTGGCACAGCCACCATTAGCGCAGTAAAAAATAATACCAAGCTGCTCGCTGAGAGCGGTGAAATGGCTACCCCCACCCTGATCTACTGCGATCAAAAAGGTGCGGCTACCCTGGTACATGGTTTGAAAAAAGAAAGCCTCAAAGATTTGGTTGCACACCTCGGTAACCTGCAAAATGGAGCATGCCAGAAGTGACTATGTCCGGGACAAACGCAGTCGTGATTCAGCGTGGTGATTACAGAGTACCTGCTTATCAGGTCTCTGAAATCGCTCTTGATCTGCGTTTGGACCCGGAAAATACTGAGGTGTCTGCCCGCCTCCATTTTCAATGCACGGCTCCAGCGCCGGTTAGCGAATTGCATCTGGACGGCGAGTCCCTGGAGCTATTGAGCCTCCAGCGGGATGGCCGGACACTGGCAGAACATGAATATCGACTGACTGACGCGGGGTTGGTGCTACTGAATCCCCCGGAATCTTTCGTTCTGGAGAGCAGAGTACGTATACATCCTGCGGCCAACTCCACGCTTTCCGGCCTCTATCATGCGGGCGGGCAATTCTTGACCCAATGTGAAGCGGAGGGTTTCCGGCGCATTACCTACACCCTGGATCGTCCTGATTGTCTCGCCCGCTTCACGGTCACTCTGCACGCCCCACAAAAAAATTGCCCGGTGCTGCTCGCCAACGGCAATTGTATGGCCACGGGTGACGAGGAGGACGGCTGGCACTGGGCCCGCTGGGAAGACCCTTATCCCAAACCGGCATACCTCTTCGCCATGGTGGCCGGTGATCTGGCGGTGGTCCGCGATCAGTACCGTACCGCTTCCGGCCGGGACGTGATGCTGGAAATCTATGTGGCCGAACGTGACAGCGGCGCTTGCGCCCAGGCCATGGACAGCCTCAAGCGCGCCATGCGCTGGGATGAGGAGGTCTACGGTCGGGAATACGACCTGGACCGCTACATGATTGTTGCTACCGACAGCTTCAATATGGGCGCGATGGAGAACAAAGGCCTCAACATTTTTAATGCTAAATATGTGCTCGCCAGCCCGGAGACCGCTACGGACAGCGACTATCAGGGCATTGAGTCAGTTATTGCCCACGAATATTTCCACAACTGGACCGGCAATCGAGTGACTTTGCGTGACTGGTTTCAGTTGAGTCTCAAGGAAGGCCTGACGGTGTTTCGCGATCAGGAGTTCAGTGCCGATCAGAATTCCCGCGGTGTTCAGCGCATCGGCGATGTGCGCCGTTTGCGCGCTGCCCAGTTCCCGGAGGATGCCGGTCCCCTTGCGCATCCGGTGCGGCCCGATGCCTATTCCGAAATCAATAATTTCTACACGGCGACGGTCTACGAAAAAGGCGCCGAACTGGTGCGGATGATCCACACGCTGTTGGGTAAAGCACAGTTTCGCCAGGGCATGGATCTCTATTTTCAGCGACACGATGGTCATGCGGTTACCATTGAAGACTTTGTCGCCGCCATGGAGGATGCCAACCAGCGCGATCTCTCCGGTTTTCGTCGCTGGTATAGTCAGGCGGGAACACCGATCCTACGTGCGACCGGTAGCTATGATCCGACTCGGCACAGCTATACCCTCACTCTGCATCAGGAAACCCCGGCAACACCCGGGCAGCCCGTTAAAGAGCCGGTGCCGATCCCCGTGCGTATGGCGCTGTTCAACACCCAGGGACAACGGGTCCCTCTGGGCGGAACTGACCGTGAAAGCATACTTTTAATGGAGCAGACTGAACAGTCATGGACTTTTAACAACCTGCCTGATCCAGTGATCCCCTCTCTTTTGCGCGGCTTCTCTGCACCGGTTCGCCTCGAAAGTCCGTTGGATGACGATGCCCGTAGTTTTTTGGCTGGCCACGATGATGATCCCTTCAATCGCTGGGAGAGTATCCAGGATCTTGCGGTAAAAGCCTTGCTCGCCGCCGTGGCTGATGCCTCGGTTGCCTCGCTGCCAGGCGCTCTGCGGCATGCTGTCGTGGCGACTTTAGGGGATGCGCAGATAGACCCGGCCTTCCGTGCCGAATTGCTTGCTCTCCCCAGCGAGGAATATATCGGCGAGCAGATGCCAGTGATCGCCGTCGAGGCCATTCATCACGCGCGCGATAGCTTGATGTGCAGCATCGGCACGCAGTTCGTGTCTGAGTGGGTCGGGTTGTATCACGATCTTGCCGCGGCCTATCAGCGCGACGCTTTGTCTATCGGTCGCCGGCGCCTGCGTAACCTGGCCCTGAGTTATCTGATTGCCAGCGACCACGAAGATCACGAGGAGATGACCCTGCATGCCCGTCAGCAATATGCCCAGGCTGATAACATGACGGACCGCTTGGCTGCTTTTCAGTTGCTGGTACAACATCGCCACCATGATGCCGAGGATATCCTGCTCGACTTTTACCGAAAGTGGCATGCATATCCGCTGGTGATCGACAAATGGTTTGCGATACAGGCAGCCGCACCACGCCCGGAAACCCTGCGTCAGGTAGAGCATTTGCTCGTGCATCCTGCCTTTGATTGGCGGGTACCTAACCGGGTACGTGCAGTGCTCGGTGGTTTTGCCGCTAATCCCACGGTTTTCCATGCAGCGGATGGGTCGGGCTACGCCTTTTACGCGGAACAACTCTGTCACCTTGACGATCTTAATCCACAGACAGCGGCGCGTCTGGCAACACCCCTGAGCCGTTGGCAGCGTTATGATGCTCCACGCCAGCAGGCTATGGGCGAAGCCTTGAAAATGCTGGCGGGTAAGCCTAAGCTTTCCCGCGACCTAGCAGAAGTCATACAGCGCTCTCATCCCACTAAATATTGAATATATTCAAAAATATAAGGAGACTGAAAGGATGGCTATAGATCGTCAACGCGCCCTCGCTAGAGCGCTCATGCTGAAAAACGAAGAAAGCCTGGATGCAGCGACAATCGCCGTTGCGGAACAGTTAAGTGGCAAGACCAATCTCACGCTCGGCGAGGCGGTCAGCGTTCTGGGTAATGATCAGATCGCCGAGGTGGCGGGTTTCTTAAGTGAGAGCCTGAATTGTCAGCAACTGGAGCAGGTCTGCGACACGGACACCTATGATCTCGAGCAGGCGCGCGAGTGGGAAGTGACGGAACCGCAATATTGCTTGGCCCACGAAATTGCCTTGATTGCGCATATGACCGAACGCAAGCGCGAGGGATTGGTTTAAGTGCTGACGGAATCAGCCCCACGGCCGTGGGGCGTTCTCCAGTCGCTCCCAATACCTGAAGAATTTTTTGCGTTGTCGGCTCTCCCGGGCATGGAGATAGCCCATCAGCATCCCCGCACTGAAAGCGAGTCCGTGCTTGCGGCTGGTAGCCAGCTCCGCCAGGTGCTGTCTTGCCATATCGGCGTCATGGACAGCACCAGAGATTTCCTGGAGGGCGGACAGCAGTTTGAGTAGTGTTTTACTGTCTTTGCTGGGCCATATATCGCCCAGCGCGAGAATCACATAGCGCCAGTTCTTAATGCGTATGCGCATGGCATGAAAACTGGCGGCGGTCTTGGCTGCATCTCCCGCCGCCATTAATTGGCGATCCTGACGCCGCAAATGCATTTCTGCGTAGTGCTGTAGATCCTGATCACTGTATAGCGCTGCACGCAGCAGCCGTGCCCAAAGCTTCAGAATCGCGGCGGCGCACTGGCCGAGATGGGCAGGTGTTGCTTCGGCTTGCACTATCAGCCAACTACGCAGCGGAATCACTTCGGTGCCCGTATCCGTGGCCAATGCTTCCCAATACATGGCGAGTACTTCATGATCACGGCGTATATTTTGCTGATGAAACCAGTCAGCCAATTCCTGACGGGCACTACCGAGACGGTTGTCAGCATCCAGAGCCCGGCAGAAGCGCAGCAGCGCGCGCAGGCTGCGGACGGTTTTGCGCAACTGATGTAAGGTCTGCGTGCTATTATCGGTCGAATGCTGCCTGGCTTCGCTAATCGCTTGTTGACTTTGTTGGATCAGCAGGCGGCTGAATGCTTTTCCGGCATTTTCGTGGCGGCGTAGCGGTGGTGTTTGGTAGCGCATCGTACCGGCATCGGTCGGTATCAGCCCGGCGAGACGCAAGCCCCGAAACATCTTGCTTTCCCCATCGGGCAACAGCGGCAGAGCGAGGCACAGTTCCGCGCCCATCTCCAATACCGCGGCAGCCTCTCCTGTTGCCAATTCCAGCTCTACTTCGAGAATAGGTTCACGTAAGCCGTTGGCAACGATTTCTCCGCGATCCAGTGCGACCAGAATCTGGCTGCCGTCCACGCGATCCACCCGACTCTCCAGCCGTTCAAAACGGGTTTCGAGAATGACTTGCAAGGCCAAATCCAAAAAGGGTGCCAGTAATGCTACAGCATCCGAGTCAGTAAACACCCGGAGATCAGCTTCGGAGGAGAAGACGGTGACGTTCCATTCGGGGCGCTGATGCAGTCCGCCAGCGGATTGGCCTTCGGCCTTGAGAGTGGCCACCCACTCTTTCCCTTCTCGACGTACACGGTAGGCTAGCCGGGCGCGCTGCAAGGCGCCATCACGGCTATCATAATAGAGAGCGTGAAGCTGCAAAGGGGAGGTCGTACCCAGTGCGAGCAGAGGATGTTGGCTGATTTTTTCCCAGGCGGCAGGGGACGGATCGAGTATCTGTAGTTTAAGCTCTTGTTCCACGTTTCCCCTCCGTTACAAAGCGCAGGATCTGCGCCCATTGCGGCAATTCAGCGCGGGTTTCTGCCATCCGCAAATCCGCTATGCCCGCGCCCAGTTGCGCGGCCCGCACATAGAGTTGGTTATCGCGCAGGGTGGCCACCACCGGCAGCTGCAAATCTGCCAGAAATAGTTGCAGACGCTGTCCGCCCTTGGTACGCGCATTCACGCGGTTGGCAATAACGCCCATGCGCACCTTACCCTTGCGAAAGCGTTTAATCTCATCCAGTTTTTCCAGGAAAAGACGGCTGGCGTCCATATCGAAAGAGGAGGGACCGATGGGTACCAACAGCACCTCCACCTCATCCAGCATGTCTTCCAGGCGCCCTTTTTTCAGGCCAGCAGGGGCATCAAAGACGACGAAATCGCTCGTTGGATAATCACGGAAATCCCGATCAGCATCGGCAATGATGGACAGCTTTGGCAGGTGCTCCGACCGCCGCTCGGCCCAGGAGCTGGACGAGTGCTGCGGATCCAGGTCAGCGAGCAGTACCGAACCGCGTAGTGCCAGAAAACTGGCGAGGTTGGTGGCAACTGTCGTCTTTCCGGCACCTCCTTTGCTGTTGAGCACCAGCACCCGGATCACGACGAAACCTTGTCACGCATGGTGGCTACTCCTATTGTAGTGTTCCAGTAAACGGTCCTGAGCCGATTTACAGGCGGCATCTGGGGTTTTACGCAGAAAATCATAAGTACCATCGGCACGCATGACCCAAGCGTTACAGTCATCTTCCAGGTACAGCTGAAGGGTTTCTTTGAGTATGCGTGCGCGCAAGTCGGGATCGAGAATGGGTACCGCGACTTCCAGGCGGCGAAAGAGATTGCGTCCCATCCAGTCGGCACTCGATATCCAAAGCTTGGGATGCCCGTCATTCCCGAAGTAGTAGACACGGCTGTGTTCGAGAAAACGACCGACAATGGAACGCACCCGGATACATTCAGAGATACCGGGTATGCCGGGACGTAAGGCACAGGCGCCGCGTACCACCAGGTCGATTTCCACCCCGGCTTGGGAGGCCCGGTACAGGGCGCGGATCAGGTCTGGTTCGACCAGCGCATTCACCCGTGCGATGATGCGGCCTTTCACGCCGAGCCGGGTCTCTGCCTCAATGGCATCACGTATCCCGCTGAACATGGTAAAGGGACTTTGCAGCAGGCAACGCAGTTGCGGTGCCTTACCCATGCCGGTGATATGCATGAACAGATCGTTCATGTCGGCCGTGATGTCAGGATGTGTGGTGAGCAGGCTAAGATCGGTATAAATCCGCGCATTACGGGGATGATAATTGCCAGTACCCAGATGCCCGTAGAGGCGAATCCCGTCCTCCTCACGGCGTAGGACCAGGATCATCTTGGCATGTACCTTGTGGTTGACCACGCCGTATACCACCTGTACACCCACCTCTTCCAGGCGCTCCGCCATCCGGATGTTATTGGCTTCGTCAAAGCGGGCCTTGAGTTCGACCACGGCAGTGACCTGTTTGCCCGCCATCGCTGCTTCTATCAGCGCATCGATGATGGGAGAGTCTGGGGTGGTGCGATATAACGTCTGTTTGATACCGATGACTTGCGGATCACTGGCCGCTTGGCGGAGAAAATCCAGCACCGGATTGAAGCTCTGGTAAGGGTGATGGAGGAGAATGGGTGCCTCGCGGAGTTGGGCAAATATATTCTCCGGTCGCGTACAGACTGAGGGTAGGCCGGGTACAAAGGGCGGGAAGAGCAGATCGTGGCGAGGAACCATGTCGATGATGGCGGCCAGCCGTGACAGATTCACGGGACCCAGCAGCGAGTACAGATTATCCTCACCAAGCTCAAAATGCTTCAAGAGGTAGTCGATCACCTCGCGCGGACAGTTGCTGGCGACTTCCAGCCGTACCGCCTCACCAAAAGGGCGCATCGGCAATTCATCAGCGAGCGCATCGAGGAGGTTGTCCACCTCTTCTTCGTCCACGAAGAGTTCACTATTACGGGTTACCCGGAATTGATAAAAACCCTGTATCGTCAGGCCCGGAAAGAGGGTTTGCACATGCTCGTGAATGATAGAAGAAAGAAACACGAAATCATGCGGACCGGCCAGGTGCGTTGGAATCTGGATGATACGTGACAGTATCCGCGGTGCCTGCACGATGGCGATGGGACTATGTCGCCCATAAGCATCCTGGCCCTCCAGGGCGATGGCAAAATTCAGTCCTTTGTTCTGTACCTTGGGAAAGGGGTGGGCTGGGTCAAGGCTCAAGGGGGTGAGCAGGGGTAGGACTTCACTCTGAAAATAGCTGCTGATCCAGCGTCTTTGCGCGGCCTGCCATTCGCGCCGACGCAACAGACGGATACCCTCTTTGGCCAGTGCCGGTAGCAGTCGTTGGTTCAGGCAGCGATATTGCGCAGAGATAATTTCGTGGGCCATTTTGGCTACGGCTTCAATTTCGAGATTGGGTCCGAGCATATCCGGCCCCGAAGGACCGGCACCAAATTTGCGCCGTTGCAGAAGCCCTGCCATGCGTACTTCAAAAAATTCGTCCAGATTGTTGGAAACGATGGTCAGAAAACGTAAACGCTCCAGCAGGGGTACATGTGGATCATCTGCCAACGCGAGTACCCGCCGGTTAAATTCGAGGATGCTGAGGTCGCGGTTGAAATAGAGATCGGGATTGTCCAGAGAGGGCGCCGCATCAGCTTTTTGCGGGGCAGGTGCCTCATTCATGTGCGTATCCCCATGCGTTGTTCTGCCGCAATCAGGGTATTCTGCAAGAGTGTGGCTACCGTCATGGGGCCGACCCCGCCAGGGACTGGCGTGATCCACGCCGCACGTTGCTCCGCACCAGCAAAGTCTACATCACCGGTCAGCCGCCCATCCGGAAGACGATTAATGCCTACATCAATGACCACGGCTCCTTCACGAACCCACTCACCAGGTATCAGTCCCGGTTTGCCGGCCGCCGCGACGAGCAGCTCGGCGCGCCCCACATGGGCCGCAAGATCGCGGGTGAAGCGGTGGCAGACGGTCACCGTCGCCCCGGCCAGGAGGAGTTCCAGCGCCATGGGCCGCCCGACAATATTGGATGCGCCGACAATCACCGCTTCTTTCCCTCTGACCTCTATGCCAGTTTCCTGAAGCAATGTCATGATACCGGCGGGCGTACAGGAGCGCAGCAGCGGCGCGCGCAGCGCAAGGCGGCCGACATTGTAGGGGTGAAAGCCATCGACATCCTTGTCGACAGCAATGGCCTCAATGATTTCTTCAGGATCAAAATGTGGGGGCAGGGGCAACTGCACCAGGATGCCATCCACAGCATTATTGGCGTTTAATTCGGCAATGTGAGCCAGGAGATGCTGTGGCGTGCTGTCTGCAGGAAGATTGGCAGAAAAAGAACTGATACCTACGGAAGCACAGGCATCGCGTTTTTTTTGGACATAGACTTGCGACGCCGGATCGGCCCCGACCAGCACTACCGCAAGGCCAGGGGAGCGTCCATAGCGCTGGAGAAAAGCTTGACTGCGATGGGTGACCTCCGCCTGTATTTTTTTGGCTATGGATTTGCCATCAATGCGTTGCGCAGTCACCAGGACCTCTTTGCTAAGGTCTCAATGCTCAGGAAGAATTTATGACCCATGAAAAAATTTACCTGTGTGCGAATAGCGAACCAGTCAACCCGGCAGTATTTGCCAGTATTCTTCTGGCCACTCTCCGTCTTGTCAAGCGAAAAAAGCCGGGATCCCAATCAGCATCCCAGCCAGATCCATTGCGCCAAAGAGTCTACTTCCGTCAGGCTTCCTGGGTGTTCCGGGGCGCGCGTAAATCCTTGGCGACGAGCATATACATGGCTGGCACCACGAAGAGCGAGAAGAAAGCGCCGATACCCAAGCCGGTAAAGATCACCAGGCCCATCTGGAAGCGACTGACCGAGCCGGGTCCGCCCGCCAGCAGCAAGGGCAGAACGCCCAGCACCATCGCCCCCGTAGTCATGAGGATGGGACGCAAACGAATGCTGGAGGCCTTCTGCACGGCTGCTCGCTTGTTGAGCCCTTCTTTCTTCTGAATCTCGTTGGCGAACTGCACGATCAGGATACCTTGCTTGGCGATCAGACCAATCAGTGTAATCAGCCCTAATTCCGTATAGATGTTGATGGAAGCCAGCCCCAGGCTGATGAAAATCAACGCACCACTGATGGACATGGGTACCGTGATCAGCACGATCAGCGGGTCGCGGAAACTCTCGAACTGTGCGGCCAGCAACAAATAAATCAGGATGATGGCCAGTGCAAA
>Ga0307375_10006139_pt1 | contig 11169 bp, 21 predicted proteins | sample TR1MG_FD_202531 | JGI IMG/M metagenome (GOLD analysis project Ga0307375, IMG submission 202531) | Soil microbial communities from Risofladan, Vaasa, Finland - TR-1 | ecosystem: Environmental > Terrestrial > Soil > Coastal area > Acid sulfate soil | place: Finland: Risofladan, Vaasa | collected...
TTGCATGGCTTCAGCATCTTCTTTGCTCTTGAAGAATATCGCACCCTCTAACCCATCTACTTCTCGATTATCGACTAGTGCATAAATATTCATTATTGAATTATATCGTTCCGGGGTGAGAGAGGGAACTACAACATTATTGACATCCATTATTAAATCTCCAATTGAATTATATCGTTCCGGGGTGAGAGAGGGAACTACAACACCAAACTTATAACTAGTATGTTGAATTTACATTTTTCCATCATTTGAAAAATGTAAATTCGTCACTTGCTCCATATTTTACGTTTAATATCAATTTCCAATAATGCTGTTTCCGCAGCTTTATCGGCAAATGTATTCTCCTCGCGTGGTATCCATTTGAATTTAAGGTTATTGAATTGCTGTATTAATTCAGCGTTACGGACAGCCATATAGCCATATGCTTTTTGCGGATCAATTTTATATTCACCTTGCATCTGTTTAATCGCCATTTGAGAATCGCCAAATATATGTATTTCCTCTTTCTCCAATCCATTCTCTTGCAGATACACAGAGCTTTCCAAAGAGCGCCATGCTCCGCTACATTATTAGAGGCAGCCTTACCTTCATTGTCTAAAATGCCGTATAATTTGGTTATCTCAGTTCCATTCACGATATAAATACCAAAACTCATTTTCCCATTTGCAGCATTTGGCTCACACGCGCCATCAAAATTTACTTTAATTGTCATAAATCACCTTGTTTAAATTTGTAATGCACAATATACTTTTAATCTTTATCAATATCAATAGGTTTTATCTATGAAAGAAAAATGTTGCATTGAAGGCTGTAAGAAAAAGATATTTATAAAGAAGCATCAATTATGTAGTCCACATTATTTACGTTACCAGCGTACTGGTTATGTTGGGGATGTGACTATTCGGCCTAGAAAAGATTTACCAGCTTTTCATTTACTATTATCAAAGGAAAAGTAATGGATTTCTTAACTGAGCTAGAAAAATTCATGGTGCAAAATGGTATTTTTATTAATGGAAAAGTAAATATTCATTCCACTAAATTTCAACGATTCAGAGGTGCTAACAATAGCACGCGAGGAAAAGACTTATTTGTAAAAATATTAGGCGATTGCGAAGGCGCTACTTTTGGTGATTGGCATGACCAAAGCACTTGGCGTACCTGGTGGATGTATGACTGGAATAAATTAACAACCGTTGAAAAGGTTGCACGTCAAAAAAGAATGGATGAATATAGAACTCAAGAATTACAAGAACGCTATGACGCTTCCCAGAGAGCAAGAAGGGAATGGGCAAATGCGAAATCACCTGAAAGTAATCATCCTTATTTATTGAAAAAGAAAATAAACAACCCCCATGCTTTGCGTCAAATAGAAGATAAATTAGTTTGCCCTGTATATGGTAATGATGGTGAATTGATATCTATCCAATATATTACGGACACTGGTTTCAAATACTATGAGCCTGGCACTAGCCCGCGTGGGGGATGGATGATTATTGGCAATGAGTTAGATTCAAATTGCTTTATATGTGAGGGCTACGCAACTGGTAACACTATATATGAAGCACGTGGACAATCTGTTCTGGTGGCGTTTACGGCTTATAATTTATTAAATATCGCCGATAGATTTGTTCGAAAATATCGAAATACTGTTTTTTATATTTGTGGTGATAATGATCAATCCCTGAAAGAAAATGTGGGCTTTGAATGCGCCAAAGAAACGGCCATGTTGACGGGTGCTATGTTGATTATTCCTAAATTCGAACATTTGATATTCGCAGGAAAAGCAACTGATTTTAACGATTTGTTACTCATATCTAATATGGATGAAGTTAAGAATCAATTATATGGCAAAAAATAAAGAGGAAAATGCTTATATCAATCAATTTTACGCAGGAGTAGGATGGTGATTCTGAGGGGAGTTAGTCGCTCCCCATCAAGATATTAGTCCTTTATTCCAAGGGTCTCATTGCGAGACGGATCAATGGACTTTTTTAAACAAACAACAGGGATTATTCTAAAGGTTATGCAAGAGAATGCAATCCTTAATCCCTATTACAGGAGTTTTTATGTCGGATATTCATGACAAAGTAGAAGAAATAAATAATGTTGCAGAAAAATTTCACAATAAAAAAGATGAAACCAATATAGTTGTTTTTAATCCGATTAGTTATCCCGAACGAATGGAAACAAAAACGGGATTCAAGGCATTGGATACCTATAAGAATTTAAAATGGCTATTAATGGAGAATTTCAACGCTACTATCCGATTTAATATGATGACTAGACGTCGTGAGATAACTATTCCTGGTCATTATGTTTTCAAAGATGATAGTGATAATGATATTTTATCCCGAATAGACCGTTTAGCAGTATTAAATGGAATGCCCATTAAAAAACTAGATAAACACTTAGATGTTATAGCTGGTGAAAGTCCATATCATCCCATTGTTAAGTGTATCCAAGATAAACCTTGGGATGGATTCAAGCGATTAGATAGTTTCTTAGCAACCATTCATACCGATAATATGGAATATTCAACTAAAATAACTAGGACGTGGATGGTAGGCGCAATTGCTGCTGCGTTTAGTGAGGACGGATTCATCAATCAAGGTGTGCTTGTTCTGGCGGGCGCTCAAGGTATTAACAAAACGCGTTGGGTGAAATCCCTTGATCCTATAGGCTGCGGAGCGGTAAAGGAAGGCGCTTTTCTTGACCCGTCCAATAAAGATAGTCTCATTCAACTTGCTAGTTACTGGATAGCGGAACTTGGTGAGCTTGATTCTATTTTCGGCAAGTCCGCCATGGGACGCCTTAAAAGTTATATAACTATGCAATTTGACCATGTGAGGTTTCCTTATGCTTATAAGCCAACAGTATTGGCTAGGCGAACCGCTTATGTTGCTACCGTCAATGAAGAAAATTATTTAATTGATCAAACAGGAAATAGGCGTTGGTGGACTTTATCCGTTACCAAAATTGATCTGGATCATGACTTGGATATGCAACAAGTATGGGCAGAAGTCTATGACTTATGGCAGAGAGGCGCATTGCCGTATCTAAGCCAGGAAGATCAAGAATTAGTCAATGAAAAAAATACTCAGCATGAAAAGATTGACCCTATAAAGGAGAAATTACTTAGTCATTGCGATTGGGAAAATGGCATTTTGAGAAAGATATCAGCGACTGATTTATTCTATGAAATGTTTGGAAAGCATGGAACGAGAGGAGAGGTTACTTCACTAGGTTCCACCTTAAAAGAGCTAACAAAGAAATTACCTGAAAAAACAAAATTTTCTAACCTGCATGAAATACCACAAAGAAGGAGTATTTTGTTTAAATAATACTCTATTTGGTGGAACCTGGTGGAACCTATAAAATAATAGGTTCCACCTTGCAAAGCCCTGATACGACTGGTCTGGTGGAACGGTGGAACCTATGGAACCTATTTATAAAGATATAGAAAATGAATAATAATAAGTACGTTATTATAAAGGTTTGGAAAACATAGGTTCCACGTTCCAACGTTCCACCTTTTCATTCAGTGAAACAACTTGGATAAATGTTTCACGATATGCCATATTGCACATTGAACCTACTAATTTAATTTTTATTAGTAGGTTTTTAGTAGTTGGGTGACAGCGTTGACAATGAGTGAACATAAAGTTTACAGTTATGACTCACAAGCCTGTAAATATCCGGATGAACGATGCAATATCAGCAAAACGAATGGCAGCGACACGGCAAGAAATGGCGAACTTCCAATCTGAAGGCTCTAGGAGCGTTATATGGCGTAGATGATACTGCATGCCACTACCCTACTAATATTGATAAAAAGTTGAGTAGTGAGGAAATTTACCCCCTAGAAAAGGGATATAGAAAGCTGGTAGAGAGTGACAACAGCCACAACAGCCACAAGGACGCCTGATAAATGACTATCGAAAAAATACTGCCCACACCACACATGCAACGCAAACATCAAGAGCAAGACGAACAAATACGCTTAGTGGCCTGGATGCAAAAAAAAGGAATCCTGCACCACTCAATCCCGAATGGCGGTAAACGCACCATACAATACGCCGTTATGATGAAAAAAACAGGATTGGTACGCGGCATTCCCGACCTGTTTATCCCTTATTTGCGGGGCGGATACGGTGGGCTATACATCGAAATGAAACGTATAACCGGTGGCTCAATTCTTGAAGAGCAACAATTCTGGATAGAGCAATTGCGGAAACAAGGATACGTGACCGCCGTGTGTAAAGGATTTGAAGCTGCAAAAAAAGAAGTTGAAGAATACTTGGCGCTTGATACAATGACCGCTTCCCCATCTTGTTAAAAAAGGATAATAAAAACAATGTCTATCGTTATTATCATTACGTGCATTAGTTGCTTCGTGATCGGCGGAATTATCGGCGCATGTGTTGCTCATGTCCTTTATTTGCCAGCTTTATCAAGATGTGAAAAAGCCGAAAAAGAGCTAGATAGCTTGTTTTATGAGCTTGAAAAGCTTCATCACGCGCTTACGAGCGAGATGAATAAAAATAATACAACCTCGATGCCAGCAGGATACCCCTCTAATGATCCTAATGATGACGCAACATGATAAGCAAATGCTGTCGAGCTATGCTTGTCGTGCGAGAAAATGAATTCGCGTACTATGAATGTAATGCTTGCTCACGACCCTGCGATCCGATAAATTATAATAACGGAAACAAGGAAGGAGAGTATAAATAATGGTCAGCTATGATTTAGCATTTGCATACATGCAAAAAAATGAAGGTGGCCTCGTCGATAACCCGCAAGACCCAGGGGGTATTACAAATTTTGGCCTCTCATTGCGATTCCTGAAATCCCTCCCTCTTTCTGATTTGCAAAAATATGGAATAAATTACCCGCCAAACGCTGACGATATACGCAGTTTAACAATCGATAAAGTAAAGCCACTTTATCATGATTTTTTCTGGTCAGAAGCGCGTTTTGCAGAATTATCTAATCAAGATTTAGCTAACTATCTGTTTGATGCTTCGGTAAATCTGGGTATATCTCCTGCAATTAAAGCACTTCAGCGTGCGTTGTGGTCAGCACTGCAATGCAAGGATACGCTAAAAGATGATGGCATTTTGGGAGATATCACTCTCAATATGCTCAAAGATCATTACACAATATCATATCGCATACTGTCAGCATTACGCTCAGAGCGGGCTAGCGAATATCGTGTTATAAACGCGCAAGACAATAAACCCGAATTTTTAGCGGGATGGCTAGATAGAGCGTATCGAAAATGAGTAAGTTAACTGAATTTGCTCAAGTTTTCTTCCGACATCTCTTGACCGGAAAAGATAATCAAACTTATGATATTGGCAGGATTTTGTGGCTATTAAGCGGATTAGTCTTTTTAGCGCTGTCAATTTACGATGTGTTGCAAGGCAACCCTTTTAGATGTGTACATTTCGGCGCAGGAGCTGCGAGCATTTTAGCAGGGGGCGGGGGTGGATTGGCACTTAAAAAAAGTACAGAACCCGATTGAATGATTAAAAAATGAGAAAAATGAGAAAAATATGATATATGAGGCAATCGCGTTAGTGATAGTCGTGTTACTAACAATAATCGGCGTTGAGTCAATTTATGTACACGAGTTGCATATCAAAGAAAAAGAACTCTTACTTGAAGTTGATTCGTGCTCTGTAGATTTAAAAATGCAAAATAACAGCATTATTAAACTTAAAAAGCAATCAGAGATAGAATTATCGCGCATTATGAAAGCAAGATCAGACGCTATGATTGCATCTAAAATTGCTGAAGAAAAGTTAAACGAAATAGAAAAAGAGCGAATCGGCAAGACTTGCAAAGAAGCTATGCGCTTCGGTCTGAAAAATGCTAACGCGCTATACGAGTGCTATCAACTTGACTGCAACAAAACAAAAAGTTGATCACGCAAGATATTATCATCATTAGCTAACATCTCTACTGATACAACGTATGCTTTTATAATTTGTGCATCCGTGCTAGTCGACTTCAGAAATTGAAGTGGCAAGTCGGGTTTGGGTGGCACATAAATAGGAGGCACTTTCGCTGAAATGGGTACATCAACAACCCTGGGCAGTTGCGAAGATATGCAACTGCTTAAGATCATTGTTGCACAACATAATGACAATATTTTATATTGCAAAGATAATCTCAGTAAGCTTGTTATTGTCATTTATATGCTCAGCAACAGGCTCAGCAACAGGCTCAGCAACAGGCTCAGCAATAGGCTCAGCAATAGGCTCAGCAACAGGCTCAGCAACAGGCTCAGCAACAGGCTCAGCAACAGGCTCAGCAATAGCACTGCTTCTTGTCAACGTTGCAAGCACTTGCTGACTGATCATTGATTGATGTTGCAAACTATTGCTCAATATATCGTTTGATAGATTTTGAAGCGCGCTTATTACATCTTTGATTGCTGTCGTATAGCAAGTAGCAGATATCGCACAAATTCTGCTCACTTGATCGGGTGTGAAAGTAGGTTGCATGTTTTGATCCCTTTATTTTGAATTAATGTACAGTCATGAGTTGTTAGTTTAACTTGATATGCGTTTAAAAAAAAGTCTGATGTTAGCGAAAATATGCACGCTGTGATAGTGCAGACTAAAAATAAACTTAAAAGTATTATGTTTAACGTTTTCATTAATTCCACCATGATTCATCAATATCTGATTCTAATAATTCTGCTTTCGCGTCCTCTGGAGTAGCCCCACGCCCAAAAGGATATTGATTGCCAGGCTCGTATTCCAATCCATCATAGTAAGCTACATAATCCCAACCCCTGTGCGGGGTTGGATTGCCTGTTTCTTCAACTATTATTTTTTTAGTCATAAGAGTGTCTTCTTTCATAAGCTGCTTCAGATTGCGATTCGTAAATAAAGATCATTTCTTTTGCGAGTGCCAAAAAAATATTAATCTCATTATCATTAAGTATGTGAAACAATAAGAAACCTATTTGTTCTACTCTCAACTCACTGATGTTTTCTTTTAGTTTTATAAAAGTTTCGTCTTTTTCCCAATGATCTGTCGCTATTTTTATTATATCCATCGCAACGTCTAAATCATCTCGTGCATTTATCATGATTATTTCCTTTCATTTAAGTTGATATACATTTTATATTTCCTTTAATTTATCCAAAATATTAGCCATCGCCAGTGCCATCGCCATTGCCATCGCCATCGCCATCGCCATAGCCATAGCCATCGTAAAAGCCAGTGCCAGCCCCAGCGCCATCGCCAGCGCCATAGCCATGGCCATTGTAAAAGCCAAAGCCAGAGCCAGAGCCAGCGCCATCGCCAGAGCCAAAGCCAGTGCCAGAGCCAGAGCCAGCGCCATCGCCATTGCCAAAACTGTTATTTACTTCTGCCATAATTTTACGCCTTTGATACTTAATCTAGCCATTTCGGTGCAATCTAAAATTTCGATTGCATTGAGTAATTCAACGCGGCTGACTTCGCACGGAAACATACAATCATCAGGGTTTTTAACTCCTTCCATTGCCAGCTGTGATAAAGACGCAGCGCCTGACCATTTCCAGAGACGCCTGGCATTATGTAATACTACTTCTTGTCCGTTTCGTGATTGTAATTCTCCAGCGAAGACACCAGCTGAATAAGTTCTCACGATGCAATATTTGCCATTCTCATTTGTTGCTTTGTTACCTTGTAATAATTGAACTAATTGCATGACGTCTTTCAATTTCATTTCTTCGAGCATTGTATATTTCCTTTCAGTTAGTTAGTTAGTTGATTGAGAGATAATATCATACTTAGATATTATCGCAACTATTATTTTGATTAATTTAATCGAAAAGTGAAAACCATTTTTTTCTTACTAAACTTTTTAAATAAATCTGGGTGTGTAGCTTCAAACTCTTTTTGCTGAAAGCTTGTTCTGTCCGCGCCTTTGTATGTTGCTAGTGTTAATCCGCGGGCTGTCACGTACTCGCTCGAATCATTGAAATGTTCGCTGATTACGTCTTTTTGCAGTAAGTCATAGTAAGCTTGCAGCTCTTTTATCTCATCTTTCAACGTTTTCATTTGCACGAGCTTTTGTTCAACTGTTTGTAGTGCGCTTTCGATAACGACTTTAGGTAGTGTTCTTAAATTAGTCATGATATAGTTGCTCTCTCAGTTAGTTTGTCGTTTAACCCGCTCATGATCCTTCCTTATCGTGAGCGGGGATTTTTTAGGTGATTTATACGCTTAGCCTTGCGTAAGTTTTATTTTTTATAATCGCGCTGCCATGCATTGATCTTATTTCGTCCATATTGTACTTGCCACGGCTAAATGATTTGTAATCCGCAGGCCGAAAATGCCACATCATTTTTTTTGGCGCCCACTTAAAATTAGCAGCTTTGAGTTGCTCGCGGAATGGCTTTGTATCACCGCTCACCCAGATCCATGCTCCGCAAACTTCAATTTCTAAGCCAAAATTGATGATCGAATTGAGAGCGTTATTAATTGCTTCGCCGTAATTCGTTGAATCTGAATCGATACACTCGACCGCAGTATAATCTTTTAAAGAGTCATAAGCAGCGTTTACAATTTTCATCATTTCTAGTCCTGCTGGGTTTCGGTCAGGATGATACAAGCTGCACGCTTTTCGATAAGCTAGCTTGATATCTTCCTCGCTTGCATCAGCTTTTAAATTAAGCGTATTAAGCGCGTCTTTATTATTCATTTTCATTTTTTTAATCTCTCAGTTAGTTAGTTGATGAAGAGATAGTAACACATATTGAGATAGTAGCAACTATTATTTTGATTGTTTACAAAATAAATTTTTGTGCTAAAATAAATCAACTTAACTTGACTATAGAGAGAGATAAAAAATGACTAAAGACAAAGACAAGCGCAAAGATAAAGACAATCGCAAAGATAAAGACAATCGCAAAGATGATAAAAAAATGATGGAAAAGAAGAAAAAAAAGGACTGCGGTTAATGCTAGCACGTTGCGAAAAGTGTGCGGGAATTAAGACTTATCTAGCACTTGGCGGTATGCGTAAAGAGTGTGATGCATGTCACGGCGTTGGCAGTATCATTAAAGATAACGTGATTGATGAGCTCCATGAGCTCCATGAGCCTGTGCAGATCACTAATGAGCCAAAACGACGCGGAAGAAAGCGCAAAATGAGGAGCGACTAATAATGAGCGTCGGCCGACCAACTTTATATACTGACGCTTTATGCGAGCGTCTGCTAACCGCAATGCGTGCTGGCTTATCAGTAGTACGCTTTTGTCGTGAAGAGCAAATTAGTCGTAAAACATTCTATGAATGGGTTGGAAAACATCCAGCATTAAGTATCACTTTTGATAAAGCAAAAGATGAATGCGAAGGATTTTGGGAAAAGTGGCTTGTTGAAAATTTAGACAACAAGAACGTTAATTCTGCACTTGTTAAATTATTTTTCGCTAATCGTTTCGGTTGGCACGACAAAACAGATAGCAAAATCGAACATAGCGTGATGCCGCACGAAGAATGGGTTAAACTGTTGAAATAAATGGAATTTAATTAAATATGACAGCTAAAGACGTTGAGATGGTAACACGTCAGAAGCTCAAAGATGATTACGAGCACTACGCTTTGAATGCGCTATTCATACGTCCAAAAGATGGCAATCTTGTACCTTTTATACTCAATCGTGGTCAAAAGTATATACACTCAATAGTTGAAGATCAACGTGCTCGCACTGGAAAAGTACGTGTGTTGATATTGAAAGGCCGACAAATGGGCTGCACAACTTATATACAAGGGCGTTACTATTGGCGTGTCACTCATAACGCCGGCGTGCGAGCCTTTATTTTGACGCATGAAGAAGAAGCTACTAATAATCTTTTCGAGATGTCAAAAAGGTTTCACGAAAATTGTTTGCCAGCGCTTAAGCCAGCGACTCGCACGTCTAACGCTAAAGAGCTACTGTTTGATGCGCTAGACTCGGGGTACAAGCTTGGCACAGCTGGCAATAAGTCGGTCGGACGCTCAAGCACAATACAGTTTCTACACGCTTCGGAAGCTGCATTTTACAAGCATGCCGAAGAACACGCAAAGGGTATTATGCAAACAGTTCCGGACGCTGCGGGCACTGAAATATTTATCGAATCGACAGCGAACGGGGTGGGCAATTGGTTTCATCAGCAATGGCAACTTGCCGAAGCTGGACAATCAGACTACATACCGATTTTTGTCCCTTGGTTTTGGCAGGCAGAATATGTAAAACCCGTACCCGACGATTTTAAGCTGACAGACGAGGAAGAGACGCTTAAAAGCTACTATCATCTAACGGACGAACAGATAAACTGGCGTAGATCAAAGATAAGTGACTTATCTGTTAATGGGGTGGATGGCACTAAGTCATTTCACCAAGAATATCCTTGTTCAGCAAATGAGAGTTTCGTACTCACGGGCGAAGATTCTTACATCGCTCCGGATTTAGTATTGAGAGCTCGAAAAGCGACAAATGTCGAAAAATACGGTCATAAGATAATCGGCGTTGACCCCGCGCGTTTCGGTGACGATAGAACGGCTATCATCAAGCGACAAGGGCGCGTAGCGTATGATCTGCAAACGTATATCAAAAAAGACACGATGGAAATTGTCGGATATGTCTATCAAATTATTCTCGCTGAAAATCCCGACAAAGTGTGCATAGATATCGGCGGTCTTGGCGCTGGTGTGTATGACCGTCTGTGCGAGCTAGTTGATCGCTCTATACTCGTTGCTGTGAATTCCGGCGCTGGTGCGCTGGATAGTCGCAAGTATTTAAACAAACGGGCGGAAATGTGGGCACTCGGTAAAAAATGGCTAGAAGATGAGCCATGTTTGATTCCAGACTCAGACGAACTGCAAGCAGATATGTGTAACGCAAAGTATACGGTGGATTCTAATTCGCGATTAGTCATTGAGAAAAAAGAAACTATGAAAAAGCGTGGTGTACGATCAAGCGATTGTGCTGATTCTTTTTTGCTCACATTTTCCGTACCCGAACTATCTCTACAGACAAATAGCGCAGGCAGTCAAGCTAAGCGCGTTAAGCAAGTCATGTCTAAATTCACGGCTATACAAAAATTAAACAAAAATAGGAAACGTTGAAAAAATGAAAGGCCATCGTTTGGGACGATGGCCAATACAGAAACGAACAACAAGC
>Ga0307375_10006140_pt1 | contig 11168 bp, 9 predicted proteins | sample TR1MG_FD_202531 | JGI IMG/M metagenome (GOLD analysis project Ga0307375, IMG submission 202531) | Soil microbial communities from Risofladan, Vaasa, Finland - TR-1 | ecosystem: Environmental > Terrestrial > Soil > Coastal area > Acid sulfate soil | place: Finland: Risofladan, Vaasa | collected...
GGCCGCAGCGCCGGTACCCGAGCAACCACCGATCCCGCTGCCGGCACCGCCCGCCCCGACGGTGAACCTGCAAGTGGCGCCGCTGAAGGTGCCGGCATCCAGCGTGCCGCCCGATCTGCCGCAGTTGCCGGCAACGGCCATCCAGGTCACCGAGGCGCCAGCGCAGCCGGTGCCGGTGCCGACGGTGGCGTCAGCGCAAGTCGAACTTCACATGCCGGCGGTCAAGATCGATGTGGCGGCCAAACTGCCGACGGCGGCGATCCAGCCGCCGGTGGTGGTGGAATCGCCGCCATCGAGCAGCACGGCGGCGACCGTGGCTACCGCGGCGACTGTGGCGGCATCCCCGTCGGCGGTCCGGCAGGCAGCGACATCGCCGGCACCGGCCAAGGCAGAACAATCCGCCGCCATCAGCAGTCCGCACCAGGCCGATTCCACTCAGCCGAACAGTGCACGCGATGTCAGCTCCGCACCGAACGCCACACCGCTGGGCAGCGACAGCGCCACGCCGGGTGAGCCCAACGGCGTGACCGCAGCAGCGCAACCCACCGTCAGCCACGGCACTGTCCAGGCGTCAGCGCAGGGCAACGGCACGGAAGCAGGCCCCGGCAAAGTCGGCGGCAAACAGCCCGGTGCCGCGCAGGGCGAGTTGCATGGTGCACTGGGTGGCTACGTGCAGCTGAAGCCGCACGGCGATACCCAGATCATGAATCACAGCGCGCCGAACATCGGCTACCGGCCGACCCGCTTCGATCCGGACTGGACGCCGGACGGCGAGAGCTCGATCGACACCGCATTGCGCCACGCGGTGGAAAAAACCACCATCAAGCACACCTTCCACTTGCCGCGCGGCGTGCGTGTCGGCTGCGCACTGCGACCGTTGCTGCCGATCGCCTTGTTCGGTTGCGGCAATCCCGATCCGCCGCCCACCCCGGTTGCGCAAAAGGTCTACGATCAGATGGATCTGCCACCTGCCAGGCCGCTGGCGCCACCCGCGCCGGCCAGCGTGGCCGCGCCGGCAGTGGTCACGCCGATCAAACTGGACAACAGTGCCGAATGCGCCACCGCTCGCATCACTGGCGGGCCATTGCCGCCGGGATGCGAGGATTCGTCAGCGATCCATCCATCGCTTACGCCGTCACGGGTGCCGGCCGCCTCGTCCAGCTCATGGGTGCCGGCCAGCGATCAGTTTCATTGAGGCCGCATTGGCAGCACCGTCAGCAGCGATGTTTTCCCCGGCCTCAACCGCCGTCGCGATCGGCGAAGGAGCAGTATGAGAGTTTCCGTCAAACCATTGCACGAATACCCCTGGCTTCTGCGGCCATTCTTCTGGAGCCAGCAACGGAAATATGGCGCCGTGCTGCAGCCGGGACTGCTGTGGGCAAGAGTACCCAAACTGTTCGCCGCCGTGGCCGCCCTGTACGGCGTGCTGGACCGGAAAAGCTCGCCGTTGAGTCCGGTGCTGCGCTCGCTGGTGACGGTCAGGGTGTCACAAATCAACTGGTGCCGTTTCTGCGTGGACATCAATTCCGCCACCCTGGCCAAACGCTCCGGTTCCATGGAAAAAGTGCAGCAGCTGGCGCAATGGAAGGAAAGCGATCTGTTCGACGAGAAAGAAAAAGCGGTACTCGAATATACCGAAGCCGTTACCTGTTCCGGTCGCCAGGTGACTGACGAATTGGTGGATCGGTTGAAGGTTTTCTTCGACGACGACGCCATCGTGGAACTGACCGGGCTGATCGCCTTCCAGAACCTGTCCAGCAAATTCAACAGCGCGCTGGACGTGCCGTCGCAGGGTTTCTGCGAAATCCCGCAGCCCTGAACGATCGAACCGGCCCATGAACAGTAGTCCTGCCGGCACCCTTCGCCTTCGCTGCGCTACGCCTGTCCTGACCTCGTCGAAGGGCTCAGGGCGAACGGGCTTTTGTACTCTTTGCGGGCTGGGTCAATAAGGAGCATCCATGAAAGTGATCGGTCTGATCGGGGGCATGAGCTGGGAGTCGACCGTGTCGTACTATCGCCAGATCAATGAATCGATCAAGGCGCAGCTGGGCGGGCTGCACAGCGCAAAGCTGATTCTCTACAGCGTCGACTTCCACGAGATCGAACGCCTGCAGGATGCCGGCGATTGGGTCGCCGCCGGCGAGTTGCTGGCCGCGGCGGCGCGTTCGCTGCAGTCGGCCGGCGCGGATTTCCTGGTGCTGTGCACGAACACCATGCACAAGGTGGCGTCCGCCATCGAGGACGCGGTCGGCATCCCGCTGCTGCACATCGCCGATGCCACGGCCGACGAAATCCACCAGGCCGGATTCGCCACCGTCGGTCTGCTGGGCACTCGCTTCACCATGGAGCAGGCGTTCTACCGCGAGCGGCTGCAATCGCGTCACGGGCTGCGCGTGCTGATCCCGGACGCCGAGGATCGCGCACTGGTGCACCGGGTGATCTACGACGAACTGTGCCTGGGCCGGATCGAGCCGGATTCCCGCGCCGCCTATCGCGGCGTGATGGCGCGGCTCGCGGCGCAGGGCGCCCAGGCGATCATTCTGGGCTGTACCGAGATTGCGCTGCTGGTCGATCGCGGCGATGCGGACGTGCCCTTGTTCGATACCACGAGCATCCACGCGCGCAAGGCGGCGCAGTGGGCATTGTCGACGGCGTGAGCGCGCGCGGCGGATCGGCGGCACGGAGAAATCCCGTCGCGCACGAGCGCGCTGGGCCGTGGCGGTAGTATCTTCACGCACTGATTACCTTTCACTCCTCGCAGGTACCCCATGCCGATCCGTCATGCCCTCCGTTCTTTCGCTGCCGTCGTCGGCCTGTTGTGGCTGGCGTCGACCCCGATCCTCGCTGCCGGATCGCCGGTGCCGGCCGGCGTGTCCGGCGCGCTGGAGTGGCGCCTGCTCGGACCGTTCCGCGGTGGTTGGGCAACGATGGGTGTAGGTGTGCCCACGCAGCCGGACACGTTCTACATCGGCGCGGCCGGTGGCGGGGTGTGGAAGACCGACGATGCGGGGCGCACCTGGCATTCGCTGTTCGACCGGCAGCCGGCTTCGTCCGTGGGTGCGCTGGCGGTGGCGCCGTCGAACCCTAACGTGATCTACGTGGGCACCGGCCAGGTGGCCGCGCGTTACGACGTGGCTGCCGGCAACGGCGTGTACCGCTCGGACGATGCTGGCCGGCACTGGCAACACGTGGGGCTGGACGACAGCCGCCACATCGGCAAGATCCTGGTCGACCCGCAGCATCCGGATACCGTGCTGGTCGGTGCACTCGGCCACTACTTCGGGCCGAACCACGAGCGCGGCGTGTTCCGTTCCACCGATGGTGGCAAGACCTGGAAGCAGACGCTGTTCATCGATGCCGACACCGGCGTGGTGGATCTGGCGGCCGACCCGGCCAACCCACAGATCGTCTACGCGGCGGCGTGGCAGGTGCGCAATTATCCGTGGCTGTCGTATTTCCAGCCGAATGCGGGGCCGGGCAGCGGGCTGTATCGCTCCAGCGATGGCGGCATCAGCTGGCAGCGGATCAGCGGCCACGGCTGGCCGAGCGGTTCGCTGGGCCGCATCGGCATCGCCACCGCCAGCGGCGGCCGGGTCTATGCAGTGATCAACGCGGCACCGAACAGCGGCAACGTTCCGCATGCCGCCTCGAAGGATCAGGGCGGGCTGTACCGCTCCGATGACGGCGGCACCAGCTGGCAACTCGTCAGCCAGGAGGGCTGGCTGGAAAACGACTACTTCAGCCGCCTCACCGTGGACCCCAGCGACCGCGACCGCCTCTACTCGGCCGGCCAGTCGATCCGCCGATCCGACGACGGTGGCAAGACCTGGAACGTGTTCAAGGGCGCACCCGGCGGCGACGACTACCATTATCTGTGGATCAACCCGAACGACACCCGGCGGATGATCACCGCGAGCGACCAGGGCGCGGTGGTCACGCTCAATGGCGGGCAGAGCTGGGGCAGCTGGTACAACCAGCCGACCGGCCAGTTCTATCATCTGGCCACCGACAACCAGTTCCCGTACTGGGTCTATTCCGGCCAGCAGGATTCGGGCACGGTGGGCATCGCCAGCCGCAGCGACTATGGCTCGATCTCCTTCCGCGACTGGCGTCCGGTCGGCGGCGACGAGCGCGATTACGATCTGCCCGATCCGGCCGACCCGAACATCGTGTTCGGCTCCGGCCTGGGGGGGCGCGTGTCGCGCTGGAACCGGCACACCGGCGTGGTGCAGAACGTCACGCCGTGGCCGGTCAACAGCTACGGCGAGCGCCCCACCGAGTACAAGTACCACTACACCTGGATCACCCCGATCGCGTTCGCGGCCAAGCCGCCGTATGCGCTGTACATGGGCGCGCAGGTGTTGTTCCGCACCACCGATCAGGGCCAGCACTGGGACATCATCAGCCCCGCGCTGAACGGCAAGGCCAGCGGCGCGAAAAACTGCGACGGCAACCCGACCGAGGCGCAGGCGCGTGCCTGCGGCTACGGAGTGATCTACACCATCGCGCCCTCGCCGCTGGACAACGACGAGATCTGGGTCGGCACCGACGACGGTCTGGTCCAGCTCACCCGCGATGGTGGCAAGCATTGGAAAAACGTGACCCCGAAGGGCCTGCCCGCATGGGCCAAGATCAGCACGCTGGATGTCTCCGCGCTGCAGCCGGGCACCGCCTATGCGGCGGTCGATACGCACCGCCAGGATGATTTCAGTCCGCACGTGTGGCGCACACACGACTACGGCGCCCGCTGGACCGACATCTCTGCCGGCCTGCCGAAGGGCAGTTTCGTCGCGGTGGTGCGTGCCGATCCGGTGCGGGCAGGGCTGCTCTATGCCGGCACCGACCAGGGCGTGTTCGTCTCCTTCGATGATGGCGCGCACTGGCAGTCGCTGCAGCGCAACCTGCCTACCGCGTGGGTGCGCGATCTGCTGGTGCACGGCAACGACCTGATCGCCGCCACCCAGGGGCGCGCGATCTGGATCCTCGACGACGTCACTCCGTTGCGCCAAGCCAGCGCTGCGATCGCCCGCGCCCCGGCTTACCTCTTCACGCCGGCACCGGCCGTGCGCGTGCGCGCCGATGAGAACAAGGACACCCCGTTGCCGCCGGAAACCCCGCTGGGGAAGAACCCGCCGGCCGGCGCGGTGATCGACTATTACCTCGCCGCCGCCGCGAAAGGCCCGGTGACGCTGGATATCCTGGACGGCAAGGGGCAACTGGTGCGCCATTTCTCCAGCGCCGACCGGCCGGCCAAGCTGGACGCCGACCGCTACTTCGCCAAGGGCTGGCTGCGGCCCGGTGTGCCGTTGTCGGCTGCTGCCGGCGCGCACCGGTTCGTGTGGAACCTGCGCTACCCGCGGCCGCAGGCGCTGAAGTACGGCTACAGCATCGCCGCCACCTGGGATTCGGACACGCCGGTGACGCCCGAAGGGCCGCTGGCGCTGCCGGGCGACTATCAGTTGGTGCTGCACGTGGACGGCAAGTCGTACCGCGCCCCGCTGCGGCTGACGATGGATCCGCGGGTGCATGCCGATCCCGCCGCGCTGGCCGCCGGGCTCGCGTTCTCGCGCGATGTCGGTGCCACCTTGCAGCGCGTCTGGCAGGGTTACGCGGAGATACAGGCCGTGCGCAAGCAACTGGATGCACGCGAGCAGACGCTGGGCCGCAAGGCGGACACCGGCGCCGTGCATCAGGCACTGCTGGCCGCGGTCGATGCACTGCGCCGCCAGACCGAGCCGCTGGTCAGCGGCAGCGGCGAGGCGACCACGAACCTGCGTGCGATCAACGACACGTTGACCGGCATTGCCACCGACGTCGAGGGCGCCGACAGCGCCCCCACCGACGGTCAGCGGCAGGCCTATGCCGAGTACCAGGCGAATACCGACAAGGCATTGCAGCAATGGCGCACGATCCGCGCCGTGGATCTGCCCCGGTTCAATCAGCAACTGCTCGCCGCCGGCTTGAAGGCGGTCAGCGTGCCGGCAACGGGCAAGCAGCATCACGGCGCGCTGGTGGAGTCGCACCACCTGCCGTGAAAGCAGGCAACCGGCCGGTCTTCGACCGGCCGGTTCGCGCAAAAGCCGTCACCCCCATTGCATGTATTCTTGGCAGTTCGTTACGCGGCAGCATGGTCAGCATGCCGCCGTGGCCATCGCGACCAGCGGTATCCGACTCCCAGTGAAGCCAGTCCATGCAATCCATTGAAACCCTGATCAACGACGCCTTCGAGCGTCGCCACGAACTCGGCTCGACCGAGATCGAGACCCATCTGCGGCCGGCCATCCACAAGCTGCTGGGCCTGCTCGAATCCGGCGAGTGCCGCGTCGCCGAACCGGACGGGCACGGCGGCTGGATCGTGAACCAGTGGATCAAGAAAGCGGTGCTGCTGTACTTCCGCATCAACGCCAACCAGGTGGTCGACGGCGGCTCGGCACTGGCATTCGACAAGGTGCCGCTGCGCTTCGCCCACGGCAACGATCACGAACTGCAGGCGCTGGGCGCGCGGGTGGTGCCGGGCGCGCTGGTGCGCCGTGGCGCGCACATCGCGAAAGACGCGGTGCTGATGCCCAGCTACGTCAACATCGGGGCCTACGTCGGCGCCGGCACGATGGTCGACACCTGGGCCACGGTCGGTTCCTGCGCGCAGATCGGCGCGGGCGTGCATCTGTCCGGCGGCGTCGGCATCGGCGGCGTGCTGGAACCGCTGCAGGCCAACCCCACCATCATCGAGGACAACTGTTTCATCGGCGCGCGCTCCGAAGTGGTCGAAGGCGTGATCGTGGAGAAGGGCAGCGTGATCGGCATGGGCGTGTTCCTGGGCCAGTCCACCCGCATCTACAACCGCGCTACCGGCGAAGTCAGCTACGGCCGCGTCCCGGCCGGCAGCGTGGTGGTAGCCGGCAGCCTGCCGGCGAAGGACGGCAGCCACAGCCTGTATGCGGCGATCATCGTCAAGCAGGTTGACGAGAAAACCCGCAGCAAAACCGGCATCAACGAACTGCTGCGCGCCGTGTAGGAGCGCACCTTGTGCGCGATGCTCTTGTCCAGCATGTTTCGCCCACAAGGTGGGCTCCTACAGGAAAAATCCGCATGACCGAACCTGTCATCTACGGCCTGCCTACCTGCGACACCTGCCGCAAGGCGCGCAACTGGCTGGCCCGTTTCGAGGTGCCGCACACCTTCGTCGATTACCGCGCCAACCCGGTGCCGGCGGCCACGTTGAGGGCCTGGGCGCAGCAGCTCGGCGGCTGGGAGCCGCTGGTCAACAAATCCTCCACCACCTGGCGCAACCTGCTGCCGCAGCGCAAGAACCCGGGGAGCGATCCGGAGTGGACGCTGCTGCTGAAGGAATACCCCGCGCTGATCCGCCGCCCGCTGGTGGTGCAGGCCGACGGCGGCATCAGCGTCGGCTTCACCGACAACGGCTTCAAGAAGCTGTTCGGCAAGTAAGCCCGCGATCTGCTGAGACCAACCCGCCATGTCCGATGTGCTCGACCTCACCTGTAACCTGATCCGGCGCCGTTCGGTAACGCCGGAAGACGCCGGTTGCCTGCCGCTGATCGGCGAACGTCTGGCGCGCGCGGGTTTCCGCATCGAGCACCTGCGCTACGGCGAGGTCGACAACCTGTGGGCCACGCATGGCCGCCACAACGAACCGGGCGACGGGCCGACGCTGGTCTTTCTGGGCCATACCGACGTGGTGCCGACCGGGCCGGAGACGGCGTGGCGCAGTCCGCCGTTCGAGCCGACCATCCGCGACGGCGATTATTTTTGCGATCGTCCTGATCGCGGGAATCAAAAAGCGGCCATCCATGGCCGCACTCCTCACCTGTACGGCCGCGGCGCCGCCGACATGAAGGGTTCGGTGGCGGCGATGGTGGTGGCGCTGGAGCAGTTCGTGGCGGCCCACCCCGGCCACCGCGGCCGGGTCGGCCTGCTGCTCACCAGCGACGAGGAAGGCCCGACCAATCTCGACGGCGTGCGCCGCGTGGCCGAGCACTTCCGTGCCGGCGGCGAGCGCATCGACTGGTGCGTGGTAGGCGAGCCGTCGTCGCGGGAAAAACTCGGCGACCTGATCCGCGTGGGCCGGCGCGGCTCGCTGTCCGGTACGCTCGTGGTGCACGGCGTGCAGGGTCACGTGGCGTATCCGGAAAAGGCGCTCAATCCGATCCATGCCTTCGCGCCCGCGCTGACCGAGCTGGCCGCCGAGCACTGGGACAGCGGCAACGCGGACTTCCCGCCCACCTCGTTCCAGGTTTCCAACCTGCACGCCGGCACCGGCGCCAACAACGTCATCCCCGGCACGCTGAGCGCGCTGATCAACTTCCGCTACGGCACCGCCAGCACCGCCGGGGAACTGCGTGCGCGCACCGAGGCGATCCTGCAGTGGCATGGCCTGGATTACGTGCTGGACTGGAACCTCTCCGGCGAACCGTTCCTCACTCCGCCGGAAGGCCGGCTGCGCGAAACCGTCGTCGCCATCTGCCGCAAGCTGTGCGGCCTCGACCCCGAACAAAGCACCGGCGGCGGCACCTCCGACGGCCGTTTCATCGCACCGCTCGGCGCCGAGGTGGTGGAGCTCGGTCCGGTCAACGCTACCATCCACAAGGTGGACGAGTGCGTGGCCGTGCAGGATCTCGAACGGCTGCCGGCGCTGTATCGAGCGGTGTGCGAACGGTTGCTGGGCTGAGGCACGCGGAGTCGGCAGTTGCAAGCCGGTTCATCCCCGCCGGGCGGTCCCGCTTTTCCCGCAATCTGCCGCTGCGGGTGAACCATCTGCCAGGTGGCGACCCGGTATTCGCCAACCAGGTCCGTGGCGCTACGCGTTGAGCTTTTCGTCGAGCGAGATGTCGCGGAAGGAGAGAACCTCGAGCTGGGTATCCGCCAGTACCGTGCGCTTGTCCTTGCCGGACAAGGCCGCGTCCCGCTCGGCAAGCAGCGCGCGGATATCGTCCATGCACAGCGCGACGACGCACTCCAGCACGGTATCGATGGTGCGGTGGCCGGTATGCAGGCGCATGTCGGTGAGGATTCGTTCGGTGCCGGCCGCGCTCAGCATCAGGTCGCCGGTGACCCAGCTGTTGACGGTGAACAGGCTGATCGGAAGCCCCTTCGGATCCATCCCGATAGTCAGCAGGTGCCGGGTGGCGACGTGGTTGTCCGGGTGCCCCGTCAGGGCCGCGAAGTCGCGCTCGGCCTTCGACTGCAGGCGCCGTGACCACAGCGAGCGGCGGGCGAACAGGTGGAAGTGGCCGTGCTCGCTGGCATCGGGGCGATCCTCCGGCGAGTGCGAGTGGTAGAACCACTGATAGCCGCGGTCGCGGTCGATCGCATCGTCTTCGGGATAATGCTGCCACTGATGCGGCATCTGCCCGTCGAGCAGGTTGTGCAGCAGGTGTTCGCCGCGGGCGGCAAGTGCCGTGTAGGTGTCGATCAAGCGCTGGCCGGCGGACCTCGTTCGGCGCGCAGCCGAGTTCGATGACCGCCGACCAGACGCTGCTGTCATTTTATTACTTGGCGCCGCACTTCGGTCCGCACTTCGGTGCGCACTTGCTGGCGCCGCACTTGGACATCATGTGGTGCTTCATGGCGTGATGCTTCATGTGGTGCTTCTTCGGGGCGCACTTGCTGGCGCACTTGCCGCCACACTTGGCCATGCTCGCCGCCGGCTGGCACTTGGCGTGGGCCGCACCCATGCCGGTTGCCGCGGCGGGCAGCGCAACGATGGCAGCGGTCAGGGCGGCCAGCGAGGCCAGCTTCAAAGAGGTTTTCATCAGTGTTCTCCAGAGTGGATGTCGGATTTGGTATAGAGACGCATGGTCTCCGGGTATAGAGATGCACCCGTACCCAAAAGATTCACGCCAGCAGAAATTAAATTCTTGGTGTCTCCACGTCGCGTCGGCCCGCTGCCTTGATCGCAGGCACGCGCCCCACGCTTGACCCGTGTCCGGACAGGTTCGATGCCGTTGCAGCTGAAACCGTTGAACCGTTCCGACAGGCTGCCAGGATAGTGGCCGAATGCATGGACAATCCGGCAGACAGGCGCCGGCCGCTCCTGGCCGATGTCTGCCGGCGAGTCTATACACGCCACGCCCGCGCATTCAATGTGCCGTCAACGCCCCGCGGAATTCCGGCGCCGCGCCGATCGTCTCGATCAGCAGGCGGCGGAACCATTCGTGGGCGCGGTCGTTGTTCTTGGACTGGTGCCAGTAGGCGAGTATCGGGATCGGCTTGAGTTTGATCGGCAGCGGTTGGGTGACGATCGGCAGCAGTGTCGAAAAGCTGGCGGCGTAGGAGCGCGGCATGGTCAGCAGCAGGTCGGTCGCGGCGGCTACCTGGCAGGCCGAAAAATAATGCTGGCAGACCAGCCGGACCTGGCGCGAGCGGCCGTCCTGGGCCAGCAGCACGTCGAGCGGCGCCGCTTCGCCCAGCTGCGATACGGCGACGTGCCGCGCATTGAGGTAATCGCTCTTGCGCAGCCAGCCTGCCGCTAGCGGATGCTTGCGGCGCATCACCACCACCAGCGATTCGTCGAGCAGGTGTTCGCTGGACAGGCGCGGGCCGGCCGGCAGGCGCCGGTCGATCACCAGGTCGATCGTGCCCGCGCCGAGTTCGCGATCCACCTCGCTGGCGGCGATGCGTCGGCTGACCAGGCGCACGTTGGGGGCGAGCTTCTCGATCCGCGCCAGCAGCGGCGGAAACGCGATGGACTCCAGCACGTCGCGAAAGCCGACGCTGAATTGCCGATCCAGTTCGGCGGCACGGAACGCCGACTGCATCCGCGTCGTGGCCTGCAGGCCTTTCAGGTGCAGCTGCACCTCGGTCATCACGGTGCGCGCCTTGTCGGTGGGCACGACCCGGTTGCCCTGGCGCACGAACAGCGGGTCGCCGAACAGCTCGCGCAGGCGGTTCAGCGAGTGGGTGATCGCCGGCTGCGTCAGGTGCAGCGCACGCGCCGCCGCGCTGATGCCGCCCTGGGTGTAGATCGCATCCAGCACGCGGAACAGGTTCAGATCCATGCGCAGGTCGGGGCGGTTCATGGTGGTACTCCTGTAGCGCACCTTGTGCGCGAAAAACCGCCGCATGTAGGAGCCCGCTTGCGGGCGATGCTTTACTTTCGGGACTCGGGACTCGGGACTCGGGACTCGGGACTCGGGACTCGGGACTCG
>Ga0307375_10006142_pt1 | contig 11167 bp, 14 predicted proteins | sample TR1MG_FD_202531 | JGI IMG/M metagenome (GOLD analysis project Ga0307375, IMG submission 202531) | Soil microbial communities from Risofladan, Vaasa, Finland - TR-1 | ecosystem: Environmental > Terrestrial > Soil > Coastal area > Acid sulfate soil | place: Finland: Risofladan, Vaasa | collected...
CGAAGGCTTCAACCATTTCGTTGCCTCCATAGTTGCTCCGGTTGCTTCCGGCTGGAGCTAATTGGCCGGGTGGGATTTGCACCCACTGGAAAAGCGCCGCCTTTGCACGGCGCACACACATTGCAGTCGTTTTACTTTGCAATTAGATCGCCCGAAGCGATAGATTTTGGCACTGACTTGTAACTTTCACATTGTGCTGAGCGGATGGAATTGGCTATGACAACTTACTTGCGGAGACTTTTGGCGTACCGTCGACATAAAACACGCTGATATGGCTGCGCTGTGATGAGGCAACGAGGTCGTTGAAACTCTTTAGGGTTTTGGCGGATACACCATTGTCGACCACCAGGTAAATGCCGCGTTTCGATTTCTCTGCAAGCGTGTAGGTTGGCAACTGCTTTGTAAAGCCAGTTTTAAGCGCCTTGTTTCTTGAAAGCTTGACTTCAACCAAGACGCTTAGCTCATAACCCGTAGAAAATTTGAAGTCTACTGGCCCTCGCCCACCATCACTTTCCGGGGAAATTGCCATATTATTTGCTTCGCAGTAAGCGTGAGCAACACCAAAGAAGAGCAATTGAGCGGCTTCCTCATGCTTCGGATAACCGCTATTATCATAGAGAAGTTTCCACAAACCGTGATTTTCAATCAGTTCTCGAAATCGATTGCAAATCGCCACTACGACGGTGCTAATGTCATCTATCGATGGTCTTGCGGGAAGTCTTAACTGGAGAGGATGTTTCACCACGGCCCCGATTGCAGCTTCATGCCACACAACTTGGCCAGCACGATCTTCGTCAAAGTTATATTTCGACCGAAGCTTGTTTCGATACTGCTCGATCAGATCGACCAAAATTTCAGGATACTTGAGGATAACGCTTCGTACATCATGTTTCGACGCTTGATTTGCAGCCTTTCGCCAAGTGGATCCTATGAGATCATTGACCTGTTCACGCAATGCTGCATTGTGAGATGCGACTAACGCCACATCTTCCCAATCGAGTGCTAGTGGGAGGTCACGCAATATATCGCGGGGCACCAATATTATCGGCTGGTTGTTATAGGGATTTATCGGTATTGGTTGATCGACTTTGATAACATTAAGGTCCACAAAAACACGTTTTGTAAATGCAATTAAGTCGATCTTAATGATTCCTGCGACCATGTCGCTAATACGATCTGGGCCAATGTCTTCTTCAAAAAGTCCAGCCAAGTCGAAAATATCAGGTTGTTCTATTCCAACTCGGACAATTTCCTTCGCGTCAGCCAACAGGCGCCGTCGAAGCGAAGGCCCCATCCCGCTACCCGATGTTCCTTTTACGGAGTAGCCAATGCAAATGCCCTTAACTTCAGCAAAAAGCATCAGTTGCTCCGCACGTCGTTCCCATATGTCGTTATGCGTTTGAGAGTGCTTTAGAAGTCTAAGAATATTTGCGAATCTATCTTCAACTCTTTGAGCACTACCTTGAAGTTCCGGAATCTTCGTGTCACGTAGCAGCAGGGGATCGATAAATAGCCGGGTGTCAATATCGAGTATCGTATTGAACGCCCCCGTCCGTAAAAATTCTTTTTTGCCAATTTTCCATTGTTGCGTGACAGACTTAGGCATTGGTCAGCTTTGGTTATGTGAGAGTTAAAGTCTGTGCACTCTGATGATGCTAGAAACTCGATCTTTCCAGTGGCCCTTATGGACTACCCTTTCAAACCCGCGACCATAGCGGCCAGACAACAACTCAAGCCGTGATTTCTGGCTTAAGGTTTCCCACTCTTCAAACATTACGTATATCGCGTTTCCATGTTCGATATTTTCGAACAGGACGATGTTGTCCTGTAATTTGGCCCCGAAATAGCGTTGAAATTTCCCTCGCCCATATATCATGGCTTTTGGTTTGAGAGACATCAAGAACTTGTAACGGTCCTCCATTTTGGCTCTTTCTTCATCCGTGGGAAGGCGGTTTCCGAATACTCTCTTGATCGCTTCTTCCCGAGTGCCTGGAGGTAGAACTTCCCAATCAACGCGAAGTGAAATTGCATAATCAGCAAACGTCGCATTGGGCTTAGAAACACCGGCGACATCAACGTTTTCTTGTAGCAGATTTATACAATCGAGTAGTCGCATGTTGAAATTTAATTCGTTGCGATTGAGAAGTTCTGACACTTCATACTTCAATGCGTAGCTTTGTCGCCCTGGTGACGTGTCAGTACAATCAATTCGAATAGTCGAAAATGACGGTGCATGGTGCACTTTCGGAAATCGCTCACGTGTCTGGTAAACAGTGTGGGTACCCGAGCCGTGCCAATTAGGAGCTTCAATTGAGACCGTGTAGGATTCCTTCGGTAGGTCATTTCGTACTTCCACCCATCCATTGGTATTTCGGTCACTGATTTTTCCTTGTGATGCGATGGGCAATACTTCATGCTGATAGTGCAAACCAGATTCGTCTAGGGTTATATCCAAGTGAGACAAAGCACCTTGCAAAATATCAGTGGCTTTGACGATAGCCAGACAACCTGCGACAACGTGGGAGCCGTTGATTTGGCTTAACTGATGTTGAACGTGACGTGGGATTTTTCGGAAGTTTTTTGGCATGTCATTTTTCTAACTGAAATGTGTATTCGCCACGACGGTTAGGATCGACGACTTTGTCGTCTATTGCGCATCGCCATGCCTCATTAAAATATTCCTGCTCTGAAGGTGCGTAGTTCATACCCTTCACTACCGTTGGAATTGTTGCCACCAAGCGACCTGTCTTGGTTTCAATTATTAAGACATTCATGGCGTACCACCTCGCATGTTTGAACTTGTCACAATTCGGTCTCGCCCCCCGTTCAAGTAACACAGGGAGCTATAAATACGTCAAGCGCAATTTAGCAGCAAACGTTACATTCCGCTAATGGCACTGAGCCGAAAATCAATCCGTGTAAATAGCCTACCCGAAAGTCATTGGCGCTGCCTATAGTTGTACCTCATCCATCATGTCCGGCGAATCATTCTTCGGGCTGTTGACCTTGCGGCTAACCGGATAGGACTCCATAAACCGGTCTGGGTACGGCAGTGCCATTGCTTGAATCTTGATGACATCAGTTAGGTTCGTGTCGAGCCATGTGGCGTAATCTTCAGGCTTAATAATGACCGGCATACGGTCATGTATCTTTGCCATCAGTGAATTAGCTTCGGTGGTAAGAATAGTGAAGGTCGTTACATCACCTTCAGGGCCATGCCAGTGTTCCAATAAACCACCCATCCCCATCGGCGCACCATCTCGCAATCTGATCAAGTAGGGTTGTTTTCCGTCCTTGGGCATCCATTCATAAAACGCATCCGCCGGCACCACCACTCGGCTTTTGCGGAATGCGTGGCGAAACATCGGTTTGATAGCGGCGGTTTCGGCTTTGGCGTTGATGGGGTGCTGTAACTCTTCAGGGTCTTTTACCCAGGACGGAATCAGTCCCCAACGGGCAAGAGTAAACACACGATTGCCTGCCTCATCGAGACGAACGACCGGAACCGTCTGGCTCGGTGCGATGTTATAGCGCGGCTTCAAGTCCAATTCGTTCGCTGCGTCGAAATGCGCCTTGAGCTCGGCGGGTGATCTATTGAGGGCGTAGCGTCCACACATATCAGTCAGTCCACCCTCTTGAACCGATAATGATGGTGACTCGGCACATACTGCTTCCACGCTTCGATCCAGTTTGTCGCCATAGCACGCTGTGCATCTGCGAGTGATATTTCTTGATCGCACACCATCTTGTAAAGCACAAACTCCAGCCTATCCTTTTTCTTGGCATCCCATTCGCTGATTCGTGGTTCTGGCCATAAGTTGCGTGGATCATCTGGCGCGCCCCCGATGGAAAGGGCAATCAGGTGGTCTTCTTCGTAATGCTTGGGGTTTCTGTCAGCATATCCATATTCACGTATCTGCCGCTTCTTGAGTTTGTTCGTGAAATGCGCGGGAGGTCGAATGGTTTTGGTGTATCCCTTCACGCATACCGTCTGCTGGATATTTTGTTGGGTAACTCCGGGATTGGTTGCGCCTGGGGTGAGCACTGGATCGGGCAGGTCAGATCCCCATGCAGGGAAGGAAAGAGCCAGGGCAAGACTGGCTGGTAGTAGTAGGTATCGGGTAAAGTATCTCTTCATATTCGGAGAATCATCATGTCTGATTTATCGGCGTTTGCACAATATAACAAACTCGCTGACCAACTCATCGAAAAAGTGAGTAAGGACGACCTGGCTGAGTGTGCAAGGCTGCTGGCACTTAATGTGGCGCACTACCAGACTAAGTACGGCGAACTTCCGCTTGATGAGACCCTCGCCATGATCGGTATGACCAAACCCAACGAGGAGCAGCTGCAACTTATGATCGACGGCATGGAAATTCTGGTTGGGGTGTTGGGTAATGTTGTTGTAGGGATCGGGCAGGAGAGGCATTGAATATGATGATGAGCGTCAATCACTGTTCAGACCGCTCCAAAGTAGCCATTCGCAAAGGTCAGCAACCGACACCGAGCAGTCGATCATCCATTGCACTTTGAATTGCCGGTTCTCGGTGCCATTCCGGACAGTGGCGATTTCTAAAATGGCTGTCGGTTGTGCCTTCGGGAATGACTGCTTTCAACTTTTTCGAATCGTCACTTTCGACACATAGCTGCATTCCAGTATTTCTAATAGGCGGCCCGAAACCCGACACACGCGAAAAGCGGGTTTAGGCAAGTATCGCCTTACTGTACATGCCCATTGCCATCGCGCGTTCGACACGCCACCAGATACAACCGATATTGTTTCGGTTATTATCGAAGCAATATCGAATTTGACTATAAGTAACTCTATGCAAAAGAACGCTCCTGAAATTTTTCAACGCTCTCTCACCTCACTCGATCTGCCCGGCTTGCCGCCAACCATCGATTCCGGGTTTGAGCAAGCGGTCATCATGCAGTTCGCCATGCAATACGCTGCAAAGGGCTGGACTGCGGCGGTGGTCGTGAGCGACGGGATGGTGCGCGTTGTCGCGGTGCCTCAGCATGGAGTTGAGCCAAAGACTTATTTGCTTGGTCTGCTCCGCCACGGTTATATCGAAGACGCTCTGCCGGGGCTGGAAGCCATGTATGGCATGGTCGATGACCCCGACATCTGCTTTAACTACGGTGTAGCACTGTCGGAACTTGGCCGCGTAGAGGAATCACTGGCACCGTTGAACAAGTGCCTCAATCTCGATCCGAGCTATGACAACGCTGCCATCGCCATCGGGGTTTCGCTCTCCAAACTTAAGCGCTATGACGAATCTGAAGTCGTGCTCAAGGCGGCAGCGAAAATCCAGCCGGACAATGCCCTCGTCAAGCAGAACCTCGCTGCAACTTTGGCTCGGGCTGGAAAGTATATGGAGGCGTTGCCGTATTTCCGCCAAGCCGCTTCGCTGGCACCTGATAACCCAGCGGTGCTGATGGGGTTTGCGCGCTGCCTCGACTCGATGGATGCGCACCGAAAGGAAGCTCTGAATGTCTACAAAAATGTGGTGAAGCGGTTTCCAGATTCGCAGTTCGCGGAATCGTCCAAGCAGATTCTAAATCGGGCCGGACAAGCGGATCTCCGCAAAGTTGTGGATGACGGGTATCGCCCGGATGCGGTTGAGTATATGATTGGTGCCATGAAGCGGTTTGCCGAAATCCCGCGTGAGCAAGTCGGGCGTGTGGCCATGGAAATCGCGCGGCTTGGTGAGGCCGGGCTGGAAATCAACAATCCCTTGAAGCGCTATTCGCTCACCAACCTCGACGGGGATTTTTCTGGTCTGCAACTCCTTTGCTACATGCACGTTGGTATGGCGCTCTTCGACCCGAAAGTGGATTGCGGCTCCGGGTTACAGCGCGAGTATGAGATGGCCAAAAGCATGACAGGCAAGTGATCGCCCCAACAATTTATTAAAAAATGATTGAAGCACCCATCAGCGCCCCACCCAAAGCCTACCTAGACATCATCGCTACGCTGATCGACAAGGCGCGCGGCTTTTTGGAGGCGGGCGAAACGCTTCAGGCGATGGCTTTTGTTGGCAACCTGTCCAGCAAGGAAGTGATCCCGGTGATGATCCAGCCGGGAAGCGGCGATGACAAAGACGAATCTGCGCGCAATATCCAGGCTGCGGCATCGGCGCTGGATGCCGATTTCGTGTTCACGATCATGGAAGCATGGTCGCTTCGGCCAGACAAAATGCGCCAAATGAATGCGATCCTCGACAAGTACGGAAGCATAAGCGCATCGCCCTATGCGATAGATACGTGCTCGCTTATGCTGGAAACGAGGCATGGGGTATGGGCGGCACAACCGCAGATCAAGCCCAAGGGAATTTCCAAGAAGAAACAGACAATCGGGGTAATCGAGTTCCGCTATTTCACGGAAGTTGAAGGCCGGTTTGCACACCTGCTACCCAAGAAGGAAGACGACGAGCCACCGACGATATTACATTGATGGATGAAGTTGCCAAGACTTCATGATGTTGGTTAAGATATTGCACCTCGAAGTAGTGCACACGCTAATGTCCAAGGCACAGATGATGGCGTTATTGTTTCCAGTTTGATGATGTCCAGTCACCGCGATTCACCGTTCACGAAAAAACTACAGCCAACAGCGGAAACTGAAGGTCTGAATTCCATTTGCGGCGATCCGGTTTAGCGCGCTGCATTGCGCGGCTTCGCTCAGCTGAAGAACGCCTGTGCGGCCTCAAGGAAGTCATGAGTGACACGCTCGTTGACCTCCTCGCTGATATCAAGTCGTTCAATCAATTCGTTCTGATGGTCAAAAAGCTTGAACAGCAATGGCCTCAAATCATCCAGATCGAAACTCCACCCCATCATGCCTGGCTCACCGGCCACACTTTCACCGTCCAGCAGCAGCGTGAGGATAAGCGGCACGGTCTGGTCGATACGGCTGGCGAAGAACGACCAGTACGGCCAGGCCGCGAATAATCCGGCAAACCAGGCACGCACTTCGGGAATAGCCTCAAGCTCGCGAGGATCGTTGTCGTAACCGTGGAATACCAGAGTCACTGCCCCTTCGGCGCTCATGGCTGAGGAACGGTCGCCAGTCAGACTCTTGAGCGCGGTCAGCGCAGCAGAAATATCGCCCTTCCGAATTTCGGCGGCATCGCAAACGACGATCACTTGTTGCTCCGGCGCAGTGGAAAAACGAGAGGTTGGCATAAGATATTTTCGGTTCTGCTTAGGTTTTTAGCATGATAAACATAGCCGCTGACCGGCGGCAATTTATTTTCCATACGCTAAATTCATGAGTCAAAAATTCACAATGGATGCTCGGTAAAGATTGGGATAAGTTGGATACGCAGGATCATCAAGTTTCGAGATGTGACGTAAATATCCGTTTGATTTTCAAGAAAACAGACCCTCGCAGCAAACGAAATCAGATCACCTGCCAGCGTCCGGAATGGCCTGAGAATCAGACCGTCCTTTTCTCGGTCAAAGTAGTCATCTATCCAGTTTTGCAAATACGTCAGTTTTCGGTGTAAAAGGGGATTGGTGTTTCTACTTACCCAGGGTTTTAGTTGGCCGGGATGGCAACTTCTTTCTCCCAACCATTTTCTTCATAGCCTTCTCCAAGACTGTTTTTTCTTGGAGGCTGATCTGATCACAAATCATAGAAGTGATCTCTGGAAACGAATGAGTCTCCGCGGCATCAAGATAACGCTGAAGGTTATGGGCAATTTTGCCTTTTCCATAGGGCCGTCCAGTAAAGTGTTCAATTTCAACCTGTAAAAGGTGGCGAACCATTGCTGTCTGCCCATTCAGGATGGCAATGTCAATCGGCCACTGATCCATCGTGTCATTCGTGTAAAAGAACGCCCCGGCTGTTAATAAGGCCTTTGCACACTCAAGGTGTTCACTGGATGCACCGGATGCAGCCCAGTGAAGAGGCGTTTGATCATCATCGTTTAAACAATAAACGTTGGCCTTCGCGTCAATTAAGGCTTGCACACATTCCAGATGCCCATTATCTGCTGCAAAGTGAAGGGCTGAACTGGCCTTCGATCCACCCGTTTCATTAATATCGATTCCGCGCTGAATCAGCTTCTTCAGTTCTTTCAGGTTTCCCCGGTCTGCCGCGTCCAATAGATTCATCAACATCTTCCTTTAAGTAAGTGTGTAAAAGAGTAATGCGTCCATTATGCCAATGAATCGGCGGGGCGGCGACCCGCCCACGGATACTCTTCCGTCCTGCCAGGACTTTATACGGTTTTTATCAATCTGCTTTTTCCAGATCCATTTTTCGGAGTTGTTTTTCATGCTGCCTCCTTTCCTAAGTGCTGCTCACACTCAAAGCCATTCAAACTGAACATGTCGAAAACAAAAAGAGCATCCGGTTTCCCATGGTTGATCTCGTCATATTGAGACAAAACGTTTTTTGCAAAAGCTTGAAACATTCTCAAAGGGATCCTGTGAATGGCCGCACTCAAGCAAATCTGCGAAGTCGTCATTCGGATCATCCGAGGATCCAGATCAACCGCCAGGACTTCACAGTTTTTCAAAGCCACCTTTCCATGTTTTCCAAGAATGACTCGAAGCTGCGCCAGGATCATTGAACCTGCACCGCATCCCGTAGGATCTCCGATTCTCACGATCTTTGAAAAGTCCTCCGGCTTGCTATCGCCCATCGCTATAATCGAAACGACATTGCATACGTTCCTTGGGGTTAAAAACTGCCCCAGGACTTGTCCCAAATGTTCGCCATAAAGACTCCCTAAAACGTCTTCAAAAGGCTCTGATTCTTTAATGAGCTTCATGTATTCAAATACAAGCTCACTCATCAAAGCCCAGGCTTTGGGATCATTCTTATATTGGTGCATTTCTTGGCGAATCACTGCACTTTGCCTGAAGAAAGCTCTTGGAAAGGCTTTGGCTAAAAACTCATCTTCAGTCAGCAGATTGCATGAAAGCTGGATCAAATCGTCTATGACTTGTTTTGGGGTCAGACATTGCGCCGAGACTTGGCCGATCTCTTTAACGAGCTTTGAAAAGTTCTTTGTGTTGTTTTTCATTTTGCCTCCACTAGATCCCGTCCAATGTTTCCAGATTGGAAACTTCTTTTGGGTGGATCAATGGAGTGCATCTTACGAGCACTTGGGAGCGAAAAGCAATCCTATATTGTTGTTTTATAAAGATATTGTGACAAGTTCAAACTACTTCAGACAAGTGCGGACAACTACGGACAAGCGCCGTGGAATTCTGCGCTTTCGATGGATTGACGTAGGACTCGGATATAAGAATCTTGGAACGGCTGACGCTCGGTTTGGGAGGCCCAAGAAAGCCGCATAGCTTCATCCAAGGTAAGGTCGCAAAGGTCGGTGTCGAGGTCTTGGACACACTCCTGGAACCGTTCGTGGTTCAGGGTTAATAGGTGGCCGATAACAACCTGCGTTTTGATCGCCCTCCGATCCAGACCATATTTCCTCTCAGACGTAATCGTTTGGATCCAGAAAGGATGTGGCTCGAACAGATTAGGGATGGTGGCAAAGTAGGCATGGTCTGGAACTTTGACGGTCAAAGCGCCCTTTCTGATTTGACGATGCCCCTTAATATATTTGCGGAGAGTCCCCATCTCAAACCGTTTGTCGTAGTTCTTTCCTTGATTCTGCTCGCCCGTTTTTTTGTCTATTTCGCCGTGGTCGTTGAAGCCGACTTCCTCAAGTTTTCCGCTAGATACCATACGTTGAAGCGTTTTTTTGTTCTTCACGCCAAGATAAATCATCGCCCATTTCGCGCCGACAAGTTTATTGTCGGGGGCTTCATCCAGGTCTTTCTGAATGCGAATCTCATGTTGAAGCTGAGCCAGTTCTAGTTCTTGGGCTTCACGGAGTTTTTCGAGTTCGCTGGTCATAAGATGGACGGCTATTTTGGAGTCAAGAGCGCATTGTAAACGACTGGAGCGGTAGCGAGTATGTAGCATTCGATTTTCTGCTGAACTTCTTTTGTGCGTAGCCATTCCGCTTCCGTATAGCCAATGATCGCATCAGAACGCTTCCTGTGGTTCAGGAGGCGTTTGACCATACTTTCGGATGTTAGCTCGTCCGCGACGTTGCCAAAGGTTCTCCTGGCATCGTGGGGGGCAATCGTGTTGATTTTTGCGTCCTTGCAAATGTATTGAAGTAAAACTCGTCCGTCCGTGTAGTGTCCATGCTTTGAATATTTTGAACGAGCGGGAAAGACCCACTTCCCCCGTAGCGAATGAATATCTTCAACCATGTCTAGACGTTGTTTTAATATCTCAAACAAACCGTCAGGTATTGGGAGTAATAAGTCGGAGTGGTTCTTGGTTTCATAAAAAAACACTCGGCGACTTTTCAAACAGACCCAAGAGTTTTGCAAAGCTTCGGTATCCGACAATGACTCTCGCCAGCGCAATTCAGCGGCTTCTGATTTTCTCGTCCCAAGCAAAAAACAGGTGAGCCAGTAATCCCCGCCCACGGGATTTTCTTTCCGCTTATGCCAAAGGGCTTGAAGGAAAGGCCCGAGAGTTTCACGAATCGAAAGCGGTTTGCGAAATCCCTTTAAGGTGTAGTCCTTTTCCAGTTTTTCGCGGCTCCGGTATTTCTTGTTAACGGAGAGTGTTTTAAAAGGATTGTAAGAGAGAAGCGGATCCCGCCCTTCACTGTTCGCCGCGTCCAATTCGTTGACGATAACATGATTAATGCAAGTGCTTACCATGCGGAAAACTTGCTCTGCCGTAGCTCGAGTTTTCGCGGCCAGTGCGTCAAAGCGTTTTAAGATCATGTCAGCTTTCAGTTCTCGAACCTTGGTCTTTTCCCAATCCGCAAACTTTCGACGATTCTTTTTGAAAGACTTGATCGTGTTATCCGTCGCTGGTTCGCTTCGGGTGGTGAGAAAGTCAAAGTATTCGTCCAAGCATTTCCCGAGGGTGATCTCTTCGAGTTCTTTTTCACGGGCGATAGTGTTAGGGTTTTTCCCATGTTCAATAATCTCTTGAACTAACTCTTGGGCTCTAGCTCTGGCTCCGATTCGTTCGACTATTTTCCCATTTGTGAGCTCTTCTCTGACTCGCTCCCCTGTAAGGTTATAATCCTCCAAATTCCCCACTTTCACTTTGATCACTTTGCCTTGGACTTTTTTCTGAACAATATAAGTTGTTTTCGTCCGTGCGACCTTCACC
>Ga0307375_10006143_pt1 | contig 11167 bp, 9 predicted proteins | sample TR1MG_FD_202531 | JGI IMG/M metagenome (GOLD analysis project Ga0307375, IMG submission 202531) | Soil microbial communities from Risofladan, Vaasa, Finland - TR-1 | ecosystem: Environmental > Terrestrial > Soil > Coastal area > Acid sulfate soil | place: Finland: Risofladan, Vaasa | collected...
GTCTGACGCTCCCCCAGAGGTTGCGATACCTCGAAGGGGCCACACAAGTGTAGTGAAGACTTTCGACGAAAACCGGCCCTGGCGCTATGATCAGGGCCATTCTTGCCACTCAACTGCGTAACTTGGGTTAGCGCGGCCGGCTCGTCGAACGGTCTGCTCGCACGGGGCGCCCTACCCGGCCTGGAGTTGTCCCGCCGCCTTCGACGCCACCAGCCACACGCCGATCATGATCATCGCCACCCCGACCCACTGCGAGACGGCCAGACGTTCGTGCAGATAGATGCCGGCCACCACCACGATAATGGCGAAGCCGGCCGTCACCATGATGGGATAGGCTACGCTGATGGGAAGCCTCTGTAAGGCGTACATGTAGCACAGCAAGTTCGCGGCGAAGCACACCATGCCTGCGATCAACACCGGCCGATGCAGGATGGCGCCCACCGCGCCGGCCGGGCCATCCTTCAGCCACCCCCCGCCCCCGCTGATGTCATGCATGCCGAATTTCATCATCAGGTTTGCACAAGCATTCAGCAGCAATGCCGCCGCCAGGGCCACGAAGTATCGCATCGTGTTCTCCAGATTCGCGCCAGCGCAAGGTCCAGGCGGCGTTATAGGGTCTGGCACGTCGGCAGGCAAGAATGATGCAGCCACGCGGAGCACCGGCGGCTCGGCCGACGGGCATGGTCCTTGTCACGGGGTCCCGTGCAGCAGCGCGGCCGCCAGCCAGGTCAAGACGGCTGTTTGCCGGCTTTCCTGCGTCGCCGCGAGGCCCACTCCGGAGCTTCGGCAATACAGGTTCCCAGGATCCGCATCCCCTGTGCCATCATGGCCGATAGGTTTCGGTGGAACCGCGGCACGGCGCGCCCGACGTCGGCAAAGCCTTCGGGTGTGGCTTCGACGCGACCCCAGTTCTGGAACAGCCTGCCCCAATCGCTGTCCAGGCATGCCTCCATCTTGTGGCCGCTGTGGCGCTGGTACCAATACAGGTCGTGGTACAGCACGCTGGCGATGTACGACCAAGGCGCCAACCACGTCTTGAGAGACCACTCCAGCGGCTTCTTGAGCCCGCCCCAGTAGATCCTGTGCTGCATGCGGCTGGCGAACGTCATCTTGCGGAACGGCCCGTCAAAATGCCAGTTCTCTCTCGCCGCGGCCTGATCGCCGACGATCTTGATCCGGGCCGGATCGCCGCAGCCCAGTCCCGCGTCGTGCGCCAGACGGATGTACTTGCAGTCGGTCATCGGGTCCAGGCCCATCAGCTTGGCCGCCACCGCATCGATCGCCACCTGGTCGCTCGACGCCAGGATTACGTTCTTGGCGTACGGTGCCATACACCGAGGCCCCGGACCGTCACCGGCAAACGTGCCGTCCATCACCGCAAAAACACCACGGTGGATCTTCTTCTGGATCCGCAGCAGGTCGACCAGCGTCTCGTGGATCACCGGGTGCGTCCAGTGGCGGCGCTCGTTCAGCAGACCGCCGAAGGCATTCTTCATCGCCCCGGTGGTCGTGGTGAAGATGTGCGTCTTGACCGTCGGCAGGTGGATAATATTCTCGCCGAGAAAGCGCCGGGGGATCGAAAAGCCCCTCGGATACACTTCATTGAGAGCTATGAATTCTTTGGTCAGATCGCCGACGGCATCGCGAATGTTGATCCACTCCTCGCCTTCGTAAAGGTGGATGTTCCGAAGGCCGTATGCCTCGATCACGTCCACCTGTTTGTTCTCGCGCTCGCCCAGGTGTGCGTCGATCACCACGGTGCGGTTGTGACACCCATGGAGCAGCTTCTTGTCGTAGCCGTCCTGGAGCATGGCGCGGATCACGCCGTCAAGCTGCCAGGGCGTGGTCGAACTGGCCGGGAAGAAGAAATGCCACGAGATGTTGATCTTCAGCGCCGTGTCGACGTCCTTGGCGACGACCTGCTGATAGCCGGCTAGATTGAGCAGCTCGTGATAGTCCGACCGCACCGTTGCCGGTTTGGTCCTCAGGATGGCTACGACGGACTTGGTCATCTTCGCAATCGCCTCTTTCGCCACGTGCTCGGCTCCGGTCACAACGTCGTGACCGCCACCACACGATTATAGGGACAGCTAGATACTTGAACAGCAGGGCGGTCTGCCTATGTGCCGGATTCGCGATTGGGTGTGAGAAACCGTACGAATCGGTTGCCGTGCCAGACACGAGCGGCGTTCGCGTTCCGATGCGTTACGCCAGCAAGGCGAGTTGCTGAAGTTCAGGCTTCCGGTCAGATCGCGACGCCTGCCCGGTAGCCGGCTGCCCCGGGCACTGCGGAGCGGGACGAGCAACCGTCACAACGGCGTACAGCAGTCGGAGCGCTCCGATGGCCTGAGCGGCTGCGCCGGACGCGAGCAGCCGCCGGGCCGGACCATCGGGGGGGAATCGGATTTCGCCGCTTTGACTTGGCGGGCGAGTTGGGTATCATACGCGGCCAACTGGCGCGGAATTTGTACGGCAAGTCAATTTCTCGCAGGTGGTGACGAGCATGCTGGTGGGGCGGACGTTGGGACGTGGCGGGTATAGCCTGTGCTGGATGTCCATGGTGGCTCTGTGGCTGACGGCGGCAGCACTGTGCCCCGGCCAGACCCCGACGTTTGCCGAAGCGCAGCTCGCGCAGGCTGACGCGCCGGCCGAACAGAGCCTGCCGGTCTTGCGGGTCCTGATCACAGGCCATCAACTGACCAACGAGGAATACATCCGCGCGCAGTTGCGGACCCGGCCGGGCCAGCCCTACGACGAACGCACCGTACAAGAGGACATCCGGCGCCTCTTGGGCACGGGACGCTTCGACAACGCCACCGCGACGCGTCGGATGGCAGACGGGCAAGTTGAGGTCATCTTCAACGTGGCCGAGCGCCCCGAGGTCCGCAGCGTCGAGTTCGTGGGTAATAAGAAGTTTCCCGATAAGGATCTGATCGGCGAGCTGGAGTTCGCCGCGGGCGACCCGGTCGATCACTATCGGATCAATCAGGGCCGTCGAAACATCGAGCGGCTCTACAAGGAAGCTGGGTATAACTACGTAACGGCTACGATCGACGAGGAATTGCTCCGCGACGAGTGGCGGGTGGTCTACAACATCGTCGAGGGGCCCAGGGTTCGGGTGCGCACGATCCGCTTCGAGGGCAACCGAAGCTACCCTCGCGAGCGGCTGATCGGCAAGGTCAAGACCAAGGAGTATGTGTGGGTCTTTCGGCCTGGTCTGTACGATCCCGAGCAGGTCCAGCGCGATGCCGACGACCTGCGCAACTTCTACCGTAATGAGGGCTACCTCGACGCACTGGTCACACCTCGTCTGGAGTTCCGCTCCAACCGCACCGACCTGGAGATCACCTTTGTCATCGCCGAGGGCCCACGCCACGTGGTGCGATCCATCGATTTCGACGGCAACGTCGTGTACGACGATGAGCTGTTGCTGTCACAAATGAAGCTCTCGGTTGGTCGGCCCTACATTAACGAGGTCGCCAAGGCCGACGCGAAGCGCATCACCGAGCAGTATACCTCCAACGGCTACATCTATGCGGGCGCCAGACCAGTATGGGTGTATGCCGAAGGGGAGGACGCGGTCGACGTGACCGTGCGGATCACCGAGGGCGAGCTGTATCGGGTCGGCAGCATCCGGATTCGCGGAAATCAGCAAACGCAGGACCGGGTCGTTCGGCGCGAGTTACGTTTCTATCCCGGCGATCTTTATAACCTGACAGCCACCACGCAGGCCGAGCAGCGGCTCTACGAAACGCGACTGTTCGCTGACGCACGCATCACGCCACTCGGCGAGGAGCCTGGTGTGCGAGATGCGCTGGTCGAGGTCAACGAAGCCGACACCACAACACTGCTGTTCAGCGTGGGCGTAACCAGCAACAGCGGTGTTTTGGGCGGCATCTCCATCGAGAACCGCAACTTCGATTTGTACGATTGGCCTCGTAGCTTTGGTGAGTTGTTCCGGGGCCGTGCATTCAAGGGCGCCGGTCAGACGCTGCGCCTTCAATTTGAGCCTGGTACCGAACTGACCCGCGGGCGGATTGACTTCCGCGAACCCTACTTGCTCGACCGTCCGATCAGCCTGGGCGTCAGCGGTTATGTCTTTCAGCGCGGGCGCGACGAGTACGACGAGGAGCGAGCCGGTGGAATCGTCAGCTTCGGACGGCGCTTCTCCAAAGGCCTGCTTAGCGGCTGGGTCGGCGAGGTGGCCCTGCGGAACGAGTGGGTCGACATCGGCGGAACCGACTTTTTGACTGCAAAGGAGATCCGCGAGGACGCCGGCGGCAGCTTCCTTTCGACCGTGAAGGGCTCGTTGGTCCGCGATCGGACCGACAGCCTGTTCTCGCCCAGCCGCGGCGATCGGCTTAGCTTTTCGTGGGAACAGGCTGGTGCGCTGGGGGGCGATTACACCTTCAGCAAGCTGATGGCCGGCTACTGGTGGCACTATACGTTGCGGACCGATGTGTTCGATCGTAAAAGCGTCCTGTCGCTCCGTGTCAAGGGTGGGTACATCTTCGGCGATGTCCCGGTATTCGAGCGGTTCTTCGGCGGCGGCATCGGCTCGATCCGTGGTTTCGAGTATCGGGGCGTCGGGCCGCGCGCCGGCATACGCGACGATCGCATCGGTGGGCGAACGCTCCTGCTGACGGGCGCCGAGTACTCTTTCCCGGTCTACGGCAAGAGCGTTCGAGGGTTGCTGTTTACGGACATGGGCTCCGTCGAGGAAGACTTCGAACTGACCAGTTGGCGGCTGACGCTGGGCTTCGGAGCGAGGATTGTGGTCCAGTACTTCGGCCCCGTGCCGCTGTCGTTCGATTTCGGCTTCCCCGTGGCTCGCGACAGCGACGACGACGAGCAGATCTTCAGCTTCTCGTTCGGGGCGACATTCTAGGCCCCGATCACTGTAAGCCCTTGTATTTCCATCCCGTGCCCGACACAATGATTCGCCGCGCCGGTACACGTGGTGCGGCGTGGTGTGGAATGTTGTAAGCTGAGCATTTTCAAGGGGATAACACGTATGCGAGCAAAATCAGGTATCACCGCGGGTCTGGTCGTGCTGGCGGGGATTCTGTTGACGGCCGTGTGGTCACGAGGCTGGGCACAGGTGACGCCGGCTGGCCGCAGCTACGCCGTCGTCGATCTGGTCGGCGTGCTGGACGGGTGTCAGCAGAGCATCGACGTCGACAGGATGCTCAAGGAACGGCGGAAGCAGATCGAGACCGATCTGGAGGCCCGTAGGACGGCGTTTGAGACCAAACGGGCCGACCTGAGCCGCCTGTCTCCCGATGGTGACGAAGCGTACAAGTTGCTGGAGGAGATCGATCGCTTGCAGGTCGAGTACGAGGCGATCCAGAAGATCGATCAGGCCGAGCTGGTCCGCGAGCGCGAGCTGTGGGTGGCTGAAGCCTACAAGAACGCCATGGTTGTGATCTCCCAGATCGCCGAGGAGCGGGGGCTCGACATGGTGCTTTTCCGCGATCGCTTCGATCCGGCTCGACCCTCATCAGAGATCATCCAGGCCATGCCTACCAGGAAGGTGCTCTACGTCCGTGAGGCCCTGGATATATCCGAGGACGTCAAGAAGCTGTTGGACAAGCAGTATCAGCAGCGCGGCGGTGCGGCCAGCATCAAAATCGGGCTCTAGAAGGGCTCAACATGTGTGCTGAGCGTCGGCAAGCAAGAAAGCGAGGAGGCGTTATGGCGTCGCGATGGATGTTGGCGGCGGGAATGGGCGCGTTGGCTGCTGTTGTCGTGCTTGGCGGCCGCAGCGATACCAACGCGCAGGCGGTCGACGTGGACCTGAGCAAGGTGGCTGTGGTCGATGTCATCCGAATCTTCAATGAATGTCAGCAGACCAAGGATGTGAACGAGCGGTTTCAGCTCCGTGACGAGAAGTTCGTCGACCAGCGCCAGAAGCTCAAGGAAGCTGTCGATCAGAAGGAAGGCGAGTTGGAGGCGTTTGCGCGTGGCTCGAAGGAGTATATCGAGCGGTTCAAGCAGTGGGTGCAGTTGCAGATCGATTACGGCTCCACGATCAAGATTCACCAGCGAAGAATCGTCCGTGATCAGGTCTTCTGGACGCGCAGGACCTACACGCAGATCGTTCAGGCGGTGGAGGAGGTCGCCAAGGCCCGTGGGTTGCTGCTTGTGTTCTATCGCGACGAGATGGACCTCCAGACCGACGACCTCAAGGATCTCGGCAACCGCCTGCGCGATCGAAAGGTCGTCTTTTCAGCCGCGGGGCTGGACATCACACAGGAGGTACTTGACAAGGTCAACCGCGACTACCGGGCTTCCGGCGGGCTGAAAATCCCCTCGGATGCGAAGTAGCTGCTCGGGTCGGATCCACCGGTGCAAGAGGCTCATTCGGTGCCTAAGGAGTTGAGGCTGTCAGAGTTGGCTGAGCGGGTCGGGGGCAAGCTCCGCGGTGACGGATCGGTCGAGGTCCGAGGTGTGGCTGCTGTGGCCGAAGCCGGCCCCGACCAGATCACCTGGGTGACCGACCGTCGCTATGCCCAGCAGCTTGCGCAAAGCCGCGCCGGCGCGGTGTTTGTCCCGCTCGATCAGGGTCCGACACCCATGCCGGCCGTCCTCGTCGATCACCCCGGTCTGGCCATGATCAAGGCGATCGAGGCCTTTGCCCCCCCTGTGCCCGCGCCCGCCGCGGGCGTGGACCCATCAGCCCGCCTGCACGACACCGCGCTGCTCGGCAAGGCCGTCGCCGTCGGTCCCAACGTCGTGATTGGTCCGGCCTGCCGTATCGGTGACCGAACCGTTCTGCACGCCGGTGTTTTCATCGGCGACGAGACACAAATCGGCAGCGATTGTGTGTTCTGGCCGAATGTGGTCGTGCGAGAACGCTGTCATTTAGGCAACCGGGTAATCATTCATCCGAACGTCACGATCGGCAGCGATGGGTTCGGCTACGAATTCGCCGACGGACGTCATTATAAGATCCCGCAGATCGGTCAGGTTCTGATCGAGGACGACGTTGAGATCGGCGCGGGCAGTTGTATCGACCGCGGCAAATTCGGCCAGACGATTATTGGCATCGGCACCAAGATCGATAACTTGGTGCAGGTAGCCCACAACGTCCGGATCGGGCCGCACTGCATCCTGATCTCCCAGGTGGGCATCGCCGGCAGCACGCAGCTCGGTGCCTATGTTGTGTTGGGTGGCAAGGCGGGCGTGCGCGACCATATAACTATTGGTGACCGTGTGCAGGCAGCCGCTGCCTGCGGTATCTCCAAGGACGTGCCGGCCGGCATGGTCGTCAACGGTAATCCGGCCGTGGATAATCGGCAGTACCTTAGGGAGCAGGCGCTGGTCAGGCGCCTGCCGAATATGGCCGAACAGCTTCGACAGCTTTCGGCCCGGGTTGCGAAGCTTGAGCAAGCAGCAGACGATTAAACAAGCCGTTGAGATGACCGGCCGAGGGCTCTTCCACGGCGAACAGGCGACCCTGCGCTTCAGGCCCGCCGAGCCCGACTCCGGCATCGTTTTCGTGCGTGCCGATCAGCCCGAGCCGGCTCGCATCCCCGCGCTGATCGATCACGTGACCCAGCGACCACGTCGCACGTCGCTGCGCAACGGGACGGCCTCGGTCGAGACCGTCGAGCATTGTCTGGCTGCCTGTGCCGGATTGCAGATCGACAACATGGAAATCGAGGTTAACGGCCCGGAGGTGCCTGACGTCGACGGCAGTTGCCTGCCGTTCGTCGAGACGTTGCGTCGGGCCGGCACCCAAGAGCAGGCGCCCGAGCGGCGCATCTTCCGCATCGCCGATCCCTTCCGGGTGGCTGATGGCGACGCCGAGTTGATCGCCCTCCCGCCTCTGCCCGGTCATCCCGATAATCTCGAGATCCTGTACGAATTGGACTATGGGCCCGAGGGCATCATCCCGCGTCAGTTCTTGCGCTTTGAGCTGGACCCCGAGCAATTCGCCGACCAGATAGCACCGGCCCGTACGTATCTGTTCGCCGATGAGGCCGCCCAGTTCCAGGCGGCCGGCCTGGGCAAGCACCTTGGTTATGCCGACCTGCTCGTGGTCGACGAGCGCGGTGTCCCCGTCGAAAACGAACTTCGCTTCGCCGATGAGTTCGTGCGGCACAAGGTGCTCGATCTGCTGGGCGACCTGATGCTGTTCGGTCGGCAGATCGTCGGGCGCATCCATGCGCGCAAGTCGGGCCATGCGCTGAATCGTCGACTGGTCGGCAAGCTCGTCGAGGTCGCCCGGGCCGAGGAACTGGCCCAACTGGCGCAAGGCAGCACCGTCTTCGACGTACGGCGAATCCAGAGGGTCCTCCTGCACCGCTATCCGTTCCTGTTGGTGGACCGTGTGATCAAGATCGAGGGCGACCGGCGAGCCGTGGGCATTAAGAACGTCTCCATCAACGAGGAATTCTTCCAGGGACACTTTCCCGGTCAGCCCATCATGCCCGGCGTGCTGGTGCTCGAGGCGATGGCCCAGTTGGCTGGTGTCCTGCTGAGTCAGAAACTCGAACATACGGGCAAGGTCGCCGTGCTGCTGAGCATCCAGAGAGTGAAGTTCCGCCGAGCGGTCGTGCCGGGCGACCAGTTGATCCTCGAGGCGGAAACCATCCGCATCAAGCCGCGGACCGGACACGTGCTTTGTCGGGCGCGCGTCGGCCAGAACCTTGCGGCTGAGGCTGTCCTGAAAGTGATGATGGTCGATGCAGACCCTGCTTAGAATGAGCGTGTTTCCATGAGTTCAATCCATCCGACTGCCTGCGTCGACGACAAAGCCCAACTGGGTCGAGATGTTGAGATCGGCCCACACTGTTACATCGGCCCGGATGTTGTCATCGGTGACGACTGTCGGCTCTACAACAACGTGACGGTGGTGGGTGCAACGCGTCTCGGGCGCAACAACGAGCTGTTCCCCGGTGTCGTGCTGGGCACCCCGCCGCAGGACATCAAGTATCATGGCGGCAGGACGGAGCTGATCGTCGGCGACGACAACATCTTCCGCGAGCACGTCACCGCCCATCCGGGCACCGAAGTGGGCGGGGCGGTCACCCGGATCGGTAACCACAACCGATTCCTCGTCGGAGTCCACATTGCCCATGACGTCGATCTCGGCAGCCACTGTATCCTGGCCAACGGCGTCCAGATTGCCGGGCACTGCCATATCGAGGACTGCGTGACCATGGGCGGCATGGTGGGCGTGCATCACTTCTGCACCGCAGGCAGGCACTGCTTCGTCGCCGGGTTGACGCGAGTCACCGTGGACGTACCGCCCTTCATGATCTTTGCCGGCGAGCCCGCACGCGTCCGCGGCATCAATGCCAACGGCATGTCGCGCTGGGACTTCGGCGAGCAGTCACTGCAAAACCTGCGGCAGGCGTTCAAGCTGTTATTCTCTCGGCGAGCCATCACCGACGAGCCCAACAACCTGCTCAAACGCATCAGCCAGTTGGAGTCCAACGGCCCGCTCGACGACAACCTGCGATACCTCATTACGTTCATTCGCCGCTCCATCTCCGACGGGGTCTACGGGCGATACCTCGAATCGCAGCGACACGACACCACCGAGGACCGCAGCGGCTTCTACAACCAGCAGCTCCTGGAGAAACCTCAGCCGTGAGCAAGCCGCTTCGCGTCGCCGTGATTGGCGTGGGTCGGATGGGCCGGCACCACGCCCGCATCTACAGCGAGCTGCCCGACGTCGAACTGGTGGCGGTGATCGACGCCGACCCCCAACGCGCCGACGAGATCGCTTCCGCACACGGCTGCCGCGCCCTGCGCGATGTGTCCGAGCTATCCGGCCCGATTGATGCCGTCAGTGTCGCCGTGCCTACCGTGCACCACCGGCCCGTCGCCGAAGCGCTGCTGCGAGCGGGCGCCGCTGTCCTGCTGGAAAAACCCCTCGCCGATACGGTGGCCAACGGCCGCGCGCTGGTCGAAGCCGTTCGCGCATGCGACGGCCTGCTACAGGTCGGTCATACCGAGCGGTTCAACCCCGTCGTGACGGCCGTCGACCGCATGAAGGTGCAGCCCAAGTTCATCGAAACGCACCGCATCAGTCCCTTTACCTTCCGCTCGGCCGATATCGGCGTCGTCCTCGATATGATGATCCACGATATCGATATCGTCCTTCACCTGGTGCGAGACCGGCCCGTGCGGGTCGACTCGGTGGGCGTCAGCGTGCTCAGCGCCCACGAGGACATCGCCAACGCCCGTGTGCGTTTTGCCGGCGGGTGTGTGGCCAACCTCACCGCGTCGCGCCTCGCCCTGAAAACCGAGCGAAAAATCCGCGTCTTTGCCAACGAGGCCTACCTGTCGCTCGACTACCAGCGCAAGAGCGGCATCGCCATCAAGAAGGACGCCAACCTCGATATCCTCAAGCTCGCCCGCCAGCACGACCTGGAAGACCTTTCCCAACTGCAAGCGCTCGACTTCGCCAAGCTGGTCCACGTCGAGCCGCTTCAGGTCGACGACACCGAGCCGCTGCGAGCCGAGATCGAAGCCTTCCTGCATAGCGTGCGGACGCACCAGCCGCCCCCGGTCACCGCCGAGGACGGCCTGGCCGCCATGGAGCTGGCCGACCAGATCGTCGCCGCCATGAAGCAGCACCGTTTCGACGGCGCCGCAGCCGACTCGACCGCGCCCGGCCCTGCCCGGATCGGTCTGGACTGATTGACCGGTCCACCCGCCGTCAAGCCCGTCGACGATGAAACCAGACCAACCCGCCGTCTCGAGTGCCTTGCCGCCGAGCCAAACTTGACACCCATGCAGCCGGTTCGTAACCTGGGTAAGTCGTTAAGGGCGTGTGCCCGAGTGGCCAAAGGGGACGGGCTGTAAACCCGTTGGCGTTAGCCTTCGAAGGTTCGAATCCTTCCGCGCCCAATTTCCTCTAGCCCCAGAATAAGCGACCGCCGTCTGATTTGCGAGCGCGGGCAGCCCGATTGGGGCGGCATGCGGGCGTCAAAGGGTCGGCTTGTGTTCTATCAAGGGTATTGGTCAGCTTGAGGTGGTCCAGGCAGGGCGGGATCGGCGATTTTTGACGTACTGTAAGCCTTGCCCCCAGACTTGTGCACTACTGCTTGTCGGTTTGATGGTTACGTGAAGCCAAAGGACTGAAGTCGTTGCGAAGCGATGAGCAGGTGCCCGGCAAATCGATGGGAGGCGGACAGATACACGTTGGCGC
>Ga0307375_10006144_pt1 | contig 11165 bp, 8 predicted proteins | sample TR1MG_FD_202531 | JGI IMG/M metagenome (GOLD analysis project Ga0307375, IMG submission 202531) | Soil microbial communities from Risofladan, Vaasa, Finland - TR-1 | ecosystem: Environmental > Terrestrial > Soil > Coastal area > Acid sulfate soil | place: Finland: Risofladan, Vaasa | collected...
GACGCGGGCGAGCATCTCGAGCAGACCGGCCACCTGATAGGGGCCGTGGTGGGGGACGAGAACCGGAGAGGAGCCGCCGCGCATGCGGCCATTGGTGACTGAACCCACCGGAACGCGGGCGCGCTCCAGTTGCACGGCGAGGGAAGCGACGACTTCGAGCGTGCGCTCGAAGGAGTCAGCGGCAGCAAGCGCTGAGCGGAGCTCGAACTGCGCATCCCCGGTCCCGTATGCGGTGTCCGTTCCCGCCTCGCTGCCGTCGACCGAAGAGGTCGCGACGTAAAAGCTCGCCGCATCGAGCAGGAATAGCACCCTTGCCTGCGAGGTCGGTTCGTAGAGCTTCTCCTGAAGTTTGTCCAGGCGAGCGCTGGTTTTCCAGTGGATGTGGCGTGCCGGCCGGCTTGCGTGGTAGTCCCGCGTTCCCGCGTGAAAGGCCGGATCCTCGACGGGCGTCGCCGCCTTCTGTATTCCGAAAAACTCACGCACAGGAAGCGCGAAGGGTGCGAGCGGGACGATACGCGGGTAGACAATAACCTCCATCTCCACAGGTCGTTCCTCCCGACGCCGGAAAAAGCCCAGCAGGTCTCCGGCCTCCAGGAGCATTGGGCCAACCACGAACGCGCCTCTTTTCGCCGCCGTCACCGTTCGCTCCCAGCGCACATGTTGAAAAGCAAACAGGCCGGTCTCACCTTCGAGAAGCGGCGGCTCCTCGTTCAGCTCACTTCGAGCATCCCCGTCGCCGCCGGCCACACCCGGATCGTCCTCCGGTCGCCGAACCGAGGCAACAAGTCCCGGATCCTCGCGACCGGAACCGTGATTGGATTCGTTACCCGGCAATCCGGGAAGAGACGCAATTGTTGCCGGGACTCTGGCACGGATCCAGACCGGCAGCAGTTTGTGGTTCTGCGCCTCGATTGCAATGCGTGCGTTCTCCCCCGGATAGAGACGGGTACGGGACATCGTTGTTTGAAAGCCCATCCTGCGCGTGCTGAGACCGCACCACAGTCGCGAAATCATCACCATTGCCAGGATCAACGCCGCCAGCAGGATGATTTCTCGCTGCTTCAGCACCAGTCCGGCGAAAAGAGTCGCCCCGGCCACGATCTGGAACAGACCCGTGGTGAACAGACTCGTGGTGGTGCTTTCGAGTCCCGGTGAGCGTCGCAAAATCATACGGGGACCGGAATTCTGTCGAGGAGCTCCGCGACGATGTTGCCGGGGATCGTTCCGCGCGCCCTCTCCTCGGCACGCAGGATAAGCCGGTGTTCGACCACTGGAGCAAACAGATACTGGACATCGTCGGGCAGCACAAAATCACGGCCGCGGATAGCGGCAAGGGATTGGGCCGCCCTCATCAGACCAAGGGAGGCGCGGGGACTCGCGCCGAACTGCAGACGCTCGGTCCGGCGGGTCGCCTCCACGAGATCGACGATGTACTCTCGCACGGGGCGGGAAATGCGGACTTCACAACGTGCCGCCTGGAGCGCCACTACCTGTTCCGGTTCGGCAACGGCTCCCAGGTTTTGCAGCGGATCCGTCCCCCGGAAACGCTCGAGGATGAGCAGTTCTTCCTCCCTGTCCGGATAGCCGATGTCGATTCGCATGAGAAACCGGTCCATCTGAGCCTCCGGCAGCGGAAAGGTTCCTTCGAGCTCAATGGGATTCTGGGTGGCGATTACAAAGAAGGGTCGTGGCAAGACCATTGTCTGGCCGTCTACGGTTACCTGGCCCTCTCCCATACTCTCGAGAAGGCTCGACTGCGTACGCGGGATCGTCCGATTTATCTCATCCGCGAGAAGCACATTGGTCATTACCGGTCCCACCTGGAACCGAAACTGTCCCGTCTTCTGGTCGTAGATGTTGAAGCCGGTGACGTCCGAAGGCAGCAGATCGGGTGTGAACTGAATACGCTGAAACGTACCGCCTATGGTGCGCGCGAGCGCCTTGGCCAGCGTGGTCTTGCCGGATCCGGGCAGATCTTCCAGAAGCACGTGCCCTTCCGAAAGAAGCGCGACGATGAGCAGCTCGATCCTGGATTCCTTGCCGACGAAAACTTCCGAAATGTGCTCGACGATCCGCCTGCACAGGGAAAAATCTGTGGGAGCCATGATTCCGACAACTATAGCAGAACCGCCGTCCTTGTTCATGGTATTACCCGCGGGCCGGCGTCGCAGCGGCGTGTTACCAGCGAATAATCAGCACCACTACAAACGCAAACAGGATATATGCAACGTAGTAGTAGATGTGCCCGTTCATAAGGGTCCTGCTCAGCGCTCCGCCAACTCGCATGGTGACCGCCGCGACCGCACGAAGCGGCCGCGCGAAGCGATCACGGATGTGGAGTTGACGCCTTCCCTCATGCCGGCCTTCTGCCGTGCCGTAGAACCTACGAAGCATGTGGAGCAGAATCTGTGAGAACGCAGGCTCAGTGAAGTATTCGCGTTCTTCGAGCGACAACCCGCCGTACCATGGCTCGACACGCCGTACTCGCGGCCGCCGGAGCCGCCAGACAAGGAGCGGGATAGCCGCGAGAACAACGATCACCGCGGCGAACATGGTTGGTGAAACAACCCCGAAAAGGGGGCTGCCCGACTGAAGGAGGAGCGGTGAAGGTACTCCGAGCAGTCCTCCGAAAAGTCCCGCGTAGCCGAAACGCGAAAGAAGAAACGGCGCCGCAATACCGAGCAACGGAATGAGAATGATGGAAAGGAGCTGCGCAATCTTCATCGGCCGATCCGGGACCGGCGAACCGAAGCGCTCGTGATTGTATCCGAGCGCCGTGTAGCCCACGAGTTTGACCATCGCAAAAACCGCAAGCCCGATCGCAAGCGCAGTGAGGAATCCCGCCACCGCCAGAAAGAACTTCTCCCCGGAAGCCGTGAAGCGAGAACTTTGAAACACCGTCTCAAGTACCATCCACTCTCCCGTATAGCCGAGAAGCGGCGGAAAGGCGCTCAACGACAGCCCTGCGACAAGAATCCCGATTCCCGGTACCGGCCCCACACCGCGCCAGACACCGCGGGCCTCGTCGATCGTCTTCACCCCGAGCGACTCCTTGGCGTGACCGATCGACATGAATAGAAGACTTTTCGCAAGCGCGTGACCGAGCGCGAGCACCACGGCAGCCGCGGCAGCGAACGACGCGAGGTATGAGAGACTTTTCGTGCCGACGGAAGCCGCGAGCGCGGACGCGGCGATAACCGTGATAATCATTCCATTGTTTTCCACCGTGGAGTAGGCCGGAAGCGATTTGAGCTTGCGCGCGGCGGCCGCCTGAAGCGCTCCCCAGAAGGCAGTCAGCGAGCCGAGGAGCACCAGCACGACGAGCCACTGAGGCGACGGTGCAGCCACTGTAACAAAACGTTCAAGGCCGTAGACGCCCATGAGCGTGAGCGGAACGCTCAGGAACGCCGATGAGTGATCTGCCGTCTGCTCGTAGACTCCAGGCATCCAGATGTGAAACGGAACAGCGTCCATCTTTATCGCCGCCCCCAGAGTCGCGAGCACAAGGAACGCAGGTCCGGCCTGCCGTATCTCCGCGAAGGAAATTGTCTTCTGCGTGACGAGCACAATTGCGAACGCGAGGAGCAGCAGCATCGACGATATTTCGCCGAAAACAAGAAATCGGAAGCTTGCCGATACGAGGGGTGATCGGCGTTCGAGCTTTCCTGCACCGCTGTACCGCACGTCGTCTGTCATAAGGAGGAAGGAGAAGATCGTGACAAGCTCCCAACCTGAAAGGAAGGTGAGCGAGTCTCCCGCGGCGAGCACAATGAGAACGCCCGCAAAACCAAGTGAGAACGCAGCTGCGGTTCTCGAACCGTAGAGTTTCCCGTAGCCGATCGCAAAGAGCGATAACAGCACTGCCGAAAGGGACGAGATGAGGATGAAGGTTGCGGAAAGCCTGTCGAGACTTAACGATAGCCGCAGGTTATCGAAGAACGGAACCGAAGCTGTCTGCGGCGGGGAGGAAAGCGCTGCAACTCCCGCGGCAAGAGCAACCAGCGATGCGAGAAACGCTACCCCGTAGGAGAGAGGTCGCCGCGACGCGAAAAACGCTCCTGCGATGTACAATCCAACAGCGAGCCACAAGAGCATCATCGTTCGCCTCCGACCGGGTGAGTACCTTTCCCGGGGCCGCGCTGGATCGAAAGCAGCGCGGCGAGAATCTCCGCGGGTGCCGGATCACCCGGGAGCTGCCCGACGACTGCGTCGGCGTCCAGGAGCCGAGGGTGTCGGTTGCCGGCAGGTCTACCTTTTCCTGTCCCACGAGCAGGACGCCGCAGGGTGAAGGAAGCTGGCGGACAGTCGCCGCGACCGCCTCCCGCAGGCTCGGTAGCGGTGGGCCGAGTAGGACGAGAAGGTCCGCGTGGCGGGGAGTGTCGGCGAAGTAGATGCCGAAACGGTGCGTATTGTACTGAGGAGCCTGCAGCGCCGCGATGGTAAAGTTTAGCGAGTTGTCGCAACCCGCGTCGACGACAAAAATGTGCAAGCTTCGCCGGAACTGCGGCCCGAGCGTGCGAAACTCCGTTCGTCTCTCGTACCTACGCCGCTCGGTCAGACGCTTTGCAATCCCGTGAAATGGCCAGAATACCACGTCTACCTCCCCGCGTCCGCGAAACTGATCCCGAAAGAGTCGATGGCGAATGGCACGTCGGTGAAGATATTGCCGACAACCGCATCGGCGTAGGTCTGAAAACCGAATACCGAAGGCGAGGAAACATGGGCGGCCGAGACCCGGCCCCTTTCCAACTCGACGAACCAGGCGACGGTCCCCGACGCCGATTCTGTTGCGCCCAGGCCAGATGCAGCAGCCCCTTCATTCGCGGCATTGTGTTCTCCGGTCGCCCGCATTGCATCGGCTACCCCCGAGTCCCCTAGACGCGCGAGTTGTCCGATCGCGATTGCGCATGAATCGAGGATCTCCTGTGACCGCACTTCCATACGGGCGAAGGCGTCCGCTTCATCCTGTGTCCGAACCTCAAAGTTTTCAATAAGCGGATCGGATGTCCGCAGATCCCATCCGAACCCGCACGCCCGAAGGGAGGGACCGGTCAGACTGTCGGTCGTCGCCACGGCGCGCTCCACAATGGCCGTCCGGTGGAGGCGGTCGAGATAGTTGCGAGAGGCAAGGCTGCGTTCGAAGAGCTTCGCGAAAGTTGACCGAACCCGCCGAAGTCGCTCCCCGATCTCCGAGACGGCAATTGGCGATCCGCCCGGCCGCAGAGCGGGTCCCCCGACGAACAGCGCACCGAAGCGTCTTCGACCTGCGATAAGCTCGACAATCCGAAGAGACTCCTCGAACAGAGCAGCAAGGTGCGCGGCCAGCACCTTCTGCGCGGCTGCGGTTGCGAGACGCATAATAACGTAGAGATGGTTGTAGATGCGCTCGATCTCGAGCAGGGCGATGCGGAACCGCCGCGTCTGTTCGGGGGCCTCGCTTCCGAGCGCGGACTCGACCGCGCGCAGAAACGCAATCGTGTGGGCCGCCGAAAAGTTTCCGCAGAGCCGTGAGACGCTCCTGAGCGCGCTCTCGATCTTCTCTCCCTCCAGTGACGCCTCTATGCCGCGGTGCTTCAGCGAAAGGTCGACCTCGACCGAAAGAATCCGCTCGCCGTAGGTGTAGTAGTGGACGAGACCGGCCTCCGGGTATCCGCCGGTGAACGGGCCGTAGCGGAAGTCGAACACCCCGTCGCCGCTCGTCGATCCGTTGCCTATTACGCCGTTTCGCCGCTCGATGATCGCTCTCGCACTGCCGGGAGCTTCCGCGTCACACAGAACGATTTCGGCCGCATCCTGTGCGATCTCGATCTCTCGCCCGTTTTTCTTGTGATACCCAAGCACGATACTCACAGCCCAATCACTCCCGACAATATCCGCCCGATAGCGGGCACGAAGACTACAACCGCAAGGGAGAGCGCGGTCGATGCAAGCGGAACAGCGACGCCGACAATTCCGCGTTCGCGTCGCTCACCCCGCACGGGGGAAAACACCGCTGAGACAACGCGCGCGTTAACCGCCATGAAGCTGATCGCGATCAGCAGCCCCACAAGCCCCGCGACGGCAAGCCCGTACCGGGCATACACGCCGCTCAAAATCAGAAGCTCGCCGACAAATGCTCCGAAGGGGGGCGCCCCGGTTACCGCGAGCGATGCGAAAAACAGAGTGATGCCGGTCATCGGCATCGTTCGCCCGACGCCTCGAATTTCTGCGATCCGAACGGTCCCGTACCGTGCGAGAATGTTTCCTGAGAGGTAGAAAGCGGCCGATTTCGCAAATGCGTGCGCGATAAGCAGAACAACCGCACCAACCGCGGCGGCCCCGCCGAGTGACACACCCAGCAGTACCGTTCCCATGTTTTCTATAGTGGAGTAGGCGAACATGCGCTTTAGATCCCGTTGTACCGTGAGGATGAGTGCGGCCGTCGCCAGGGTGAGTACACCGAGGATGAAGAGGAAGAGCCGCGCGCCGGGAGAAGCGACCACGCCGAGGAATCGAATAATCGCGAACACCGCAACCGGCAGGAGTACCGCCGAAAAAAGCCCGCTTACCGGCGAGGGTGCCTTTCCATGAACGTCCGGCAACCAGGTGTAAAGCGGAAAGAGGCCCGCCTTTGTCCCATACCCGATGACCGCAAGTGCGGCGGCAAGCGAGGCGAGGTGTCCGGAAACCGAGGACCCACCAAGCGAAGCCGCGTCGAGGCTTCCCGAGGTTGCGTACAGCAGGATGTTGGCCACCAGGGAAATGACCAGGCCCGTGGATACGATGATGACGTACCGCCAGGATGCCTCAATCGCCGCTTCGTTGTTGTCGAGCGCCACAAGCAGGGCGCTTGTGACTGTTGTCGCCTCGACGCCGAACCAGACAAGGCCGAGGTTTGAAACCGAAACCGAGAAAACCATGGTGAGCGCGAAGACATTCAGGAGAAAGTAGTAGATCCGTTTTCGAAAAAGGGGGTTCCCGACGTACTTCAGATAGGTGACCGAGAACACCGTGGCGCTCAGGTAGACCAGTGAAATGGTGAGAAGCATCAGCTTCGATATTCCGTCCACGAACAGGATGGGGCCAACCGTACCGGGCAGGAAGAGGAAGACAATCGAAGCAACCGTGGCTGCGGTTGCCGCAACCACGGAAACTACCTCGTCGACGGCTACAACGGGAATGAGCGACAGAAGACTCGCTGCTCCCGCGCAACAGATGGGGATGGCATAAATCCACATGGCGCTATCCTTTCAGGTCCTCTGCGGCTGCAGCTGCAGCCGCCCGATCGTCCGAGGAGATCGATTCCTCCCTCATCCGCATGATGATTCCCGCCACCACCACAATACCGAGAAGGTCGAGGACGACCGCTCCCTCGATCACGAGTGGCAGTCCCGGGAATCCCCAGGAGGCGAGAAGCAGAACTGCGTTTTCCACCTCCAGGTATCCGACCATTTGGATAAAGGCGTTGCGACGGGAGATGATGAGAAACACTCCCTCGAAGAGCATGGCAAAAGGGAGCGCTGAATAGGCACCGGCAGCGCCGATTGTCCGGTCAATGGCCCATTGGAAGAGCCACAGGCCGAAGATCACGAGCGCAAGCGCGATGAGTATTGAAGAAGCCGTACCGATCACCGGTCTGTCTTCGCGCGCACGCCAGGGCGTCTCGTGCAGATTACGGACGATGAGGACAGGAATGAGAACTCCTCGCACGGCGGCCGTGAGCGCGGCGAGAGCGACAGGAACCGCCGACCCACTTACGACACCCTGGTAGAACAGCGAAAGGGCCACGACCACGGAGCTCACGGCAAAGGTGAACACGATCCGACTTACGTACACCTGCCATTGAATGAAAAGGCCGAGCAGGATAATTCCGAAGCCGGTTATCCCATACACCGACAGCATCTCAGATGCCCCCTCCGGTCAGATAGAACGCAAGTCCCGCGAGAAGCGCGAAGGCAAACGTCATTGTGATGAAATCGAAGTTCTTGTAGAGTCGATACTTCGACACGGTTTCGTTCAAGAGCGCGAAGATAAGAGTAAGCAACAGCATCTTGACAAAATGGATTGATAGATACAATCCAATCATGGGAAAAGAGAGCTTCATCGGCACCCAGAACGGCACGGAAAAGACATTCAGAAACACGCTCATCAGAAGGAACTGCTTTACATAGCCTCCCCATTGAAACAGGGCGAGTTCAGTCCCCGAGTACTCGATGGGAATTCCCTGGTCGATCAGTCCAAACTCCGCCGACGTGTGGGACTCGATGGGCAGCTGTCCTGTTTCAACGAGCAGTACCATGAAGAACGCGCCGACAACGAACCAGTGAAGAAGCGATCCATACCAGGCCGAAGAGGTTTGAAGCGTGTTGTTAATGACGTAGGGGTTGTTGGTCCCGGAGAGCACCCCCAGGAGAATGAAGATCAGAACCATTATCGGTTCCGACAATGCCGAGATACTCGATGCGCGCGACGCTCCAAGGTGCGCGTAATTGCTGCGGGAATCGATTGCCGCGATCTTTTTCACCGTTGCCGCAGCGCCGAAGATCAGTCCGCCCCCGATGAAGTCGACCACAGGGCCGAACGTAAGCGGAAAAGCGGTGATGATCGGCAATACCAGTGTCAGGAAGAGATACATCGGGAAGGTGACGTAGGGGGCGATCCGGAAAAAAGGAGACGCGACCGTCGGAACAACGCTCTCTTTGCGGAATAGTTTCAGAAGATCGAAATAGCGTTGGAAAATACTCGGACCGGCTTTTGATTCGAGCTTTTCCTCGACAGTGGAAAGGATACCGGCGAACAGGGGCGCGAGCAGAGCGACGTATGCAAGCTGCATCAGGCTCAACAGCAGCAACACTGGGACCTCCTACCAAAACTTCAATTGATAGGAGTCATCAGCCGGTACCGGCGGTTTAAGGCGAACTCCATCGCCCGTCTGTTCTGTATTTTCCGATGGACGGGTATTTTATGACACGGACGGTTTGGATAGTCAAGACGCCCGCTTCGAGTATATCTGCCACTATCCTGCGATCGAACGGCGACGCGCGAACCGCCTCCTGCCGCGTGCGCAGACGCTCGAACTCCATTGCGGCCCCATTCTCTCGGCAGGCTCTATATCGAAAGGCCGAGAATTCCCGTGACAACCGGCAGCGACGTCCGGACAAAGGTCGACGCTGCCGTCCGCTTTTTCGTCCGGAGCCACTGGAGCACGAGCCCGTACATCGCCGAGCTCGCTGCAGTCGCGATCAGCGCAACCGATTTCGCCGAGCCTGATTTGTCGGATTTTCCCGCCCATGCCCGGAACAGCTCTGCGCTGAGATCGGTGACCTGTGCTTCGACCACCCAATCGAGATGGGTATGGGGTGGCTTGCAGTGACCGTAAAGTGCCGTTACGTAACTGCAGATTGAAAGAAACAGATCCCGGACGGAATCAACGCTGAGCTCCCGAGCCGCGAAATCGTGCCGTTCGATTTCCTGCAGGAAGGATTTCCGAATCGTGTCGCCGAGCAGGGCGTACTTGTCGACAAAGTGCGAATAAAAAGTAACCCGATTGATGCCGGCGCGCTCGGTAACATCGTTGACCGTCAGATCTTCGAAGCCCTTGTCCTCCATGACGGCCAAAAATGCGTCTTCGATGAGTGCTCGTGTGCGCGTGATGCGCGGATCGCTCTTTTGTCCCTTCGGGCGTACGGCCATTGCCCACCTCCACAATTCATAAAACTACACTTGTCGTTTACACTACGTTTGTATATATTCAATCTAACAGAATCGCATAGCGATGTCAACGCGGGTCGGAAAAGGAGAAGCGATGCCATGAAAACAGAACTATCGAGAGCGACGATGCGCAAATCGATTCATCCGGCGACCCGTTTGGGCACGGTGACTCTGAATGTCTCAAACCTCGACGGGCAGATCGAGTTTTACCAGTCGATACTCGGCTTTGCCCTGCACTGGAAAGAGGGACATCGTGCAGGCCTCGGCGCCGGGGGGCCGGACCTGGTAGAACTCGTGGAGCTTCCCGGAGCGCGCCGATATCCGGGGACTACCGGCTTGTACCATTTTGCCGTGCTGTTCCCCGACCGGAGAGCGCTCGCCCGGGCGATCGCGCGCCTGCTCAGGGCGCGTTACGAAAATTATCCAACCGATCACATTGCAACAAAGACCACCTATCTGCGTGACCCGGAGGGCCAGGAGATCGAGTTGTATGCCGAGTCGCCCGAGGATGGGACGATGGGAATAGTGGAGGGCCAGTTTGTGGCTCAAAGGGCCGACGGTTCGCCTAGCAACGGGAGGGAACCGCTCGATCTGGCCGCACTTTTCACGCAGCTGCATGAGGAAGACCTCCTCGACCGGCCCATCCCGCAGGAAACAAAGGTCGGACATGTTCATCTTTATGTCCGCGATGTTGCGGAGTCGGTCGATTTCTACACGCGAGTCATAGGGTTCGACGATATGGGTAGCTCGGCCCGGATGCAGGCGGCCTTTGTTTCCGCCGGCGGCTACCATCACCACGTCGGACTGAATAGCTGGATCGGGCGCGGTCGACCGCCGGCTCCGCAGGGGGCCCTCGGCATGCGTCACTTCACCGTGATAGTACCGGACGCCGCAAGTTTTGCGGAATTGACCGACAGGATCGAAGCAGCCGGCGTTCCCGTCGAGCGTCGGGAACAGGGGTTGTTCGTTCGCGATCCTTCGGACAACGGAGTCCTGCTTACACACGCTTGAATTGGAATGTGGGCGCGGCGGTTCGCAGGCGGCCACGTTCCGGAGAAAAACATCTATACCAAGGAGTCTGTCATGTCACACACAATGCGAGCTGTTCGTTTTCAGGAATACGGGGATGCCGGTAAACTGATCATCGAATCGGTTCCGCGACCTGTTCCGAAAGCGAATGAAATTCTGGCGAAGGTGCATTACGCCGGGGTCAATCCTGTCGACTGGAAAATACGATCGGGACTCTACAAAGATTTCATGCCGATCACCTTTCCCGCCACTCCCGGCAGGGACTTTTCCGGTGTGGTCGAAGAGGTGGGCGCGAGCGTAAAACATCTGTCCAAAGGGCAGAGGGTCTTTGGTCCCGCGAACGGTACTTACGCCGAGTACGTTGTTGTGCCGGAGGTCGAGGTCTGTATTTCGTCAAGCCGTTTTACCCAAAAAAATCGTCTGGAAATACCCATCAGCCCGTGGGT
>Ga0307375_10006145_pt1 | contig 11164 bp, 11 predicted proteins | sample TR1MG_FD_202531 | JGI IMG/M metagenome (GOLD analysis project Ga0307375, IMG submission 202531) | Soil microbial communities from Risofladan, Vaasa, Finland - TR-1 | ecosystem: Environmental > Terrestrial > Soil > Coastal area > Acid sulfate soil | place: Finland: Risofladan, Vaasa | collected...
ACGGGACGGTCGCGTTCGAAGCCATGTTCAGCGCCATGGCGGCGGCCAGGCAAAGCCTGCTGGTGCAGTTCTTCGTGATCCACGACGACCCGCTCGGCCGCCGCCTGCAGCAGTTGCTGCTGGAGCGGGCGGCCGCCGGCGTGGCGGTCTGCGTGCTGTTCGACAGCGTCGGCAGCCACGCCCTGCCCCGGCAGTACGTGGACACGCTGCGCGCCGGCGGGGTGACGATCCACCCGTTCGCGACCCATCGCTGGCGCAACCGCTTCCAGCTGAATTTCCGCAACCACCGCAAGATCGTGGTGGTGGACGGCGTGTGCGGGTTCATCGGCGGACTCAACGTCGGCGACGAATACCTGGGCCTGAAGCCGCCGCTGGCACCCTGGCGCGATACTCAGCTGGAGCTGCAGGGCCCGGTGGTGGCCGACCTGCGGCAACTGTTCTCCGACGACTGGCAATGGATCACCGGCACGCCGCTGCCGCCGCTGGCGCCGGCCCCCTGCGACGGCCACGCCGACGTGCTGCTGGTGGCCAGCGGACCGGCCGACCCGCAGGAAACCGGCTCGCTGTTTTTCACCGCCGCGATCAACGCAGCGCGCGAGCGGCTGTGGCTCAGCACGCCTTACTTCGTGCCCGATCAGGCTGTGCTGAGCGCACTGCGGCTGGCGGTGCTGCGCGGGGTCGACGTGCGCGTGCTGATTCCGGCGCGGCCGGACCACCGCACCGTGTTTCTCGCCTCCACGCTGCACGCTCACCACGCCCTGCGCGCCGGCATCCGCGTGTTCCGCTACCAGCCCGGCTTCCTGCATCAGAAGGCGCTGCTGATCGACCACGACAGCGCGGCGGTCGGCAGCATGAACCTCGACAGCCGTTCGTTCCGGCTCAATTTCGAGGTCAGCGCACTGGTCGTCGACCGCGCCTTTGCCGCCGACGTGGCCGCGATGCTGGAGGCGGACTTCGCCCGCGCGATCGCCATCGACAAGCGCGAATACCACGATGCGCCGTACCTGCGCCGGGTGGCGATGCACGTGGCACGGCTGTTCGATCCGCTGCTGTGACGCCGGTGCCCTGCCGGCACGCCGCGATCCGCGTCGGGCAGACGGCGCCGCCGATGTCCCTTCGGCAACTACCGTCTGCGACTTGCGTTATCGGCGCTTGATGAAACGTCGCCGCCGGTCGCCGTTGCCCAGCATCCAGCCCACATAGATGCCCAGCACCACGCCGGTGAATTCGCACAGCACCCGCGTGCCGATGTTCTCCGGATCGTGCACCAGCGCCAGCTTCGCCCGCAGCAGTTGCAGCGACTGCAGTCGCGCGTAGTTGAAATAAAACAGGTCCCACAGGTCGCCGCTGGCGGTCAGCAGCGTCGCCAGCAGGAACGACCAGCCGATCTGCGGGCCCAGGCTCCAGCCCTGGCGCCGGCCCAGCCAGTGGAACATGCCGAACAGCAGCAGGCCTGCCAGCGCGGAAATCAACCCGGCCTGCAGGGCGCCGATCCAGCCGTTGCCCATCCATGTCTGGTCGTAGTGCATCGAGTTCGCCCACCTGCGTCGCCTGTCGTTGCAGCATTATGCACGGCTGCGGCCAGCGGCCAGCGGCCAGCCGGCGCTAGACTTTCACCACGTCTCCGGCATGACTATCCCGACATGCAACACATGATTTCGCCCCAGGCCGCCCTGATCGTCGTCGACGTGCAGCCGGACTTCATGCCCGGCGGTGCATTGGCCTGCCATCAGGGCGACGCGATCGTGCCGGGCATCGACGCGCTGCTGCGACGCCAGGCGTTCCGCCATGTGGTGGCCACGCAGGACTGGCACCCGCGCGAGCACGCGTCGTTCGTCGACGCGCATCCGGGCCAGGCACCGTTCGCGCAGATCGAGCTGTACGGCCAGCCGCAGACCCTGTGGCCGGCACACTGCGTGCAGGGCACGCCGGGCGCGGCGCTGCATCCGGCGATCGACTGGTCGCCGCTGGACCTGATCCTGCGCAAGGGCAGCGATGCGCGCGTGGATTCGTACAGCGGTTTCCGCGAGAACTTCGGGCCAGACGGCGACCGCCCGGATACCGGGCTGGCCGGCTGGCTGCGCGGGCGCGGCGTGGACCAGGTCTTCGTGTGCGGGCTGGCGCGCGACGTGTGCGTGCTGTGGACCGCGCAGGACGCTGCCGCGCTGGGCTTTCGCACGCACTTGCTGTGGGATCTCAGTCGCCCGGTGACGCCGGCCGGCGACGCGCCCACGCGCGCGGCGCTGGCCGCCAGCGGGATCGGCATCGTCGACAGCGCGGCGCTGGCCGGCTGAGCCACGCCGCGTACCCGGACCCGGACCCATGCTCCCTGCGCGCACTCAGGGCTGGATGAGGTCGCGTGCCGCCATCGGCTGGCGGCGGTCCAGCGCGGCGAGCAGGGCCGCATCGCGCCGGTAGATGTCGGGCCGGAAACCGAGCGTGCCGTCGTCGTGCAGGTGCACCGTCCAGTACGCCAGCAGCAGCGGTACCGGCCAGCGCAGGCTCACCGTCCGCGTCTGGTTGGTGTCGATCGCGCGGTCGAGCGCGGCGCGGTTCCACTGCTGCGGATCGTCCAGCAGCAGCACGGCCAGTTCGCGCGGCCGCTCCACCCGGATGCAGCCGGAGCTGAAGGCGCGCCGCTCCCGCGCAAAGAGCTCCTGGTGCGGGGTGTCATGCATGTACACCGAATAGTCGTTGGGAAAGCGGATCGCCAGCCGGCCCAGCGCGCCGCCGGGGCCCGCGTCCTGGCGCAGCACGATGCCGCGCGGGTGGTTCCAGTCCACGCTGGACGGCGCCACCGGCCGCCCCTGGCTGTCCAGCACGCGCAGCCGGTTGGCGGCGAGATAACCGAGGCCCTTGCGCAGCTTGGGCAGGATGTCGTGGCGCAGGATGGTGGGCGGCACGGTCCAGGTCGGGTTGAGCGTGAGGTAGGTGATCTGCGACTTGAATACCGGCGTTCTGCGGTAGGGCTTGCCCACCTGCACGCGCGAGCGCCATACCGGCACGCCGTCGCGGTAGTACGTCACCTGGTAGCCGGCGATGTCGACCACCACGAAGTTCCCTTGCAGGTGGTGCAGCAGCCAGCGGGCGCGCTCCAGGTTCACCCGCAGCTGGTCGATGCGCGCGCTCACCGGCACGTTCAGTGCCTCGCGCGTAGTCTCGCCGAGCACTCCGTCGGCGGGCAGATATTGCGCCTGCTGGAAGCGCCGCACGGCGTCGGCCAGCGCCGCGTCGTAGTGCTCGCCGGGCGGCTGCGCTGCGGGCAGGTAACCGCCCAGCTGCAGGCGCTGGCGCAGCAGCGGCACCCGTGGATCGTCCATGCCCGGCTTGAGTGCGGCCCCGGCCGGAATCGACGGCCAGCCGCCCTGCGCCGCCAGCGCGCGCAACTGCGCCAACGCGGTACGCAGACGCGCATAGATCGGGTGCTGCGGGCGGGCACGCTCGAAGCTCTCCGCCACGCGCCCCTCGTCCACCGCCGCCCGCGCCGCCTGCACGCCCTGGACGGGATCGAGTTGGTGCGCATCGAAATTCCAGTGCGGGTCCAGTGTGGCCGGATCGACCTTGCCGCGCTGCAGATCCATCAGGGCACTGAGATAGGCTTCGGTGGCCAGCAGGTCGAACTGCGCGCGCTGCTGCGGCGTGGCCGCGGGCATGGTCAGATCAGCCTGCAGCCGCACCAGTTGTGACAGGCCGTAATCCTGCGGATCGAGCCCGTCGTCGGTCATGCCCTGCAGCGCCAGCAGCAACTGCTCGACCGTATCGGCACGACCCCAGGCTGGCGCGAAAGCATGCTGCTCGTAGAACTGCGCCTCGGCTTCCGACAGGGTGCCCGTGGCCGCAGGTGTCCTGCTGCGCCACTGCTCGATACGCTCGCGGATCTGTCCGGCCACCGGATCCGGCGGCGACTGCGCCTGCAGCGATACGGCCAGGATCAGCAGCAAGCCCATCCATGCCCATCGCATGCACGATCGATTGCGGATCGCCACTGCACTTTCTCCCGTCGGCCTCGATCTCCGTTCCTGTCTTAGCACATGCACCGCGCGACGCAAGCCGCTGCGGCAGCGGGTCGCGCCCCTGGCCCTGCCGGACCTGGATGGCCGGGCCGCTTGACAACTCCTTAACGGGGCACTGCTAGGCTGCGGATTTTTCCGGCTGCCCGAACCGTCGATGCCCTGCCTGCGCCATGCCCTCTGCGCGATCCTGCTGTCCGCCGTCTGCGCCGTGCCCGCCGCGCACGCGACCGATGTCTCGCTGCTCGATGCCTTGCAGCGGCTGGCCCCGCAGGCCAATCCGAAAGTGCTCGGCCTGGCGCTCGACGCCACGCGCTGCGCGGTTGCGCACGGCCAGCCCGCCTCCGACCGACTGGCGGTGATCGACTACTCGCTGCCGTCCACCAGCCCACGGCTGTGGGTGTTCGACCTGGCACGGCGCAAGCTGCTGTTCCATGTGCTGGTGGCGCACGGCCGCAACACCGGCAACAACCTGGCCCGCCGCTTCTCCAACCGGGACGGCAGCCTGGAGTCCAGCCTCGGCCTGTTCCGCACGCTGGACACCTACGAAGGACACAACGGCTACTCGCTGCGTCTGGCCGGACTGGAACCGGGCACCAACGACCACGCCCTGGAACGCGCCTTGGTGATCCACGGCGCCAGCTACGTGAGCCCGGCGTTCGCCAAACGCGAGGGCCGCATCGGCCGCAGCTGGGGCTGCCCCGCCGTGCGCACCGCCGTGGCGCGACCGCTGATCGACACGCTGAAGGGCGGTCAGTATGTGTTCTCCTACTATCCCGATGCACGCTGGCTGAGTTCCTCGCCGTATCTCGCCTGCGATACCGCGCGCACCGCGGCGGCCAACGCACCCTGAGCGCGAATGCACACTGGCCGCTGGCGGCCATCCCATCCGCTCAGACGTCGTTCTCGCCGGTTGCCGCCACCTGCAACTCGCCGTCGGCATCGATCTCCACCCGCACGGTGATCGGCCGGCAGCACACCTGGCAGTCCTCGATGTAGCGCTCAGGGGCGACCGAATCATCGATCAGGATCTCGATCGACTCGCCGCAATACGGACAATCGATGCTGACGGGCGTGAGCATGGCGCTGTCTCCGCTGACCGGTGTACATCATGATGCGCCGTGCCCGCGGCAACGTCACCCTTCCGCGCTGCCCCAGTCCTGCGGCGACAGGATCCGGAACAGCCCGGCGTTGCGCGTGCGCCGGCCCAGTTTCAGCAGTGCCTTGTCCTTGCTGAGCAACCAGCTCGCCCGCGCCGCCAGCGCCAGCTGCAGAAATTTCTGGTCGTCCGGATCGGCGCAGCGCGGCAGGCGCGCGTCATCGGACACAGCCAGGAGCTCACGCGGTGACAGAAGATGGATCAGCGCATCGAACGCGGCCTCGATCGACGGCCGGGCAGCGTCGTCGACCGGCAACTGCGGGTAGCGCAGCACCGCGTGCCACTCCACGCGACAGTCCTCGCGCGTCACCGCCTGCACTGCTCCGCGGCGCAGCGCCGCCAGCAGGTGCGCGCAGCGCGGTTCCCGGAACACGAACAGGTCCAGGCACACATTGGTGTCCAGCACGATACGCGGCACGGGCAGATCTGCACAGGTCATCCACGCATGATGAAGCAACGCGGCGGCGCTATACACTGCACGCTTTCTGACCGGAGTCGATGACCATGGCCGAGCGCGAGTTCGACAACTACCTTGCCCGCTCCGGCGCCACGCTCGAAGGCTCGCGCTATACCGCGTACCTCGCGATCACCCCGCGCCGGCACGGGTTTCCGATCTACTTCGCGATCTGCGAAAACCGCAGCTTCCGCGCCAGGGACGTCGCCGAAGCCGCCGCCGCCAAGGCGCTGGCCGAGATGACGGGCCTGGAGGACGACGGCACGCCGATCTTTCCCGATGGCTATACCGGCTTCGACGACGAGCCTGCCGACGCGCCCTGAGCACGCCGCAGGCCGCGGGAATTCAGGCCGCAGCATGCCGCTCAGCTCACTTCGCTGCCCAGGCGCAGGTTGATCTCCAGCGCCGTGGCCAGTTCGCGCAGCGGTTCGCGATCGCGCGTCAGCGTGATCCAGCCGGCGTAGCTGTCGCCCTCGGTTTCCCACGCCCACAGCGTGTAGCCGAACTCGGCCAGGCGGTCGTGGGCGGTCGCGAACAGCGCGGCCGCGTCGAGGTCGTCGAAGAATTCGTCGTCATCCGGATCGCCGTTCCAGTCGATCGCCAGGTTCCAGCGCGAGGTCAGCTCGTCGACCGCCTGCACCAGCGAGCGCAGGTCGTGCGCGTCGACGATGAAGCCGGAGCGCCAGTCGATCACCCGGCCGATCACCGCGATCGGCACCACGTCATCGGGATCGACCTCGGCGACCGCCTCGCGGTAGTCGGCGAACTGCTGCAGCGCGGTTTCCTCGTCGCCCGGGTTGATCAGCTGCAGCAACTGCCAGACCCGCGCCTCCAGCGAGTCATCCGCGTCCTCGTCGAAGTCGAAGTCGTGGCCGTGATCCTGATCGGGATCGTCGTCGAAGTTGCTCATGCGTGCATCACTGATGACCGGGCCGGGAGCCTGTCGGGCCGTTGGTGGTCGAAGCGAGAAGTCGGCCAACCAAAGTCCGACAGGCTCTTGGCATGGTGCGCGTACGGGCCGCATTTGGAAAGCACCGCCGCGCCGGCAGCCTTCGCGTGCACCACGCAACCGGATGCTCGCGGCCGGCGCGGCAGTGGGATAATCCCCGCATCGCCGCTCCCCGGATTGCCATGCACGACGACGCCAGCACCTGGTCCTGCCATCCGATCGCCTTCGTCCGCTCGCCCTACGCACAGCGCATCGATGCACCGCATCAGGCCACGGTGGTGCAAGGTACCGCGAGCGGAAACGTGGCCGAAGCGGTCATCGAGTTCGTGCCCGGTTTTCCCGCGGCGGCGTTTCGCGATCTGGCCGGCTTCGAACGCATCTGGCTGGTGTTCGTGTTCCACCGCAGCGAGGGCTGGAAGGCTGAAGTGCGGCCGCCGCGCGGTGGCGGCAAGCGCAGCGTGCTGGCCACCCGCTCGCCGCATCGCCCCAACCCGATCGGCCTGTCCGCGGTCGAGCTGATGGCCGTCGACGGGCACGCGCTGCGCGTGCGCGCAGTGGATCTGCTGGACGGCACGCCGATCCTCGACATCAAGCCGTACGTGCCCTACGCCGATGCGTTCGCGCAGTCCCGCGCGGGCTGGATCGACCAGATCGACGCCGCGCAGGGGCATCGCTCCGCGCCCGGTCCGCGCCGGCCGCGCAAGGGGCCCGGCGGTTGAGGCGGGGCCGCAACGCCCGCTGCCCTTGGCCCATGGCCATTACTCCATGAGCCCGAACCGCCCCATGTAAGCGGGCGAGAAAAACAACACCACCCTCCCGCTGCAGGCGGTTTTGCGCGCGCCGTCGGCAACGCGCGTCGGCGACTTCACCCGCATCGTGCCCGGCTCGCGGCTCGCCTCACAATCGACCAAGCAGCCACAGCACAAGCAAGATCACCAGGATCAGGCCCAGACCGCCGCTGGGCCCATAGCCCCACGAGCGCGAATGCGGCCAGGTCGGCAAGCCGCCGATGAGTGCCAGCACAAGCACGATAATCAGAATGGTCATGAGCATGGACAGGTTCTCCTTGGGCGGCGCCGACACAACGGCAAGGCGGATGGCAATGGTGCCTCCCGGCCGCGTCGAGACCGTGTGACGGATGCCCATCGGGTGGCTTTGAATTTCTAGGAGTGGAAGGGAAGCAGTGAAAAACAAGTGAGTGCCGCCATCACTCGTTTCTCACTCCTCTTCACTCGTTCCTCGAACGTATTTGCAGACCGCCTCGACAGGAGCCTGCCCAGCCGTGGCTGGTCGGGCTGCAACCTTGTCCGACATCAGTGGGCGTGGTGCGGCTCATGCAGCAACTGCTGCATCTTCAGATACACCCCGTTGGTCCAGCCGAAGCCGATCACGTTGGCCTTGTAGCCGGCACTGATCTTCACGTCGGCATTGCCGCTGGCCATGTTGTATTTCTCGCGGATGGTGCCGTCGGCGGCGAGGCTGCGGTCGATGGTGGCGGTGAATTCGCGCGCGATGCGGCGCGCATCGCCGTGATAGCCATAGGCGTCGAGACCGGCCACGGCGAGCCAGTTGGTGGGCGCCCAGCCGAACGGCGCGTCCCACTGCGCACCGCTGTCGCGGTCGCTCATCTGCAGGCCGCCCATTTTCTCGAAGAGGCCCAGGTGGTCGCGCAGCGCGGCGGCCTGCGCCTTCGAGGCCACACCGGCCCACAGCGGATAGTAGGTGCTGACGAATGGGTAATCGGACGGCTTGCCGGCGACGAAGTCGTAGTCCATGTACAGGCCGCGCGCGGGTCGCCACAGGTATTTGTCGATCGCCGCATGGCGCGCGGCGGCGGCAGCGGCCCAGCGCTGCGCATCCGCCGTCAGCCCCAGCTGCACGGCGAAGTCGTGCAGATCGGTCTCGTAGCGATACAGCAGGCTGTTCAGATCCACCGACGCGTAGTGGTGGGTGGAGCCGCCGAACGGGCCCATGCGGAAGGTGGTGTCGAAGCCCGACTCGCGCATCGCACGGTCGCCGAGGTAATAGTCGGCGCTGAGGCGGTAACCCTTCGACCATGCACCCGCGCACACCGTCGAAGCCTGCACGTCGGTCGCTCCCGGCGTCCTGCCTCCCGCGACACTAGTGCTTCCCTGCACGTCGGTCGCTCCCGGCGTCCTGCCTCCCGCGACACTAGTGCTTCCCTGCACGTCGCAGCTGGTGATTTTCAGCCGGGCCATCTCGGCGGCGTCCGGATGCTGCGATGCCTTGACCAGATAGCCGCGGTCCTGCGACGGATGCGCCAGCAACCAGTCGATCACCCCGCGCAGGTAGGTGCTGTCCTTCATCTCCAGTACCGGGCTGGCGCCGCCGTAGTCGTAGTAGCGGGCCAGGCCGGTGTTGCCGGCCAGATGCTGCTTGCGCGTCCACGTGGAGTAGTCGCGCACGGCCAGCGGATAGGCCTGCCGCAGCCACGCGCGCGCGTCGGCCTTGTCGCGGAAGCTGGCCGGATCGTCGAGCACCGCGCGGATCATCGAGGACAGGAACGGCGGCTGCGAGCGCGTGAGGTAATAGGTGCGGTTGGCGTTGAGCACCGCGCCGTAGTGCGCGACCTCGAACAGCGCGTTGTCGACCATGCCGCGCGCCATCGCCTCGCGATGATCGGCAACCAACCCGAGCACGATGAAATAGCTGTCCCAGCCGTACATCTCGTTGAAGAAACCGCCCGGCACCACATACGGATGCGGCAGGTACAGCAGCCCCTGCTGCGGCAGTTGCGTGGGCGAGAAATCGCCGAGCCGGTCGATGACCCGCGGCAGCACCCGCACGTCGACGTGGCAGTGCCGGCCGATCGCGTCGATCTGCGCGGGCTTGGGCAGATCCGCCGGCAGGTACAGCACGGCGCGGGTACCCAGCTTGCTGTCGGCCAGCGCCGAGCAGTCGTCCATCGAACGCGTGAGCGTGCCCCAGGCGTGATCGATGTAGGCGAGGGTCTTGTGCGGGTCGGCTTCGCCGGCCGCCGCGGTCGTGGCGAACGCCATGGCGAGGACAGCGCAGATCGAGGTGAACGGCGACAGCGATTTCATCAGGGCCAACCTGTACATGGATAGGGGTGTGCGAACGCGAGACTTGGAGGGATGACAGCTTGTCCTGACACTGCGCTAGAACGGACTCGCATGCGTCGCGAAAAACTGCTGCAGGAAGGCCTGCCGTGCCGCGCCGCGATCGACCTCGGTATGGGTGTGTACGCCGATGACCTGACGCAGCAGGCCACCGCCGGATACGCGCACCGCGGGCCAGTGCGGCAGGCCCGCGCCGTTCGGATTGCCGGTACGGATGAACTGCGCGAAATAGCCTTCCATCGTCTTCGACACCTGATGGTCGGCCGGCGTCCACGCGTACACCTGGTTGGTGTCGAGGTTGCCCAGCGCGTACTCGATCTCGCCGCTGTGCACCGCGCCGGCATCGGGTCGCTCGCCCGGCGCGGGATGCCGCTTGGCCGGACGCGGCTGGGCGAAATAGTAGAAGTACACCGGCGCCTTGCCGGTGCGACGCTGCAAGTCCATCCAGCGCCACGTGGTGTGGGCGATGAACAGGTCGCCGGCCAGCGCCGTGGCCGAACGCATCACCTCGGCGTCGCTGCCGCCGGGGTACAGCGCCAGCGCGCGCCCGGCCTGCGCGCCGAACAGACGTTGCAGCGCCGCGCGATAGTGCGCCGGCGTCGGCGACTGTTGTTTCAGGACGACGGTGTAGAAACCCTCCTGCGAATTCGATCCCAGCAATAGCGGCACGTGGGCCTGTGCGCCGCGGGCAAACGTCGCCTCCGGCGGTTCGGTGAGGAACCAGCCATCGACATCGGCATCGGCATCGCCTTGCTGGCCGCTGGTGGCCTGCAGCAGCTGCGCAGCCGACATGGCACGCAGGTCGGCCAGCGAACGGGCACCGACCTTGCCGGCGAACGCGGTGCCGCGCTGCTGTGCCTGCGCCAGCGTCAGCGGTGCGATCGGCGCGATCAGCGCACCGCTCTCGCCGATCGCACGCACGAACAGATGCTTCGACAACGGCGAGGTCATCAGCGCGCTCACCGCGATCGAGCCGGCCGACTCGCCGGCGATCGTCACCTGCGCCGGATCGCCGCCGAATGCCGCGATGTTCGCCCGCACCCAGCGCAACGCCGCGACCTGGTCGAGCAGGCCGTAGTTGCCGGCCGCGTGCTCGGGCGACTCCTCGGCCAGCGCCGGCAGTGCGAAGAAACCGAACGCCCCGAGGCGATAGTTCACCGTCACCGTGACGATGCCCCGTGCCGCGAGACTGGCGCCGTCGTAACGCAACTCCGAGCCGTCGCCGGCGACAAAACCGCCGCCATAGAAATACACCAGCACCGGCAGCTTCGCGGGCTTGCGGGATGCGGAAAATTTGGCCGGCGCCCACACGTTGAGGTACAGGCAGTCCTCGTTCATGCCGCTGGCGCGAAACACCATGTCGCCGAACAGCGGCAGCTGCATGCAGCGCGGCCCGAACTGCCGCGCCTGGCGCGTGCCGTCCCAGTGCGCCACCGGCTGCGGCGGCTTCCAGCGCAGCGCCCCGACCGGCGGTGCCGCGTAGGGAATGCC
>Ga0307375_10006146_pt1 | contig 11162 bp, 7 predicted proteins | sample TR1MG_FD_202531 | JGI IMG/M metagenome (GOLD analysis project Ga0307375, IMG submission 202531) | Soil microbial communities from Risofladan, Vaasa, Finland - TR-1 | ecosystem: Environmental > Terrestrial > Soil > Coastal area > Acid sulfate soil | place: Finland: Risofladan, Vaasa | collected...
GCCGCACGACGCCGGCTGATGCACTGGTGATTTTCGGTGTGACCGGCGATCTTGTCCACAAAATGATTTTTCCTGCGCTCTATGCGATGGCCAAGCACGATGTACTCAACGTGCCGGTGGTAGGGGTTGCCGGCTCAAAATTGAGCCTGGCGCAATTGCGTAAACGCGCGAAAGATAGCATCAAGCAAGCGGGCAAGATTGATGATCGGGATGCCCTCGATCACTTGCTTTCCCTGCTTAAATATGTGGGTGGCGATTACAACGACCTGGAGACGTTCAAAGCCCTGAAACAGGCACTGGGCGATGCACAGCGTCCTGCGCATTACCTTGCCATTCCCCCTGCACTGTTCGCGAAGGTGATCAAAGGACTGGGTTCTTCTGGTTTGGCCGATCAGGCGCGCGTCATCGTCGAAAAGCCGTTCGGACGTGATCTGGCCTCCGCGCGGGAACTTAACCGTATCGCGCAATCGGTGTTTCCAGAAGATTCCATTTTCCGGATCGACCACTATCTCGGAAAAGAGGCGATCATGAATATCCTCTATTTCCGTTTCGCCAATTCATTTCTGGAGCCAATCTGGAACCGTAACCACGTGGCCAGTGTGCAGATCACTCTGGCCGAGGATTTCGGTGTCAAGGGTCGCGGTACCTTTTACGAAAGCGCCGGTTGTCTGCGCGACGTCATCCAGAATCATTTATTCCAGATCGTCGCACTGCTGGCCATGGAGCCACCGGCCTATCAGGGATTTGGGGCAGTGCATAGCGAAAAAGCCAAGGTATTCCAGGCCATGCGCCCGCTGCAACCGGACGATGTTGTGCGCGGTCAGTACACTGGCTACCGCAAAGAGCCGGGCGTGGCGAAGGACTCGGACGTCGAGACATTCTGCGCCTTGCGGCTGTTCATCGACTCGTGGCGCTGGCAAGGGGTGCCGTGGTACCTGCGTTCCGGCAAATGTCTGGCAGCAACAGCGGCGGAGGTTCTGGTGGAACTGAAACCGCCACCGCAAAGACTGTTCGACGATTCGGCGCCGGTGGACGGCCGGGCCAATTATCTGCGCTTCCGGCTCTCTCCTAACTCAGCCGTTGCCCTCGCCGTGCGCGTCAAGCGCGCAGGCAAGGAGTTCGTCGGCGAGCAGCGCGAACTCTACCTACTGAATGAACAGCCAGGAGAGGAAGCCCCCTACGAGCGGCTGTTGAGCGACGCCATGGCAGGCAATGGAGCATTGTTCACCAGTGAGGAGGCGGTTGAGGCCGCTTGGGTGGTGGTCGATCCTGTGCTGAACACACACCACCGGGCGCACCCCTATAAACCAGACAGCTGGGGACCTAAACAGGTCGATGCGCTGATCGCAGCGGACGGAAACTGGCACAATCCAAGGTCTTAAGCGGCAAATCAGCGGCGTTATATCACGGTTTTTTTGGCTATGTGCAAAAACCGGTTGGAAACCAGTGGCTTTTGAGGTCAACGCACCTGTTGCCGCAAAGGTGGCGAAGGTTGGAATCGGGAGACCGAAGGCGACCGTTTCCAGAAGGTCTCTTGGTTGGAATGGAATGAGTGTCCGGTTTACGGAACCATGGCCTACCGCCGCTCCCGGCCATGAGCAGCCATTCACAGGGTAAAAAAATCTAAGATGTGAACGTCGGCTCCAATGCCGGAAGCTGTCATTCCACGAAAGGGCTTCGCTGGCAGTTGATCGCTCTGAACGGCCTGTCAGTCTACCGATCATTGAGGCATCAGAAAGTCGCTGGCCCGAAGTGGTAGCCGTAGTGGACGTGTTTGAGAACGATCCGATTGATGCATTGGATCTCGATGTCCCGCGACTCAACAGGCCTTCCGAACAAAGCAAGGTTGGGCACTGCCTTTGACTCTTCGTGGTCTTGCTGCGGCTGGAAACGGCGATGCGAGATGCCGTAGGTGGTTTGAAATGGCATGATGCCTAATCGGATCAAGCTAAAGTATGAGGGGTAGATTAGGCCGTCAAAGCCAGCTTTACGCGCGGCGAGAGCAATCTCCCGGATGATTCCATACGTGTGCTTGCCGGCGAGGAAGAGCATGTGGACTGCCATATCCAGACTTTCGAACTCCGTCACATGGTCTTCGCGGAGCAAGGCCGCCAAATTTAATAGGCGCAGTTCCCGTGTTGAGTGCATGGTAGCGACGAACGTTTCGTCCTCGGCCGTGACCTGGCACTCGTGCAAGCATGTGTCAAGATCGGGCGACGCGTATAAAACGGGGAGCGTGGCTGAGTCAATGCGGCCTTTCTCCAAAAATTGGTCTGGCGGGCTATCGTATTGCAGTGGGTCATCTGGAACCGTAGGTGCTAACCTGACTCGATAGAAGGTCTTATCTCGACCGTAATCGACCCACGGATACTCGCTAATGATGCGGTCAATGATCCGACCTCTTTTCTCAGGGTTTTGTAAATCCTTCAGCGGCGTGACCTCACCCATCATCCATAGCCTCGGACCATAATGAAAAAATCCAATGCCCAGCAAACGCTCAAACAGGGCAACGTCGGATTTAAGCCAAGGCGATACGTTGATGCTCGTCGACTGCTTTTCGTTGAACTGGATTCGCGGAGCGCCCCCGTAGTCTAGCCGCCGCAATGATCCCCAAACGAAAAATCGATGCGCAAGGGATTCCAATGCCTCCTTGGGAAGCTTCTTTCCTCCCATCGAATTACAGTTTGGGCAGGGCATGTCCGGCAGATAGTCTGGTTCGAATCTCTCTGCGTCCAATCGTAGGCCATGATCGGAAAAGCACAACGAACACGCTAAAGGAGGGTGTTCAACAGCGTCCAAGCGGTGAGGTTCTTCGCTTTCGGTAGTTGTCCAAGTCATATGTTCCTCTATCGGACACGAGAAAAGGTCAGTTCGATTTTCTTTCTGCGGCAGTTCCGTGAATCGGTGATGTCGGGGGTGCATGTGCGTCCCGCCTTGTCGCGCTCCCCATTTATGCGAAGTGCTGGGCTGAATAGGCGACTGGGCTGGCGTATTCGCTCTGATGTCGGATCACATGCCGACCGTCCGCATGCACTGCGGCGGTTACTGTCTGCTTCGACGACAAGCAGAAGAACGCGCCAATACAACGAACGGCATTTAGCTGATTTTGCCACCGACCGCTATCGGGAAACAACGAAACAACCCGAATAGTCACTACCGGCCAATTTCTGCCGGTCGCGACTGGCTGCTTTATGGCGATGAATATGGCAGAATGAAGCTCGGCAATCGAGCTAGAAGTTGCCGTTCGCTAATGGCACGGGCCAGAATCAGCGAAATGAGCAGCCACTCAAACTGATTAAATTTCCGCTAGGAAGCCCCGCCTACAGTCCGAACATCCTTGAAGGCTTCGCTGGTTTGTATCGCTGCGGCTCTTCGATCTCCCATGTCAATGAGAGTGTCCAGCGCTCGCAGTAACGCCCTGGCCATTTCTTCCGGCAGTGGATGGGTCTTTTCTGAGAACAATTGAATGATTCCCGCAAGCCGTGCGGGAATAGTTGTTCCCCGCCAACCTAGCGGCATTCCACCGTCTCCGCCCAGTATTATAGGGAGCCGGGCAACGAACAGTTCCAGAGGATACGCCTGATGGGCGCGCTCACATAAGGTCAGATAGGCAGATATCACCGTTGGATTCTGTCCTTGGGCGGTGAGGATAGGGTCTATGACCGAATTGATGTTCGTAACATCGATCCAATCCCCATTCGCAAAACGTGCGGCACCCATCGCTCTTTCGACATCAATGAAGAACAATGCCCGGATCATGCTGTAGAGGTCGAAATCGTGTATCTCCCCATCATTCCATCTTGATTGTTCCCATCTCCTATGTGCAAGCACCCTCGGGACGACTTGTTCCAAGATGGTAAGCGGATTAACTGGGAATACCGGCTCATCCATGATGGTGTGAGTCAGGGATGAAACATACGACGTCATGAGTGAGCCAAAGGTCTCATCATCTGTTCCCGCCGCAGGCTCAACGAAGCGACGAACGCTTTCGGCAGGAGCAAGGTGCAGCGACACCAGTGCGAAGAATCGGTAGAGTTCGCGCCGCCATTCATAGAGGTCCGAAGAGTCGGATTCGAAAGCATCCCGATTTTCTCGATTCACCCACGAAGGATAGAGCCGTTCGATCGTCCAGCCGACAAGGTTGTCGCACCACGTCAAAACTAGGTCGCGATGTAGTCCGTCCTCCATCGCCAGTGTTACCGGAATTCTGGCCAAAATCTTCGCGAGAAACTGGGTATTAAGGTCAGTTGATGAATGCTCCCACTCAACCACCGTTTCCCTTCCGCGACGCCCGCGTGCAACCCTTCGTCCGTTCGTAGCAGGCACCCATGCCGACGGCATCTCCGGCAAAGGACGAGGCGGTTCCTCCTGTGAATCGAGTCGAACCAGCGCTGTTTCCATCGCACCCCAGATTTTGCCTTGCATTTGCTCTGCGATCTGCTCTCTTGGGGTGTCATATGAGGGACGCTCGAAGATGGACAGAGTTGTCGCAAGTTCGAGAGCAAGCCAAGCCACACAGGGACGTTGACCCCACAGAGCTAGTAATCCCGCCAGCGCCTCCACCATTATCTGTTCGTATGGGTGACTCGCGAGATGTATCAGCGCTTCCAGAACATCACGTCGTGTAGGCTCGTGAACGGCCATCGCCGCAAGTCCGTAAGTCGCACAGAGCGTGGGATGGTTGAGCAGCATGGAGCCGCTGAAAAATAGCTCGTCACGAACCTCCCGCGTTCTCCACGCCCTCAGGCATACATCTGCGGCCCAGTCCAGGTCGGCAGGTGGAAGGACCCTTCCATAACGGAGCACAACGGCGGCAACACAGGATACGGTGGCCTGTCGTTCATGTCCGGGACTGATGTGTTCGAATGCCTCTTCGAATAGGCCCACGGAATCCAGTTTTTGGGCACGTTCGATGGCCTGTTCGAGCGTCAATGCATCGCTCAGTGCGCCATCTTTGAAAGTAGCGCATGCCCAATTGAGCAGGGGGAGATGCTCTGCCATTTCTACTTGTCGTTGATTGATGACATCGATATCGGGGCCTTTGGCCACTGGATTGTCGAGCTGGATGATCAAACTTTCACCGTCCTCGGTCTGTGTCGCGCGATAGTTCGTAAGCCTGCCCACTTCGGCCCAGATTTCTGCCGTTCTCCGGAGTTGCTGGACAGTTTCGGGGTTCTTCCGCTGTTCGGCATACCCGAATGGCAGGTCGTCCGCGAATCTAATGATCGCTGCGGATGCTCTGGTCCCGAGGTCGCCGCTACCAATGACGCACATCGATGCCAGATCACGCACGTTCAGTCGACGGCATCGACGCCCGTTGCCTTCTATTACCGCATCGTAGTGGCGTCTGTCATGCAGTTGGAACCCCACGAGATTTGCCAAGGGTCCAAGGTCCGATACATATCGCTGGATATCCCAATCCCATAACCGCTGACTCGTGAGTAGTGACAGGGTGACCTCAGAGCAGTGCTTATTGTCCAGCATGACGCCGACGGCAACTCCGAGTGCCGCAACGCTCTCGTGCCCCTCCAGCACATCGCGGATAACGTCGTCTACCTGGTGCCCATTTTCTACTTCCTTAAATGCCCACGCTTCAAGGGCCATCAACCCCGAACCGACAGCGTGCGAGCCCCAAGTGCCACGTGACCAGGCATACACCTGTGCCCCGCCCCAGAAGGTTTGCTGCCCCCAAGGGAAATCGAGTGTCAGTGGAATGGGTGTTCCGCGCTCCTGGTAGTCGTAGGTGTGGAGTTGACGCCAGGCGGTGATGGCATGGTTGGTGATTTGCCTCACCAGCCGTCTGGCCTCATCTGGAGCGATTGCGAATAGTGAACGAAATGGCTCGCGAGTGGGTGCGCACGGAAAGTATTCGTGCTGGTCATCGATGGAGAGGGATTGCCAGTCATGACTATGGATCCCAATTCCGAAAGGCATCCCCGAGGAACGGCGGACTACTTCTTCGGGAAGTGGACGAATCATCAAGCTCAACATGAAGTCGACGAGCAGGCCTGGGCAGACTTCACTTATGATGAAGGCATACGTCATCACCTGTTCGACCGCCTGTTTTGGCTGGTACTCCAACGTCGTCAAACGCGCTATATGTTCTCTCACGGGGTCTGGATAGGTGCGCCCCGCCCGCAGGATTAGTGCTCTTAATCGCGAAACCAGCTCCTCCAGCTCGCCATGCCTGAGGCAATCCCATCCGCTACGGGCATTTGCCTGGGCGCCATCCTGTCCATGTGCCTCGATGGCTACGAGCCATGCTCCGGCAAGCCCGACTATTGCCCCCGATACCGGATTGTTTATATCGGCAACTGTGTTCTGCCAGACCTCAAAGACAGCTACAACATCGGGAATGTATGACGTTGGTATATTAGTGTTCCACCGTATCAACCAAGAAATGAAACGCCCCCACGTACTCATGTCGGAAGGCCAGGCCAAGGAGTCGGCTAGGCGGATGCGCTGAATCAGATCGAGATCGAGAATGGCGTCCCCTCTCAATACATTCGAGTTTGCTTTAGTCTTCTCAGCCTGAAACCAGACGACGAGTTTCGCAACTCTTCTCGCCCCTTCGGCAAACATCGCTGCGTTATAGGTTTGCTCGTAGTTCTGAAACGAAGGCAGTCCAAACGGGCCGACCATCCAAGCCCGCAACCATTGCGAGCGTACATCGGTCGCACTTTCAAGGCGTTCCAGAAATCCCTGCCAATCGTTTCCATCCTTGAACTCGCTTTGCGAAAACAGCTCGACCGTCCGGCCAAGTATGGGAGGCTCTCCCACCTGACGGATGACATCGAGCCATTGTCCTCCTTGGGACACCAGAAGCTGGAGGAACGACCATTCAAAATAGATGTCGTGTACGAAGTCGACAGAGTGTCCTGCTCTGACTTGCCGGATGATTCCATCGGCTTCGAGCTCTACCAGCACCTGAGGGTCCACTCCCAATATAGGTATCCGCTTACCCAATGTTGGAGCACCCTGTCTGGCGAGTTCAACTAGTATATTGCGACGGTGTCCGGCACGGGTGGGATCCGCACCATACCCACCACCTGCCCACCAAGCGGTAGCGAGCTCTATCTCCGAACTCGGGGCGTTCGTGTCGGATGGGTGTCGCCTAATCAGGACTCCAGCAAAGAACGGCCGGCGCACGATGGCCCTGACCTGCTTCGCTCCGAAGAGAAGCGGGGCCAGTGCGGGTTTGCTTTGGGCCAGCGTTCTAGCCTCGTCGTCATCGAACCCGCTCACATCGATCACGGCGGCTCCGGCATCCAAAAGTTTGCGGGGCAGCCAAGTCCTGACCGGCTCGATGCCCGTATCCCTGACAGAGGCGACCACTTGCCAGCTCGAGAGGGTGTCCGAGTCCAGTATGGTGTTGAAGATGTCCGTGAGGATTCCGCGATGATGTGCATCAATTCTGTCGAGACCATCGACGAACACGACCGGAGTCCCCACCGAAGCAAGCTCGACTAGGAGATCCTCCAGCGGAGCCGAACCGATACTCTGAGCAGTCGAGTATTGGGACCATGTCGCGCCGGTCAACCGGTCAGCCTTGAGGAAAAGCACGGGGCCGTTTTGGATCGCCTCTTCAACGAGGGCCCGTAGCACGACCGACTTGCCGGTTCCCGGTAGCCCACCTATCTGGACGAAACGATGCCGGGTAAGCGCCGTGCGCGAGCTTTGGACGAAGCGCCCACGGGAGATGCTCACGCCACCGATGTCGTTCGGGATCTCGTTGGCGGCGAGGCGCGCCTCAGCTCCGATCCGTGCAAGAGCTTCCTGCAGGGATGGAGCACCTGCGAGTCTGAAGGCTCCGTTCAATCGGGCGACTATGGTCTTCCTGTCGAATGAAGCAGCGTGCCCCTCGGCTACCCGAACCAGTGCAAGGAGTCGTCTCCAGAGGTCGTCCGCTCGGGCGCGCTCTGATGGTTGAAGGTGATTCGCCAAGCTCGCGACGGTCTGCGACTCCGTCACCGAGCCTTCATGCATCAGATCAAACCGTATCAAGACGAAATGTGAGAGCAGATTATGGGTGGCGGCGTCGATCTCGACTTCGGGCAGCTTGGTGGAAAGGATGCCCCTGACTGCATCGAAGAAGGTTTGCTTGTTCCCCGCAACACCATCGGTGTGGAGCTTCGTCCTGAACTGGGCCGAGTCATGCTCCGACCGTGCCCATTCGCACAGGGTCTCGAAGTCGCGTTTGCTGCCCTCGGCGATCTCACCCGTGGCTATTCCCACCCGGTCTAGCCCGACATTGAAACCTGCTTCCGAAATGGTCGCATGGGCACGTAACACTGTGTCCCTGAAGTCCGTATTGGTGGCTGCAGCACTGATGGTAATGTGGCGTTTGACCTGAAGGCTGAGTCGTATCGAGACTCCGTCGGCTCCCACGCCCTCGACGATTACGTCATCAAGAGGATGGCCAAGAGGGCCATGTTGAACTGACAAACTCTTCACCCACCTTCCCGGAAGTCCGGGCGCGGTCGTCTCGGAGATGAGTGCCGCCGCATATACGGCGGCTACTCCATCTTCGAAGGTGAATCCGGCTCCGCCGGTGAGTTCGGGGCTCGCAGCAGCGACTGAAGTGAGAAAATCAGTTGTCATATATGCAGTATACCCCATCGCTTTGCTTCCATGATGAGAAAGCTGAGCTAGAAATCATTCAGAATAGCGCATTCGAAACTTGGAAGAGCGAACGTTTGAGATGGCATTCCTCAATTAGTTACCACTGCCCGCTAAGACCGACCTGCTGTCCGTGCGTAGTCGCGCCAACCGCCTGCTCTACTTCGGATATCTGCCGTTAGCCCTGACTGGTCGACCGGCGACAATGGGTCGGGTGCCGCCCCTCGCCGCTGATGAAAGCGGCCATTGCCGCAGCATACGCGAAGGGCTCGATGCCGTTGAGCTTGCAGATACCGATAATGCTGTAGAAGGACGCGGCACGCTCACCACCGGCATTCGGGAGGCTGGCTAGTTGAACGGGCTGCCACAAAACCGACCATGCGTCGTCAACAAGTGTCGGGGGCTTCTACGACGCGGTAGTAGTAAGCGCGTCAATCGATGTGGGCAGGGTGACGATCCCTTATTTCCTTTCCAGCATGGGGGCCGCAGTCGATCCATAGGATTTCCTGCAGATTTTGGCACCCAGCCTACTGGCATCATCACAATTCAGCGCCAACTCGTTCAGCCGCCATGACCTCGCCACCATGTAAGGCGGGATCGAAGAGATTGAGACGATCCGCCAGCGTCAGATTGGCGATTGTACTTACTGGCTCAACGATAACACGCCCATGCTTAACCAAAAGTCTTGCCTCTTGGTCCGCATGGAGACGAGCTTCGCTGGCAATGGTAGCGGGTAGTCTGACGCCCAGGTTATTTCCCCATTTTTTGATGATGAGCCTGATGTCCATAAAAATACTCTTTTCGCGAACGCGGCGGTTATACAAAAGCATAAACATGCTACACACGCTCGGCAAGGCGGTAATTCAGATGAACTCCTCGCGGGCCCCGATCTTCTGAATGGTGTATGCATGTAAATGCTCGCCGATCCAGCAGGTATTCTTGTTCTTGCATTGAGTGGTGTAGGGTTAGGGTTGTCGCCCTTCAGGTGGACCTGGAGGGCGACAAGAACCACAACCGGCCCCATGTGTCCGACGACAACCCGTATTCCAAAGTGCAGTTCACCACGCTTTTTGCAGCCGAAGCCTCCACACAAAGCAGAACGATTGAATTATCTGGTTTTGTCGGTAACATAGATAATTATCTATCATGGCAATAAAACTGGATAGAAATGGCCAAAGATCCCTGGCACTACCCGCGAACAGCGTTGGCCGATCAATGCCTGAAAACGCTGGGCATCGGACTCAGCAAGAGCCTGGTGCTCTTTGCCCAGCGACGGATGGGGAAAACGGAATTTCTCTGTAAGGACCTGCTGCCCGCCGCCGAAAAGGCCGGATATATCACCATTTACGTGTCCCTGTGGGAGTCCAGAGAGGATCCCAAATCGGTATTGCTCGATGCTATCCGAAAGGCCGCGGAGGGAGAGGGTATTATTCCGGGCATATGGCGCCGGTTGGGCTGGCTAGGATCAAAAGGTGTCGGAGCCAACGCGGGTACAGTAGGCGCACAGGCATCATGGGAGCGGGGGGCGGCAGAGGTCAACGATCACATGCTGGATCTCCGGCAGTGGATGAACACGTTGGCCCAGAAGAAAAACCCCACACTGCTGCTCGTGGACGAAATTCAGACGCTGGCGGACGAGAAGTGGTATGGCGCACTGGTGGCCGCTCTGAGGAGCGGCCTCGACAAGCATGGAGACCAAATTAAAGCGGTTTTCACTGGGTCATCAAGCGAAGACCTGCGGCGCATGTTTCAGATGGAAAAGGCCCCGTTTTTCCAGTTTAGCCATCAGATACCCTTTCCCCAACTGGGGCCAGAGTTCGTGCAGCACATGCTTCGCGCCTTTGCGAATGCGACCCAGCGACAGTTAAAAGAAGCGGAGGCATGGCAAGCGTTTGCCGATCTGGCGCTGGTGCCAGAGCATTTCCGGCTGATGATGGCGAATATGGTCCAGTCGGGAAGTACCGATATCGCCACCGCACTAGAAGAGGTCAAAGCGGCCATACAAGAAACGGTCGAGTATCCCAGCAAATAGGCGGAATTGACCCCCATCGACCAAGCGGTGCTCAGCATCATAGCTGAAGGCCAAAAGCCTTACGTGCAAGAAAGCCGGGAACTCATCGCGAAGCGTATGGAGATTGCCGCAAAAGGCGTAACATCGGGCGTCATTCAACGGAGTATTTCCAGAATGTGTGCGAAAGGGGTGATAGCGACCACTGGCCACAGAGAACATTTGGTGGAAGGCAGGGGATCGCCGCATGGGTAGAGCAAGCGGTACCGCACAACAGAGCCTGATCAAAGCGGGTGAGACTGGAAGTGGTCATTCGGTCTGTGTCTGTACCGAGTGTATGTGTAAGGTCTCTTGGCGGTCTGTTCTGGTGCTTGCTGCGTGATGTGGGGCGATTCAGTATGTTATTAGGTAGCAAGGTCTGAGGCCCATGGGAAAAGAAAACTCCAATAGGCAAGATACCCCATGAATGCAGTAGAAATCGAAGCAGCCATATCAGACCTCGCCTTTCAGCCATTCGATGCGGCGGAGTTCCCGT
>Ga0307375_10006147_pt1 | contig 11162 bp, 8 predicted proteins | sample TR1MG_FD_202531 | JGI IMG/M metagenome (GOLD analysis project Ga0307375, IMG submission 202531) | Soil microbial communities from Risofladan, Vaasa, Finland - TR-1 | ecosystem: Environmental > Terrestrial > Soil > Coastal area > Acid sulfate soil | place: Finland: Risofladan, Vaasa | collected...
CGATTGTTGATCAGGTCGGGTCATGACGGCGCCGACCTCGCGCTCCTCGACGTGTTGTGCCGCGAGAATGTCGAACGGCGCTTCAACCACCTCGTCCTCGCGTCCGGGGACGGGATCTTCGCCACGCGCATCGCTGAGATCACGTCGCTCGGCATCCCGGTGACCGTTGTCGCACGTCGCACGTCGCTCGCCGCTCGTCTTCGCCTTGCAGCTACCGACGTGATCTTCTTCGAACCGACTTACTTTCCCGACTATCCGATGGCGGTGGCTGCATGACCGAATCACAGAATCTCGACCTTCTCGTCAGTCTCAAAGACATCGCCGAACTGGCCAACAAGACGCCTTCAGCCGTCAGCAACTGGCGCCGACGTTACGAGGACTTCCCGTCGCCTCGGGTGTTGACTTCGTCCGGTGCGCTCTTTGACTTTGGTGAGGTCCAGACATGGCTTCTGGCAACCAAGAGGTTGTCCGAGCCAGTTCCGCCCGAGCAGATTCTCTGGAACCTGGCCAACTCACTTCGAAACTGGTTGGAACTGTCAACGATCTCTCGCTTCATCATCGCGCTGCTTGTCTACTTGGAAGCCTGCGAGCGACGTGGCGAGTTTCAGACCGCTGACGAGGATCGTTGGACCGAAGTCGGTACGTCTGTCGAAGGTGAGGTCATAACTCGCTTGATCGATGCGGTGCGTCGAATTGAAGAGGCCAATCAGGAACTTCGATCGTTGATGCTTCCAGCGCTCGAAGTCGCCGCCGAAGTGCCATCGCAGACCGTCGTCACGCTCATTCGAATTCTGGAAGCGAGCGTACAGAATGACCTGACGAGGCTTGATCTCTTCGAAGAGATGCTTCGGTGGCGAGACGAGTACAGCCGGTCATCCGGCGAGGGTTACACACCGTGGCCGCTGGCGGAGCTGATGGCACAGATTGCCGTGACCAGAGGTCCGAAGGTTCTCGACCCCGCCGTCGGCCAGGGATTCATCCTTCGATTGATACAGCAGCTACCGGGCACGCATCGTCAGTTCATCGGATTTGACAGGGACCAAGATGCGCTTGATCTTTGCCGCACGGCTTGCTTCTTCTGGCGCGCGGATGTCGAGGTTCACCTGTCCGACAGCCTGCGTGACGCTGATGTTCTCGATGTGCAAGCAGACGTGGTCGTGGCGGATCCCCCGTACGGAGTTAGTGGATGGAGCGGTCCCGGTACTTCCAAGGATCCACGTTGGATCTACGGAGCCCCTTCGCCCATCTCATCCGACTTCGCGTGGCTCGAGACAGTCATCATGTCACTTCGTCCCGGTGGCGTTGGTCTCGTCCTTCTCCCCACGACCTCTGCCTCGGTCGGAAGTCGAGACGGAGCGATCCGCAAAGCAATGCTTGAAGATGGTGCTATCGCGGCGATGGTGCTATTGCCGGGACGCCTACGAAGGAATATCTCGATTCCGCTGGTCCTGTGGGTGGTGAGGCGGCCAATCCTGGATGAGCTTGGTACCAAAGGTGTTCTGCTGATTGACGCAACGTCACTGGGCCGCCCAAGCCCAGATCTTCACATCTTTCACCAGCGTGAGCTGGATTCGTTGGCGAAGTCCGTCAATGCGTTTCTGGACGGATCCGAACTTGACGAAGACGTTCCGTTCACGCAGGGAGTAGTCAATAGGGGCGACATCCCCGGCGGTGATCTGCTTCAGGCGATTGTCCGTCTGAAGCAGGGGAGTGTGATTGACATCGACGCCCTGCGTGCACGACGTACCGAACTGCGATCGTTGGTCATGAGTTCGACAGAGATCTCCAAGGTCGCGATCACTGACCTGCTGTCAGCACTGGAGGAGTGCCGATGACCGCCGATTTCATTCTGCGCTGGCTCCCACTGGAGTTGTTCGCGAAGGTCCTGAAGGGGACCACGCCGGCACCTCGGGAGAACTCGATTAAGGGGCTGTACTTCATTGGTCAATCCGAAGTGAGGAGCGGGGGCAATGTGCTCCAAAGGCGCGTGCAAGTCCTTCCTGACGACGACGGTCCTGAACCTACTTACCTTCAACTTGGCGACCTCGTCATTTCCTCACTCGACCCGAAGCGGCGAGTCCTCATGGTTAACGAATTGGCCGACGGCGCGATCCTTGGTCGAGAGTGCTTGGCCGTCAGGCCCGAAAGTAACCGGCAGTTCTTTGCGCCGAAGTTCCTCATGGCTTGGATGAAGACCGACGACTTCGCGCGCCAGGCGGACGCACTCACAACCGGTACGACGATGCGCAGATTGACGCCGCGGTCGCTCGGGGAAATTCAGGTGCCTCTCTTGACGTCAAAGCATCAAGAACGGGTGGTGGCCATTGCTGACAAGTTCGATACTGCTACAGCGGCACTTCGATCGACTTTGGCCCAGGTCGAAGAGTTAGAGGGCATCGAACTGGATCTGGCGTTCCTGGAGGATTCGGATGAAGAGTGAGCGGTTGGAACTTGCACAATCTCGACTCAGTGGAACGTCTTCAGTTTCTCGTGTCACACCGTCGATTGAGATTGGATGGGACGGAACGTGTCGGAGGTTGAGGCTCACAACGCGGCGCCGTCACTTCCGAGACGCCGCGCCGCACCAGACCGCCGAGGTTCATTCGTCATTGACATGGAGACGTGTGCGTGCAATGGGCCGGTATGGACCGTCAAGATCGACGGGCCTTTCCGCATGACCTCAGACGTACGTTTGAAAAGAATCCGCGAGATCCAAGGGACCAACAACACATGACCACTGTGCAGACCAATACACCGACTACTGACGAGCAGTCTTTGGTCGGATCGAGTGCGAAGTGGTCGCAGATGCTTTCGTGGATCTGGGAGATTCGAGACAAGGACCTGCGCTTCCACTACGAGCGCCACGAGGTCGGCGACGTGATCTTGCCGCTGGTAGTGCTGCGCCGCCTCGACCTGGTGCTGGCACCAACCAAGGACAAGGTCTTGGCGAAGGCGGCCACACTCAAGGGCAACCCAGACGACGCAGTCGATCTCCTGGCCCACCTCGCCGGCGAGAGCTTCTACAACACCAGCAAGCTCAACTTCGACACGCTGGTCTCGCAGGACCCCGACAACATCCTCGAGAACACACTCGACTACCTCAACGGGTTCTCGCCCAACGTCCGCGACATCATCACGCGCTTCGGCTTCATCCAGGAAGTGGAGCACATGGCTGAGGCCGGCATCCTGCTCCGGGTCTTGGGCAAGATTGCTTCCCCGCGGCTCGACCTCTCGCCGAAGAATCTCTCAAACATGGAGATGGGCTCGCTCTACGAAGAGTTGCTGCGCCTCGCCTCGGACCTCTCGAACAAGGAGGCCGGTGACCACTTCACCCCTCGCGAGGTGATTTCGCTGATGGTGTCCATCCTCGTAAGCGACACGCCCGACCTTCACACTCCAGGCAAGGTGTTCACGGTCTACGACCCCGCCTGCAGGAGGCATGCTCACCGAGGCCGAGCACCACCTCCTCACGATGAACCCCCAGGGTCGGGTTCACCTATTCGGCGAAGAGATCGCCCTCAAGTCCCACGCGGTGTGTACGTCGGACATGCTGATCAAGGGCCAAGACGCTTCGAGGATCCTGCGCAAGGACACCCTCGACAAGGATGGGTTCGCCGATCAGCGCTTCGACTACGTCCTCGCCAATCCACCATACGGGGTTGACTGGAGCGAGTCGGAAGAGGCCGTCCGCAAGGAGCACGGTCGCGGCTTCGCCGGCCGATTCGGCGCTGGGCTTCCATCAAAGACCGACGGTCAGATGCTCTTCCTCCAGCATATGGTCGCAAAGGCCAAGACCGCCGACGAAGGTGGGGGTCGTGTTGCGGTTGTACTCAATGCAAGTCCGCTGTTCTCGGGTGACGCAGGCTCCGGCGAATCCAACATTCGCAAATGGCTATTCGAGAATGACTACGTCGAGGCCATCATCGGTCTGCCCAACCAACTCTTCTATAACACGGGCATCTACACGTACATCTGGGTACTTTCGACTGCCAAGCGTCCAGAGCGTCAGGGCCTTGTTCAACTCGTCGACGCCCGCGATCTGTTCGACAAGATGCCAAAGAGCTTGGGCAACAAGCGCAACGAACTCGGCCCGACTCACGTGAGCGAGATCGTCTCACTCTATGAGAGCTTTGCCGCGGGACCCCGAAGCAAGATCATGCGTAATGAGGATTTCGGCTACACGAAGGTCATCACCGAGCGGCCGCTCCGGATGCGATACGAGTCAACCGAGGAATCTCGAGCCTTGCTGCGGACAAACAAGGCATTGGCGAAGCTACCGCACAACGTGCGCGATGCAATCTGTGATGCGGCCGAGGCCGACGGTAACTGGTCGACGTCTGATCGTAGTAGGGCCGAGGCTCGCATCGAGGCGTGGGCCAACAAGGCGGGCAAATCAACGAAGGCAACGCGCGACGTCCTACTGACTGGCGTGGGTGTGGTCGACCCATCCGGGGAGCCAGTTGTCGATGCGAAGGGGGTGGCGAAGTCGGACCCGAGCTTGCGCGACGCAGAGTACATCCCACTCGAGGAGGACGTAGATGCGTTCATCGCCGCGAACGTGACGCCGTTCGCGCCAGATTCTTGGGCGGATCGCGCCAAAGACAAGGTCGGCTACGAGGTTCCCTTCGCGAAGATGTTCTACCGCTACCAGCGCCCCCGCACGCTGAGCGAGATTGACAACGATCTCAAGGCGAGCCAATTGAGAATCCGTGAGCTACTTGACGAGGCTCCAAAATGAGGAGAGTGCGGTTGGACTGGGTCACTACCGTCTCGCGACAGGCAGTCGACGTCGCAAATCTTGACTCCGCAGAGGTCTTTCACTACAGCATCCCCGTCATCGAAGCAACGGGGGACGGAGCTGTCGAGAGAACCGAGCACATCGACAGCAGCAAGCTTCTGCTTGAAGGTGGCGAAGTTCTGATCTCGAAGTTGAACCCAAGAAAGGCCAGGGTGCTAATCGCTCAGGCGCACGAAATCCCAACCGTCTGCTCCGGCGAGTTCATACCTCTGGTACCCCAACCTGACATCGATAGGCAGTTCCTCTGGTGGAGACTTTCCTCCAACGACGTTACGCAGGAACTTGGATCCCAGGTGCGCTCTGTTACTCGGAGCCACCAGCGCATTGATCCCATCGTTCTCACGAAGCTGTGGTTTGATCTACCCAGCCTTGATGAGCAGAAGCGGATTTCCGCGTTTCTTGACTCCAAGTGCGCCGACATTGACGAGCTTCTTCAGGAGATGGCGACCCAGCGAGCACTGCTCGATGAGCGAAGGTCTGCACTCATCACGATGTCTCTATCAGGTGTGTTCTCTGGCAACCACGACTTAGTCGAAAGTGGTATTCCTTGGATTGGGCACATCCCGTCTCACTGGGAGGTGATGCGCCTGAAGCATTTGGGCCGGGCTTCGATAGGTCTTACGTACAGCCCTACGGACGTTGTTGAAGATCCAAGTGAAGGAACGCTGGTGCTTCGTTCAGGCAACATCCAGAATGGACGAATCAGCCTCGAGGACAACGTCTTCGTTCGGACTCCCGTTCCCTCGCATCTCCGGACTCTGGAAGGGGACATTCTCATCTGTGTTCGCAATGGCAGCGTTCGACTGATAGGTAAGAGTGCTGTCATCACGGACGAGATGGCGGGCGTCACCTGGGGAGCATTCATGTCCGTATTCCGCTCACCGATGAATCAGTACCTGTCTTGGGTGCTTCGATCTTCGATCTTCAGTCAGCAACTGGGGCTATTCGCAACGTCCACCATCAACCAACTGACTAACGCAACGCTCCACAACTTCCAAGTTCCGGTGCCGCCTGAAGATGAGAGACGGTCACTCGTTCGAGCTCTGGAGGATGAGTGCGGTCGCATCGATGACCTTGAGGCCGAGCTGGAACGCAGTACGGCGCTTCTGAACGAACGAAAGACAGCAATCATCACGACCGCCGTGACCGGACAGATGGAGGTGGCTTGATGGCTCAGCCAGGCATGAAGGAGAAGAACTTCGAGAGGGCAGTTGAGCAAAGCTTGTTGGAGGACGGGGGCTACACCAAGTCCCTGCCCGGGAACTTTGAACTCACTTTTGGCGTCGACGCCGTGGAGCTATTCACGTACATCGAGGAGACCCAGAAGAAGACGTGGGCCCAGATCGTCCAGCGCTACGGCGGTGACGAGGAGAAGGCCCGCGATGGCTTCCTGCGCCGCCTGTCTAAGGAGATTGACAGTCGAGGGACCATCGCCGTGCTTCGCGACGGCGTCAAGGATCAGGGTGTCTCCGTGAAGTTGGCCGTCTTCCGGCCGGCCACGACAATGAACGAGACGCTGGCCAAGGCCTACGCCGCAAACCGACTGACCATCACGCGTCAGCTGCGCTACTCGTCGCGCCACAACAACACCATCGACGTGGCCCTGCTACTCAACGGTCTGCTGGTTGCCACGTCCGAGCTGAAGAACCCCCTCACCGGCCAGACGGTCGAGGACGCGATGGTCCAGTACCGCACCGACCGGGACGCCGCGAAGGACCCGCACCTGAACCGCCCGGTCGTCCACTTCGCCGTAGACCCCTACCTCGTTTACATGACCACCCGCCTCGAAGGAGAGGCCACGACCTTCCTGCCCTTCAACCAGGGCAACGACGGGGGTAAGGGCAACCCCGAGTCCGAGGACAACTTCTCTACGGCCTACCTGTGGGAGTTGATCTGGTCGCGCGCGACCTGGATGGACATCCTCGGAAGGTTCGTCCAGACCGGGGAGGGGGGCCGGGCCATCTTCCCGCGCTACCACCAGTGGGATGCCGTCACGAAGCTCGAAGCGCACGCGAAAGCCGCCGGCGCCGGCGAGAGCTACCTCGTCCAGCACTCGGCCGGGTCGGGCAAATCCAAATCGATCTCGTGGCTGGCCCACCGCCTCTCCACTCTTCACACCGACGCCGACAAGAAGGTGTTCGACAAGATCATCGTGATCACAGACCGCCGCGTCCTCGACAAGCAGCTCCGTGACGACGTCCGACAGTTCGAGCGGATCCCCGGGGTGGTCGAGGCCGTCGAAGGCAAGGCCGGATCGAAGTCCGGCGAGTTGGCCGCCGCCCTGGCGTCAGCGACGTCCCGAATCGTCATCACAACGCTTCAGACCTTCCCCTACGTGCTCGACCAGATTGACATGGGTGCCCTCGCATCAAAGGCCTGGGCCGTCATCATCGACGAGGCACACTCGTCACAGAGTGGTGACGCCGCCAGTGCGCTGCGCCAGGCGATCGGCGCCGGTGTGGACTTGCCCGAGGACCTCGATGCCGAAGACGCCCTGGCTGCGGTCTTGGAGGCACGGGGCCGCCAGCCCAACATCTCGTTCTTCGCCTTCACTGCCACGCCAAAGGACAAGACGGTCGAGATCTTCGGGATGAAGCAGGCTGACGGCAACAAGGGGCCGTTCCACCTCTACTCGATGCGCCAGGCGATCGAAGAGGGCTTCATCCACGACGTGCTCAACAACTACACGACCTACAAGACGTACTACCGCCTGGCTGCGACCTCGGAGGAGGCCGCCGAGAAGGAGGTCGACGTCTCCAAGGCGGGCAGCGCCCTGCGCCGGATCCTCGTGCGTCACCCCGAGGTCATCAGCCAGAAGGCGCAGATTATCGTCGAGCACTACGTGAACCACACAGCCAAGAAGTTGAGCGGTCTGGCCAAAGCCATCGTCGTCACCGACTCGCGTGTCGCGGCGGTCAAATACAAAGAAGCTATCGACGCCTACGTGATCGCCAAGGGCTACCACATGGAGAGCGTTGTGGCTTTCTCGGGCAAGGTCGTCGATGACGTCGCCGGCGAGGTCACAGAGAACTCGCTCAACGGTTTTCCAGAGTCCCAGACCGCCGACCGGTTCAAGGGCGTCGATCCCTACAAGCCCGGTGACTACCAGGTACTCATCGTCGCCGAGAAGTTCCAGACTGGCTTCGACGAGCCACGACTTCACACGATGTTCGTCGACAAGGTGCTCACGGGTCTCGCTGCGGTACAGACGCTCTCGCGGCTCAACCGCACGATGCCCGGCAAGGACGACACCTTCGTACTGGACTTCCGCAACGACTCTGAGGACATCCGCAGGGCCTTCCAGCGCTACTACGAGGCCACGACGACCATTCCCACCGACGCCAACGTCCTCACCGACGCCTACGACCGCGCGTTCGCGTCGGAGGTCCTGGTCAAGGATGAGGTGGCCGAAGTGGTGGCGAAGCACTTCGCGAACAGCCAGCAAGAGACCGCCCTCGGCAAGGTCTACGCCGCGTTCAACCCGTGCCTCGGCCGCTTCGAGAAGTTCGAGCAAGAAGAGCAAGAGGAGTTCCGCTCAGCACTCGGGACCTTCCTTCACCTCTACTCGTTCATGTCCCAAGTCCTACCGTGGACCGACGCGGACGCCGAGCGTCTCTACATCTACGGGCGAGCCCTCGCCAAGCTACTCCCGGCAATCCCGGACGGGCGCCTTGACCTGGGCTCGGACGTTGTGCTCACGCACCTGCGCCTCGAAGATCAGGGCGTGGCCGACATCGAGCTCGAGGCCGGCGAGTCCGAGCCCGGCACGGCGTTCCCCGGAGAAGGGCGTGATCACACCCGCGATGTCCGCCTCGACCGCCTGGGCAACATCACCGAGGACCTGAACAAGCACTTCGGCCTCAACCTGGACGAGCGAGACCGCTTGGTGTTCGAGCAGTTCGAGATCACCTGGCTCAATGACGATGAGCTGCGCACGGTGGCGCAAGCCAACGACCTCGCCGGCTTCCGTCTTGAGTTCGAGAAGGCCTTCCAGCGCACCATCCTCGACAATGAGGAGGCCAACCGAGACTTGTACGAGCGGCTTCACGATGACAGCAAGTTCTCCGAGCGCGTGTTGGACTGGTACCTAACGAGGATGTACGAACTTCTGCGTGCCGACGCCGTGCAACAGAAGTTGAACCTGGCGACCGGCCCAGAGCCAACCTTAGAGAACTGAGAGACACGTGGAGCTTGAAATCTTTCCTTTCACCGTGCTGGTGCCCGATGTGCCCGGCGAGGCGATTGAGCTTATTGACCGCAACCATGCGTTGCGTCTCGCTTTCGTTCATCGGGACTTCGTGTCGCGGCTCCCGGATCAGTGGGACGCCGCAGGAATCTATATCCTGCTGGACCCGGTCTCGGCTGATGGCACATGGGGCACCTACGTAGGCAAGGCTGGCGGCGTGAAAACCCGCATCCTGCGCCACACGAAGGAGAAGGAGAGCTGGCAGCGCGCTCTGCTCGTCGTGTCTAACCAACGTGAACCGTTCCACACCGCCGAGATCGGATGGCTCGAAGGACAGGTCCACAGCCTCCTCTCGAACTCCTACTACGCACGACCCTCGAACCGTCAGAGCCCAGGCGACGACACCATCGCTTCCTGGGATCAGGCCAGCCTCTGGACTATCGCCCGCGGGGTGACTCACGCGCTAAGACTGCTGGGGTACGAGACCGCAGAGGAGGCCGAGATTGAGGCGATTGAGAAGAGTCCTCGTACGCGCGGGACATTGTCGAAGGTCTCGCTCGAAGACCTGGTGAAAAGGGAGCTCCTGCGCGACGGAGACCGTCTGGTCAGTCTCAACGGTCAGTGGCCAGCCGAGGCGGTAGTCCGTGCGCCCGGTCTGATCATCTTTCGCGATGAGCAGCACTTGACACCATCCGCCGCGGCCTCGGCCGTGCGCCAAGGTGGGGCCGCCAACGGTTGGGCATTCTGGGGTCTCGTGCGAGACGGACAGACCACCCCGCTCGCCGTGCTGCGTGCCGAACTCGACGGTAAGTGACATTCGCAAGATTTGGGGCCGGCCACCCGGGCTGAAGCCCACTTCTAGGTTACTGACCATTGACCCGCCGGCGCTGGCTCAGTACGACGCCAGAATCCGGCCTTCGTGTGTCGACAGCTGGGCCATCGCCAGTTGAACTTGCCATCGGATTACGAGCGTGTTCAGCTTCTGTGCCCCCGGGTACCACGCACGAGCGAACTGTGAGTGAGCACGCACGATGTCACCTTGGGTGCCAGGCCGAAGCCAGTGTCAAGGGTTATCACGGCGTCAAGCTTCAATCCCGACGCAGTCGCGAGATGCGCAGCATCGTACGATTGGATGCCCAGTTTCATGTACGCAAGGTAGTCGGGCTTGACGCTGTCGAGTTCCACGCAACGCCACTCGAAGAAGTCCAGGATCTGAGACCAGTTGCCGAGCAGGTCATCACAGAGACGCGTCGCTCGGCGAAGTGCACGTCCGTCTCTCCGCATCGCAACACGCCTCTTGTTAGGGAACCTCTCCTTGATCGCGACTTTGTAGGCGGACTCGGCAAGTTCAAGTTCGAGAATGCTCGAGAAGGCGATCTTCACGTTGTCCGCAGCCAACTGCGAGAGGAAGGCGGACGAGGCTTCGTGTCGTGGCTGATTGGTACTCAGCGCCTCGAAAACGAAACTGGTGTCGAGAAGTACTGAGCCGAGCGTCGGGCAAGACGAATCGTCAAACGCGAAGACGTTGTGACTCTGAGGCTTACGCCCTCTCGGCGGCACTACTCAGTGCCTTACCGGCGAACTTCCCGAGCGAAGTTGATCGAGGCTGAGGTCTTCACGCCGGTCAAGGCGCGTACTCCAGATGCTTTCTTGGCGGCGGAGGCCGTGACCTTGCGCCCCGAAACGAACTTGCCGGTCTTGCTGGTCTTTGCTATCTGTGAACTCGCCACGATTGCCTCCTCTCTGTGAACACGTACAGTCCGTAACGCGGTGTAGTAGTCAAGCAGAACTCTACAGGCGGACGAGGTCAATTGCCATCAGGGTCTTGATGGGCTACGAGTTCTCACTCTGCCGAGCAAGCCGAGTCCTCTGCCTGGCCGCGGTCGGTCAGCTTCAACCATTCGCTCTTGCCCCTGGTCTCAACGGGATGCTTGTGCCACACCGTTGTGAGTAGGTAGCTGGGCTTCCCTCATCCATCTCAACTAGCTGGCGAACCCAGTTCGATTTATGGGAAGAATTATCGGAAGGATTTGGCCCATTTATGGGAATCCCTCCTGGTGGGGCTAGTAAGAATCGAACTTACGACCTCGTCATTATCAGTGACGCGCTCTAACCGACTGAGCTATAGCCCCAAGGCGTACCAATCTACACCAGCGACGCGACAGCCTTAACTGGGGG
>Ga0307375_10006151_pt1 | contig 11155 bp, 5 predicted proteins | sample TR1MG_FD_202531 | JGI IMG/M metagenome (GOLD analysis project Ga0307375, IMG submission 202531) | Soil microbial communities from Risofladan, Vaasa, Finland - TR-1 | ecosystem: Environmental > Terrestrial > Soil > Coastal area > Acid sulfate soil | place: Finland: Risofladan, Vaasa | collected...
TCTCTTCCACAGAAGCATACTTCGGAGGCGCGTTTTTCGCCTTTCCAGTTTCAACGAACGATGCGAAGGTGTCATACGCAGCATTAACGATGGGGAGCGAGTTGGTAGCGATATGCGCGGAGGCGAACTTGGTGATCTCCTTGGTGTTCCACAGCTGTTGAGCCTTCTCCAAATCTCCTCCATTCAACGCAAGCGTGAGTCTGAAGAGATCGGTAGCGCGCACGAGGAAGTCCTTCTTGTGGATGGGTTTGATCTTGGTGTCGACGAAGCATGTTCTGACGACGTGCAGGAACTCCTTCACGAGATCGTTGAAGTCCACCTTTCCGTGAATGGAGGACTCGGGGGAGGAGATGAGTCCCTTGGAGAGAGTGGCGTAGAGAGACAGAGCGAGCACGGCGCGAGTGTGACCATCGCGGCAGGAGACGAGAACATCCCCAGCGCCATGCAGCAGAAGCAAGTGAAGGGAAGCGTTTCTCTTGAGGATTTGCGAGAAGATATCTACAAACAGAGAGCGAGACTTGATGGCGGCTTGTGAACTGTCGGCATACGCCTTGAGAGCGGTTTGGAAGGCGTCCCTCATCTTCTTGATCTTGGGAGATGGTTGTTGAGCGAGAAGCTTCTGAAGGAAAACGATGAGCGTGAGGCGCATATCGACTTGAGAGGGCTTGGAAGGTTGACTGAATCCAGAGTAGAGGTGCAAGAGAAGGCTATAGAGGGAATCGACGAGCTTCTCCGGAAGAGAGGCGCTGTGGTGGGGCTTCGACTTTGCCAGGCGATGAATGGACGCCAACACGCGCGTCATCAACGGCTGCATAGACTTCTTGGAGGCAGTCACATCTGCAACACGAACCAAAGGCCATAGTGCATTGAGGTACGTAGTGTGGAACGGGGAAGGAGTTGCGGTGGAGACAGACGACGAAGCAGATGGCTTGGTTCCAGTCTTTGTCGATGCAGTCTTGGACGGAGTATTGGATCCCTTTGCGGTTTCAGGTGCTTCTTCGTGATTGTGGTGGCGATGGGTCGTCTGCTGCTCGACGTACAGGTCAATCAGCGCGAGCAGACGAATGCGGAACTCGCTCGCTTGGATCTCCAAAGGCGACATCTTGTGTTCGCGTTGGCGCTTTGAAGTATTCTTAGCCTCTTGCAACTCCTTGACGACCTTAGCAAGGCCAACATCCAATTCAAACATCTTGGCATCGTCGAAGTCCATCTCCTCCGAGGACTCATCTGAACCCTGATACGCTCCTGCAGCTTCCAAAACAGCTTTGAACTTCTTCCTAGCGACCTCATCCATCTCATTATCGCTTTCATCGTGCTCATCATCACTATCGTCGGACATCTCAAGCTCTGCGTCCTCCTCGTCATCGTCCTCCTTGTTCTCACTCTCTGCTTCCAGTGCATAAAACTCTTCCTCTGACTCATCTCCTTCTCCAGATGCGTCGTCGAGCTTCAGGATCAAGTCTCCAGCAGAGAGACCGAGCAGTTCGTCATCTTCGGCCTCTGCATCGTCATCGACGCCCTGATCTTCCTCGAATGCAGTCAAAATGACGTCCAACGACCTTTCTTCAACCAAGCTTGCGAACGCGACCCAGTTTTGCTCGATGACGTGTCTTAGGGAGCGATTCGCCTTGAGCAGTAACGCGACCAGAATCTCCGTGTACACTTCGATTGCCTCGGGGGTGTGCTCCACTTGCGCATCCTCGGCCACCTTCGCCTTCTTGCCAGACTTTGAAGCAGGAGTGGCAGCTGAGGCAGTCTTCTTCGCCTTCTTCTGCTTCGAATCGTCCTCCACGAAGAGCTCCTCAAATACTCTGGCCAAGTCCTGAATGGATTGGATGCTATCCTCCAATTCGATGTTGATGAGCATGTGTAAGTGGATGAGTAATGCTTGGAAGGCCTCAAGGCGCGTCCTGCGGATCTCGTCGGAGAGAGAGCCCTTCAAAACGGGTTCGATCTTTGCCATCAGCGATTCGGCGGTGGATCTGATGTCATCCAGTGCGTTTCCATGAGTGATGGGTGCGTAGTGAAGGGAATCGTCGAGAAGTGACTTTTCGAATTGCACAACAGGAAGGATCCAGAAGTGGGCGTGATGGAAGGCGGCGTGATCGACGGTGAGCAAGGCCCTCTTGTGCTTCTTCTTGTTCTCTTCTTCTCCAAGGTCGCCATTGTCACCCTCGTTACCATCATCGGATTTCGGGTCTTTGTTGGAGTGAGGAACTTTCAAGGAATCGAGGAGTTGCAGAAGGATCTTGGAGATGTGATCGCGAACCTTCTCATCGAGCTCGGCCTGCTGAAGAGCAAGCATCGATACGTGGGCGCGCGGCAATATCGACTTCTCGGACTTCTTCTTCTTCAATTGCTGGTGCTGCTTGCTTCCGATGGTAGAGTCAGATGAGGTTGCAGCCGTATCAGGGAGAGCAATGCACTTGTAGAAGGCTTGGAAGTAGAGGGTGTTGAGGATCTTTCGCACGACTGCTGCATGTGTAGAGTACGTCCAAATGGCCACGCGATGCAAAAGCTGCACAAGGGCCTCTTGTCGCGTCGTTTTCCAAATGGCAGGATCCACATGAACCTCACGAAGCTCCAACGTCTCGTTTGGCACCGGCACGTCATCCACATCCATCGCCGCTCCACTGCTCTTCTTGCTGTTCTTGCCTGCCTTGTTATGGGATTGCGTAGGCTCCTCTACGTCCATGGTCTTCACGACTTCCAGGCGGGGAACGAGGTCTGCAGGCATAGTGGGCTCGTAAACGTCGCGGCTGATTTCCGTTGCGTATTGCGTGAGATGGTGTTCGTCCAAAGATTGGGTCAACGAAACCATGATGCCTGGCTTGACAAAGTGGTCCAACACCGTGAGATCGCCATAGGGGCCAGTGAGACGGCGGAGGATGGAAAGAGCCACTTCTTGATTTTGCTTGCCATAGGTCACAGCAGCTTCCACAAGTTCCTTGCAGGCAGGGTGGAGCACGGATTTGCGTTTGGGGATGGATACAAACAGGGCGTTGAGCAATTCTGGCGTGAGCAAGAGTTCCAGTTGTGCAGGTTTGAGACGTGGAAGGAAGAGCGTCGCCACCTTCAAGGCCAAGTACGTGTGATCGGTGGAGTCCATTTTCAGAAGACCTCCCAAGATGATGTTGCAGAAGCGCACAAAGTCGTCGTGTTGGATGGCACTGGGAAGGAGTAGAGCGTCCAAAATGTGGTTCCAGACCTTGTTGATGCGCGGTACAGTGCGCACGCTCACGTTCAGGGGAAGTGTCAAATTGCGAATGTTCTTGGCGCCAAACATGGATTCAGACTTGCTCCAAAGCTGAGGGTTATCGATGGCGATATTGTGACCGAAGAGCTTTCGAAGGCCGAGTGCCAGAGAGATGATTTCGGGCTGTAGACCATCAGATGTGGTAGACAACATCTTGGACAAGATGGGACGGAGATGAGGTTCGAAGTGCTGCTTAGGAACCTGAGCGAGGAGCTGCAGAAGAGTTTCCATCGTCAGCTCGAGAATAGGAACCTGATTCATCGATTCTGGGCTCACCAACTCAGAGACAAGACGGGTGACGAACTGAACAGTACCAGATTGGGTAGAGGGGCGAGAAAAGGCCTCAACGATGCGTCCTGAAGTGATCAGAGCTCCAACCGCGAAGAGGAAGCCAATACGCCTATCCTTGACACTTGAATCGGGATTTGACTTCGATTGCACGACCTCAGCAATCATGTAATCAGAAATTTCCTTAAGATCAACGACGAGATACTTCAACACCTTGGGTAGAGAGGAGATGCGGTTTAGGGTCAGCTAGAGGGCTTCATAAGCAGGTAACACCATCATAACATGCGAAATTGGAGATAAAGCAGCATATGCTACTCGATTACAGATAAGAAATTGGTGCTAAGAGGCAATCAGAGGCAACGGAAGTTGGGGAAAGTGGCGGAATTCGCAATCCTTGTGTATTGGTTTGAATGGCGTACTTCCGAAAGAGCAGTAGCGAATCCTTGTCTAGCAGCATCCCTAGAGGATAGCAACCCTCTCGTGAGTCTACCAAGCGCATAATCGAGCTCGTCCGAGATGTTCGTAAAGCCGTGTTTCGTCTGTGCCACCTTCTTGCCTTGCTTCTCGATATTCAACAAAGTTTCGACCAAGGTAGCAGTCGCCTGATTTCGGACATCAGGGTGGATGTTGGCTAAGTGCCAAAAGAGATCGGTGAACGTCTCGGTAGCGGATTTAGTGGGCTCTACAGTCTTCTCCTTCGGTACTTCCTTGTCGGTCCAGGAGACCTTTCTCTTCTCTGCAGATCCGTGCTTAGGGTCCACGTCCATGGAATGGGATGACTTGCGATGAGTGGACGACATGACGCAGTAGGGGCAACTGAGGAGGAGCCAGCCTTTCAAAGTCCCGAATTCTGCCCAATTCTGAACACATATGTGTGGGAGGATGCAAGTGTTTCGATTCTACATTTCACAAAATAGAAGGACTCGATTGAGGGAACGACGCAAGTGACCATTGAAGATCAGGAGGGTCAATGTTGCGCTTCCAGGCTCGAACTCGCTCCAGTGAGAACCGATGGGGGTTGTATGGTCTAAAGCCAGCATCTTTCGAAGCAACAATATCATTCAACGAGGAAGAAGGAGAATGTAGCTCCAACATCAAGCAGAAGCTTGCCTGGGGAGGCATCGAAATCGAGGAAGGAGTATCAACAGTTGCTGCCCATGAAATGGTCAACCGTAGAAGAATCGCTTCGGATTGGTGCAAGAAGCATCAATGTCCGTGTCCATGTCGGATGCCATCCTCTTTCGAGCAGAAGGTTCGGGGAGGGGGATCAACGAGCTCCAGTTGGTTTCATCCAGCAATGTCGCCATCAGCTCTTCGAATGGAGCCGGGGATAGTTGAATTCCTTGAGCCTTTTGCAGGATGTCAATCATGAGTACAGAGGTTGCGAGAATGAACACGTTTGCAGAGTACTCTGAAGTGTTTGCTCTCGAACGCAAAGCCAGAACTGCATCGATGCTCATAGAAGAAGAAGAAACGTCCAAATCCACCAAACTGCCATTTGGATTCAGTAGGAGAAGATTCAACTCCCAAAGTGGGATCCAGGTGCCATGATCCAGCATACTAGAACGGAAAACTCGTCTCGGTGATTCACCCACAACCTGCTCGGAAATCTCCAAATTGATACTTGAGAAGGCATCATGAGGAACGTTGGAACCGTCAACATTACGAATGAGCTTGAACTCTCCATAGAGAAAGGCCTCATTGGGCGGATTCGTCTCCACCGCTACCAGCGTCAAGAACCGCCTTAGCTTGCTTAAACATGACTCTATTTGAGATCTCTTAGGTCCAAGGATGCGATTGCTACTTGATTTGAGGGGAGATACACTTCGTTGGAAGCGAATACGGATAGAATCGGCCAGCTCCTGGAATCGATCCGCAACGGTAATTAGCTCCTCTGCAGTGAGTTGTTCCACGATAGAATCTATTGGGACGGATAGGAGATGGAGAATACTATTTCGAACATCCTGGGAAGATGGGTCTGTCATGGCGGCCAGCCCAGCTGGGACTCCACTTGCGAGCGAAACGGCGTCACACCGATCAAGACCTTTCCTACCCTTGATTCCTGAGTTGAATCATGAAGGATATTGGAAACGGTGGTTTGAAGGTTCTTCACCAGAAATCCAGGACATGAAACATTGTCTATGACTGAAAAGGGTGTCGCAAGTGCAGGGCGAATCTCTCTTCGTGGATCCGGATCGCTGGAGAGAGAGCGGGGAGCGGGTCTGCGTTTCCACATCCCCTCCCGGGGCTTCATTCTTGGCTGTGATCGATTCGATTTCGTGAGTATTGTCTGTGTTTGGTGCGTGTCCCTAGTGTGGACCTCTGCGTGATATGTCGGATCCGGCTGATGCGGAAGGAGCGCTGCAAAGGCAGAATGAACGTTTGAAACGGAAGCTGGCTCGTGCTCGAGTTCGTCTGGATGAGTCCCTGAGGCAAGTTGAGGAGCTGCAGAAAGTGAATTCCGAAATGCGTGATGAGCTTGAGGCATTGAAGGCTGTGGTGGAAGTGTACGATAAGCATAGGCCGCAGGCGGGCGAGAAGAAGAGCGGTCAGGGCGGTTTGGAGAGCTCAAGTGACGAGGATTTCGAAGACGAGTTGGAGTCGTTTGATAAGACAAGTGCGCGCGATGACGCTCATCTTACCCGAGTACCGAAGGCGAAAAATGCGGTCGACAAGTATGGCATGGATTTGCTGCGTTCGAGCGCCTCTGCAGCGAATACAGAGCGAAAGAGTCCCGTCCCGCCTCTGCTGCCCGCGCCCGTCGCTCAGGACGACACTGGCAAGGCCTCTCCTCGTCACCAACGCACTTCTAGCGATGGTACTCCTCAATCTGGTATTCTCACCTCTTCAAGTAGTTCGGCTCGCGGTGAAGAAACCGATGCAAACGCCGCTCAACGCGGAACTTCTGGTGCTGCTGGTCGCGTTCGAGTTTCCCCCTCCTCTCGCCGTCCCGATGTCCCAAAGGCTACCACTGCTCCTGGTGTCGCTAGAAAGTTCCACACTGCACGCGATATTGGCATTTCACTCTCAAAGGAGGACGAACGTGAGCTCTTTGGACAGGTCGCCGCTGGGCTCGCGCATTCAGGCAGCTCTGGCAACCGAACACCTCGTCTTTCCGGCGAATCTACCCACGCACGACATACCATCTCTCCCACTCCATCTGCTTCGTCGTCCACCACGAGTAGTCCGGCTCCTCAAGTGGCGACATCGACTTCGAAAAGGCCTGCGAAAGCCAAGGGCGACGAGGCGATCCCAGAAGAGCCCTCTTCTGACATCGATCCTGCTATGGCTCGTGACCAACCTAAAATCTTCGATGAGAACACTGTACGCGACATTCTGTGCGGTTTGAGCATCACCATGAGTCGAACTTTCAACGACGACCTCCTCGTGCCCGCCGACTACTCGTATTCCTACCAATTCAAAGTGCGCCGCGTCCCTCAGCAATTGCTCAAGTTCAAAGACTTTGCGCCGAAGGTTTTCCAGCAGATCCGCCAGCATTGGGGCGTGGACAATTCAGAACTCTTGCTCTCGTTTGGCTACGATAACTTGGACGCGATTCGAGGCGAAGGCAAGTCAGGTGCATTCTTCATCTTCACACGCGACAAACGCTTCATTCTAAAGACTGCAACTGGACCCGAGAGAGACTTCCTGTGGGAGATGCTGCCGTACTACTTCCTATACATCCGCAAGAACCCCAACACTCTATTACCGCGCTTCTATGGTGTGTATAGTATGAAGCACGAAGGTATTGGTGGCATGGTGCGCTTCGTGGTGATGAACAATTGGTTTGCAACGCCCTCGCCGTTGAATGAGGTTTACGATTTGAAGGGCTCCACGCTCGGTCGCTCCAGTGGTGAAGACGTGCCGAAGGGCTCGATTTTGAAGGATCTCGACATCAAACGCAAACTCTACATGGCAGACGAGAACATCAAGAAACTGTACTTGGACCAGCTGTACATGGACGCGCAATTCCTGGCTCAGCACAACGTCATGGACTACTCCCTTCTGGTTGGCATCCACTATGATGATGAGGACGGTCGAGTCGCAAAGATGAAGAAGCAGAGCGAATGGGCGAAGCTGTACACCGAGGACGCCTCGTACCGCTCTATCTTCCAAACCGACGAGGGCGGCATCGCTGGCTGGAATCCGGATGCCAATCGCCGCGAAATCTACTACATTGGCATCATTGACATCTTGCAAAAGTACACCTCCAAGAAGAAGATCGAACACCTCCTCAAGTCCATCCCCTACAAGGCAGCAGCCGTCTCAGTGGTCGAACCGAGCTACTATGCCAAACGCTTCCACAACTTCCTCACTGGCGTCACTTCCACCTCTCCAGCCGTAGTCTCGCAGGCTCCAGAAAGATTCGCACTCGAAATGGAAGAGGACGAAGACGAATCAGACGAGGATGTGAGCGAGACTGAGCCCTCCTCCGTCGCCTCTCCAAGCGCCCCTTCTCCTCCCAACAACAACAACAACAACAACAACAACAACAACAACAACAACAACAACAACAACAACAACAACAACCACAACCACAACAACAACGCCAAGTCAAAGACTGATTCATCTCCTGACAACGACGAAGTCGCTTCTCCATCCTCCTCAACGTCAGCAAAGAAGCCATCCAGAGCGCGAAAGGCCAAAACGGCTGGAGCGCCTTCATCTCCTGATACCACCTCTTCTGAGCTCTATGCGACTCCTTCTTCCTCAGAACCAACAACTGATGATCCAACGACAAAGATGAAGAAGAGAAGAAAGAAGAAGACGAGTACTACGACCTCATCGAAGCCTTCGGAGGAGGTTTCGGAATCGAGCGAGGACTATGTCGTCCAGGTCGAGGCTCGCCCCAAGAAGAAGCGCAATGGAACCAAAACCCCCAAGAACAAGGAATAACCTCTTTTCAACTACTGCAATGTAATAGCACATCTCGGAACTCATGCACAGCCGCGCAACTTCACTCTTGTTTGGGGACTGTTGGGATACGGATTGCTGCCCAGCATCTGGTTCGAATTGTGAATCCGATCGATCTCGCTCAGTGAACAACGTCGCCCGCGCTCGGATCGTTGATAGGCGCGATATCAGAACCGGTCACTGGTCGGAATGCATAGGAACGGAGTTCTGGAACACCACCGCATTTTGCTCCTGTAGACAGCATCGGATCCATGTGGTCCCAGTTAGAACATGGGATGTAGTGGACCATCTTGAATGATTCCGTTGTGCGATCCCAGTGCCGAAGGGTGCAGAGATCCGGGGTTGACGGTTCAAGTTGCCTCTGAGCAGTGAACTCGCCTTCCGGACCTCCTGGAGTACGAGGTACGGAAAAGGGATGAAACCCACAATGGGTTGACCATTTCCGAAGCATGCAAGAGGACCAGAAGCAGACAAGGGAGGACGTGTGTTTGTCAGTACTCCGGGGTGGGCCCAGTCGTTTCCCGGGTCGGTCAGTCCCGTTTTGCCTCTCCTTGCGTTCGTACCTCGTTGGTCGGCTAGCCCGTTAGTCGCACTTGATTTGTCATTGTTTGGTAAGCATTAATCCACTCAGGAAACACAATGGGCCTCCTTGTCGCAGCTGCAGTGGTCGCGATTCTGTCTCTGGCCGCCGTGCTATTGTCCAATTTCAACTGGCGTTCCTACCACAAGGGTCAGCTCGCTGGACCTAAGTGGGTGTGGCCTATCGTTGGTGCTACCCTTTACTGTATCACTGATCCCTATGGATACTGGATTACGCAGAGAAACTACGGAAAGCTCTCCTGGAACAGTCTCTTCGGCCAATTCTTGATCGTGGCTGGTGACGTCGCCTCTTGCCGCTCCGTTCTTACTCAAACTGGGTACGTTTCTCCTTTTTGTGCCACCTCGCAGTTACCGGGGCCTCTACAAACGCACTGCACGCAGCGCCACACCGCGGACTCGTCCTGCTTCATCCTTTCCGTTCCCATCATCTTCCATCCCCATGCGCGACTTCGGAATAGCTCGTATAGCTTTGGACGAGTGCTATTTTGAGACCCAAACTGGACGATTGGAGAAAATGGCGTTGCCGCTCTGAAACCGATGTACCCCTGCCTCCTGGCTCTCTGTGTTCTCAAACTGGACGTTGAATCCCAGATAATGTGAGTCTAGCTCTATCGTATTGGGTGCCAAGTAAGGGAGAGCTGTTGGAAGACATTGGACGTTCTTAGGAGTCCCGGCGTGTGTTTGTCGTGCGGCCGCGTGTGTTTGTCACGCCTGTGCTGCTTTCAGCTTTTGAGAGCTTCTCTCCTTCCCAGCCGTTCACTGACCCTTGTGTGTGCTTGTTTTGTTGCTGAATGTGCTTCTGTTCGCTTCGACATTCCCGAATTCATTTTTGGCCCCTGCAACTTGCCGGTCAACCCGCGCGAAAAGTTCCCACGCGTTCCAGATGATGGTTCACCCCAACTCCAGCACGGTGCTGGGAGACAATCACCTCGCTGTGATGATGGATGACACTCACAAGTACTTCCGCCACTTGACGAGCTCTATCTTGACCCCTGCGCGTTTGGCTGAGGTCGTGCCCACTCAGTACGAGATCATGAAGGAGCATTTGGAGAGCTGGATCTCGAACACTCGCGATGGTAAGACTATGTTGGTTCGTCATGGTGTGCGTGATTTGATCATGGACACGAACCAGGTGGTCTTCTTGGGAGGCTACTTGACGTCTGAGTATCGTAAGAAGTTCGCCGTTGACTGGAGCAACGTGAACGCTGGTCTCTTGTCCTTCCCTCTGTTGATTCCTGGTTTGGGCTTGTGGAAGGCTCGTCAGTCTCGCTTCCGTCTGACTAACAACATCGAGGACTGCTTCCGTCGTTGCCGTAATGATGTGGACGCTGGCCGTGAGGTGCACCCGTGCCTGATGAGCCACTGGATCAAGCACTTGAGCTCTTCCAAGGAGATTTTGGAGACCAACGAGGACGAGATGACCCACTCCATTTTGGACTTCATGTTCGCTTCGCAAGACGCCTCCATCAGCGCACTCACCTGGACTGTGGACCTCATGTTCGGACACCCCGAGATCTTCGAGAAGGTTCGCGCCGAGCAGAAGAGAATGCGCCCCAACAACGAGCCCATCACCGCTGAGCACGTTCGCACCATGACCTACACTCGCCAAGTCGTCAACGAGATCCTCCGCTTCCGCCCCCCGGCACCCTTCATCCCTCACCTTGCCCATCAGGACGTCAAGCTCCCCACCTACACCGTTCCCAAGGGCGCCCTCGTCTTTGTCGACGTCATCGCTGTCTGCAAGGAGGGCTACTCCAACCCCGATACCTTCAACCCCGATCGCTTCTCGTCTGAGGCTGGAGAGGGAGAGAAGTACCGCCACAACTACCTTGTCTTCGGAACCGGTCTCCACGTCTGCGCGGGTCGCCACTACGCTTTCAACCAGATCGTCATTTGGCTCGCTCTTCTCGCCTCCTCGGCAGCCATCCACCGCCTCAACCCGGACCCCGAGTTCAAGTACCTCTTCGCCCCGACCATCACCCCCGCTGACCACGTAGTTGCCTCCTTCACCCCCCAAACCTACGTCACTGTGTAAACGTCCCATCATCATCATCATCATCATCATCATCATCATCGTCATCATCATCATCATCATCA
>Ga0307375_10006152_pt1 | contig 11153 bp, 3 predicted proteins | sample TR1MG_FD_202531 | JGI IMG/M metagenome (GOLD analysis project Ga0307375, IMG submission 202531) | Soil microbial communities from Risofladan, Vaasa, Finland - TR-1 | ecosystem: Environmental > Terrestrial > Soil > Coastal area > Acid sulfate soil | place: Finland: Risofladan, Vaasa | collected...
GTCGTGGCTCGCGCGGCTCGCCACCCCTAAGTTTCCGGCGAGGCCGTCCATCTAAATGAGGGGCATCATCGGCGGCTTTTCTGCCGCAAACCCCCGCTGCTAACGCAGCCCAATGCGTTTCCTCAACCGCACCGTACTCCCGGTCCCAATCAGTCCATCGAGGTTAGTTCCAAAAGTTCCGTCAAAGCCTGTGCTGCAACACGCGCGCAGCGGGGGTTTGCTGCAGCAAACCCGCGCAGGCCTCGCAGCAACGGGTGCCTACGCAACCCTGCTTTCAAGGGAACCTCGCCTGCGCTTTCGGCTTAGGCGGGTGACCCCTACTGCCACCAAAGTGTGCCGTCAATGTCGGCGGGAACGCCGCCGTGAATGCGGGCTGGTCCGTCAATGTGTAGGCGTTTGGATCAGCAAGGGAGGGCGTTCTGGAAGTAGTTGGTGCAAGGGAGGGAGTGCCTTCAGGTGGACCCTGCCACGGGCGCGAGGCATCCTCGTTCCTGAACCCCTTTGCGCGCCCTCGGCGTCGCTGAAAAGTCATGCAAAGGGTGATGCCAGGGGTACCGCGGAGGGATAGAAGTTCGGGTAGTACCCGGTAATGATTCGATGGAAGTCCGGGGTTCTTACCCGTGCCACCCCGCGAGTTCTAGCCCGGCGCTGCGAAATGGCTGCGCTATGTTGTGGAGCGGACATCGCGACGTATAGCCGCAAGGACAGCACCTCGGCCATTGCCGCCATTGGCGGTTGTTCAATGGAATGTCGGCAGCCGCACACGTTGCTGCCGTTAGCGCGGTCCATATCGGGTGGAGGCGGAAGCGGAGGCGAGGTCGAGGTCGTGTCCCCGACAATGCAATGACCGCGCAACAAGGATCACAAGGCACAAAGGTGGCGAAAGTGCGCTGATCGAGGTGGTCGCTCGCTACAGTATTGGAAGCTGCGCGTCGCGGAACCGGACTGGTGGTCAGGTGGAGACTAGGCGCCCGCTTGCCACCATGCCAGTTTAGTGGGCGATGGCGAACCATGCGTCGAAGTGCCAAAATACGCTGATGTCCGCTTCAACGCCCGCCCTCGCCCCACTTGACGTACTCAGCCCGCCCGACGCGGTGCCGTCCGCGCTTCCCGTCGCCACGCGAGTCCAAGTGCTGCCGTTCGATGCGCTGAGTTGGGAGAATTTTGAACGTCTCTGCCACCGCCTGATCTCGCTTGACGGTGATGTCGAACACTGCGCGCGCTACGGACGGCAGGGCGATGCGCAGGAAGGCATTGACATTTTCGCGCGTCAGACGGATGGCCGCTACCATTGCCTTCAGGCCAAGCGCCATCGAAGCTTTGATGCGGCTAAGCTGCGCGATGCAGTCGATCTGCTCCTCGTTGGCAACTGGGCCGCACGTACTGCCCGGTTCACCATTGCCGTCCAGGCGTCGCTTCGCTCGACTAAGGTGCAGGAGGAAATCGAGCGCCAAGCGGCGCGGCTTGCCGCAGCCGGCATCGTCTTTTCGCCGCTCGACGGCGAGGCTCTGACTGACCGCTTGCGTGACAAGCCGACGATTGTTGATGATTTTTTCGGGCGCCCTTGGGTCGCAGCACTGCTCGGACAGGACGTTTCCGATGGCCTCTGTTTGCGGCTCGACGGCGCTGCCTTTGCGCGCGTCCGCGCGCAACTTGCCCGCGTTTATGAAGCACAGTTCCAGTTCGTCGATCCCGGCAGCTTCGGATCGATTGGCGACGAGGATAGCCGACCCGCACTGACTTTACTCGAACGGTTCCTTAAGCCCGATATACTGGTCCGCGAGACAGCCCGGTCCGTCGAGCGAGCCGATATTGCCCGGACTGAACTCAAGTCGAACGGCAGCGACGCTGCGGCTTCGCCGTTGATTGAGACGCCCGACAGTGCTAGGCCGATTGACGCCGCCACCAATAGCCGCATGCGGCGCCTGCCACTTGTCGAATGGCTCGGCAACGGCCAGCGCCTAGTCTTGCTCGGCAACGCCGGCTGCGGCAAGAGTACGCTGCTGCGCGTCGTCGCGCTCGACTTGCTTCAGAATCAGGCGAGTTTCCCCGAACTCGCCAAGCGCTGGGGCCAGCACATTCCGGTCTACGTCCCATTCGCGCGCTGGTCATCGCAGGTCGCCCGCGATGGCAATCCAATCGGCATCAAGGAGATCGTCAGGCGGTCGCTTGAGCAGTTTCTTACAAGTTCGATCGTCGATCTGCTCGATCGGGCTATCAATGAACAGCGCGTCCTACTGCTTATTGACGGCCTTGACGAGTGGACCAGTGAACAGGCCGCCCGCGCAACACTGAGCGCGCTCATTACCACCGTCGAGGCGCATGGCGTTCCGGTGATCGTTTCCGGCCGGCCACTGGGCCTGAGCCGTATCGGCGCGCTACCCGCCAATTGGAAACGCGGTACTGTTGCGCCCCTGTCGACCGCCCAGCAGGCAGCCATTGCCGGGCGCTGGTTCGACCGGTATGCCGTGGCCGCATCGGACGGCGCCGACCTGTCTGATGCCACCCTGCGCACCGGCCGGTTCATGGCCGAATTGGCGCGTGATGCCAACTTGGGCGCGCTCGCAGCGGTTCCGTTGCTGCTAATCGGCCTTGTGACCCTCGCGCTACGCGGCCAAAGTCTTCCGCGCACCAAGGGCGACATCTACGATCAACTAGTGCGCGTCTTACTAGAGGTTCATCCCAACAGCCGTGCGACGGCCTCGGGCGACACCGAGTCGCGCTTTCGCCATGCGACTGATCCCGACCAAAGACGAGCGGCGATCGCCCGGCTAGCGTTCGCGGTGCGCGAGCAGACGGCCGGCGCCGGCGTGCCACTAGCTGCCGCGCGCGACATCCTGCGTGCCTATCTTGCCTCGCCGAAAGGCTTCGATCTTGCAGATGTCGATGCCGCGGCCGCGGCCGGCGAGATCCTTTCAGTCAATGCCGAAACCCAAGGGATTATCGTCGAAAGAGCTTTCGGCGAGGTCGGGTTTGTCCATGCTAGCTTCGAGGAGTTTCTTAGCGCCGAGCATATCGGCAGTTGGCCGTTCAGCGAGATCGAGGTATTCGTTAGCACACATGCCGGCGAAGTGCGCTGGCGCAACGTTATCACAAACCTTCTTGGTCGCATCCGGCGGCGCGATGAATTCGACCGGCTGGTTGCGATTATCGAGGAATCCGACTCGGATGAACTCTCGTGCTGCCATCGCCAGTTCCTGCTCGGTGACGTCGCCTTTGGTACAACAATGCACTCGACCACTAGGCGACTAGCTCTCGCGACTATGCAGCGGGTCGAAATCGAGGACTGGTTGCCGGCCCGCCGCGAGGCGCTGGAATCGGTGCTGAAAGGTGTCGCCGACCCAACACTCAAGGCCGACGTCGAGCAGCGGATCGGCCGCTGGCTTCCTGCGCGGGTTTCCTATCGTGCGTCGCTGATCGATGTTCTCGGCACATGGCAGCCGACTGCAAAGCTCCAGGACCTTCTGTTTCAGGTGATGCACGATGAGGACAACGACGTTCAGCGCGCAGCGGCGGCCGCCTATGCCAAGGTTTTTTCACCTTCGACTGAGGGCTGCCAGCGGCTGCTCGGCGGGCTGGCGAGCTCGCGTGAACTTACAGCGGCAGCCGCAATGCTTGAGAGTCTGGCGCTCGGTTGGCCAAACGTACCTGAAGCAGCGTCGCTGTTCGCGGAGGCGTGGCATTCGCACCATGCTGAGCTATGTCTTGTTGGAATCCTAGGACTCGCCGCGAAAGGCGCGGCAACTGACGAAGCTCGCGATGCCGTGCTGCGTGGCCAAAATTTCTGGTCGGACCTCTCATATCCATACCGTGACCTCGCCACAGCAATGCTGCGGAAGTACTGGCCCGGCGACGAAATGCTCATAACTAGCGCACTCGACCGCGTATCCGGCAATTTCAACTCGCACTGGGAACACGATGCCGCGAACAACTATCTCATGGAGTCACCCGTCGGCCGCGCGGACGTTCGCAATTGGATCCTCGCCGAGCTCAGCCGCGACCATCCGTTCAACGTCATGAACGACAGGCGTATCTGGTCGCAGGTTGGCCGCTTTGCCGCTATCGATCCCAAGATTCGCGCCGCCGCCAACGCTTTCTGGTGCGAGCCGAAGAACCGGATCATCAACATGTACAAGTTGCCAGGCTATGTTGCTCGGGTCGCCGATTTGCCGGTCGCGGCGGCCCTGAAAGGGGTTTTGAGAGAAAAGAAGAATAGGTTCGACCGCTATTGGGCGTTGAAGGCGCTCCTTGACGGCTGGGGACGCGACCATCCTGAGATCAAGTCCACTATCGACGCGCTCGCTGACGCCGCCGATGAGGATCTTGATGACCTTGTCGCCCTGCTTCCTGAGATCATGCGAAGCAAAGAAGCGGCGCGGGGGCGACTAATTCGCATGTGTAGGCGTGCAGAAGTGCGGCGCGACCTTCTCGCCACTGGATTAGAAGCATGCGGCTGCGATGCTGCCGACAACGAAGCCGTCGCGGCTATACTTTCCTTTCCTGAGCAATTACGCGGGGCGTTCGACGCGTCCTACCCACTTTTCCGCGCGTTCGGCGCGAATGCTATCGTCCGCGTGCTTGCGCTAGAACAGGTACGGGAGGCGGACGGGCCACTTACGGCAATCGCTGCCGGTTATGCTAACGACCCCGAGTTTACGCCGGCGCTGTTCGATGCTGCAGTACCTTTGCCGGTCGACCTGCGCACGCAAGTCGTCGAGGTTGCCGCGACGGGAGCAACCGGAACGGCGCTTGAAGCAGTGTTGAGCCAGGCTATGCTCGAAACCAATCCTGAGTTGCGCGCGCGCATGATCATCGCCCATTGCCGCAACCTAGCGCCGGAAGCGCGCGACAAGGCCCGCCAAGCGCTTCTAGCCAAGGCGGTTGCGGTCGGCGGCAACTATGAATCGGTCCGCGCAGCGGCGCTCGCCGGGCTGCTAACGATCGGCGCGCTCGACGCGCTGGCAATGATCGAGGAGCAGGGGAAGCCGATTGCGCTCGAGACACGCAGCCACTTTGATAGCATTATCTCGGTCGAGCGGCTGGTTTGCGAGCGGTTCGCCGAGTTCCAGGCAACTTTCGGCGATAGCTTGCCCGAGCGGTTCAATTCGCTCGGCGGCGGTAGCCGGCTCGCCGAGATTCTCTCCGCGGCGCCAAGCGCCTCGCCCGCCGCCCGAGAGGCCTTCCTCGCGCTCGCCGAGCGTGGGGAGATTCCGCGCACACCGCACGCTCTGCGCGCGCTAGCAGCAGAACGCCCCCGAAGCGACCTCCTGCTTGCGCGCTGTTGGGACGCCCTCGACAGCCCACATGACAGCAACGACCGCGCGATGATTAGCGCCGAGGTCGGGCTTATTCTGCGGGACCACTTCTCCGGCCACCCCAGTGTACATCAGCGGCTTGTCGGGCAATTTAAGAAAAGGCCGGGCACTGTGACCGCGATCGCACTCGCAATCTTTGCACCTAATGCCGAGGAACTGCCGTTTCCCATCGAATCCGGCGCGCTCGGTCATGAGTTCGCCGACTGGGCGGTGGCCGTACATGTGGCGGCCAGCCGTGCCAACAGCGCCGACTTTTGCGAGTTGCTTGAGGCCATGGTGACCCGACGACGGCGCACACAATTTGATGCGCAGCAGATCTCAAACTTGGCGGTCGAGGAAAGGCTTCAGCGGGACTCCAAAGTCGAAACCTTGTTGAGCGGAAGGATTGGGAAGGACGTCAGTCCGAGCATCAGCGGCAGCTTTGCCCGCTATCTGGCGGCGGCCGGCAAGCTCGGCCCCGAAGCGCGCGGCAGGGCGCTTGATCTACTTCAGGCATTTGGTGCCAATCAGCGCCTGCCAGTAGCGGGCTATGACGCGATCGCCGATCAATGGCGGGCGGCACGCGCGACCCTGCTCGACGCCGTCTCCGCTGGGCTTGAGCTTGGTTGACCGCTGGCCGTCATCTGGTTTGTATGATCTCCAGTGCGGGCGACCATTCGCATCGCGCAGAGTAAATTCGATTACGAAATTGAATTTACCCTGCCGCACCGTCGGCTTACGCGAGGGTTTCTTCGACACTGTCTAACGTCGGCTATTCGCAACCTAAGCCCAGTTTCACTCGAATACCTGTCGCTGGTCCGCAGATCAGAGGGCCTACGGATATGGGTCGGGGGTACGTGTTCGTCGAATCGAAAAGCTACCGATCAGCGCAGTTCGTCGTCGAACGGCAGCTGACTAACGCATTGCGGAATGTAATGGTGGTTCCGCCCCTCAGTGCCATGATCTAAGTAACGGAGTGTATATTTGTGCAGCTTGGGAAGGAAGCGGCGCAGAAAGCTGTCAGCCAAACGAGCGAGTGCGGCAACTGGATCGGCGGATGCGCGCACCACGCAGAAAGTGTCGACAGTACGCTACGATTCCGAATGCAGAAAGGACGCACCTATGACGCCAATAGATTATTTCATCAACTCAAATGATTGATCTCAACCCCGCAGATTTCGAGTCCCAATTCCGCAGGCTGCTTGACGCAGGTGCGTCAGATGAAGACCTAGACGCGATTGACGATGCGATCCAGCATGCTCTGAGCGATTTGAATACCGACAACGCGGCATACTGTGCTCGGCTCGCCGTTGAGGTCCTCTCCGGTGTCAATCGACCCTGGCCTTTTGCGTATGCGCTCAATACGCACATCAGCGCATGTTGCTCGTCCGGGGATATTGAAGGAGCGCGTCTTGGACTCGAAAGCCTTGTCGAACTGACCATTGAGCACAAGACGGATCAAGCCGCTCTGTCTGCCGCAGAGAACGTCCATCGCTTTCTACCTGGAAATGCGAAGCCCGATCAAGTGCCTCACATTCTCTATCAGATCGTGCGACTGTACCAGCACCTCGGGATGGTGGACAAAGCGATTGCTACGCTGATCACCGCCGCGCATCTATTCGCTGACTACGGGGCATTTCAAACCGCCTATCGCTCCCTGGCAGACGCCGAGAATCTCGCGCGCGACCATGCGCTGCTTCAGCAGTACGCCGACGTCCTCGCAGCGATGCACAGCATTTGCGTGATCGAGGGAGATCATGCATACGCTGAGAAGGTGTGGACAACACTCCGAGAAAAGTACGTCGAACTCGGCATGCCCATACCGACCTTCCTTGCTCTGAATCGCGCAACAGCATTTTTTCAAACCGGGCTATTGGATAAAGCGAAAGAAGGGTTCGAAGAGGTCCTCGCTTCGATGGAGCCGGACAGTCCGATGCGGTTCGCCGTCCTGATGAACTTGTCAGCGTGTCTGCGAAGGCTCGGCGACCGCGTTCAGTCTAATGCTCGCATGGTTGAGGCTCGGCACCAAATGGCGAAGCTGGACCCTGATCGGATCGACAGCGAGCAACCGCTTGAGCTCGAGTTGATCGCGGCAAGGAACGCTATTGAAGGCAATAACATGGCTGAGGCCGCCGCTTGCCTCAATCGCGCAACCGACCACCTCGACGCAGCCGTTCAACTTGTCGAAAAGCTTCACTATCGCCGAGGTCTACGGGAACGATACATCCCGCGAATGGAGAACCTGCTCGCCGAGCTTCCGTCGAACGGACGCGCAGCGGACGTGTTGACAGTCATCGCCGGCACGCGCACGAATCGGGTGGTTGATTGGCTGCACCTCCTCAACTGGGCGAGGGAGCTCTCGGCGAAGCTGCCAGAGGAAGAGAAGTGTGAACTGGATACCGTCGTATTTCGCTTGGCAAACCATGGCGCACCACACTTGTTCGGATACCGGGAGAAATACGACGATCCGATGGCGCCGCACCTTATGCCCGACCCGTGGCGAGGATTTGCGGAGTACGTAGATGCAGTATGCGCTCGCCACTCCTTTAGAAGACCCTTCCAGCACGCCACGGCTCGAAACTGTTCTGTGACCCTTCAGCAACGGCTACGAGAAGGTTACGGCATTGTCGTGAACCTTCTGACAGCCGGTCGAAAGGCAATGCTGTTGATCGGCGATCGATACGTTATCTGCCCTTTGCCGGACAGTGAAACCGAGACATTCTTTCGCGCCCTGACAGCCCACCGATATGAGCCGAACAAGAGCATGGAACTAAGTGTAGCGGTCGCGGCATATCAGGCCGCACTTTTAGCCTCACTCGATCCTATATTGAAGGAGCTTGCAGGCACGGAGTGCAAGGGCGTCATCTTTTTGCCCGACCAGATGGATCTAACGCCGATCAACTTAGTCATGGTCGGACATCCTGAGATTCGTATGAAGATGGCTGCTGCCCAGTTTGAAGTAAAGACATGCCTCGCTTTGTATCCCGAGCACCATATCGTAGGATCATTGGACACGTGCCTAGGAGTGATCGAAGCAGCTTCGGACCTGCACTACGACAAGGCAGAAGTCGAAAGTTTCTTCAAAGAGACAGGCGCTGTTGGGACGATCCTGGTAGACCCCTCGTGGGAAGCGTTTGAAAAGTGTATGAGTAGCACGGATTCGCTAGTTCTATCGCATCACGGCATGTCCATCAGTCTCTTCACGGACCCGCAGTTCGCCAACATGGCTGGTCCCTATGGCAGCGGCGTGATGAACCTCGAGTCGATACAGCAGAATGCTTATCGTTGGCCTCATCGCTTGGTGATGCTCGGCACGTGCCACAGCGGTGGGCTCGTGAACCGCAACGCACAGGGCCGCTTTAATTCGCACGAGCTCATGGGATTCCCGACGGTCTTTTTGCTCAACGGCCGATGTGAGGTAGTAGCCGCATCATGGGCCATAATGGACAGGTTTAACGTTCTGCTCACGACGCTGTTTGCGCGTAATTTGGATAAGTCGCACTCTGCCGTCGCCTTCAGTTCCGCACTGGCAAAGCTTGTTGATATGCCAAAGGCGGAGGCACTCGAATTGCTTCGTTCTGTTCACAGCTCCGATGACGGTTCGCCGCCAGTGGCTCTCCCTTCACCAGAAGCAGTCGATGACCTGCGGCGTCGAGCGTTCTGCTACGGCGCGTATCAGGTCTACACCTTGCTGTAGGTGTGGGCGTCGGACTTAGTGGGCCAGGTCTCGGACATTACCGAGCTGATTACCTGGATGGGCTGGAACGGGGTCGAGACCATGACGCCAGGCGACGGAAGGGAAAGACCCCATCCGCTGCAAAAGCCGCCAGTCGGTAGCGACGCCGCGAACGTCACTTCAGGCCGAGAAGTGAGCATTCAAAATTTTCGCGCGGCGGTCCGCACATAGGCCATTACCAACGCTCGGCAGGGAGCCGGCGTCGGTCAGCAATGCATCCGATACCGGCCCTTCAGGATCACCTGGCATCGAATGTCTGTATTTTCCGCTGAAGATAGATGATGCTGGCGCCCGTGGCGGCGATCGCCTGGCTGACTCCGGCCACCTTGTGACTGCTCAAGTTATCGGCGATCACGATGTCCCCGGGTTTGAGCGTCGGGCCGTCGTTTGATTAGCTTAGCCTAAGCAACTGTATGATGTCGACACAGGGAGTGCATCGATGCAAAAAGAAATCCAAATACGGGTGAGTCGCAAATTTGGTGCTGCTGGCTTGTTGCCAGGACTTCCATTTAGCGCAGTATGGCAATGCAATGTATTGACGACATTGCTCTGGGTCGGGATTCTGACGGCGCCTCCAAGGTATCGGGGCTTCGATTTATCAACCTTTTGGGCTTGGCTTAGATACGCGAGCGCGATTTCAGAGAGGCATTCAGGGTTGCGATTGAAGCCAATCTGGACTGAAATCGACGCGCACCAGAAGACCGTCATGTCTGACGACTTCGGCATGGGCTTTTCCTGCCACTATTTGGCGGAACAACATGGGATTCAGGCGTTTGCGAACACTGGATATCTGCTTGACGCTCTTATCGGCGTGACGACGCTTCGACCGAGCAAAAGAGGACCCGCAAAGAGCCCCGATTTCATCGGAATTGATGCGCAAGGCCATCTCCATATTCTCGAGTGCAAGGGCACGCAATCGTCGGTCGATTATCTAGTAGCTGCGCTCGAATCTGGCATCGCACAAAAGGGAAATTTTACTAATAGCACCCCTTTTACCTCAAGTATGGTTGGGGGTATCTTTGTTCCTCAGCACCGCAGCGAGGAAGAAGCGCTCCTGATGTATATTGATCCTGAACCTGACGCTAGACTCCTAAAAGTTGCAGATTTGCCCCTTGAGTTGATAGAGGGCGCAATTTATCGTATCTCCCTCGCGAAGGAGTTGATGGCTGCCGGCTTGTGGAGTACTGCATCCGAGATTGAGAGAAGACAGAGGCGCAGCGGGACTGAAGAAATGCCCCTGAAGGCTATAGACGACGAATTGACCTTCGCAGGGTTCTCCAGAGGCGATCATGTATGGCTCCGTACGATGGAATATCGATCTATCGAGATTGACTCCGTCGGCCTTGGTGACAAAGAAGACGTTAAAGAGTATGCGCGACGGACCACGTTGAAGATTGATCTCTCTGATGAAGTCATTGACTTCGCAAGGGAGGTGCTTGAAATGGACCGGGGCGGCAAATACCACACATCGGACAGGCTGATTGTGGAAAGAGCCAGAACTCGTAGGCAAAAGCGCTTGGTCCGAATCCGCTCTCAGACCACGGAGAAGGCTCCTATTCGCACACTCACTCGGAGCGTTGAATCCTCGTGGAACGAACAGGCACCTAGTCAGACTTCAGCGGCGTTAACTGGGCCGAGTGGGATACGATTCGAACTCTCCCGAGAAGATCAGTGAGGCACGCGATCCCGATCCGAAGCGGCGATCAAGAATTCTCTAGTTGAAACACCGTTTCGCCAGTAATGCGCACTGATGCCTAACGCCTCGCCGCGCTAGGCGCGCATGAAGCAGCGCACCTTGGCCGGACATCGAAGTCGCGCCTGCGGTGAGCGTGAACCTTGAGCAGCAGCGTTGGAGCCCCTAACGGGCCGGTATGGGTCGGGGTACCCATTCGTCGTAATGAAAAGCTGCCATTCGACCTAAATTCTCTGCCAATGGCCGGTACCAGATCGAGACCAGCCGGACATGTCGCACAGAGACAATGGCGGCATTGGCCGAGGTGCCGTCGCCGCGTCCAATTTGCCGTGCGTCAGCAATGAAATAAGGTCCGGACTCCGGCGGGACAATGTCTTTTCCCTGAGAACCTCTAGCCGCCGATCGTTCCACTTCCAACCTGTCGATCATT
>Ga0307375_10006154_pt1 | contig 11151 bp, 21 predicted proteins | sample TR1MG_FD_202531 | JGI IMG/M metagenome (GOLD analysis project Ga0307375, IMG submission 202531) | Soil microbial communities from Risofladan, Vaasa, Finland - TR-1 | ecosystem: Environmental > Terrestrial > Soil > Coastal area > Acid sulfate soil | place: Finland: Risofladan, Vaasa | collected...
TTGAACTTTTCGTCTACGACTTCTTGAGCAAATGGATGGATTTCTGTATCACATTTTTCGACCTCAACAGGTTCTTTCTTCTGATGCCCAGCAGCAGGATTGTTGTAAGGGATTTCCAATTGGTCGGTGTTGACTTCTTCTTGTGGGAGAATACATGCCATTTGTTGGTCAACCCATGCGCCAATGTTTTCTTCAATGTCTTCTTCTGAGCTACCATATGATGTATGACCTGCGAGTTCTGTAATTACATTGATTCGTAATGCGTTTCTAATTGCAATTCTTTCAATGGCTTCCAGACCCTTGACATCTCGTACAATACCCATCCTCATATAGTCTTCCCAGATTTTTTTTAATCTGGTGAACGGTATGACTTGCCAAGTGATGTTCTTTGTGAAATCCTGAGTATTGTGATAAAGGAAGTCCGTAAAGATTTCGTCTTTAATCCTGTCTTGAGCCTCAAACAACTCATACATTTGTTCGTCATTCTCTTGAAGGTATGACCCAACTTCTTCTCTAATTATTTTATTAACGGACTTCATTAAATATAAATACAAAAAAAAGCCAGAAATTTCTGGCTTTTAGATTTCAATAATCACAGGGTCATTCACTGCCATGTAACTCCCATCGAGACAACTGGCATTTATGAACTTGATGTCATCAATTACTTTAATACCATAACCTTCGTGGATATGCCCAAAACAATGAACCTTGGGTCTGATTCTTTCTACGATTTCTTTATAGAGACTTGGAGAACCCTGACCACCGCTTCTGGGCACGTTATCGAGAACCAAGTATGGTGGACTATGAGTAATTACGACATCGGTGTCATCGGGAATTGCTGCCCAATGCTGTGCCATTTTAGACTCGTCACGATTAAATGCCCAACCACAGAAATGTTTCTGTACTGGTGTTCCGTAGAACTTCACGCCATCAATAATAACTTCTTCGTCTTCGAGATAGACCACGTTATTGGGCACAAGTTTTCTGCCGAGAAGATTGGCTTTCTCGAATATCCAGTCGTGGTTTCCAGCAATACAAATCTTGTGTTTGAATTGCTCCAGACTGCCAAACCATTCCATAAACTGTGTCATTGCGCCAGAACCACCATTACCTGTCATATCTCCACAATGGATGATAACATCGGCTTCGTACTTCTTAATCCCAATTAATTTATGTTTGGTATGAGTATCTGATATTATACAAAGTTTCATGACTTATATTCTCCTTCCTCTGGAAGAAATTCTTTCTCAAATAATTTACATGTTAAATAATTAATGCTGAATTCAACATCACCAAATACCTTAGAATTGAAAAGAAACTCAACGAGTTCTTCTGAGTAATAATTTAATTCAAAAGTATATGAAGTATCACCAACACTACAGAATATTACATTAATAAATAATTTATATTCGACTTCATCGATAATTATCTTTTCTGGTAAATCTACAAATTTACCAATAATTCCTTCACTGACATTATTTTTTCTGAGAAAATTATTAATGAAATTTTCTCTACTATATTGACTTGGATATACTCCCATGATTATCTTTTCTTACGATATGAGAAGTTATAACGATTAGGATATTTATCACTTTCAATAACCGCTCCGACTTCATACTTTTCCTTATTTATACTATTCACATATTCTCGTGTTGCCCCCTCAATGTTGAATGTTGTGTCATTGGTTTCGACCTCAATGAAATAGAGTTCATTCATGAATGGTTTATCTCTTAGTGGTGTCGCAACAATAGAAAGATTTCTTCCTTCTTCAACAGGAACAAACTCGACTTCTCCCTTATATGTTGGTGTTTCTTTCTTTGCGGTTTCGATTTGTGATTCAATCTGTTGTGTCTGTTTCATGCTACTGATTTCCAACATACGTTTTAACATGTCTTTATTACTACTGCCGTAATCAATAATCAACCCAAGCTGTGCATCATTATACTCCTGAAAGTTGTTAAAAATTGTTAACCCATCTGTGTAGACTTTATCGACTTTTGCATCAACAGCTTCAAACCCAGCATTCATATTAGTCGTCAATTGCTCAACCAAAACCGTTTGATTATCGACTTTAGCTTCAAGACTATCCATTCTATTAAAGAACGATGATTTGAATTGACCAAATGCAAATGCAAGTACTACCAAACTACTGGCAACACTAATCACAATTTTAATTATGCGTTTTGACTTACTTGGCTTGATATCAACTTCTTCAACTATGTCATTAACTATATTTCCCATTACTTCCTAATTATTTTATGATATTATCATTCCCGTATAAATACTCCGAAAAGAGTATTAGTCCCAGAAATGAACAAAAATTAAACCGAATTATTGTTGGAGTAACAGTATATCACTCAATGAGTTAAGTCTTAACTCACCAACTTCGTGCATAATATTCCAAGGTGCTGTGTATAAGTATGTAGTGATACCAGCATCGTTTAGTTCTTTGAAATTATCATAGAAGTCATCGATAAAGATTTCAATACCAGCTTCTTTCATGGCATCAACCTTGCTCTCACCCCACGGGATTGTAATGACCTTGGCTCTTGGAAACCCATTTAATTTAAGCCAGAGTTCGCTTACTTGAGTATCGATGGGTCTGGCAGTCACATAACCCTTGGGTTCAAACGGCAAATTCTTTGGATGAATAAGCGGGTTAAGACCCAGAAAGAAATCATCAAGTATCCCAGCAGCCTTCATTGCTTTAAACCTCTGACCCATCAGAGGGTCGTAGTTATAATGGTCAGGCATTGCTGGTGCATCAGGATATAACTTATTCCATCCCCTTGTGAAGTCGGCAAGAACTCCATCAATGTCCAGTCCTATATTATACATATTCATGTTTTTCATTTAAAAGATAATCACATAGTTTCTTAACTTTTCCTCTAACCACTTCCAAATCTCCAGTGGGAATTATAATGTCACTTGAAGTGAAGAGGTCGATATCAAAAGAATCTTTTGGCTCTAAGGGTTTCTCTGGGTCAAAAACTCCGATAATCATATCGAAAACACCGTCTTCAATACATTTATCGATTTCAGCTTGACTACGCATACCGACATACATGTCATTATGTCTTAGAATTTCTTTTGCCAGTTTCGCTTTATCTGGATTATTGTAATTTTTTATCAGGTCATGCCATTCTGCACGATGGTTCATTCTGTCTTCAAAGCATTCTAAAAATGAAGAATAACCATATTTGTCTTTCAATTCATTATAAATGAATATTTCTGCTGCCATTTCAGATGAACTTTTAAATGACATACCAGTATGTTCTTCAATCATTTCTGCAACAGTATCTTTACCATGTCGCATATGTCCAATAACCAATAATTTGTATTTTCTTTCCATTTTTCTGTTTTTAAAATAAGATTATTTTTTCTTCCAGACCCAGATTGGTTCTCCGTAAATACCAACAGTGCCTGATGATTTACTCATGGGTCTCTTAGGCATTCTAAGTCCAATAGCACCCTTATATTCGAATCTTCCTGTACTGGTAATATAATCATTCATACCATCACAGATTTGATATAATTTCTTTCTGGTGTAGATGTCGCTGATATTTATAACCAGATGTCCACCAGACTTCAGATTTTCGGTTCTGAGTTCAATGGCTTTAAATAAAAAGTTTTGCATCCAGCTATCAAAATCCCTGTACATCTTATATGATTGTAATTCACTCTGGTCGTACTTTTCTTTATCAAAATATGGCGGTGATGTAAAAACTAAATCAAACTCATCCTCTAAAGTTATTTGTGGGTTTTCTGCACACTGAGGAACGAGTTTAAATTTCATTGGTGTGCCGAGTTGCTGATAGGTTTTAATTTGTTCAACGTATCCAGCGATTAAACTGAAATTCGGGTCGAACCCCACATATTTTTTCACATACTCACTGACATGTGCACCAAGTATTCTATCACCCCAACCCATACTGAAATCCAATACGGTTTCGGCTTGGAAATAGTCGTAGATATATTTGGCAGCACTTGGTCTGAATTGCGCAGCAATGTACTTTCTAAGCGATATTAGGTTACGAAGGACTGTTGGGTTTATCTCCGTGACTTTGAGGCTAAATAACGCCTTAAACAGCGTCAGACGGAATCTTTCGTTCTCCCATGTCTTCTGAGGACTTGGATATCCTGTTGCGTCACATTTCCAACGCTCGACTTGGTGGAAGTAATCACTGGCTTTGTTGCCGACATTTGTATTCTCGATGTAATGATGATTGAAATCGTATTTGTAATCGAATTTACTTCCCCACTCACCAATACTACTTAGCTTTTTAAACTTCAACTTTTTTAATGCTTCGTAGTCCCTGTACACGTCTTCCAACGTGATTTCACGATAAGGTAATTTGATTTCGAACTCCACAATTGCATCACTTATCTGTTGAATTATATGCTCTTGCTCGTATTTACCCTTTAGGACCTCCCAACTATATTCATCTACATATAATTCGTTACCTTCTACAAATTCCTTAAATATGTTTTCCATCATTCAAATACCTTTACATCAAACATTTCTTCCAGTTCTTTATACGGTGCTTCAAATTTCTCGGTCTCGGTTTTGATATCGTCCTGAACCGAATAGACTTCAAGTTCATCCATTTCCATTTGATAGTCTTCAAGAGTTTGAAGTTTTTCAGCTTTGGTTTTCTCTCTGATACTTGTCATGAAGGTAAAGACGGCACGCAGATGCCCGGGTGGGAGGTCAGGATGGCTCACAATTCTTAGCGACCCCAATGGATTCTCACTGTCATTATCCCTCAGTACCCAACGTGCATCGACTCGGTGTTCAGTCACAAATCCCCTGAGTCTATCCCAAAACGTATCATTTAAATTTATGTCCATTACTCTTCGTTAAGTAGTTCTTCTGGAATTACTCTCTCAGGGCAACCATGCAATTCAAGGCATCTCACTGCCAGAGCAGCGACTTTGCGTACCTGTGCCAGTGCTTCTTCATCATTGAGATGATATACGGCATTTTTGGCTTCAGTGAGATGAAATTCCATGTAATTTATCCACTCAGCAGGTGGTTTCTCGTTATCAGCAACTCCGTTTGCTGCTCTGCGGGGAGTCCAACGCAGGTCTTGATACTGTCTTTCGGTATCAATACGTTCATAAACTTCTGTTCTTTCCATTTTTCTTTCACATTTTAAATCATAGCCACTTGCTATGGTACTTCTAATTATACTAACCAACATACTTAAACTAAAATGTGGGTCATTCTCAATAAGATGAATAACATCATCAATGCTTTTAAATATGATTGGCAAATCTTTTTTTGACTTGTTGATTTTCTGGATTTCCCATCCACGTTCAAGCGTATTCCTAAATCCAATTAGGAGATATTCGGGTGTGAGTTCTTCAGGTTGAATATCATAATGGACTTCGATATTCGACAAACTACCAAATGAATGACTATCTGGCACTATTTGCATATACATTGCTTGTTCCATTATCGATTTGCTTTACGACTGGCTTTAGCCAATTTATTTCTGCGCTTACGCTTTTGTTTATAGGCTGACCCGTACTTATTTACGGTTTGATTGGTCACGTATTCTTTTTCTTTGAGAGTACGTTCCCTACCAATTGAACTCACAACAATACTTGTTCCAACTGTTTTGGTTGGGTGACTAAGTGGATTGAATTTCTTTCGACTTTGTTTGAGTTGCATGATGAAGAGTTCCTTCTTCTCGTCATCGGTTAGTTCTCTGGTCTCAACGGTTTGAGTTTCGGGATTCAGAATTTGGAAGACTTCTTTTTTCTCGCCTTCCTCATCGAGTTCATCGGTCTCAACGGCTTTAACATAAAATGTTGGAGATACTTTAAGATAATTTTTTACATTGAGGTCTTCGTCAGTTATTTCTTCTGGAAGCTCATCAATTCTTCCTTCTTCTTCAAGTTCTGGGGTAAAAATTACACCCTCTTCTGTTGGTAGGTTTGGTAGAGTTGCTAATTTCGGTGATTGTAGTTCTTCGGGATTCAATCTATCATTTTCTTGCATCTATTTTGTGATTAGAATAAAATTATTTTCCGTAAAACTACACAATTTTAAACTAACATGCAAGAAAAAAGGGGAGCGAACTCCCCCTTTTCTCATTTTTATTCATTTTCTTCGGTCTCAACCTCGACTTCCACAGTGTATTTCTCCAGAATTCTTTCGATTCTGCGTGGAAATGGATGTTCTGTGAGAGGATGACCCTCTTCAGGGTAGCGGTTTTCGACCTGAGAGAATGTTTTACCTCTGGCTTGACCGTATGCAGCATACATTGCACGAAGGTCTTCTCGGTTTGCCTGATGTTTGTAGGTCGCATCACTTGGTGACATTTCTCTTTTACCTACGAGTTTTTCTGTTCTTCTCTGATTTTTGTAAAATTTCTGTAATTCTACCATTGCTTTGATATCTGATTTCATTTTAGCGATATCGATTTTTTCTATTGTTTCCATAATAATGTGTATTAAAATTATAATTGTTTTATTTATTATTTCATATCGCAATATGCGATACGCACTTTGTGAAACTTGACATCACATTCTGTGACCTCAAATTCTCGATTCGCAATTCGCAAATCACGAATCTGGTGAGTTCCACACTGTTATGGTGGTCGGATGTTAATCTACTTGTCTTTCATAGCTTTAAGATTTAATTGTTAATTCTAATTTTTCCAAAATTTGTTTACCTAATTCGGTACGAACTTCATTTTTAAGGCTTTCTGAACCATAAAATTTATCTTCAGTAACCATTTTTTTCACAACCTTTTGAACATCGAAATTACTAAATTCGTTACTAACCATTTTTTCTGCCTGTTGTTGCACGGCTTCTTGAATCCACTCTCGAATGTCTTCTTTAGTAATACCGAGTTCGTTGTGCATGTAATTCTTAAACATTAACCATTTGTTTTCCATGATTTCTCTTTTTTATGATTTGTAATAATTCTTCATCCTTAATATAAACAGGGATGATTCTGCCTTCCATATTATAACCACTGCTTCCACCACCATAGGGACTATTCCTATATGCTTGTTCAGCAATTTCTTTTGTGCGATACAACTTACTGCTAAATCGTACCCACTCGTGATATTCTTTTCTCTTACCGAGATGAAACACGTTCTTCTGTTCCACTATAAATCCAATTGGTTTCATGATAATGCGAGTTTTAACTTTGAAGTGATTTTTCTCAACTCTGGAGTACCATAATAGCAAATAGAGGTCAACTGGTTGCCGATGTCGGGTTCATGGAACGCAACAACAACAGCACCATTGTCCTGCAATTTATAATATAATCTCTGGAGTTTTTCTTCGTTGTCGATAGAAAGGTTGACAACGTATTCGGATTTTTCAATCCATTCCCTGTGTAGTTCAGGGTGATGATAGGCGAACCTGTTGCTACTGTGAACGGTTTGCGCCATTTGATAACCTGCGGAGAGGTCTTTTCGGGTTACTGTTACTAATTTTACCTATTTCATGACTTTGTTTTTAATTGTTAATAAAACTTGTCTTTCTTATATATACGACAAAGATATAAAAATGTTACAAATTTCCTAATGTTTTTTCAATTAAATGCATTAATAAATTCTTTTAAACAGTCTTTGCAGACACACATAACATCAATAGTTATTGTGTTAATTGATGCGCAGACTTTTTTCTCGTCACAGAAATCACATTCCTTGGGGTCACCATCAATCATAAACAACCCTCTCTCAAAGACATCAACATTAACTACTTTTCGCTTTGCCATAATTAAAAAATAAATAAATGTGTAAGGAGATAAATGACACAACCTACCAAAAGAACAGCTATGGTATATGCCATTATCTTATCACCTTTTGTTTCGTTTTTATTAAATTTCATTTCCCCTTCTTACTTTAATTATTGTTTTGTTACTACAGTTCAGTTTTTTGGCAATTCTTCGTATAGTCCAACCCTCTTTTAATAATCCAAGGATTTTTTGGTTTTTCGGCTTATTCATAAAAATTTCAAATGTTTCCTTCGAATTTTTAGGTCTACCCATTTTTACTCCATTTTCTATTGCCTGTTCTCTCCCAATTTTTGCTAACGCATGGAATTTTACCAAATTTTTATTATGAACTTTACCATGACATTTAATACATAAAGGAATTCTTTTAGTTCCTCCTTTGCTTTTTGGTATTACATGGTGATTTTGTATATTTTCCGTAGACCCACATTCAAAACATTTGTTTTTGTGAATTACTATCACTTCATTTTCTTTCATAGAGGGCATAACGGGGTTCGAACCCGTGACTACTGGTTTTAGAGACCAGCGTTCTACCAACTGAACTACATGCCCGATTTTGTGCTTGGGTTGGACTCCCGATTCTCCACCAACTCCGTTCTGCTGTTTCAGTCCCGATATCTGAACGTTAAGGATTTTACCGCTAACAGACCATGCAATTTATTTATCGTATCATATTACACTACCAAGCACAAGTCTTCAAAGAACGTTATTCGTCATCAAAGCCGAATATATGTTTTCTTATAATAGCATAATTACTAAAACTCAAACACATTGCCTTGAACTCTTTCCCTACTTTAGCTACCTGATAAATGTACTTCTCACCTTCTTTAATAATGCGTTGAAGTTCTCTGGCATTTATTTTCCACTCTTTTCGTTCCTCAGTGGTTGTGTTATCCAATATATAGACAAACCCATCACAATTTCGGTCAAATTCCGAAGTAGGATAGGTTCGTTTTAGTAATTCAAAATCTTTCATTTTAATTCAATGCTGGTTTGTGGTCATCGCACAGGTTCAAACACAGATTGGCGAGTACAAGTTCGTCAAGTTTTTCTCCGAGTTCCTGTTGGTCTTTGGCACTTGCCACAATATAACCAGTACCCATTTTTATTTTGGCATGCACAACAGGGTTTCCGTCTTCGTCTGTACCTCTGGTAATGTAACCATGAAAACAGTTATCCCAGCCGTTCTTTCCAGCTTTCGCCATAAAAATTTCTTGAATTCCTATTTGTATTACGGGTTTTTTCATATCAAGTTATACGAAAACGATTCAAAAATGTTACACATTTCCCCAATATTCTGATTTACGATAAAATTTCATGGCATCAAAGTTTCCCCAAGTCTTATCTTTATCGCTGAGAACAGGAGATTGTACTTCCCAATCAATATTCAACGTGGAGTCATCAAATCTGATGCCAGTATCGTATTCAGGCGCATAGACGTTATCTACTTTATATTGGATGATAGCATGACTCGAAAGCACGACAAAGCCATGAGCAAAACCTCTGGGTACATATATTTGTACCATGTCAATATCATCCAATAGGAAGCTCTGATATTGTCCAAAGGTCTGTGAATCAGTTCGGATATCAACAATTACGTCAAGAATAATGCCTTTAAGAACTTCAACAATTTTTGCTTGATTGTATGGTGGTTTTTGAAAATGTAATCCACGTAAAACCCCATATTTTGATTTCGATTTGTTTATCTGCACTATGTCAAAATGACCGACATGTTCATCGAATTTTTCGGAATTGAATGATTCGACAAAATATCCACGTTTGTCTTTGAAGATTTTTGGTGCGATAATTAATGCGTCTCTGAGTTTACTTTTTATTACTTTCATACTCCCAATTGTTTTAACATTTCTTGAAATTCTTCATCACTACCCCAGAAATTCTTCTTAATGTCGTCAATTGATTTCAGAGTTGATGTGAATTCACCATATGCGTCTTCGCTAATCACAATCAGATAATTGCGATACTCGTCACTGAATGGTTTGAGTAATGTCATTGCATCAAATTCTTCAAATGCCGTGACCGCTTTTCTAATGCTGCTCATGTCATGCTGGTTTTAATCGTTTTACAATAATAATAACTGTTCCTTCCGCACCAAATTTCTTTGGTTTATCTTCGGAGTAATAAATTACTTCCCACTCTTTTGTTCCGAGTTCATTAAGTCTGGTTGCTATTTCATGCACAGCCGTAAACTTAATTTCAACCCTATCGTATTCCCATTTGTTTTCCATAAGGATAAATACTCGGAAATACTGTTGCGGAGAGAGGGGGATTCGAACCCCCGGTGCCCTTTCGGGCACGCCAGTTTAGCAAACTGGTGGATTAAGCCACTCTCCCACCTCTCCTATTTTTTATGTCTTATAATAACATCATCACTAATTTTATATGCCATTACTGCTTCCTGACTGTAATGCTCAATTGTGAAATCAATGATAACCGATAATTCTTCCCAACTACAAGCAATTCTGCATGGTATCATTCTGTCAATAAATAATTTCCCATCAGGACTTACCCACTGACCTTTGGCTGTTTTCAGAATTGTTACTCCACCAGTTAGGTCTTTCACGAACTCATCCCATTTCTTATGATGGTCATAAGTAAAGTTCTGGTCTTTGTTGTTAGACGCAGGTACTAATATTTCCCAGAGTTCGGTTTTCATGATGTAAATATATAAATAAAAAATTAATCCACAACTTTTTTTACGAAATATCCGTAAACACATCTCGTACCCTGTCTGCTGCAATCGTAGGTATCGTTGATAACACCATCAATCATTGTTGTCATGTGTTTGCTTACCTTTACAATCAATCTACCTTCAGGTAATTCATCTGACCTCAAATGAACCTTACAACCCTGACCGATTTGCATGGTAGGAATCCATTCATAACCCAAGGACAACAAATACTTTTTAGACGTTCCCTTGAACACACCTGTTCTGGCGTTGCTTTTCTTTTTCTTGCGTTTACCAGTTCGTTCGTTTTCGCTTAATTGGTTGATTGCATCATACACCTCTTTATAAGGCTTACCTGTAACAATTGCAATCGAGCGAGTCACACAGTCACCTGTACTTCCCTTAAACCCCGTGTCTTGACGACCACCATCATTAAAGATGTAACGCTGTGCGTGTTGGTATTCGATTCCGTCTCGTACCCCAACCTCACTCCAGACCACCTTTTCTTCAATAACTTCGGGATGTGTGTCTCGATGCACTATTGGTTTTGGAACTTCGGGAACAACTGCTGGACGATTGGGTTCGGTGTGACAATCACAATCAGGGTCTGTACAATCAATAAGTCCACCACCAATATAGTCATTAACCACAGCATCATAACCTTTAGCCATCATGTTCTCACAGACATCGTAGTCGTGATAATGA
>Ga0307375_10006156_pt1 | contig 11148 bp, 7 predicted proteins | sample TR1MG_FD_202531 | JGI IMG/M metagenome (GOLD analysis project Ga0307375, IMG submission 202531) | Soil microbial communities from Risofladan, Vaasa, Finland - TR-1 | ecosystem: Environmental > Terrestrial > Soil > Coastal area > Acid sulfate soil | place: Finland: Risofladan, Vaasa | collected...
AGGAACTGGCCTTCCGCGGCTTCCTACTTCCCGCCTTCTGCACCGCCTTTGACTGGGTAGCCGAGCAGGTCACCGCCCTGTCCTCCCAGCCGCTCCCCGGCCCCGGGGAATTGCCCCGTCACACCCCACTCGCCCGCGTCGTCGCCACCTTCGTCATCACCCTGCCCTTCCTCGCCTTCATCCCATACCGCACCGCAGACATCACCCCGCGCTTCCTTCTCGTCGCCCTCTGGATCCTCGGCTTCTCCCTCTGGTGGATGGCCGCCGGAATGCGTCCCTCCCCGCGCGCCTTCGCCCTCGTCCCCCCGCTCGACCCCGACGGACACCCCCTCTGGTCCTTCCCCGCCATGGCCATCTGCGCCATCCTCACCAGCGTTCCCTTCGCCCTCATGCACGGCGAGCAAACCAGCTACGCCCTCGGACCCTTCCTCCTCCTCATCTGCGTCAGCGTCGTACTCGCCAGCGTCCGCCTCTTCACCCGCTCGCTCGCTTGCAGCGTCCTCGTCCACGCCTGTTACAACTTCCTCCTCTTCTCCTTCATGTTCCTCGGCACCTCCGGCTTCCGCCACCTCGACCGCATGTAACCACACCAACAACAACTCTCCTCGTGACCTTCGGTTGCTTTTCAAACTCCCAGCCAGCCACCCAAAATCGGGTGCCCCATCCTTCGCGTCCTTCGCGAAGGGTGGGAAAGCACGGACGGAGCAGGGGCCTTCACGCCCCTGAATGCAATGCCGCAGGAAGAAGGGGCTTCAGCCCCGGAACAACCCCTCAAAAAATCTCCTCAAACTTTGCAGATTAATTCCCGAATTCCGTCACACTGGAATCAGACCGAAAGCTCAGCCCACCACGAGTTGACGGACAACTGATCTCTGGTTCCTGATCTCTGGTTCCTGATCTCTGTTCCCTGATCTCTGAAATCTGATCTCTGAAATCTGATCTCTGATCTCTGAAAACTGCTCCGCGCAGCGGAGCCACCCCCCTCCCCCCCTATTTATTTTTTTGCAGTTTTCCACAGACTTTTTGCCGATTAATTCGCGGAACCTGCTAGCGTGACCAACGCCTCATGCAGCTCCCGCGCACGTTCACTCGCCGCCTTGCCTGTCGCCGGCCCGCCTCACACGCCATCCGCCTCGCCTCGCAGGCGTATCGTTAACGGCAAAGGCGTTAGACCCCGCTCGGCACGCACTGCGCACCCCGGCCACTGCAACCCGAGCCAAACCGGCCCTTGCGCCGTGCATCCATTTCCACAGAAGGCGGTGTCTCGAGCCCGTGCAGACCAACGACAGACCCCGGCTCATTCTCGACGCGGTCACCCTCGGTGTCATCGGCGGCCTCAGCGCGCAGCTTTTCACCTGGCTGCTCCGCCTCTCCAGCCATCTCTTCCTCACCACTATCGCCGGTTTTCATCCGCCCGGACTGCCCGCGGACGGCCAGGTCCTCGCCGAAACCATCGGCCCCCACGGCCTCTGGCTTCTACCCCTCGTCACCACTCTCGGCGGACTCCTCTCCGGCATCCTCGTCTACGGCCTCGCCCCGGAAACCGAGGGCCACGGCACCGACACCGTCGTCAAAGCCCTCCACTGGACCGGCGGCACCATCCGCGCCCGCGTCGCCCCGGTCAAAATGCTCGCCTCCGCCATCACCATCGGCTCCGGCGGCTCCGCCGGCCGCGAGGGGCCCACCGCACTCATCGCCGCCGGCCTCGGCAGCATCTACGCGGACCTCTTCCACCGTCCCGTCCGCGAGAAGCGCCTCATCGTCCTCATGGGAATGGCCGCCGGCCTCTCCGCCATCTTCCGCTCGCCCATCGGCACCGCCATCTTCGCCGTCGAAGTCCTCTACGGCGGCATCGAATTTGAAGCTGAAGCCCTGCTCCACTGCATGCTCGCCGCCATCGTCGCTTACATGGTCAACGGCATCTTCGTCGGCTGGCAGCCCCTCTTCCAGGTTCCCGCTCAGTCCGCGCCCGCAGGCCTGGCAAACTACGGCTGGTACATCGCCCTCGGCCTCACCAGCGGCATCGTCGCCACCCTTCTGCCAGAGGTCTTCTACCGCATCCGCGACGCCTTCCTCGCCCTCCGCATGCCGTCCTGGCTCAAGCCCGCACTTGGCGGACTCCTCCTCGGCCTCATGGCCCTCGTCCTTCCCCAGGTCCTCGGCGGCGGCTACGGCTGGATCCAGCAAGCCATCGACGGCCGCATCGCCTTCCAGCTCATGCTCCTGCTCCTCGCCGCCAAAATGCTCGCCATGGCTCTCACCGTCTCCTCCGGCGGCTCCGGCGGAGTCTTCGCGCCCAGCCTATTCACCGGCGCCATGCTCGGCGGAGTCTTTGCCGCCGTCGCGCATCAGCCCGCTGCCGGCTTCGTCATCGTCGGCATGGGAGCCGTCTTCGGCGGCGCCGCCCGCGTCCCCATCGCCACCCTCCTCATGGTGGCGGAAATGACCGGCGGCTATCAGCTCCTCGTTCCCGCTGCTCTCGCCGTCATGCTCAGCTTCCTCGTGCAGGGCCAGCTCTCCATTTTCTGCAAATACGACAGCCTCTATGAAGGCCAGGTCGCCGGCCGTCAGGACTCACCCGCCCACCGTGCCGAGCACGTCGAAATCGCCCTCCAGCTCCTAAACCAGGGCAACGTCACTTTGCCCCCGCAAATGTCCCACCTCCAGCTCGCCGCGCTGCTTCAGTCCGGCGTCGCGCTCGACCTGCCAGACAGCCTGCGGCTCACCGCCGGCGCACTCCGTCCAGAGAGCCCCTGGGTCGGCAAAACCATTGAGGCGTCCGCCGTGTCGGAGACCATCCCCGGCGCGCGCATCGTCGCTCTGCTCCGCGGAACCTCCGTCATCTTTCCCCGCCCGCAAACCGTACTCCAGCCCGGCGACCGCCTGCTCATCATCGCCGAGCGCGCAGCCCAGGCCCAGCTCGCCGAGCATCTCGCCTCGCCCTCCGCCGCCGTGCAGCTAGCGGACATGGCCGCCACGTAGCGTCTCACTCCGGCTCTTCCAATCCCTGCACCGCCCCGGCCCGCGCGCCCGGCCGCACTATCCCGTACTTCACGTCCAGAAACTCCTGCATGTCTTCGCTCAGCGCCGCCGCCAGCTCCTGCCACGTCAGCACCGTCAGCCGCATCCGCAGCTCCGCCGTCCGCACCGCCGCCATCACCGCAAACCACATCTCCCGCAGCTCCGGCCGCCGCGCATCATGCAACACGCAAAACCGGCTTCCCGCCGCATGCGCGGCCAGCACGTTCCGAATCAGCTGATACCCCGCATAGCCCGGCTCCGCAGGCGCTTCCTCCCAGGCCCGCGCGGAAATCTCCGCCTGAAACGCCCGCGCCGCCGCATCGTCCTCCGCCGCCGCTTCCCACTCCTGTCCAAACGCCTCCGGAAACTCCACCGCAGCCCGCCGCCGCGCCTTCCGCATCTCCACCCGCGGCAGCCGCTCGCGGTCAAACACCTCGTCAAAATCCCGGTAAGCCTCCACCACCCGCGCCTCGCGCACCTGGAAGTCCGCCTCCGTCAACTTCGCTTCCACCAGCAGGTCGCCCAGCCGCAGGTCCACCTCCGTCCGGTCCACGCGCCTGTTCGTCAGCGCCACCCGCGCTCGCCAGCCAAACTCCGGCTCTCCCTCCGCCGCCACGCCCAACATCCCGCGCACCTCCACCCGCCCCAGCGTCGCCGGATGGCAAAACACATTCATCAGCAGCGCGTCCGAGCTCATGCAGGAATCCAGCTCTCTCCACTTCCGCTCCGCCTTCGGCAACTGCCGCGCGCCCGTGTGCACCTTGTCGAACCGCCGCATCCACTCCGGCCGCAGCATCATCGCCGCATACGCCGCATCCTCAAAATTCCCGTGCCTTCCCTCCTCCGGCGCATACACCACCACCGGCGGCGTCCCGTAGCTCTCCGCATGCGCCCGCCCGCGCGCATACATCCGGTTCCGCGCGCAAAGCTCCTCGCGCAGCCACCCCGCGCTCTGGATCGCCTCCGTCGTCATGCCTGCCTCACACGTCCCATCTCGCATCCAGCTTTCGCCCGCATCCATCCTTTGGTTGAGCGCCGCATCCGCCTGAAATGCGAAAATATCATTCGTGAACGCGACTTCCCGACACCTTCTTACGCTGGCCGCCGCCCTGCTCGTGGCCTCCGCCTTTTCTCTTCCCGCCAACGCCCTTTGGGGACACAAGGACAAAGACGCCGAAAAAGCCGGCGCCGTCCTCTTCCGCGACAAAGGTTGCGCCCACTGCCACGGAGCCGACCGCGCCGGAACCAAAAAGGCTCCCTCGCTCGTCAACATCCGCAAGAACAAGCTCTGGACGCCAGACAAAATGGCAGGCCAGATTCTCAACGGCGGAAAAAAGATGCCGCCCTTTTCTGATTCGCTCAGTGATCAGGAGTTGGCGCAAGTCATCGCCTACCTGCGGTCCAAGCACCCGCCCGTTCCTCCGCCGCTCACAACCGCCGCCGCAAACTAATCCATTCGCGTGCCGGCCTGCCCCGCACGGGCCGCGCTCAAACCAGAACCGGCGTGTTCGCCACGCCTTCCACGCCAAACACGCGCCGATACCGCTCCACCTCTGCCGCCGGGCCCATCGCCTTCGAGTAGTTGTCGCTCAGCTTCACCGCCGGCCGCCCATCCACCTCGCTCAGCTTGCACACCAGGCTCACCGGGTCAAAGCTCTGGTCGTCGTGCGGATTGCAGTCCCGAAAGTCATTCGTCAGATACGTCCCCCAGCCCGCGCTCAGGCGGATCCGCCGGCCCGGAGCCCATTTCCTCTCGTCCTCAAAGTCGCTCGCCCGCCGAAAGTCTTCCGGTCTGGCCCCGTTCCGCATCGTCCCGCCAAAGTAGGCATGCAGTCCCAGAATCACATTCACGTCCAGCGCGTCGGAGGCAATCAGCCGCTTGCTCCGCGGGTCGCAGCCCCGTTCCCGCAGCCATGCAATATACTCATCGCCCGCCGCAAACGGGTCCTTGCTGTCCATGCGCTGCCCCGTCCAGTTCGCCACCCACTCCGGCGCGTTCCGCAGAAACTGTGTAGTCCCGAAGGTGTCCGGCAGCAAAATCAGCAGCTCGCCCTGATAGGTCTGCTGCCACAGCTCCAGCAGCCGGTACTGCGCGGAGCGCAGCTCCTCTTCCGTATCCGCCAGCGCCGCCATCGCCATCGGCAGCTCATGCGCGTTCGTGCCAATCGCCTCCAGATCATGCTTGTACGCCAGATAGGTATTCGAGCTGCCCGCAAAGCTCGCGCCCAGCACGTCGCTCATCGCCTTCACCACGTACTCCTGCCACAGGAAGCTGTGCCGCCGCCGCGTGCCAAAGTCGCTCACACTTAGCCCCGGCACACCCCGCAACCGCTCCATCTTCTGCCACAGGCGCGCCTTCGCCCGCGCGTACAGAATGTCCAGCTCGAACTCCGTCAGCCCCTTCAGGCTGGCCCGCGTCTTCAGCTCGTCAATCACTTCCAGCGCATAAATCTCCCACATCGTCGTAGCCGTCCACGGCCCGTCAAAGCGCAGGGAAATCTGCCCGTCCTCCAGCCGCAGCTCAAAGTCGGAAAGTCGAAAGTCGTGTTCCAGCCAGTTCAGGAACGCCGGCTCAAAAATGCCCCGCCGCCCATAAAACGTGTTGCCCGCCAGCCAGATCAGCTCCGACTTGTGGAAGCGTAAACTCCGCACCGCCTCCAGTTGTTCGCGCAGCTGAATCACGTTCACCACCTGGCCCAGCGGCACCGCCGCGGTCCGGTTGGTCAGCGTGAACGTCGCCCGCGTACGCGGAAAATGCTTCCAGATGAACTGCAGCATCAACAGCTTGTAGAAATCCGTATCCAGAAGGGATCGCGTGATGGGATCCAGCTCCCAGTTGTGGTCGTGTGCGCGCCTGGCCAGGTTGATAATCACTGTGTCTTTACTCTAAATGTGTCCGCGTGCTTCCGCTTCAATCCTCGGTATCCTGCTGCAGATAGGCGCCGCAGGACCGCCGCACCACCAGCCGGGTCGGCACCAGCACGTCCCGAATCGGCAGCTCCGGATGTTCCAGCCGCTCCAGCATCGTGGCCATCGCCACCGCGCCAATCCCCGCGCAGTCCTGGTGAATCGTCGTCAGCGGAACCGGCAGCAGACTTGCGTACTTCACGTCATCCGTGCCCACAATGCGCACATCCTCCGGAATCCGCACACCCAGCCCCATCAGCGCCTGCATCAGCCGCGCCGCCGTCAGGTCGTTGCCGCACACCACTCCCTCAGGACGCGCCGTTTCCATCATCCTGCGCACAAATTCGCCATCCTCCGCACTGCCCCGCCAAATCGGTTCCGCCTCCGGACGAATCCCAAAGCTGCGCAGCGCCTCATGCACTCCGGTAATGCGCGCATCTAATGTGTTGGCGGAGCACTCATCGCCCAGGAAGACCAGCCTGCGCACGCCCAGCCCCAGCAGGTGCGACGCAGCCACATAGCCCACCCGGCGATTATCCACGCCCACCAGGTCATGCTCTGAGCGCTCCGGATACGGCATGTAACAGCGGTCCAGCAACACCACCGGAATCTTTGCCCGCTCAAGCGTCCGCGCAATCCGGCGATTCACCGCGTCCTTCTCGCTCGTCAGCTCAATCGGTGCAAAAAATACCCCGGAGACTTTCTGCAGAATGAACGACTGCACCAGTTGCTCGGCTTCTTTCGCCGTCTCACGCGCCGACGTAGACGCATTGCCCCACAGGAGAGCGTCCGGCCGCGCAAATGCCGAGCGCATCATTCCGTGGCAAATCGGCTCAAAAATCTCCGTCAGGCCCAGCTCGGGAATCAGCAGGCCAAAGGTTCGTCCGGACGTCTCGTGCTGGCCCTGCACGTGCGTGCCCGCACCCGGCCGCCGAGTCACCAGGCCCATCCGCTGCAGGTCCAGCACCGCCTTGGCCACCGTAATGCGCGAAGCCTGAAAAATCTTCCCCAGCTCCGCCTCGCTCGGCAGCCGGTCCCCCGGTTTCAGTTCGCCGGACTGAATCGTCTCCAGCAGATGATCGAAGACCCGTCGATGCTTCGAAACACGGTTCGCTGGATCCACCTCCGGCGGGGCCGTCAGCTTGCTTGCGGACTTGCGTGGTCTTGCCATTCCAGTCTTGCCTTCCTATCCCGCCCCGCGCCCTGCGCCGGCCTCACCCGGCCGCACGCGGAAACGGTTACAGCAACACTACCGGAGACAGGAAATCTTTGTCGATGCATTCTTTGCTATCCCAAGCAGGAATTGCAATGCCTTTCCCCCGCGCGCAAGCTCTCGCGGCCGCAGAGCTGATTCCCTGTCGAAAATCCCCTCAACACTCTGTCTTTTCAGCTGGTTTCAGCATCCTTTGGGGCTGTCCGTGGCCCAGCCATGCCGCACGGCTCACATTGGATGGTCATGACGCTGCGGCGCGATTTTTGTCTTGCCAATCTCAAACTGCCTTACCGCCACCGGAATCAGCCGTTTGGCATCTTCGCGCACCCGGTACGTGCGGTCCACCGCCACATCCTCAAAGTGCTGCCGAATCCCCGAAGCCGGCCACCAGACCTCAATCTCGCGGATTCTCTCCGCCTTGCCCACTCCAATGTGCTGCTCCATCGGATTGCCGCCAAAGCTCGAAGCCGACCCCACCGCACGATAAATTGACCGTCGGTGACCGCCCTCGTCCACCGTCACCCGGATGCGCGCACCATACCCCGCGCGGTTGCTCCGCACCCCAACCAGTTTCAGCGTCACCCAGTGATTTCCGTGCCCCGGGTTCCGGTAAAGCGCCGCATGGAATCCGTCTCCCGGAAATGCTCCGCCCAACTCCTCAAACACGTCCTCATTCCCATTGCCTTCCAGGTCCGCAAACGCAATACTGTGCCCCTTCTGCAGATTCCCAAAGCCTCCGGAAGTCGTCACATCCTGAAAGTGCCGCCCCTCATCATTGCGATACATCCGGTTCGGCAGCAAAGCCTCAAACGAAGGGTCGCCCAGCCCCGTATACACATCCAGCCAGCCGTCATTGTCCAGGTCGCCAAAGTTCGCGCCCATCACCGCAATCGAGCGGTCCAGCCCCGCCGCATGGGGCACCCGCGTAAACGTGCCGTCATGGTTATTGCGAAACAGCACCGAGGGCGATGCCGCATTCGGCTTGCCCAGTTCCTCCGCGCCCACGTCCTCCATCGACGTCGTCGAGTACCCGCCCGCAAAAATATCCAGCCAGCCGTCGTTGTCGTAATCAAAAAACCACGTCGGGAAGGTGTAACGCTTGCCTCCCAGCCCAGCCTTTTGCGTAACATCGGTAAATTTCCAAGCGCCGTTGTCCGGGAGCTTTGGATCCGCCGGCCCGTCATTGCGAAACAAATAACTCGTGCCGAACATCGTGGAAACATACAGGTCCGGACGCCCGTCGTTGTTGTAGTCGCCCCAGGCCACGCCCTTCACAAACCCCAGGTTCGATCCCGACACGCCCGCCATCGCCGTCTCCGGCCCGCCCGGCGCCTTCACTTCCGTGAACGTTCCGTCATGGTTGTTATGGAACAGTTGCGACGGGTGCTCATCGCCCGGCTTCGACTCGTGCCCCACAAACAAGTCCAGCCATCCATCCCCGTCATAGTCCGCCCACGCCGCCGTCTGTCCCGGTCCGTTCACCAGCAGCCCCGCGTGCTCCGTCACGTCGTCGAACGTGCCGTCCCCGTTATTCCGCAGCAGAGACATTGGATACTCGCCGAACTTGCCCCACCATCCGCCGCGCAGTACCAGCACGTCCGGATACCCGTCGTTGTTGTAATCCGTCAGCACCAGGTTCAGCCCGCCAATTTCATCCGCCAGACCGGCTTCCTTCGTGCGGTCAGTAAAAGTTCCATCCCCGTTGTTATGGAAATAATGCATCGAATCCAGCGGCCCCGACGACGACAGCAGAATATCCTTCAGCCCGTCCCCGTCAAAGTCCTCCACAATCGCGCCACCAGACCGCTCAAAAGCATCCACTCCAGCCAGTCCCGCCACATCCGGAAAGTAGCCCACGTCATTCTCAGACTCGTAGAGCGACGGCGGCGCCAGCCATTTCTTCGGCACGTCCTGCGGATAGCGCCCCAGCTGCATGTACGCGATGTTCAGCAGCCATCGGCAAATCTCGCTCTCCGGGTCCAGCCCCAGCGCAATCGTGTACTCGCGCACCGCTCCCTCGGCCCCGCGCGTCTTGCTGTGGATGCCTTTCCCTCGCAGCGGAAAATTGCAGCTCAGCGCGTTGTGCCCGCCAATGCAGTTCTCCTGTTCTCCCAGCCGCAGATAGCACAGCGCCAGCAGTCGGTGAATCTCAAACTGCATTGCGCGCGGCACCTCCGCCAGGTGCGGCTGGATTTCCTTCACCAGCCTCTCCATCGTTTCCACGGCCTGCTCGCTGCGCCCCGCGCGAAGCTGCTCATTGGCCAGTTCCATCCGCACCGTCACCTCTTCGCTCAGAGTCAACGGCTTGGTCAGCAGAATTTCCAGGTACGCGGCGCGTTGGAAAGGCTTGTTCGGGTCCGATTTCCAGTCGTAGGCGTCAAAGATGGCGCGCAGTCGCTGGCCCATGCGCCGTGCGCCTTCGCCATGGGGAAGGGTTGCCGGCTTCCTCGCCGGCGTTGCGGCATGCGCGGCTGCCTGCAACAGCCCACCCAACACGATGACTGCAGCCCGTCGCATCCAACCCGTCGCCATGCGGCCTTATCCTTCGATTGCCGCGGCCATCGCGACCCGCACCATTTCCGGCAGCGGCGGCATGGCGCCGCTCTGCGAAGCCACCCAGCTGCCCCAGCGGTTTCCCGCGTCGTTCAGCGTCGCCAAATCCGCGCCGCGCAGCAGATAGTGCGTCATCGCCGCGGTAAAGGCATCCCCGGCCCCAATCGTGTCCACCACCGTCACCGGAAGCCCCGGATGCTCGTCCCACTCCTCGCGCGTCACCAGCAGGCTGCCGTGTCCGCCGCGCGTCACCGCCACCAGTTGCAGCGTAGGAAACTCCTCCAGCATCTTCTCCGCGCCCCGCCGCAGCGCGCCGGAGCCCGAATCCTCCTCCGCGGGCAAACCCAGCAGCGCAAGCACCTGCGGCACCTCGGCATCGTTCATCTTCATCACCGTGGCCAACTCCATGGATTCCTGCATCACTTCGCCCGAGTAGAACGGCGCCCGCAGATTTACGTCGAACACGCGCACGCAGGCCGACGAGGTCTGCGCCGCCAGCGTCTGAATCGTCTGCCGCGACTCGTGGCTCCGCTGCGCCAGCGCTCCAAAGCAGATTGCATCCGCGCGCTCCGCCATCTGGACCCACTCATCGGAAAGCTCCAGAAAGTCCCACGCTGCCGGCTCATGGATTGTGTACTCCGGCTGGCCGTCCTTCAGCGCCACCGTCACCCGGCCCGTCTCGTGCGCTGGGTCCACCTGCAGATGCCCCGCATCCGCCGGCAGCGGATCCAGCAACTCCACCGCGCGCCGCCCCAGGTCATCCCGCCCGATGCGGCTCAAAATCGCGGCATGGTTGCCCAGCCTGCCTGCCATCACCACAAAGTTCGCCGGCGCCCCGCCCAGCCGAGGCCCCTCCGGCAACATGTCCCACAACAACTCGCCCATGCCCAAAATCAGATGCGGCTCTTTCAAGGGTTCACTCCAGCAATTCCAAATGTCTCGCGGTCAATGTCCTGCGTGAGCCTCCATTTGTCATGGCAAAGGATTGCTCTTCCAATTGCACCCACAAGCTTTCTCTCTGTGGCGTACACTCGTCAATTCTTTCTTGAAGAATTTCCTGCTTTCCTCTCAGGCCGGCCCATCCAGCGCCACATCGAGCAGTCCTCATAGTCCGCATAGGCATACTCGCCCTCCGGCTGGTTCCGCAGAATCGCCTTGTCCGCCGCCGCATCCTCGCGCGACCGCCGCACCCGGCCCAGGTAAAGCCGCGCAAATCCGCGCTCCATCTCCAGCACGCCGTCCTGCTCGTTGTTCACATACAGCAGATCCAGCTGCTCCGGCCGGTCGGCAAACTGCGTCCCGAGGCTCTTAACAAACCTGCGCATCACCGCCGCGCCAAATGGATGAAACAGGAACACCACGCACGGCCCCGCCGGGAAGGACAGCTCCGTGGCATCCCCGCAGACCACGCGCATCTTTGTCTGAGCCCTTCCGGCCTTTCGCCACACCCTTGC
>Ga0307375_10006157_pt1 | contig 11147 bp, 11 predicted proteins | sample TR1MG_FD_202531 | JGI IMG/M metagenome (GOLD analysis project Ga0307375, IMG submission 202531) | Soil microbial communities from Risofladan, Vaasa, Finland - TR-1 | ecosystem: Environmental > Terrestrial > Soil > Coastal area > Acid sulfate soil | place: Finland: Risofladan, Vaasa | collected...
GAAGCCAACGACGTTCAGTGACTTCGTCGCAGTGGCCCGATCTCTCGTGGCCAACGGTTGGACCACACCACAGCAGTTGGCCGCTCGAGGCGGTTCGGCCGGTGGCTTGTTGATGGGTGCGATCATGAACCTCGCGCCGGATCTGTTTCGGGCCGTCGTGGCCGAGGTGCCCTTCGTCGATGCGCTCACCACGATGCTGGACGCGTCCCTACCTCTCACGGTGGGCGAATGGGAAGAGTGGGGAAACCCCGAAGAGAGCGCCACCGCCTATCGGACCATGAAGAGTTACTCGCCCTACGACAACGTTCGCGGCTTCAATGAGGACGGATCGCGGCGGGTGTACCCACACCTGTTCGCCGCCGGCGGTCTCAATGACTCCCGTGTCGGCTTCTGGGAACCGGTGAAGTGGGTCTTGAAGTTGCGCGACGTCAACCCCGAGAACGTCGCGGTGCTGAAGACCGAGATGGGTGCTGGCCACGGTGGGCCTTCGGGACGCTACGACGCCTGGCGTGATGAGGCCCAAGTCCTCGCATGGATCCTCAATGAGATCAACCCGCAGGCGTTGTCGGAGCCACGAAATTCAGCGTAAGGGTGGTCGGCAGCGGCGACGGGAAGGTGACCGGACTGCCGCCGACACTCACGGTCGCGTTGCGCGGTGAACCCAGCGTGATCGAGGACGCGCCCGTCAACTCGAGTGTCTCACTCTTGTTCGACGCCACCGTGCCCTGCCATTCGAGTGTGTTTTGGGGACCCATGACGAACTTCGCCCAGGTCGGCCCCAGAGAACCACTCACCGACACCACATACTTGATCGTGGGCACGCGGTAGGTTGCCGACTGGGTGGTCTGGCTCACGGGTACGAACCGCTGGGGCCACGTGGTCGTGGTCGTGGACTGCTTCGCCGTAGTGGTAGTCGTTGACGTGCTGGTGCTCGTCGCCGATGGCCCGGAACCCGAGTTGAGGCGACCGATCAGGTAGCCGCCAACCGCGAGGACCGCCACGACCATCAGCGCAAAGCCGCCGACCCGCCGAGTCGTCACGTGAACCTTCGGTCGATGCGCAGAACGCGAGAGCGCCCAAAGGTCGTCGCGGCGCATTGACGCCCCCGGCGAATCCTCGGACAGTGGTGTCTGGCTGTCACTGAACACGTACTCGCGGTCAGGCTCGAGTCGAGGTCGCACCGGCTCGGGCCGGGTCAATGGTGAGCCATTCTCATCGAGGAGGCGGAACCCCTTGGATGGCGCATACGGAGAGGGCGGCGGTGACATGAGTCGGCGATCAGTGGATCGCGAGAGTTCACGTACGCTGTCGCGACGCACTTTGCGCACGCGAAGTGCCGCGCCCGTGGCGACCAGTATGAGGACGACAACCATCACGATCTCGACGAGCGGCTTCAACGTCGCCCCACGCGAGCCGCGTCCGTTCCGGGCGAAGTGGTCACAGAACGAAGCGTAGTGAAGAGGGCCGCCTCAGGGACGCAAGCCGAATCCACCGCGGTAGTAGATGAGCGGTTCACCCGGATGGCTGGCTGCGAAGTCGACGGCGACCACCACGATGTCGTGATCACCGTAGGAGACGACGTCCACAATCCGACCCTCCAGGTGTGCCAGAGCCCCGTCGAGCATCGGGGAGCCCCCGGGGCCCGTCGTCCAACCGACACCGGCGAACTTGTCGGCCCCGCTCTGGGCGAACACCCGGGCCAACGCCTCTTGCTCCGAAGCGAGAATGTTCAGTCCGACCACGCCGCCGCCCCGGACCCGTGACCACGAACTGCCCTTCGACGTGGCCGCGAAAGAAATGAGCATCGGTTCGAGGGAGAGCGACCCGAAGGTCTGACACGTGAAGCCGGCCGGTCCACCGGGCGAACCCCCGGTGACCACGACCACGCCGGTCACGAAGTGGCCGAGGACCTCTTTGAAGTGCGCAATTTCAAGAGAATCCATCACGCCGACACTACCGGTCGTCCTTGGATATGGTGAACGCAATGACCATGATCGTCTCCGAGTTCGATGACGTGACCCTCCACTCCCTCACCTACGGTCCCGAGGATGGCCCCTTGGTCCTTTGCCTTCATGGATTCCCCGACACCGCGCACACCTTTCGCCTCCTGGGTCCGCACCTCGCACTCGAGGGTTACCGAGTCGTCGCACCGTTCATGCGTGGCTACGCACCTTCCACGGTGTCGCGAAGTCACAATTATCAGGTCGCGGCTCTCGCCCACGACGCGGCCCAATTACATGAGGTACTCGGTGGCGACGAGCGTGCGGTACTCATTGGCCACGACTGGGGAGCTGTGGCGGCCTATCCCGCGGCCGCGGCCCAGCCCTCGCGGTGGCGCCGGGTCGTGACACTCGCCATACCGCCGCTCGCCATTTTCGCGCAAGCCTTCACCAATTTCGATCAGTTGCGCGCCAGTTGGTACATGTTCTACTTCCAGAACCCCCTGGCCGAAACGGTCGTCCGCTACAACAGGCTCGAGTTCCTCGCGCGTCTGTGGGGAGAGTGGTCCCCCGGCTACGACGCCACCGTCGACCTCGGTCTGGTGCGCGAGGCCCTCGCCGACCAAGAGAACCTGCAGGCCGCCCTCAATTACTACCGGGCCATGTTCGATGGTCTCGAGACCAAGGATCCCGACACCGCGGAGTTCGCCGCCGCCATGTACGACGCACCGCCGGTACCAGTGCTGTACCTGCAAGGTGCGAACGACGGTTGCTTTCGGGCGGACCGCGTGGGCTCGCCACTGAATTATCTCGCGCCGGGCTCAAAATTCGAAATCGTGCCGGAGGCGGGTCACTTCCTCCATTTGGAGAAGCCGGCCGTGGTTCACGAGTCGATTGACCGCTTCCTCGCGAGCTAATCCCCCGCGAGGCGCACCCGGGTACCGAGTTCGACGAGTCCGTCATCTGCGAGCGTCTTCAGTACCCCTTCGTATCGAGAAGTCTCAATGTCGGCGAAGGACGCGCGCAATCGGACCCGATGGACGGGGCCGCCACCAAGTTCACGCAGCACCCGACCGCGCACTTGACGATCCGAGCCGACAAACCTCGACTGACGACGTGAGACACTGGCGCTGAGCGGCGCCGGGTCATCTCCACCCTCGCGACGCCAACGACAAACCCCCGCCAAGGGGCAGCCTTCGCAGCTCGGCGTCGAACGACAGTGCTGCGCACCCACGTCGATCATCGCCTGGTTGAACACCGCCGAATCACAGCGCCCGAGAAGTTCCTTCGCGAGTCGACGGGCCTCGCGCGGCGCGAGTGTTCGGTTCGCCACCGCCCGGGCCAGCACGCGACCGACATTGGTGTCGAGAACCGCAACCGGTCGGTGGAAGGCGAAGGACGCGACGGCGCTCGCGGTGTAGTCACCGACGCCCGGCAGTGCGCGCAGGTCATCCCATCCATCAGGCACCAGTCCCGCGTGGTCGTCGCATATCTGGCGGGCCGCGAGGCGCAGATATTGCGCCCGCCGGGGATAACCCAGACCATTCCAGTAGCGCACGACCTCGGCAACGGAGGACTCGGCGCAGGCGCTGGGGGTCGGAAACCTCTCAAGAAACCTCGTCCACGGCTCAACTACCCGCGAGCTCTGGGTCTGTTGCAGCATGACCTCGCTGACGAGAATGGCCCACGGGTCAACGTGAGCCACCCACGGCAACGGACGTCGCAGTCGCGGCGCCGCCCGACGCAGCGTCCGACGGATCACGGCGACGTCGTTATCCCCAAACGTCGTCACTGTAGGGACGTTGCCGAACCGGGGCGAATTCGCGCTTCCAGACCATCACCTTGCGGCGGAAGTAGCAGACCTCCACGCCATCCTGATTGAAACCCTTGGACTCGACCAGCACAATGCCGCGATCGTGCTTGGACGACGACGGTGTCTTCTCGAGCACCCGCGTCTCGGCGTAAATCGTGTCGCCGTGGAACGTCGGGTTGCGATGGATCAACGTCTCGACCTCCAAGTTGGCGATGGCCGAACCCGACACGTCGGGCACGCTCATTCCCAACACCAGCGAGTACACGAGATTGCCCACCACGACATTCTTCTGTTGAACGCTCTCATGTTCTGCGAACCACACGTTGGTGTGCAACGGATGGTGATTCATGGTGATCATGCAGAACAGATGGTCGTCGGCCTCGGTGATCGTCTTGCCAGGCCAGTGCTTGTAAACGTCACCTATCTCGAAGTCCTCGAAGTGGCGGCCGAAGGGGCGATCGAAAGTGCTCATCGTCCTAGTCTCTCCCAGATCGTACGGGCGTGCCTCAGGCTTCCTCGGTTGCCACTGGCAGTGGACGAGTGGTGAAGGAAACAGTCGCGCCCGGCAGGGAGTCGCCGTTGATCACCATCCGCCACGTGAAGCGAGATCCCGGCTGGAGCGGGATGGGTCCGAAGTTGACCGCGATCGGCACGTCGACCGGGGTCCCGACGGGAACGCCTTCGGGCGCCGTCGCCGAGAAGTCGCCGCGCACTTCGATGACCTGCGGACCTTCGGGACTGTCAAAACTCACGGGCGTCCCGTCGGCGTCCTCGAGGAAGAGTTCCCAGTGATGGCTCGAGTTGAACTCGTGCCAGTCGACGCCCACTTTGATGGCGACCGCCGAGGGAGTGGGATCGGGTCCGGTCACGGACCAGCCGCCCCCGAGGATATAGAGCTTGCCGTCGGCCACTTGGGCCGAGTCTGCCAGGAGCATGGTTACGTTCACGCAGCCAGCCTAGGGCGTGTGTCCTCCCCACTCTCAACCACTAAATTTCACCTATGTCCGCTCCCGAGCCCCAGAGTCCGAGCCCCGCCGACCTGATCGGTCGGGCGCAATCCATCGTCGATGGAGCGCTCCGCCAACTCGCCGCCCGCGGCGGCATAGACGAGCAACAGACCCTCGCCTATGACCTCGCCCACGCGGCGAGCTCCCTCGCCACCGCCCGCGCCGGGATGGAATACGCGGAGTTCGGGCTTGACGAGTCACGACTGGCCCACGCATTCTTGGCGCTGGCGCTGAGCGACCTCGCCACCCGCGTTCTCGGCCGCGAACAGCTTTGGGGTGTCGGCGATGACTGGTACCGGCCCTTCGCCGGCTACGTGTCCACATACCGCGATCCGAGTTTCCTCGCCGGACTCGCCGAGACCCCGGGGGACAAGCACTTGGGTGAGGATTTCGAAATGGTCTCCCAAATGTTCCATCGCTTCGCCGTCGAGCAAGTGCGGCCCCACGCCGAGCACGTCCACCGGGCAAACGCTGATATTCCTGAGTCGATCATCTCGGGTCTCAGCGAACTCGGAGGCTTCGGATTGTCGGTGCCCGAGGAGTTCGGTGGATTCGCCACCGGCGGCGAGTCCGAATACCTCGGCATGGTGGTCGCGACGGAAGAACTCTCCTGGGGAGGTCTTGGCATCGGCGGCTCGTTGATCACTCGACCCGAGATCCTCACCCGTGCCCTCGTGAAAGGTGGCACCGTCGAGCAGAAGGAGCATTGGCTCCCCCGTCTGGCGTCGGCCGAGACCCTGGCCGCGGTCGCGGTGACCGAACCTGACTTCGGTAGCGACGTCGCCGGGATCAACACCGCCGCCACCCGCGTTCCAGGCGGTTGGCTCATCAACGGCACGAAGACGTGGTGCACGTTCGCCGCCCGGGCCAATGTCCTGATGCTGCTCGCCCGCACGAATCCGGATCGCGGCCTCGCCCACCGGGGCCTCTCGCTCTTCCTCGTCGAAAAGCCCATCGGTGACAGTCACGGATTCGTGTTCTCCCAGGAGCCGGACCCTTCGGGATCCGGGGCGGTCGGCGGAAGGCTCGAGGGCCGCCCGATCGACACGCTCGGGTATCGGGGCATGCACTCCTACGAGTTGAGTTTCGACAACTGGTTCGTCCCCGATGACGGCCTGGTGGGCGGCGAGTCCGGGCTGGGCCAGGGCTTCTACTTTCAGATGGCCGGCTTCGAGAATGGTCGCATCCAGACGGCCGCGCGGGCGGTGGGCGTGATGCAGGCGGCCTACGAAGCGGCACTGGACTACGCCCGCAATCGGGTCGTGTTCGGAGAACCGATCATCAACTACGAACTGACCCGCGTCAAGCTCGGCACCATGGCGGCGATCATCCAGTGCTCACGCCAGTTCTCCCTGTCGGTCGCCCGTCAGATGGGTGGCGGAGGCGGGTCAATGGAGGCGTCGATGGCCAAGGCCTACGTGTGCCGAGCCGCTGAGTGGGTCACACGCGAAGCGATGCAGATTCACGGGGGCATGGGCTACGCCGAGGAGTACCCGGTCAGCCGGTACTTCGTCGACGCCCGCGTACTCTCGATCTTCGAAGGTGCCGATGAGACCTTGTGCCTCAAGGTCGTCGCGCGCCGACTACTCGACAGCGTCGCCTAGCGGCTCTTCGCCGTCGATGGTGAACGGCCGGTGCACGGCACCGAGCGTGATGCCCGCGGAGTGCAGATCCGCCTGTTCACCGCGGGCCCGTTGGGCCGTGGTTGCTGCGCGCTCCCAGCGCTCTTCGACCCTGCCGTAACGCCAGTAGAGGAGCGCTCCCAGCCAGACCACCACGAAGATGGCGACGATCATGAATCCGGCACGATTGATGTCGAACCCGGCCGCGTAACTCCAAAGTCCGCCACGAAGCCTCAATTGCGTCGCGAGGACCTGCAGCAGTTCCAGCGTTCCGATGTAGAAGGCGACGAAGACGCTCAGTCCGGTGATGGCGATGTTGTAATAGACCTTGCGCACGGGTTTGGAGAAAGCCCAGCCGTAGGCGAAGTTCATGAAGGACCCGTCGATGGTGTCGAGCAGGCTCATGCCGGCGGCGAAGAGGATCGGCAGGCTCAGAATGGCCCAGAGGGGCAAGCCGGCGGCGACGGAGGTGCCCGCGAGTACCAGGAAAGCGATCTCGGTGGCCGTGTCGAAGCCCAGTCCGAAGAGAATACCGAGCGGGTACATCTTCCACGACGCGTCGATCGAGCGGGCGATGGGCCCGAAGAACCGCATCATGAATCCCCGGGCGTTCAGGTGCTTCTCCAGTTCGGAATCATCAAATCGCCCTTCGCGCATCTTGACGAAGAGACGCACGATTCCGACTAGGACGATGAGGTTGAGGGTGGCGATCAGGTAGAGGAACCCGCCCGAGACGATCGTGCCGACCAAGCCGCCGTAGTGGTGCAACGACGAGTGTGGATTCGCGACCTGCTTGCCGAGGGCACGCGCGCCCAGACCGAGCAGCACGGTGAGCGCGAAGACGACCGAAGAGTGACCGAGCGAGAAGAAGAAGCCGACCGACATCGGTCGTTTGCCCTCCGACATGAACTTGCGCGTCGTGTTGTCGATGGCGGCGATGTGGTCCGCGTCAAAGGCGTGGCGCATGCCCAGCGAATACGCGAGCACTCCAGTGCCGATGCCGAGTGGAACCTTCATTCCGACGCCATAGTGGTGACGTGACGCGATGATCAGCAGTGCGGCGCCCACCACGTGGAGCAATGCGATGAAGCCGAACATCGCGTAAAGTTTGCGCCATTCCGAAGGTGAGAACGACTCCCGGACCCGGTGACGCAAGGTCGGAGCAGTGGTAGTGACCGTGGCCATGGGGCCACCTTAATAGAAGGTTGTCCTAATAACACCCAGTATTCACTGGGCGGAGCGGTGCATCCCCGAGCGCTGTCCGCGGGTGACGAAAGAGTTGGCGATCTTCGCCGAGGCCTCGTCGATCATCTCATCGCCGAACATGAGCGCCCCGGTGTGATCCTTCTCCGTGGCGACGCGATAGGCATCCAGGATGTCGTAGGACTTGTCGAACATCTCCTGGCTCGGTGAATAGACCCCGTTCAAGACGAGGGCCTGATCAGGGGTGAGGGCCCACTTGCCGTCGAAGCCGTAGGAGGCCGAGATCTGGGCGGCGTAGCGCAGCGCGTCGAGGTCGCGCACCTTGAGGAAAGGTCCGTCGATGACGTGTAGGCCGTTGGCGCGCCCCGCCATCAAGATCTTGGCGAAGACGTAACTGAACGGATTCGATGGCGCGTGATGAATGGTCTCGTCAATAGTGGTCACGGGCATGCCGATGGACGCCGCAAAGTCCGCCGGTCCGAAGACGATCGACTCGAGACGTGGGGACGCAGCACAGATCTCCTCCACGTTGATCAATCCCTCGGCGGTCTCGATCTGGGCTTCGATGCCGATGTGACCTACCGGCAGCCCGGCGTTCCTCTCGACCTGGGTGAGCAGTAGGTCCATCGCCACCACATCCGATGCGCGCTGGACCTTGGGCATCATGATCTCGTCGAGACGCTCACCAGCGTTACCGACCACCTCAATGATGTCGCCGTAGGTCCAAGGGGTGTCCCATGCGTTCACTCGGACACACAAGACCCGGTCATCCCAGTCCAGGGTCCTGATCGCGTTCACCACCTTCGCCCGGGCGGCCACCTTCTCGTTGGGCGCCACGGAGTCCTCGAGGTCGAGGAATGAGAAGTCGGTCGTCGCCGTCGGCGCCTTGGCCAGGAAGCGGTCCGAGGAACCGGGGGTCGAGAGGCAAGAACGGCGGGGAAGGTTGCGGGAGCGGTTGGACATGGCCCCGAGCCTATTCTGGGCCATCTGAATGGCTCCACCCAGCGCGAGGTTACGAGCGATCATGGCCACGTGAGCGGCCTTGATCAGGAACTACACAACTTCTTATGCAATTCGAGTCGCGACGCCCAGGGCCAAGCCGGTAGCCTTGCACTCGTGACTGACGTCGAGCGCCCCGCGCTTCCGACGCTACGGCCAGCAAGGGGACTTCAGCGGTTCCGGTGGACTTCGTCCATTTTGGCTGTCGTCGCAGTGTCTTTGAGCACTGTGGCAGTTTCGTCACGTCCGGCCACCGCGGCGAGCCTTGCTTCAGAAAAGGCCCAAGCCACCATCTTGCTGAACCACATCAACAACATCAACGCCCGGGTCGGGGTCCTCGGCCAGCGCTACGACCTCGCCCAGATCAAACTCAACACGATCAAGAACAAGATCCTGAATGCCCGGGCGACCGTCAAGCAGATCGAACAGAACGTGAAGCGGGGCAATGATCAACTGCGTTCGGACGCCATCTTCGCCTACGTCACCAATGGTTCGGCCGCCAAGAACAATCCGCTCTTCACACCCAATGCCTCGTCCATCGGTGCCACCAACGTGTACAACCAGTTGGCCGAGGGGAACATCAGCTCCACCCTGGCGTCACTCAAGAACTACAAGATCGAATTGACCCAAGAGCGCAGCCTCCTGAACGCCGAGGTCCAGCGAGCCGCTCTGGTCACCCGGGGCGCCGCCAAGTCGTTGCACGACGCTCAAGCGCTGGAACGATCCCTGACGTCGGCGCTCAGTCAGGTGAAGGGCCAGATTGCCTCCTTCATCGCCCAGGCCCAAGCCGCGACGGCAGCCAAGGACGCGGCGCAGTTGAAGAACGCTCAACCAGTCGCCGGATTCCCAGCCCCACCGCCAAATTCGCGCGCCAACATCGCCATCCGCGCGGCGGAGTCCTACCTCGGCGTCTGGTACCAATGGGGCGGCGCGAGCCGTTCCGGTGTCGACTGCTCAGGACTCGTCATGCTCGCCTACGAAGCGGCGGGGATCTACCTACCGCACTATTCGGGCGCGCAGTTCGCCGATACCATGCGCGTTCCGCTCATCGACATCCAGCCCGGGGACCTGCTCTTCTACGGATACAACGGTGATGAGCACGTGGCGATGTACGTCGGACACGGCATGATGATCGAGGCACCACAGACTGGGTATCGCGTGCACATCACTCCGGTGCGTCTCGGTTACGGTTTCGCGGGACTCGGTCGCCCCCGAGGCTAGGCGTGAGCGCTGTCCCTACGTCGATCCATCTCGGCCCCTTCGTCTTTCACCTTTACGGATTCGGTCTCGCCATCGCCGCCTACGTGGCGTACCACTACGCCCGTCGTCGTATCCAGCGGGCTGGCCTCGACGTCACGCCCTTCGCCCGATTCACCGTTGCCCTGTTGGTGAGTGGGCTAATCGGCGCCCGAGCGGCCAATATCGTCACCAATTGGAGTTACTACTCCGGCCAACCGGGGCGTTGGATCGCCGTTTGGCAAGGCGGGCTGGCCAGTTTCGGGGGCATCGCCCTCGCACTACCCGTCGGTCTCTACCTGCAGCGCAAGTGGTGGCCCCTTACATCGATGACCTCCTTCACTGATGCGATTCTGCCCGCGCTCATCGCGGGCTGGGCACTCGGACGAGTCCTCGGGCCCCAATTCATGGTCGCCGGTGGCGGACACCTCACCCACCAATGGTTCGGCATGCACTACGCCGGCCAGACCGGCAAGCGAGTACCCGTGCCACTGATTCAGGGAGCGGAGGACGGCCTGACCTGGCTCGGGTTAGTGGGTCTCGAGCGCTTCCGCTCGTCGACCCTTCCCGGCGTCATTACTGGAGTTGCCATGATCGTCTGGGGCCTCGTGCGCTCTCTCGATGAACGGCTCCTGCTCGGTCAGCAGTCTCACAGTGGTTCGGTGGGCGTGCAGATAGCTGGCGTGGTGCTCGCCCTGACGGGCGTGGCGATACTCGCCACCCGTTCTAGAGTTGCGCGTTCCACTCCTGATCAGTCAACTGGCCTAGTCGTCTGACTCCGTCGATGGCCACGTCGCTCAGTGCGACGCGGACGTCATCGATATAACAAACGTGGTCCATGGCCAGTCGTCGCCACGGTTGGAAGGTCGATCGAGTCGCCGCCGGACTCGAGTAGATTGCCCGCACCAGCACGGCATCAGATGACGCGGCGACCACCAACGCCGGACGTTCCTTCGATTTGAGTTCAGGCGTCTCGGGGTCCACCGCGTCGAACGGAACCTCCACGATCACGACGGTGCCAGCGAGCGGATGTCCCGGATCGAAGCGCTCGAGTTCGACCGGCGTGAAGACCATGCGGCGGCGGTCGGGCGGCGTTCCGACGCTCGACACCGGCGCTGCCACTGGCGATGTCGGAATCGTCGCCTTCTTGGGTTCCTTGGCCTTGCCTGGACGTGGGGGACGCGCGGAGGACGGCCCCTTCTTGCGCTTCATCTCTTCGCGACGGGCCCGACGCTGCTCGCGGATCTGCGGATCGGTCTCCTTCAGCGACACAAGCGGTGCCAAGGCGACGACCTCGGGTAGTGCCGGGAGCTCGAATTCGGGGCGC
>Ga0307375_10006158_pt1 | contig 11146 bp, 7 predicted proteins | sample TR1MG_FD_202531 | JGI IMG/M metagenome (GOLD analysis project Ga0307375, IMG submission 202531) | Soil microbial communities from Risofladan, Vaasa, Finland - TR-1 | ecosystem: Environmental > Terrestrial > Soil > Coastal area > Acid sulfate soil | place: Finland: Risofladan, Vaasa | collected...
TATGGATAGTGTCGATTTAGTACTCCGCTTCACAAACCTGCGGCCTGCCTTCATCTTGCCAACGCGTAATACCCCCCGGCAAACAGTGCCGATTCTGGCACATTGCGGACTTCAGCCATCATTATCGACACAGCACAACGCGATAGCGTGCCTCGCCGCTCCTCAGTCTTGCGATCGCCTTGTTGATGTCCGCAAATTTGAATTTTTCGATCTCCGGCTTGATCTGGTGCAGCTTGGCGAAATCCAGCATCTTCGCGGCCGTGGCGGGACTGCCCACCGGCGAGCCGGACACGGAACGCTGCGCGCCGATGAGCGAGAACACGCTGATATCCAGCGGTGCCAGCGTCGCGCCGACGAAGTGCAATCTTCCGCGCGGGCTCAGTGTGCTGAGGTAAAGGTTCCAATCCAGCTTCACGTTGACCGTGGAAAGGATGTAGTCGAACCGGCCTGCCGCGCTCTTGATCTCGTTCTCGTCGCGGGAGTTCAGCGTATGGTGCGCACCCAGACTGAGCGCTTCCTTTTTCTTGCCTGCGGTCGAGGTGAAAGCCGTCACTTCGCAGCCCCATGCATTGAGGAACTTCAGCGCCATGTGCCCCAGGCCGCCGATGCCGATCACCGCCACCTTGTCCGTGGGTTTGATGCCGAATTGCACCAGCGGATTGAACACGGTACTCCCGCCACAGAACAGCGGGCCGGCCGATTCAAGATCAATGCCATCGGGGATGGGAAACACGCTGTTTGAAGCAGCGCGCACCTTGTCCGCAAAGCCGCCGTAATGGCCGATGATAGTGGGCTGTGCGTTGGCGCACAGGTTGTGGTCACCCGCGAGACACTGCGCACACTTGTTGCAATAGCCCGCGTGCCAACCCAGGCCGACGATCTGGCCAACCGTGAGATCCCTGACATGGCTGCCGACCTGGCTGATCTTGCCCACCACTTCGTGACCGGCCACCACCGGGAATGAGCTAATTCCCCATTCGTTGTCGATCACGCTCAGATCGCTATGGCAAATGCCGCAATAGTGAACGTCGATCTCCACCTCCAGTGGTTTCAATTCGCCGGGGTCGTACTCGAAAGACTCGAGTTCGCCTTTGGGTTCGAATGCTGCATAAGCTTTGATCATTTTGTATCTCCTTGAAGTATTTTGAACAGCGAGTATCAGACGGATGAAAATCAGTGGAGTTTCGTTCGATGTTGCAGTCGGCTCCAATTATGTCACTTTCACACACGGCATTGTCTTATCTGGGAAATGAAAAGCGATTGTCGGCGTTCTTTTCGATCCGAAACTGCAGGACGTTGCCCTGCATCCAAATGCCGCAGGGCACGTACGCTTGGCTGAAAAGATTTTCAAGGAACTGCAGTCGATTGGATACGCCGGCTAGATATTGTCGGCATGAAAAAAGTGTTGTACGAAATTGTGACCGTCGATGGCGATCCTCTCGTCCGCGCCAACTCCCGGAAGTATGAGAAAAACTTCTTGTTACACAATACGCACAATAAGAATTGTGTTTTACATTGACAGTCAGTTAAGAACTCGCCTACTGTTCGTGCGACTTGCACAATCGCTGCAGCAAATCTGCGCCGCAACATACAGCACGAACACGATCCTGACCCCTTTAATTAGGCGTTTAATTAATTAGGGAGGAGCTTAGATTTGAACGAAATCATCTGCCCGCACTGCGGGAAAGCATTCAAGATTGACGAGGCCGGGTATGCGAACATCCTGAAGCAGGTTCGCGACGGCGAGTTCAAACAGGAGTTGCACGAACGGCTTGAACTGGCCGAAAAGGACAAGCGGAATGCCGTCGAACTCGCCCAGGCCAAGGTTGCCAGCGAATTGCAGTTGGCCGCCGCCACGAAGGACGCAGAGATCCAGGGCCTGAAGGCCACCCTCGAGGCCATCGAAGTTGCTCAGAAGCTTGCGATCAACGAGGCAGTCAGTGAGGCCGAAAGGGAGCGCGACAAATTTAAGAGCGGCCTCGAGCGAGCGGAGCTTGAGAAGCAGCTCGCCGAGAAGTCGCTCAAAGACAAGTACGAGACGCAGATCAAGGATCGCGATGATGCGATCGAGCGCCTCCGGGATATGAAGGCTCGCCTGTCGACCAAGATGGTTGGGGAAACCCTCGAGCAGCACTGCGAAACTGAGTTCAATCGCATTCGAGCAACGGCGTTCTCGAAGGCATATTTCGAGAAGGACAACGACGCCCGGAGTGGTAGCAAGGGCGACTACATCTTTCGCGACTCGAACGAGGCCGGTACTGAGATCGTCTCGATCATGTTCGAAATGAAGAACGAGAGCGACGAAACAGCTTCCAAGAAGAAAAATGAAGACTTTCTCAAAGAACTCGACAAGGACCGTATTGAAAAGAGCTGTGAATACGCAGTCCTCGTATCTCTTCTTGAGCCTGACAGCGAGCTATACAACTTCGGCATTGTCGATGTATCCCACCGTTATCCGAAGATGTATGTCGTCCGGCCGCAATTCTTCATCCCGATCATTACGCTGCTGAGAAACGCCGCCCAGAACTCACTGAAGTACAAAACTGAGCTCGCGCTGATGAAAGAACAGAACATTGATATTACGAACTTCGAGAATGATCTCGAATCGTTCAAGACTGGCTTCGCTCGGAATTACGAACTGGCGTCCAAGAAATTTAAGACTGCTATTGATGAGATTGACAAGACCATCGACCATCTCCAGAAGACCAAGGACGCCCTGCTCGGTTCAGAAAACAACCTCCGCCTTGCCAACAACAAAGCCGAAGATTTGACCGTCAAAAAGCTGACCAAGGGAAACCCCACAATGGCAGCAAAATTTGCCGAGCTCAAGGATCATGGCCCTTCTGATGCCGAATAAGTTAAAAATTAAAGGATTCAAACAGTGACTAACCGCTCTGCGCACGCAACCATAAAGGGTTATTTCTATCAGTTCGACCAAACTATAGTACGTCTCCTTGAAGCTACATCGTCGCAATCGAGCGTCGTTGTCGAGGGCATCGAGGATATCGACCTCGATGACAGCGATGAGAGCGCCTTTATTCAGTGCAAATATTACGAGGGGTCAGAATATAACCATTCGATTATTAAGGATGCCGTAATCCAAATGCTCAAGCACTTTCAAGCCTCTGGCTGCCGGGCTGACCAGAAGTTCAAATATCGGCTATACGGACATTACAAAAAATGCCAGGAAAAGCTTCCAGTAAAATTTGATTTAGACTTCCTTAAGGTCAATTTTCTAACTTACACACATAAGAAGATTAGGCACGAGGTTCACTTGGAACTCAAAGTTAGTGATGCTCAGCTCGTCAACTTTCTCAATCTGCTAGAAATAAACCTACATGCACAATCGTATGATAAACAGCAAAAGCATTTAAACGGATTGCTTGCCTCTCAAATACCTAGTTGCAATTCTGTGGATGCCGAAATATTTTACTATCCGAGCGCCGTTAACGTGATTCAAAAATTAGCAGTACAGGCTAATGAGAAAGATCGCAAGATCACCAAAGCGCAATTCGTTTCGCAAGTGAATCGCAAAGAGATAGTCTTCAGTTTGTGGTTACGCCAGAAGTTTGGCGACGACTACTACGCAAAGCAAATCAAGCGGCAATACTTCAGATTTCCTTCCACAAAGGTTCCGAAAGCATCGAGAATCTTTGTTATAGATATGACCGATGAGTTTGAATTGTCAAAGGCAGTTTCCCTGCTCATCAAAATTGGCACCACTTTTTCGCACGTTGAGCACAAACGTACACCACAACATGATCGGTTCTGCCCTTATATCCTTTTGTGTGGAGTTCAACCGCAGGAGTTGGTATCACTTAAGCAAGGATTGCTTGACCAAGGCGTCAAGTTCAGTGATGGCCATCCATTTAACGGCTCGTCTTTTTCACCTGAGCTCCTTGCTGCGGCACCCACGAAAGAAAACCTGATTCGGCTTAAGTTCATATCTTCAACAGACCAAATCCCACCTGCAGTCTCAGCGGCTAAGGGTACCATTATTCAGATTTTTGATTTCTTCAAACTATCTCATCTGGCTGCCAAGAACATACCAGCGGGCATATCTCACAACAAGATTAAGATTGATAGTGCATATTTCATAAACGAGGTACTTTGACATTATGAACACCTACGAAATCAAGGCTGAAGTAATCGCTGTATTTCCGGACAAAGTGAAGATTTCTGTCGAAGATATCGCGGCATTTTCAGAGGGGAAGAGCATCAAGGTTGGCTCCTACCTACGGATAACAGATAGTGAGTCTTGCGTACTGATCGCAATTATCGAGAACTTCTGTATTGAGGTCACTGAAAAGGCGGAACGTCGCCATATTATCGAAGCATTGCCACTCGGCATCATCAGTGATGGGAAGTTCATCCGTGGTGGCGATACACTGACTATACCCCCAACGGGAGTTTCACCGGCCACTGAGGACGATATTAAAAAGATTTTCGAGGAATCTATTGAACCCGACAAGAAGTTTGTGTTTAGTTCCTTAGTTGGAAATACAGGAGTTAAGGTTCCCGTGGATGGAAACCGATTCTTCAACAAGCATATCGCGGTTGTCGGATCGACCGGCGCCGGCAAGTCGCACACGATTGCGCGGATTATTCAGTCAGCGGTGGCAGCCAAAAATGGAAATTATGTGCTCAATAACTCGCATGTCGTTATCTTTGATATCCACGCTGAATACAAATCAGCTTTTCCGGACGCTAATTTTCTAGATGTTGGCAAGTTAAATCTCCCATACTGGCTTCTCAATAGTGAGGAGCTTGAAGATGTTCTCCTGGACACCGGTGAGCGTGACAACTACAACCAATCGTCAGTCTTCCGCCACCTTGTCACTGAAAACAAGAGGAAACACAACCCAGGGGTGAAAGCTGTCTTCTACGACAGCCCGCTGAAATTCAACATTCACCAAGTGTTAAACGCGCTGTATAACATCAAGAACGAGACTGTGAATGCGAAGAACGAATCGCGTTACATGATCGTTGACACCTCCTATTCCCTTTTGACGGATGGAAAGACAGACGCAACACACGGTTTGCAACTGAACCCCCAAGAACGCCTCGATAAGTATTTCGAAAGCCGGCTTGAATTTCACCCAACAAAGGCGCAAAGCATAACGAATGGCAGCTATGCAGACAAAACACTCGAGAAATTTTTTACTCGCTTCGAATCTAAAGTAGGCCAAGAGCGGCTGGATTTCCTATTCGGCGAAGGTGCCGACAAAGCGACATTGGAAAGTACTCTGAAAAGTCTAATCGGCTATGGTGATAAAAACTCAAACGTCACCGTTATAGATTTGAGTGGTGTCCCATTCGAGGTACTGAGCATCACCGTTTCGCTGATTTCAAGAATATTGTTTGAATATGGCTATCACTACAAAATGCTAAGAAGCAACGCTGGTGAGAAGATAAATAGTGACGCTCCGCTCTTGTTGGTTTTTGAAGAGGCGCACAAATATGCTCCACAAAGTGATCTTGCCAGGTTCAGGGCGTCCAAGTTTTCAATTGAACGCATCGCGAAAGAGGGCAGAAAGTATGGTGTCACACTCCTGCTTTCAAGCCAAAGACCTTCTGAGATATCTGAGACGATATTCTCCCAATGCAGTACATTCTTGGCGATGCGGTTAACAAATCCAGCTGACCAAAACTATGTGGCACGCTTGCTGCCCGACACACTCGGAAACTTGTGCGATAAGCTGCCTACTCTAAGCGCCGGGGAAGCTCTGCTTATAGGTGAATCCGTGGTTATGCCATCCCTAGTCTTGGTCGCGCCCTGCGATCACCCCCCTTCGTCCAGTGACATACCGTACTACCAGTTGTGGAAAGAGGAATGGAAGGACCTCGACTTTGAAGCTATCAAGAAAACATGGCTCAAACAGTAGAGGTGATATGGGGACGGAGCCCCATTTTATTTTGGCAGGAAAACATGAATCGAAAAAAAATGGGGCTCCGTCCCCATGTCATCACTGTTAAAAAATTCAAGAGTTGGAGAACATGCAAATATTTTGGTGCAAGGAATTGATTAATTGGAAACCAACACCGGAAATTTCAGTTAGTTAAAAGTTATTTTGGATTCGCTCATATTATTTCTTTGTTTTACTGGTTGTGTATTTTCTTTTCCGGGTTACGTACTTGAGCTTTGATAATTCCACGAGAAAGCCTTCGCCATATTTTGTTTTTAAAGACTCCATGAATGAGGGCTCTACGTTTACTGCGTAAGAAAGATACCCCTTTAAATATGAAGCATCACTCTCTGAAAGTTTGCCAAGGATAAATTGATGTATTAACGATTTTACGTGGCGCTTTTTATCGCGTCCAATTGAAAGTTTATTTGTCGAGGTCAGAACTAATCCAGTTACAACACGTTTTCTTTTCCTTGATGTAAAAATTGTTTTGAGTTCGTTAATTCGCAGTTTTGGCCAAGATAGTGTATTTAAATTCTCGCGTACCTCCTCAAGTACTTTGCTAAGTACATTTGGTTCGTTTGTTGAGAAATAAAGATCATCAGCATACCGTGTATAGATTACGGATAATTCTTTGGCGCGTTTCGCCCAAATAACATCAAAGTTATAGAGGATCGCATTTGACAGTACGGGTGAACTCGGTGCCCCAATAGTAATCGCATTTCCTTTACAAGCAACGCGCAATACAAATTTGAAGTCTTCGTCTGTTAAGTTAGGACTATACAACTCTCGATTGGCCAGCAAAAGGTTGTAAATATCTTTTTGAGTAATAGAAGGAAAAAAATCCGTTAAGTCGACTCGAAGCAAATAATTATTTGATTGATGAATAGCGGCGTGTGCTTTTATAGATATATCCTTCCGATACGAATATACGCATTCATGAATTGGCAAAACGGAAAGAAATCGAGTGGCAAGCCAAGATTGCAGCAATTTTAAGATTCGTGATGGGTGCGAGATTGTGCGGTAGCCTGCAGACGATCTTTTTTTTATCGAATAGGTTTTGTATGCGTGACTTGCTTGCTTTGCAATTTTCAAGATTTGATCTTGCGGAAGACCAATTTCTTTGGACATCTGCTCCACTAACATTTGCCAGCCTCCAAAGTATCAAATACCAAGGAATATAGTGATATATAATTTTTTAGTAGATAGATGTTGCTCGAGATGATCAAACTATTACAATCTGGAATATCTAAGAAAGATGGTGCATCTGAGGGAGTTAAGTAACGTTCATCTTCGCCAACACGATTCACATATTTAGCTGCCACCAATACCGAAAGCAAATGCTTAATTTCTTCCTTGTCGGGAAGATCGCCAAATATTGTTTCAATTGTATAAGGAAGCGTAGCCGCGTGAATTAACCGAAGTATTCTTACCAATTCGAATATGGCAAATAGTTTTTCTGCAGAAGAATATTTGTTGAATGACCCATAAGGAAAGCTAATCCGGCGTCTCGGCCCCGAAATTCGCCCAAGTCTTTTTGCTACGTCTGTAAAGTCAGGCGGAACTTGATCAACGATTTGTAAGGTTGGGCGAAAATCTGAGCGTTCGTTGACTAAGGCTATAGGCCCTAAATTCAGAAAGGATTCTTCAGCTTGAAATTGGAGAGGGTTAACGGCAAGTAATTTTTGGGCGATTTCATTTTTACTTACAAAAAAACCTAATTCTGCAACTGACCCTCGGCTTTCTGGAAATATGATTATGCAATCTGAGAGGTCAGCCAATAAATTTTCGAAAACGGCCAAATTTAAGAAGGTCGACCGACCTTCACTCAAAATATCGAGATATGCTTCTTCCGCTAAGATAATTCGTAAATCTGGCAGATTTACTTTTAAATAATCTAAAAAATGGCTGCGCAGGTTGCGTTGCCCACGTTCACCCCCGCAAACAAATATAAGTTTGCGGTTCGCGGAAGCTAAAATTTTGGAAGAGCTGAAGGTTGCACGAACGAGTTGCAACACTTTCTGACCTTCTACATCACCTGTAGAGTATGGAAAAGACATGTGGCCTCTTACTGAGCTGGCGGGATTACAACCCCGCGAGGGGGTTTTCTCGCGGGGTTGTAATCCCGCGAATAGATACCACGCAATTTACTTCAGCCTGGCTAAGCACCCGGCATAGAACATTATCGATTAACACGATATGTCCAACTAAGAGACGTTGAAATAGTAATGGAAGAATTATCTTCGGTCAATTCTAACTACTTGAGGCAGGCATCAGATGATTGGAACTAAAGGGGTCAGCAGCGAAATACTTACCGAAGAGCTTGCGTATTATTGACTAATTTCTGAGGTCGGAAACAACTCTTACTAGCTGGATGAAGAAATTAAATATACTCAGACGCCTTTGATTCAAGTAGGCAGGCTGCCAGAGGCGACCCTGTTAAAATGCGATTCTTCTCACACCCACCTGACCCGCCGCTCATGAAAAAGAAACCACCCGTCACCATCCACCGCAAAGACTACACTGCCCCGGCCTATTGGGTGAACACCGTTGAAATGGGTTTCGATCTCGACCCCGCGGCAACCCGTGTGGCCACGCGCATCACGCTGCAGCGCAATAGCGCATCGCCCAACAAGGATGTGGAGCTGCTGGGCGACGGTGCCAAGCTGGTGGCGTTGCGCATGAACGGCAAGACGCTGCGCAAAGGAGTTAATGGTTACACGATAGCAGACGGAAAATTGCGCATCGCCAACGCGCCGGACGAGATCACGCTGGAGATCGAGACACTGGTTGAGCCCGAGAAGAATACTTCGATGATGGGGCTGTATGTCTCCAACGGCAATTTCTTTACCCAATGCGAGGCCGAAGGTTTCCGCAAGATCACCTGGTTCCCCGATCGCCCGGACGTGATGGCGAAATACACCGTGATGCTGCGCGGCGACAAGAAAAAATATCCGGTGTTGCTGTCCAACGGCAACCTGATCGAACAGGGCGACCTGCCCAAAGGCCGCCACTATGCCAAGTGGGAAGACCCGTTCAAGAAACCTTCCTATCTGTTTGCGCTGGTGGCAGGCAAGCTGGTGTGCCAGGAAGAAACATTCAGGCTGAACAGCGGGCGCCGCGTGCTGCTGCAAGTGTGGGTGGAGCCGGGCAATCTGGACAAGACGCAGCATGCGATGGAATCGCTCAAGCACAGCATCCGCTGGGATCAGGAACGTTTCGGGCTGGAGCTGGATCTGGACCGTTTCATGATCGTTGCGGTGGGCGACTTCAACATGGGCGCGATGGAAAACAAGGGCCTGAACATCTTCAACACCAAGTATGTGCTGGCCAACCCCAGCATCGCCACCGATACCGATTACGCCAATATCGAGGCGGTGGTCGGCCATGAATACTTTCATAACTGGACCGGCAACCGCGTGACCTGCCGCGACTGGTTCCAGTTGTCGTTGAAGGAAGGCCTTACCGTGTTTCGCGACCAGGAATTCTCCGCCGACATGGTCGGCACGGCCAGCGGTCGCGCGGTAAAGCGCATCGAGGATGTGCGTGCGCTGCGCCAGGTGCAGTTTTCCGAAGACGCGGGGCCCATGGCCCATGCGGTGCGGCCGGACAGTTTTGTGGAGATCAGCAATTTCTACACGGTCACGATCTATGAAAAAGGTGCCGAGGTGGTGCGCATGTACCAGACCCTGCTGGGGCGTGACGGCTTCCGCAAAGGCATGGACCTGTACTTTGCACGGCATGACGGGCAGGCGGTTTCCTGCGACGATTTCCGCGCGGCCATGGCACGCAGCAACGGGCGCAACCTCGCCCAGTTCGAGCGCTGGTATAGCCAGCCCGGCACGCCGCAGCTCAAAGTGCAAAGCCACTACGACGCCGCCAAACAGACCTATGAACTGACGCTCAGCCAAAGCTGCAAGGCCGGCGCCGGGCAAAAGAAACCGCTGCCTTTTCATATCCCGGTTGCGGTGGGCCTGCTCGATGTCAGGGGCCGCGACATGGCGCTGTATCTTGAAGGCGCGACAAAGCCCCAAGGTTTTGAAAAAAATGGTTCCACCTGCGTGCTGGAGCTGACCAAGGCAAAACAGACGTTCACCTTCAACCGCGTCGCCACAAAACCCACGCCCTCCTTGCTGCGCAACTTCTCTGCGCCGGTGGTGATGGAATACGACTACACCGACCGGGAGCTGGCGCAGCTGATGGCGCATGACAGCGACGCCTTCAATCGCTGGGAGGCCGGGCAACGCCTGGCGATGCAACGTCTGTTGAATCTGATCGAACAGGTGCAACGCGGTGAAACGCTGACGCTGGATGAGCTGTTCATCGACGCGTTGCGCACCACGCTCAACGACCAGTCGCTGGATCCGTCCTTCATTGAGGTGGTGCTGACGCTGCCTTCGGAATTGATGCTGGCCGAACAGTGCGCAGTGATAGCCCCGCAGGCGATCCACGCCGCGCGCCAGTTCATGCGCAAGACAATTTCGGAAAGACTCAAGGCCGATTTCATCGCCGTCTATGCAGCCAACCTGACACCCGGCAAATATAGCCCCGATGCAAGATCGGCCGGCAAGCGCGGTCTGAAGAACCTGTGCCTGTTCTACCTGCTGGGTTGGGAAGACGAATCCACGCTGCAACTGGCTCATGCGCAGATAGCCTCCGCCGACAACATGACCGACCGCCTTGCCGCGCTGATGGCGCTGGTCAACACCGGCAGCAAGACTGCACAACAGCCATTGCATAACTTCTATCAGGATTTCAAAAACGAGGCGCTGGTGGTCGACAAATGGTTCGGCCTGCAGGCGGTGGCGATGCATACCGATGTCAAAGCGGTGCGCAAGCTGATGACCCATCCCGCGTTCACGCTGAAAAATCCCAACCGCGCACGCAGCCTGATCTTCAGTTTCTGCAACGGCAATCCGTCACAGTTCCATGCGGCGGATGGCAGCGGCTATGCATTCTGGACAGAACAGGTGATCGCGCTGAACAAGCTCAACCCGCAGCTGGCCGCACGTTTGGTACGCACGCTGGATCACTGGAAAAAATACCAGCCCGCGCTGAAACAACAGATGCAGGCTGCGTTGCAGAAAGTAGCAGCGGCCAAAGGCTTGTCGAAGGATGTGCAGGAGGTGGTGGGGCGTACGTTGGGGTGAGGGTGGCAACCTTACTGTGTCATAAACCTGAATGCCGTGTAGGAGCGGGCCATGCCCGCGAACAAAAAAACAATCGCGGGCATGGCCCGC
>Ga0307375_10006160_pt1 | contig 11144 bp, 9 predicted proteins | sample TR1MG_FD_202531 | JGI IMG/M metagenome (GOLD analysis project Ga0307375, IMG submission 202531) | Soil microbial communities from Risofladan, Vaasa, Finland - TR-1 | ecosystem: Environmental > Terrestrial > Soil > Coastal area > Acid sulfate soil | place: Finland: Risofladan, Vaasa | collected...
CCGCGTGCGGCCGTCGCCGCGCGGCGAGCTGGAGCTGCAGGACGCCGTGCGGATCGCCATCGAGGAGCTGGGGGAGCGGTTCACGGTGGTGCCGGTGGCCACGGGGGTGCTCGACCTGTCGAGCCGGGGCGATATCGAAGCCGTGCGGGCACGCCTGGCCGCCGTGGAGGCGCGTCCATGAGCGACGACTATATTAATTTACTAATAGCCGCGGGCATGGCGCCGGCGGCGGCGCAGGCCAAGGGGCCGCGGTTCGCCGAGGCGGCCGCGGCCCTGCGGGCCCGCGGGGCGTCTCCCGAGGGCGCGGGGGCGCTGTTCACGCCGGGGCGGGTGGAGGTGCTGGGCAAGCATACGGACTATGCGGGCGGGCGCAGCCTGCTGTGCGCCGTGGAGCGGGGGGTGTGCATGCTGGTGGCGCCGCGCGCCGACGGCACCGTGCGCGTGATCGACGCTCGGGTGAACGAGGAAGCCGCGTTCGCCTTCGATCCCGACGTGGAGCCGCCGGTGGGCCACTGGTCCAACTACCCGATGACGGTGGCTCGGCGGCTCGCCCGCAACTTTGCCGACGCTCGCACCGGCGCCGACATTGCGTTCTCCAGCGACCTGCCGGTGGCCGCGGGGGTGAGCAGTTCGAGCGCGCTGGTGGTGGCCGTGTATCTGGCGCTGGCGAGCGTCAACCCGTTCGAGCGCGGTGACGTCTTCCGGCGCGAGATCACCGACCGCGAATCGCTGGCGTCGTACCTGGGCTGCGTGGAGAACGGCGAGAGTTTCGGCACCCTGGCCGGCGACCGCGGCGTGGGCGTGTTCGGCGGCAGCGAGGACCAGACGGCCATCCTGTGCTGCCGCCCGCGCATGCTCAGCCAGTATTCGTACACGCCGGTGCGCGCCGAGGGTGCGGTGCCGATGCCCGCGGGGCACGTGTTCGTGATCGCCGACAGTGGCGTGGTGGCCGAGAAGGCGGGCGCGGCGCGCGACGCGTACAACCGGGCGTCGGTGGCCACGCGGGTGATCACGCGGCTGTGGAACGACGCCACGGGGCGCGCCGACGGCACGTTGGCCGCGGTGCTCGAGAGCGGGCCGGGCGCGGCCGACCGCGTGCGCGCCGTGCTGCGCGGCGCCGAGCACGCCGAGTATCCGGCGCAGGTGCTGGTGGACCGGTTCGATCAGTTCGCCGACGAGAGCACGCGCATCATTCCGGCGGCGCACGCGGCGCTGGCGGCGGGCGACACGGCGCGGTTCGGCGCGCTGGTGGACGAGTCGCAGGGGAACGTGGAGCGGTGGCTGGGCAACCAGATCGCCGAGACGATCGCCCTGCAGCGGCAGGCGCGCGCGCTGGGCGCGGTGGCGGCGTCGGCGTTCGGCGCCGGCTTCGGCGGCAGCGTGTGGGCCATGGTGCCGGCCGCCGGGGCGGAGGAGTTCGCGCGCCGCTGGCTGGCGGCGTATCGTGGAGCGTTTCCCGGTGCGGGCCCGAGCGCGCAGACGTTTCTCACGGGCGCCGGGCCGGCGGCCGTGATGCTGGCCAACCCCCACGTGTGAGGTCGCAATGTGGAAGGAGTTCAAGGCATTTCTGATCAAGCAGAACGCGGTAGGTCTCGCCGTCGCCGTGGTGATCGGCGTGGCGTTGAACACGGTGGTGCAGGCGATCGTGAACGACGTGATCATGCCGTTGGTGCAGCTGGTCCTTCCGGGGGGCAATTGGCAGCAGTGGTCGTGGTACAACTTCAAGTTCGGCGATCTGGGCGGCGCGGTCCTCAACTTCTTCATTGTCGGGTTCGTGGCGTGGCGCATCAGCAAGGTCTTCGTGAAGGAGCCGCCCAAGGGACCGCCCACCACGAAAACGTGCGAGTACTGCAAGATGACGGTGGATATCGCCGCCACGCGGTGCCCGCACTGCACGAGCCAGCTGGCGGCCTGACGTCCGGAGGGCGATGCGGATGACCGGCGAGGGCCGCGCGTCCGCGGCCGGGACGTACGCGCGCATCTACGCGGTGGTGCGGAAGATCCCGCGCGGTCGCGTGGCCACGTACGGCCAGGTGGCGCGGCTGGCCGGACTTCCGGGCCACGCGCGCCAGGTGGGCTATGCGATGGCGGCGCTTCGGGACGGCGTGCGCGTGCCGTGGCACCGCGTGATCAACGCCGCGGGGCGGGTGAGCCTGCGCCGCGACGGACCCGGCGCCGGCGTGCGGCAACGGCAGCTGCTGGAGCGCGAGCGGGTGACGTTCAACGCCGCCGGCGTGGTGTCGCTGGCGCGGTACCAATGGAAGCCTCGCGCGCGGCCGCGATGACCGCTAACGTCCACGGCTGACGGACCTGTTCCTCCGAGGGGAGAATCCATCCCGATGATCGCCAATCTCACGCGTCTCTACGCGCATGCGCGGTGGGCCGACGAACGCACGCTGCGGTCCATCGTCGAGAACCCGCACGTCCCGGCGCGTGCGCTCGAATTGTTCGCCCATATGCTGGGCGCCGAACACGTCTGGCTCACCCGGATCGCCGGCACATCGCCGCGCCTGCCGGCGTGGCCCACGCTCTCCAGCGCCGAGTGCGACGCACTGATGGCCGAGAACCACGCCGGCTACGCCGCGGTGCTGTCGGACCTGGACGCCGACGGCCTGGCGCGGGAGGTCACCTACCGGAACTCGGCGGGCCACGAGTTCACGTCCACGGTGGCTGACATGCTCCTGCACGTGGCCATGCACGGGTGCTACCACCGGGGCCAGGTGGCGGCGCTGGTGCGGGCGGCGGGCGACACGCCGCAGCCCACCGACTACATCGCGTTCGTGCGTGGCGCGCCGGCGCCCGCGCGCGTCGACCAATGAGCAAATGCATATGACCATGTCTCCGCCATCCGTCCCTGGAGGGCGCCGGAACCGGCGCTACACGCCGCTCCCCCCGCGCGAGGTGTTCTACCGCCACATGGCCCGCAATACGGTGCTCGGGGCGGCGATGGTGGGCGCGGCGCTGATGATCGGCGTCGTGGGGTACCACGTGACCGCCGGCCTCGGCTGGCTGGACGCGCTGGTGAACGCGAGCATGATCCTCGGCGGGATGGGGCCGGTGGATCCGGTGCGCCAGGCGGTGGGCAAGTGGTTCGAGTCGTTCTACGCGCTGTTCAGCGGCGTCGTATTCATCTCGTCCGTGGGCGTGTTCCTGGCGCCGGCCGCCAAGCGATTCCTTCACCGCTTCCATCTCGACATCGAGGCCGACGACCGGTGACCCGCTTGACAGGGGTGCCGCGGCCGGCGATTGTTATCGCGATGACCAACCCGACCTGCACCTACCGCTATTACTGGTATGCGACCCCCAACACGGGCCGAAGCCGGAGGCGTGGGCGTAGGTAGTTGAGCGCTGCAGCAACTCCTCAGGCGGTCCGTGTTCTTCACGGGCCGCCTTTTTTGCGTCCCCAACCAGAGGTCAGCATGCTGGACGTCACCCCGAATGCGGCACCGGCGGAGCCCCACTTCGTCACCCAGGACTGGCACGCCTACACCGGCGAGCAGCACGACGTGTGGCGCGTACTGTACGAGCGCCGCATGGCGGATCTGCGGGTGAACGGGAGCGACGTGTATCTGCGCGGCGCCGAGCGCATCGGGCTGTGTCCCGACTGCGTGCCCGACCTGGCCGTCGTGAACGAGAAGTTGCGCGCGCTCACCAACTGGCAGGCGGCGCCGGTGAGCGGTTTCCTGCCGGCGCCGGAGTTCTTCCGCTGCCTGGCGGCGCGCAAGTTCCCGACCACGGTCACCGTGCGCCCGCGCGAGCAGTTGGACTACCTGCCCGAGCCCGACATCTTCCACGACGTGTTCGGCCACGTGCCGCTGCACGCCAGTCCGGCGTTCGCCGACTATCTGCAGCGGTTCGGCCAGATCGCCTGTCGCGCCGAGCGCGAGGAGCAGATCCGGGGCATGGCGCGGCTGTTCTGGTTCACGGTGGAGTTCGGGCTGGTGCGGGAGGAGGGCCGCGTGAAGGCGTACGGCAGCGGGTTGATCTCATCGCACGCCGACTGCGCGCACGCCCTGGGCCCCGACTGCGAGCGACGGCCGTTCTCGGTAGACGCCGTGCTGGCGCAGCCGTTCGAGATCGACCGCATGCAGGACGTGCTGTTCGTGGTGGACACGTTCGGGCTGCTGTTCCACGCGGCGCAGGAGGCGGCCGAGGCGCTGGGGATTCCGCATGGCGTGTGAGCGTGGCATGTTGAGCGGATGACATGGCAACGCGGTGGTATTCGGAAGGCGGGCGCGGCGCTGCTGGTGGCGGGCGCCGTGTGCGCCGGCGCCTGCAACAGCGGTCCCACGCCGGAGCAGGTGCGCGCGTCGCAGGTGGCGGCGGCCAAAGCGGTGGCGGACTCGCCCTGTCCGCCCGACGGACAGTGGAAGGAGTGCAGCCTGGCCGAGCGGCTGTTGCGAGCCGGGCTGGTGCTGCGGCGTGATTCGACGCCGGCGCGCGAGCCCGGCGTGCCGGTGGCCGGCATTCTCTACCACATCGGGCAGTCGACCCTGGCGGTGTACTTCTTTGCCGACTCCATGGCGCGCAAGGCGGCGGTGGCGAAGTTGGACACGACGCAATTCATCGGCTACGATCAGGACCAGACGTCCAAGGGCGAACGGTCGCTCATCCAGTCGGTGAACGTGCTGGCGCTGCTCGACAGCCATCAAGATCAGCAGCGCGAGCGCATCGGCGACGCGATCACGGCGGGGGCCCCGCAGCCGCCGAAGTAGGGACGAGGAGCAGGAGGGCGCGGATGACGGGCGGCGTTCGGCCGGTGGCGTCGCGTGCGTGGAGTGCAGCGAACGTACGCACGGCGTTGAGCCACGCTTCGTCGGGCATGCGCGCGGCGGCCAGGTCCTGCAGCACGCGTTCGGCGCCGGTGCCGAAGGTGGAGGTCGCGGCGCGCCGGGCGTCGCGCGCGAGCGGCAGGTAGCGTCCGCGCAGGTGGCGGGGGCTGCGGGACGCGATGGCGTCGATGCGATGCAGCAGACGCCGGCGGGCCCGCGCCGCGCCCCCGCACGCGAGGTCGAACACGCCCATCGATTCGCGTTCCTCGAGCCAGGCGGCGATGCGTCCGAGCGCGGACTCCACGCACCGGGCGTCGAGCGGGGCGTCCGGTCCGGCGGCCTGGCGCACGGCGTCGAGCACGGCATCGCGCGCATCGGTGAAGCCGTGCCCCGCGTCGGCGACGAGTTCGACGTGGTCGCCGCGCGCGACGATGGCGATGAGGCCGGCGCGCGAAGCGCGCACGGCCGCCGCGAGCCCGTCGCCGTGGGTCGGCGGCGCCGCCTCGCGCCGCCATCCGTTGACGGCGTCGGTGAGCGGCGCATCGGCGCGCAGGGCCGGTGGCGCGTCCAGCGGCTCTCCGGACAACAGACGGGGCATGATCGTGCCCCGCACGCCCACGGCGCGTGCGGCGGCAGCAACTTTGGCGCGCAGACGGCGCTCCATGCGCAGCAATCGCTCGGCAGGCGCCGGCGGACGCAACGCATACACGAACACTGCCGCGTGCCGCGACGCGAGCCGGCGCACGCGGCCCACCCGCTGCTCGAACCGAGCCGGACTCCACGGCAGATCGGCGTGCACCACGACATCGGCCTCCTGGAGATTCACGCCCTCGCTGAGCAGGTCGGTGGTGATGAGCATCGAGACGCGCTGGGCGTCAGGCACCGGCGTCGCGCCGACGGGCGCGAACTGCGCGAGCAACTCGGCGCGCGTGACGCGGCCGCCGGCCACCACCCCACCGCGGTTGGTGAGCATGGCCACGCCACCCTGGGCCTGGAGGCGCGCGTACAGCGACGCCACGGTGGCCGCGAATTCGGCGAACACCACGATGCGCGTCTCGGCGTGCATGAGGCGAATGCGGCGGAGCGCCGCCGCGCGCGCGTCGTCGGGATCGGCGCCGCACGACAGCCGGTGCAACAGGCCGGCCACGCCGGCGGCGTGTCGCTCGGCGCCGCCGAGCAGGGTGGCGGCATCGGCCGTCACGGTGTCGGTGGCCAACTCCGGAAAGGCCAGTTGCAGCGCGCCATCGGCGTAGCACCAGGCCCGCAATTCGGCGCGCGACGGATAGCGGCCGCAGCGCAGCGCCTGCGTGAGCGCGGTGGCCTGAGCCAGCCGGCGACGCAGGGACGCCGCCAGCGCGGCGCGACTGGACGCCCACTGCCGCACGAGCGTGATGGCGAGCAGCGCGCCGCCGTCGCCACCGGCCCGCGCGGGCAGCGGCGGGGGCAGTGTGACGATCTGCTCCAGCAGTTCGGTGTCGTCACCCACGTTCACCCACTGCAACCCCTCCACCCGCGGCAGGTCCACCATGCCGCCCGTGGGTGTCCACTCGCCGGCGTCGCGTTTCACGACGAACGACGCCAGGTCGCACTCGGGCATGGTCCACGCGCGTTCGCCGAGAAAGAGCGCGAGCTCGGCGCGCAGATCGGCCACGCGATTGTGCACGGGCGTGGCGGACACCAGCAGCACCGGTGGCCGGGCGCACAGCGTGGCGAGCGCGCGGTAGCGCTTGGTGGCCGGATTGCGCGCGTGATGGGCTTCGTCGACGATCACGAAATCGGCGGCGTCGGGCGCGCATCCGCGGCTCAACGCCTGGAACGACGCGAACTCGACGCGCATGCCGGCGGCGGTGGCGGCCTGGGTCCACATGCCGCGCAGTGCGGCAGGCGCCACGACCACGAGGCGTGCGGCGCCGCGGGCCGCGGCGAGGGCGGAGTAGGTCTTGCCGAGTCCCACGGGATCGGCAAGCAGCGCGCCGCGGGCCGACTGGAGCATGGCGCGCAACCGGGCCGCCGTGGCCCGCTGATGGGGGTGCAGGACCACGGTGCCGAGCATGGCGACCGGTTGCGCGCCCAACCAGGCGTGAGCGATCGCGGCTCGCACCTGAGGCGCGGACGCGCCGCGCCAGATCACGGCGCGCTCCACGCGAGCAGCGGCGCGATGTCGCGGTGCCGCAGGCGATAGGCCTGGAGTACGGCGCGGGCGAGCACGGCCGGCGGAATGTCGTCCCGGTCGCCGCGTGCCTCGAGGTCGGCCACGAGTGGGGCGAGCAGACGCCGGGCGTGCGGCCAGTCACGGGGCAGGGGGAGGCGGGCCACGGTCCACGCGAGGTAGCGGCGATACCCGCCGCGCGCCGGCTCGGCCAGGGCGTGGAGCCACGCGGCCGCGACCACCGAGTTGAGAATCGCGGCGAGCGTGCGTGCGTCGTCGAGGTCCACGCATCGTGCCACGTAGCAGGTGTTGAGCGGCACCGCGCGATTGCCGCTCGGCAGCACGAGGGCCCGGGGGCGCCGGCCGAAGTCGGCCCAGACCACGCGCGGCGCGTCGCACGCAGCGCCCTCGGTGCGGAACAGCGACCACCAGACCGGCCCTCCGCGGGCGTCGCTGCGGGCGAGCAACCGCCGCTTGTAGCGGGCCAGCCAGCGCGTAGCGCGCGGCGGCAGGGTGGCGAGCGGCACGCCCCGCGCGTCGTGCGGCCAGATGACGCACTCGGCGGTCGGGATCACACGCCAGGGCTGCAGCGACTCGCCTCGCACGGCGGGGCGGAGCATGTCGGATTCGATCTCGCCGGTGCGGCCGCCGGCGGCGCGGATGCACGCCACGCCGCCGCGGGCGTCGACCACCTCGACCACGAACGCCTCGTTGCAGCCGCACTTGACGCCGAGCGTGGGACGGCCGACCGGAGTTTCGAGAATTGGCATACCGGCGGCGGTCAGGCGGTCGAATGCCGATCGCACGGGGGGCGGCAGGAACAGCCAGGGACTCCCGGGGGTGTCGTCCAGCGCGATGGCGGCGCTCGGCGTTCGCCAGCGTACCATGGCGGCGCCGCGCTGGACCGCGAATGCGGTCTGCCGCTCGGCGGCGGCGTGCCCGCCGGGTGCCCGCGCCGCGATGATGGACGGATACACCGCCGCGTCGAACGACGCCGGAGCGTCGGAGAGGTTCTCCACGCGCGTGAGCTGCAGGTCGTGCCGCAGCAGATGCCGCACGCCTCCGCCCGCGAGCGAGCACCAGAGCTTGGCAGGCACGAGCAGGGCCAGCGCGCCGCCGGGCCGAAGGAGGGCGGCGCCGCGCTCGATGAACAGCGCCGAGAGGTCGGCCTGGCTGGCGAACCCGGAGCCCGCGTGCGCGGCCGCGGCGCCGGCGGCCCACGCGGCGTGGCGAAACACGGTGTAGGTGCGACGGAGCAACGCGCGTTCGCCGGCGGCGATGTGATGCAGCCGGACCCAGGGTGGGTTGCCTACGACGACATCGAAGCCGCCGGCGGCCGCGACGTCGGCAAAGTGCACGGCGAACGAGAACGGGAGCGCGCCGCCGTCGGCCAGGCGCTGCCGCTCGCGGCACAGGGACGCCGCCCGGGCGCGCAGCGTGGCCAGGCGCTGGCGGTCCGCGGCGCTCACCCCGCGGCGTTCCCCGAACAGATCGCGCCCCCGCCCGGCCAACACGCATTCGCGCCGGGCGTGTTGCACGCCGGCGAGGGCCCGGTCGAGCAGGAGCAGGGCGCGCGTGCGCTCGCCGCGGTCGAGTTCGCGCGCCAGGGCCGTCTTGCGCGCCCCGCTCGCGCGCGCGTAGCGCCGCCGCCGCGCCGCGAGGTCGGCCGAGCGGCCGAGGGATGCGGCGTCGGCGAGGAAGGCGGCGCCCGAGAGCGCGTCGCCCACGCGCACGTTGCGATCGAGGTTGGGGAGTGGCGCCACGGTCATCGGATCGTCGCGTTCGCATTCGATGACCACGGACAGCCAGAGCCGCAGTTCGCACAGCCACACGGCCATCGGATTCCGGTCCACGCCGAACACGGAGCGCATGAGGACGTCGCGGCGAATGTCGCTCACCGAGCGCCGGTCGCCGAGTTGGGCGCGCAGCGCGGCCAGCCGCTGGAGGGCGTGCACGAGAAAGGCCCCGGAGCCGCACGCGGGATCGAGCAGCGTGACCCGCCCCAGATGGCGCAGCAATGCCGGCGGGTCGCCGGCTGGGGCGGCGCCGTCGCCGAGCAGGCGTCGGGCATCGCGGGACGACAGCCCCGCGTCGCGCAACAGCTCCATCAGCGCCAGGTCGGTGACGCGTTCCACGAGATGCTGGGGGGTGAAGAAGGCGCCGCTGTCGCGGCGATCGTCCGCGCCCATGAGCGACTCGAAGGCTCGGCCGAGCATCTCGGGGTCGACGGCGGCATCGCTCCAGTTCGTGGTGTCCTCGCGGGCCGTGAACCGGTAGCGCGCGAACAGGTCGCCGAGCAGGGCGCCCTGCTCGGCGTCGGCAAAGTAGAGGTCGCGATGGCGGCGCTCGAGCGGCGTGGGCGCGAACAGTCCGCCGTTCAGAAACGGAATGCGTCCGAGGGCGCGGGCCGCGGCGGCCCGGCGGGCGCAGGGCGTGTTGAGCGTGCCGAAGAACAGCGGACGCAGCGCGCGGCGGTGAAACGCGCCTCCGCGCGTCATGCGCGCGTCGTACAGTTCGGAGAGAAAGTGGCGGCGGCCGTCAAGCCATGCCTTGGCTTCGAGAAAGGCGAGAAAGAGCAGCCGCGACGTGTGCAGCAGGGCGAGGGCGCGGCGCTCCTCGGGCGGCGCGGCGCCCGATGCCGAGTCGGCAAGCGCCGACACCCGCTGCTCCAGTTCACGATAGAAGCGGCGTCCGAGCGCCTCCCGCCCCAGCACTTCGGTCCACCGCAGATGCAGCAATACGTCGTCGGCGCAGGTCGATGCCGCGAGCGCGCACACGGTCTCGGCGTCGCTGTCCACGACCCGCGCGCGATGGACGACGAGGGTGCGGACGCGCGGCGGCCGGTGATCGCCGTTCCAGGCCGCGAGCGCCACGGTATCGTCGCGGGCGTCGGCCGCGGCCAGCAGCCAGAGCACGTGCGGGGCGCGTGATTGCAGGCGCGCCGCCAGCCGCCCGAGCTGTTCGCGCAATGGCGGGCCGTCGCGCACGCAGGCGATCAGGGCGCGAACCGCGCCGGGTCCGGCCACGACCTGCAGCTCGCGCGTCTGCTCCATGGCCCCGATCGCGTCGCGGCGGGTCGCATCGAGGGGCCGTGGCGTGCCGGTGATGCCTACCGACGCGAGGAGCGCCGCCAGCGGGCCGGCCGAATCCGCGGCCCCAAGCAATGCCGCCGCCGTTCGAAGGGTGAGCACGCCGGCACGCTACCGCCCGCCCGCCCGCGCACCGCCACCATTTCAACGCCGGCCGGTGCAAAATGCGCCGGCCCGCGAGCGCCATCGGCCAGCAGACGGGTGCCGCTCCCGTGGCTACCGCACGCGCGTCGCCGTGAACGACACCACGAGCGTCCGGGGCATCCCCGGTTCGAACGCCGCCGGCACGCCGTTCACCCGGTCGGGATTCAGGAATGCCGATCCGATGTACCGCCGGTCGGTGAGGTTCTGCACGCTCACGAACCCGCGCAGCCCCACGCCGTTGGCGCTGAACAGCGGGTGCCGCGACTCGAGCGTCAGGTTGAACACGGTGTGGCCGGGCACGCGCACCAGGTTGGCGTCGTCGGCGTAATACCGCGTGGCATGCTCCACGCCCAGCTTGAACCGCAGGGCGCGCAGCTCCCGCGGCAGCTCGACGCCGGCCTCCCCGTTGGCCATGAAGGCGGGCACGCCCATGACCTGATGGCCGCTGAAGTCGGCCGTGGCGCCCGGCGCGCCCAGATACGTGGAATCCACGACGTAGTCCAGATAGCGGTTGTGCGACCAGGTGAGCGCCGCGCCGCCGAACAGCCCGCGCGGCCCCTGCGCGCCGAGCCCCAGCTCGGCGCCGCGCCGCCGGGCCCTGCCGGCGGTGAGATAGAACCGCCCGCCGTTGTAAGGAATGATCTCGTTGGCCACCTCGGTGTCGTACAGCGCCAGGTCATACGTGAACCAGAATGGCTGCCACGCCACGGCGACGGCCTTGTACCCCACCTCGTAGGTGGTGGACCGGATGGGGTCGAGCAGGGGGTTGATCCCCACCGGCGGCATGCCCGGCCCGGGATCCGTCTCGTTGCCCGCCGGCACCTCGATGCCGCCGCCGAGGTTGGCGTACAGGCTGGACGTGGACGACAGCCGCCAGCTGGCGCCCAGCTTGGGCGACACGTGCTGGAAGCTGCGGCTGTCGTTGAGCGACGGATCGATGAAGCTGTGCGCGTAGTACACCACGTTGTCGAACCGCGCTCCCACCGACAG
>Ga0307375_10006161_pt1 | contig 11140 bp, 26 predicted proteins | sample TR1MG_FD_202531 | JGI IMG/M metagenome (GOLD analysis project Ga0307375, IMG submission 202531) | Soil microbial communities from Risofladan, Vaasa, Finland - TR-1 | ecosystem: Environmental > Terrestrial > Soil > Coastal area > Acid sulfate soil | place: Finland: Risofladan, Vaasa | collected...
TTTGTATGACTTGCAGAATCAGTACAACGCTAAACTAAAAGCAATTGAGGACAGAAGAAAATGAAAAAGATTTTATTAGCTCTCTTATTATTATTTACCGGACTTAGTTACTCTCAAACAAGTTTAGTTGGTACTTCACCGGCAAGTTCGTACGGCGGATTACTTCATTTCGGCAACAATACGGGGTTAACAACCTCGTTGCAGACCGTCTATGACGGCATCGGAAACGTTTCAGCATTACAGTTATCTACCTTAGGCGTGAATGTAGTGGGAACGTTTTACCTCAACGGAGTGGCTTTTACGGGCGTTACTTCTGTAACCGGCACATCTCCGATAGTCTCAAGCGGCGGCACAACGCCAATTATCTCTTTGGGTGTTGCTGATACTTCACACACACAGGCAAAGGTTATTACGGTCGCTGGAAGAACGGGAATAATTTCTTTAAGCACGACCGATATATCAGGCTTAGGCTCAATGGCAAAGGCGGATTCCGGCAATTATCACGGTTCTGCCTCTATTACTACCTTGGGGACTATTACGACAGGCTCGGTAGATACGACTTACACTAATGCGGTGAGCAAGATAAATTCGGGTGTTGGAATTATAGCAACAAAAAACAGTAAAGATTACACAATAAATGTTGATACCAATACTACTGTCTTGAGCAAGGCTTATGCTTTAGCTAATTATCAACCCAAAGGTTTATATTTAATCCCAAGTGATTCAAGTGCAAACCGCACCTTTTCAGACTTGAAATATCAGGTCAAAGGAATTTATTTAGTCCCGGGTGATTCAACAGCGTTTAGAATTTTTTCAGATGCTAAGTATCAAGCTAAGGCTACTTATCTGGTTCCTTCGGATAGTACGGCAAATAGGACTTTCTCAGATGCTAAATACGCTAAATATTCAGATACTACTTCTTTGCTTGCTACTAAAGGCTATGAAGCTACTTTAATTCCTACACAAACCGGAAATGCCGGCTTATTCTTAGGTACAAACGGAACTAATACCTCATGGAATAGCATTCCTGGCGGTGGTGATATGCTTAAAGCTGCGTACGCCACAAGGTCGGGTGCAAGAGTTGATTCGGCTTTTACCGCTGATACAGTTGCATGGTCGGGAATAACGGGTAAACCAACTTTAGGCACAATGAGTGCGGCTGATAGTACATATTGGAATACAAAAATAGGTTCACTGATTGCAGACACTTTAGTAACATCAAATTATACGGCTCTAACCTCAGATCACTTTATAGATTGCACAGGCGGCAGTTCTGGAATAACCGTTACACTACCAACGGCAGTGGGCAATAGAGGGTTAACGTTTATCGTTACCAAAACCGATTCGGGAGCGGGCTATGTCACAATAGCCACGACATCAAGCCAAACAATCAACGGTGCTACTACGTATGCAATATCATTGCAATACGTAAGCATCACCTTACATTCTAACGGTTCAAACTGGATTATAAATTAAGGAGATATTAAAATGAGTTATTTGACAGATAGATATATAGCAAATTTAGGTGGAGCAGCAATTGTAGGATTAAATTGGAATTCAACAACTGATACTTATACTCGTTTAGGTGCAGCATCTGGACGAGATAGAACATTCTTTGATTTAATACTGCCTTACATAGCTATGAGACGTTGTAATATGGATGATACAGGATTAGTTACAGCTTACTTTGGTGATTCATCTTATATTGAAGATGGAAGTAACGGTCAAGTAATGGTTGAGATTCCCGCATTTTATTACAAAGTTGACATTTTAAGTAATGGTTATAACTGGTGGATTAGTTCTGCTCCAGTATTAGGATTTAAATTACATCCTGCTTTTACCAGAAATAGTGTGATAAAAGATTATCAATACATAGGTGCTTATGAAGCATCTGTGTATGATGTTACTGCTTCTGCAATAGAGGTTGATACATTGACCGTAACGGCAGGTGCTACTGCTTCCGGGAATATTACTATTACCTTAGATGGTAATTATAAATATACAGTAGCAGTTTTGGCTTCTGATACAGCAGCAGCAGTAGCAACTAAAATTTATAGTGCCGGTAATAAAACCGGTTACATGGGTACGGTCTGGACTGTGGCTAATCCATCTTCTGGTGTGGTTACGTTTACTGCTGGTGCGGCTGGATTAAAATCAACTGTTAAGTTTACAGATACTGGAACTACTGGTGCTACTGCAACAATAGTTAAGACTACTGCTGGCGCAGGTGGTTATGTATTAAATGATGCAGCAGGGTATGATTTCACAGCTACTACTGGTGATAAATTATGTTCAGTAAAAAATATGAAGCCTGCTTCGGGATGGAATAATTCTCTCACTATTGTTAATACAAGAATATTAGCTAAAAATAGGGGAAGTATTTTTGATCAGCAAGATTTTTTGATAACCTCTGCAATACAGTTATTATATTTAATTGAGTATGGTGGCTTTAATAGTCAATCATTATTGTCTCAAGGGGTTAGTAATATTACAGATGATGGAGCAACCAATATGGGAGTTCCTACTGGGTTAACTAATGCCTTGGGTAATACTTCCGGGCAGGTTAGTTATACCCATTATCAAACCAGTCAAATAACTAATCCTTTTAGTTATCGTGGCATAGAAAATGTCTTTGGTAATTTATATAAATTTGTTGATGGTATTAATATTCAATATAATGTTCCATACATTTCCGATAATGGATTTGTAAGTGATATGTTTACAAGTCCATATATAAATTCTAGCTTGACTTTATATAATGCAAATGATTATGCAAGTGATATAAAAGTTAGTTCAGCATTCGACTACATGTTTTTAGCAGGCTCAGGTGGTGGTTCTGCTTCGACTAAACTTACTGACTACTATTATCAAGCAACGGGAAATATGATTGCCTGCTTTGGTGGCGATTGGAGGGATGGTTCGGTTGCTGGTCTTTTCTGTTGGTCTCTGAATAATGGTTCTGGTTATACTTATCGTCTTTTCGGCGGTCGGCTGCTTAAAAAATAATGAAAATCATATATGTTCTTTATAATAAATTATTAAATAATAGGTTAAATAAATGAAAAGTCAAAGTAAAAATAGTCCTCAAGAAATTGAGGCTTTACAAGGTGGACATTTAGTAAGGTTTAATGTTGTACAAGTAACAGTTCCTAATTTAGACGGCACAACTGAAACTCAATTTCAGTATGATGAAATAAAGATTGAAACAGTAGACACGAGAGATGATATTATAAATAAAATAATAGCATCACAATATGAACCGTCTGCGGAAACAGCACTGATAAATAATCATATTGCAAACGTAGATACTGCTAATAATTATGGTGCATATCAAACATTCAGAACTTCTGCTAAAGCATTGGCAGACAAAGTAATCGCATTTAGAGGTTTTTAATGATTTACTTAATCTTTCTAACAAAATAATTATACTGAAAGTAATATAATGGACGACCAACACAAGCTCATAGATATAACGCTCACCTTTATTTTAGGGTTAGGAAATATGTTAATTACATACGTGGATATAGTTTCAAAATTCGTAGCCTTAGTAGTGGCAATTTTATCAGGTGGCTATATTATTTGGCGTTGGCGTAGAGATATTAGAAAATACAGAGACGAAAGGCATTATCATAGTTCTGAAAACGATAAATAATTTCATCAACAAAAAGAAAGGTTCATTATGACAAACATAAAAGATTTAGTCACTACTATCTGTGCATGGGTAACTGTGGTCGGTGGTGCGGTCTTAGCGGCTCAAGTAGCCGGACAGGTTACTTTACCTGTTTCAGTTTCTGGTATAATCGGTTCGGTTGTTGCAGTTGCTTTAGCAATAAGTCAGTTCCTAACTGGTAAGAATGCTAACGGTACGACAAAAACACCTTCACAGGTGGCAAGTCAAACCAATGCAGCAAATACACCTCCTAAATAGCTTATCTGCCAAGAGTAGAAAAAGTAAAGAAGCCGTCAATCCGGCGGCTTCGGTTTTATAAAGGAAAATTATGATTTCTCAAGATGGGATAGATTTAATAAAGCACTTTGAAGGTTGTGAATTAACTTCCTACAAAGACAGTGGTGGAGTTCTTACAATCGGATATGGTCACACTAAGACCGTATCTGCAAACCAAACCATTACAGAAGAAACAGCGACTGAATATTTGTTGCAAGATTTGAAAGATGCAGAAAATAGAGTAAACGATTATATCCACATTCATTTAGTACAATGCGAATTAGATTCCTGTATTTCATCTGCATATAACATTAGAAGTTTTCCAACTTTAGCGGCACACATGGCTCAAGGTAAAGATGTTTACCTCGCTAAATTATTGCTTTATTGCCATGATGAAAAGGGTCATTTGCTTTCAGGCTTACAAATTAGACGTAAAGCCGAAGAAATGTTATTCGATGGTATGATGTGGACAGATATTTTACCTCAAGTTTCACAGATGCAAGAAGATGCCTGAAATAAAACCACAGGACTATCTTAATTGTAAAGGCGACGGTTGCATAATGCAGCATCAATGTTTTAGATTCGTTAAAAAAGAAAATCCTTTGCATGGTTTCAAGATCAATCCGCCTTTTGCTTATGATAATATTCGTGGTGTGTTTTTGTGCCCATTGTTTTTAACATTAAGAGATGAAAATGAAACAGAATCTGATAATAATTAGTTTATCAATCGTTATCGGTTTAATCGGTGGATATTTTATTCGTGGATTATTCACGCCTAAGAATATCGTCACTCCATCAGTCGTGCATTTTGTTAGTGTGCCGGATTCAATCTATGTAAATAATAATAGAATCATTACTAAGTATGTTTCCTCTAAGCCGGACACGGTTAAAATTCAATTTGTAGCTGCTGCCGTTACGCAAGGCGACACGATAAAGCCAAAGGTGATACATTATACCTCTTATAAGACTTTCAAAGATTCAATAGGCATTTATGACGTTATTGCATACGCTTTATGCCCGGTAGATTCTTTGGCTCTTACAGTCACACATTTACAAATGAAATCAGTTACTATATTATCTAAGAACTCATTTCTATACGGTGTAGGTACTGGAATAGTTTTCACGACTATTTTAGTTTACCTGCTCTCACACATTATAAAATAAGGAGATTTATGCCGGTTTCAGAAGCAGCACGAGAACAATATGCTCCGATAGTTGAGAAATATAGAGAGAAATATCCATATCTAAGTAGTGTTAAACTTGCCACTAAAATTAAAAGTGAAAATAAACACATTCCTTATACTGCAAGAAGTATTGAATCTGTGGTGAATGCTTATCGTGCAAAGAATAGGAAAAAAAACGATATTGATTTAGATTTGACTTTAGCAGGTGGAGATTTTGAATTAGTTAAATCAGTCTATAAAGAACGCCCTTCTTTTATCATTCCTTCATCAGTTGATGAAATGCTAATTATAAATGATATTCATATTCCCTATCACGACACATTGGCACTTAAAACTACCCTAAGATATGCTAAAGACAGGAATGTAAACGGGATTTTAATCAATGGTGATATGGTAGATATGTATTCCTCAAGTAAGTTTAATAAAGTACCCGATCAGACCAATGCTTTCTTTGAGATTGAACGTGGAAGAATGTTTTTAGAGCAATTGAGAAAACTATTCCCTAAGATACCTATTTATTATAAATTTGCGAATCATGAAGAAAGATGGCTAATAAAGCTTTATGATAAGATGCCCGAAATTAGTAGTGATCCTGATTTACTTTTAGAAGGTAGGTTAAAACTTGAGCACTATAACATTGAACTCATAAAAGACAAACGAGTAATTGAATATGGCAAATTGAATATTATTCATGGTCACGAAATGTTTGCTTCACCCGGTGCGGTAAACTTAGCTCGTAACTTCTTACTTAAAAGTTTTGACAATATTGCATTCGGTCACTTCCATAGAACTCAAGATTATATGAAGCCTACTATCAAACATAAAAACTTAGGTTCATTTGCTATTGGATGCCTCTGTGGATTATCCCCTGATTATGCTACTATCAACGACTGGAATCATGGCTTTGCAATAGCTAAAAGAGATAATTCAGGCTACTTTGAATTAGAAAACAAACAAATTATTAACGGTCAAATAAAGTGAACAATGAAATTAAAATCATAGCTGAAAAGATTCTCTTGTATTTACAGGAGAATAATGACTATGAATCAAACCGAAAGTATATTGAGAATGAGCTTACAATTTTCAGAGACGGAATTAAAAAAGTTGCAAACGATAATCGAACAGATGACAGAAGAAACGAAAACACAGCTTCTGATAGAGTTGTTATTGGAACTTGCGCCATTTATAGCTCAGAAAATTATTTTGCTCCAAGAGAAAAAATAGGTGAGGATTAATTTTCGTCTTTCCGATAATGAGATTTAGCAAACCAATCTATGGGGTCACCTCCCGAATATTTTCTATAATGTTCGATAAGGTCTTTTTGTTTTTTTATTAAATCCTCTTTTATTGCTATGTGGTGGTGTAAAAATATAATATAAGCGAGAGAGAAAATATAAAGTATAGCTAATAATATAGTTGTCATTTTTTAACCTTTCAATAATTTTGCACAGGCGGTAAGAATCGAACTTACCCAATCGGTTTTGGAGACCGATTCGCCAAACCTTGGAACATTCGCCTGCATTATCACATTTAACCTTTCAATAATTCTCTAACTGCATTTTCTTCTGATGGGGTTTGTATAATCATTTTAGAATTTCTATCATTGGGTCTTCGTTCATAAACGACCCAAAGATCATGGATATTATCATAAACAAACCACCTATCCTCATATTCAAGTCTTACAGTACGATCGGGGTTTTTCAATGCTTCTAACATTGTCATTTTGTTTTCCTTTCTGAAATATCTTTAATGATTATTAATTTTATTTCCTCAAACATACTTTTATGTTCTTGGTAGTATTTCTTATCAGAGACAAAAACCAAATGAGTTTTTACAAATCGTTTAAGTTTTCCAAAGAGAAACAATGGAATCCAAATCTTTTTCATTTTATAACCTTAAAGATTTTGGGTAAATCATAACTCAGATCATTTGGATTATATTCCCCATTCTTATCAACCAAAACAGAATCCCCAACAGTGATATTGCAATATGTATCGAAATTTACTATATATATTGTGCCACTTATATTAACCTCGCATTGTGAGGGAATGATTTTTAGTGTGGATTCATTCCCATATTCGGTTAATTTATAACCCTTTAGATAAAAGATGTTTGGGATATAATTATATTTTTCATCTGTAATTTGTTTGCTTATTACTTTCCCGACTATAAATTCATTCTGAATATTTTGCGATAAGCCAGAATGAATGTTTGCACATCCCGTAACGAGAATCGCTAACAATAACACAAACATTAAAGTTTTCATTTTATTTCCTCTATCGTTATCTTTACTTTTTGTAACTTTCCATCCTCAAATTTAGGCACTTTCAATCTCAAACCATAATTGCAATTTTCATCTTTATGGTCGATGTAATAAAAGTCATCTTCCGTGCATTCAACTGTGCCATAAGCAATAAGTTCTTTTTGTGGCTTCCTTATGAACAAACCAACTTCGTTTAATTCATTATCAATCGTGTCTTTGGCTAAATAGCCGGTTAATTCTATTTTCATTATATCCCCATTATATATTTAGCGATTGGATTTTTATCATAGTAAATATCTTTGAACTTCTTACGTGCGATATATTCAAGCCTGTTATCAATTCCGATAATCGGCTTATCGTCGTATTTAACAGTTCCTTTTTTCTTTTCCAAGTCTTTCTTTCTCCATCTTTGCCATGATTCATTATTCTTTATTTTTTGACATTCAGCGCAAACGTTACGGTGAGGTAAACTTTTATTTTCAGGATGATTCACACAAAATTCAGATGTCATTTTTTTACCTCGTTAATTTGTTTTGCTAAATCCCTTATCTTCCATACAAAATCTCGATAATAACAAAATGAATGACGTTCACCTTGTAAAAGTTGCCCTTGTTTTGTACCAGCAAGTTGAAACAATTCTGATATTCTATCAGTCAATAGATTTTCTAACTCTTTGGATTCTTCTAAAATGTTTTCTTTTATTTCTGTGTTTGTCATATTTACTCCTTTATAAATAAATTTTGAAATTGTTTTGCTGCTTTGTTTAATCCATTCATTCGATAAAACCAAATTTCTTTAGCTTTACTATCTGGGAATTCCTCTATCCTTTTCCGGTATTCACCGGCAACCCTAACTATCCAGTCATAACGCTGTTTAATATCGGCTGCTGAAAAATATTCAATGTCATTTTTGTTTATCTTGTCGGCACTCCAAGTTATTCCGTTCAAACTCTCTTTCTGAAGCTCGTTAAAATCTCCATCACCCTCATTTTCAGGATCAACCTGTAAGTAAATTACTTTGGGAATGTTTTTCACTTCATCCCCACTATTTTAATTTCGTTGCCACAATGCGGACAGCATTTGTAGTTATGGTCTGCATATAATTCTTTTAAATTATATCCGCATTGACTTACCCATCCGTTTTCAACAAAAGTACTTTTCCATTCCCATTCGCAAAAATGTTTTGTTGGCAGGAGATATTTCTCCTCCATTATTTTTACTTTCTCAGCTTCTACTGCCGTCTTTGCCCTTTCGCCAACATAATAACATAGTGCTTTTATCGTTTCCTCTTTGCCGGTTACACCGGATTCAAAATCATTTATGTAACCTTCAATATCGTTTGCAAGCTTATCTATTTGGCTCATAGCTTCATACCTCTTAAATTTTTATCAAGTTTCTCTAAATTACTTAACGGTAAAGCCCCCTCTTCGGGATATTCTGACGAATAAATTCCAAGTCCTTTATATTCATAGCCTCTTTTGTCATCATCCCCGAACACGTTTATAGTCATATCATCATCAAGGATATAATCAATATCTTTTTCGTCTTCATTCGGAAGCGAAACTCCCAAACCGGCAAAATTTGCAATTTCAAAAATTTGCTGTGTTGTCAATAATATTTGGCTCATTTTATTCTTCTCCTCTTTTAGAAATTATGTGGACTCCATGAACAAAGCTATCAAAGCAGCCTGCCAATAATTTGTCTAATTCATGCAGTTTTGGATATTCCTTTTGGCTAAAGGCAAGAGAATTTTTACTAAGCCTGTTCAATTCATTTCTAATCTGCTGTGCATCATCCCGCGTAATATCTTCTAAGTCTATTTTCTCGATAGTCGCTTTCATTTCTTCACCTCTTTGTTTGCTACATACTTTTTACCGCAAAATGGGCAATATGCGTGAAAAATTACGAGTGTTTTACTATGTCTTCTTTTGTCTGGCATGATTGTCACTGAATTTGATAACCTTCCACTGAGTAAATCCTCGTCATTAAAATAAAGTTTGGAATCTTTGGGGAAATGCTCTTTTGTCCGGTCAATAATTTGCTCCACACATTTGCAATCAGGTTTCATTTTAACTCCTTGTTCTTAGTTTTATAATATTCGATTTGTGCATTTAACCAATTCCGGTCAAGTTTGAATGATTGTTTGGCTCGTAATTCTAAATCTTCTAAAATACCTAAACCATGCTTTTTAACTAATTTTAATGAGTATGCCGGATAATTGCCTTTTTTGAATATATTACAAGAAATACATTGACATGCAGAATTATCCTCATCCCACCTTGTACTTTTATGTGATCTACTTTGATAGTGTCCGCATTGACTTTGGTTCTTTTCTAACTGTTTGCCACAAGTGAAACAGATATGATTATCTCTGTTTCTTATGAATATTGAAAATTCATGATCTAACTTCTTTACCAAAACATTTATCTTTGGAAGTTTTTTCATTTCTTTAGCAACTCCAATATCTGCTTAAGTTTGGTTTGGGCTTCTTTTTCGGTCTTGAAATAATTACCCATTTTAAAAAGCGATTCATCAATTAAATCATTTTGACAAAGATATTCTTCTATTAAGAGACCATAATCAGGAAAAGGTAAAAAATCTATAAGAAAATATTTCTCACCTTCTTTCGGTTTCCATTTCATAGCTTTATCCTTTCTTCTTGGTAAGTTTTCTCAAGGCATTCCTAAAAATCTTTGATTCCTCATCTTTCAGAGTCCTTTTCTTCAAAATATTATATATCCTCTTATATTCAGATTTGTTTACAAATCCACATTCTAACGTGTGCTTAATTTAATTTCGTTCATAATCTCCCCCATTGTTCTGCCATTGTAGCACCTATTCCTTCGAAGGAACGTGCTCTATTTTTTTGTCTATCTTTACCACCTTTATTAAACCATGTAGATACTCTAGTGCTCTGTCTTTCTTCAACTATATTCGTTGGAGTAAGAAGAGGCAATCCCTTTAACCATAAACATGTCTTTTTCTGAAAAGGATGCCCATGTTCATAAGGTTGAATAATCTGATTATATTTAGGAAGTTTATAGATAGTAGATGGTATTGGATTTTCAATAGCTATCCTCGGTATATCTAAATTAAATAACTTCATAAAGAAAGCTTTTGCTTTTAATCCTTTTCTATATCTACTTTTATTTAAAACTCCTTCCGGGAAAAGATGGGTAGCTCCTGCGTTCGATATATACGTACATGGAGGGTGCGCTATCATCAAATCCCAATTGCTATCCTTGTTTAAAAATTCAAAAATATCACCTTGATAATGATTACCCGGAATTTCAGTTGGAAGTAAATCGCAACTCCAAGCTTCGTGTCCAAGTTTTCTAAATTCCTCTCTCACTATTCCCGAAAATTCACACGCAATTAATACTTTCATTCTATCACTCCGCTTCCACGACATTCCTTACATACTTCCTCCGGTAAATCAATCAAATTAGGATTGTTTGGTTGATATAATGAAGCCACACAGCCCCATCCATCGCACTCAGGGCAAAGAGTTTTCAGCAATTCATCGGCTTCTTTGAACATGTCTTCAGAATCTATTTCCGAAGCTGCTTTTTTAAGTTCAAAGGCTTTATTAAATATTTCCTGTGCTTTTGGTGTCATTTACTCACCTCATTCTTTTCAACACATCTGGCATCATTTTGTTTTTTTATATATTCATTTCTTTCCGTGACTAAATAATTATTCAATGATAAAACTGCATATATAACTTTTTCGTCCCGGGTTTCCTGTA
>Ga0307375_10006162_pt1 | contig 11138 bp, 15 predicted proteins | sample TR1MG_FD_202531 | JGI IMG/M metagenome (GOLD analysis project Ga0307375, IMG submission 202531) | Soil microbial communities from Risofladan, Vaasa, Finland - TR-1 | ecosystem: Environmental > Terrestrial > Soil > Coastal area > Acid sulfate soil | place: Finland: Risofladan, Vaasa | collected...
GAAGAGCTCTACAACGCAATCCCAAGATCAAAGGAAAAAGCTGCCAGTGCCAGAGACCTCGCGACGGTGAACGACTGGTACATGAAATCTGTGATAACCGGGATAGAGAACATATCGCAGACAATAGGACGAGTACCAGACATGCCGGGCGTGTTAGAGTCTTTAGATGCGAATAAGCAACAGTTCTACTGGCTGGAGGGGGCAACGGAGAGAACACGAAGCGAACCAGTTAAGAAGATGACATGGCAGAAGTACATGAGCCTGATACCGTTCGGAGAAGAGAACGCTATCCCTAGAGAACAGATATCCAGTGGCATATCCACCGACAGAGCAAAACATTTCATTGCACGGATTCGATCTCGCACAGAAGGAACCGACAGAACACTGAGATCGAAAGCGATGGAACGCGGTAAGTACGTGTACTGGATGGAATGGAGATGCGATAGCCTAGATGGGCTAATACGGAAACTGTTCGAGTTCGACAACGTGATAGAAGCGAAGATAGTTGTCTTGGATAAAGGCGTGAAAAACACGTTTGAGAAGGTAAAAGAGGGGTAAAAGCCCCTCAGTACTTTCCGAGTTTTACAACTACCCTACGTCCCTTTTTATCAAGTTGCGCGTGAGCGCCAGGACCAAACGTTTTCCTGAAAAACTGTTTTATGCCCTCAAGCAGAATACCATCGGTGTCGAACTTGGCCCGCCATTCGTCGACAGTATACGTCTTGGTAGATACGGGATCACCAAGAAGTATACCACGACCATTGTACGCTTTGTTAAGACGGCCAACTAGCTCGGTGTCGACTTCAAGATCAAGACCGATCTTGGCAGCATCCCAATTGGTGAACAGGTCGGACAACTGCAAAGACGGGTCGCGAATCTGCACACCACGGGGCAACAGCCGTTCTTCGCCTTCGAACTCGATACAAGGGAGGGCACCAGTGTCTTCCGCTGCTTTATCATCGTCTCCACAACAACCAAACGTTTCCATTAGTAAACCACCTTGCTGGTTAGAACAACAGTACCATCTGCACTAAACCTACTTAAATCAAGAGGACGACCCTTTTCATCAACGCCAGTAACGTCTTCGCTCAACGAACCGGTGACATTTGCGCTTACAGCGGAAGTACCAGAAACGTTGTAGGACGTGATCTTGTCGACTGTATCAAGCATCGGGTTCTCGTTCCATACAAATGACGAAGTGATCGTCGCTTTGGTAATATCAGATGCAGCGATGCTATGGAGAACACCAATGTCACCAAACGAAGTGTATCGACCATCCATGCCGTCAAGTTTGAACCCAGAGAACATGGACCGACGCGAGTCAGACACCTTGATCTGGTGACCAATAACAACTTCACTATCGGACCAATACGAACTATCACCTATTCCATCGAAACTGGTATACGAACTACCAGATCCGGTACCAGACACATCCATGCTATACTCAAATCCATGACCAGGATTCGCCATTATAGCGAGGGCAAGGGCCAAGATGCCAATCACGATGACCCACCTAATCTTATTTCTATCCATCATTCCACCACCGACGAGTGTTTTGTGTGTTGTCTAACAAAATCTGCGATAAACGCACGAACCACAGAACTCCTAGTGACGTCTTGTTGTGAGCAAACAACCTTAAAATCATGCGCCAGGCCAGGCGGGAGCAACATGTGGAACGGAACGGGGTTTGCAGATGCCATGCAACAGTATTGTGTCGTATGTTTATATAAACATATCTACGTTTGAGTTTATATACGCTTGAAATAACATTTTAAGCGGAGTTGGTAAAACGACTGAGCTATATGTCAGGAGACCGATCGATTTTTACTTCGACTTCGACACCAACGGGGTCGCGGTAGGAGAAGAAATACGCACTGGTGAGCCTGGGTACGGATACGAAGCTGACGGAAGAACGAGCGTAAAGAACTATATGCTCGACAACGAGTCAGTGATGGAGATAGAGGGAATAGAAATCCTCGGACCAGTAACACAGACGTATCGAGAGAAGATCAAGGCCGTAAGACTGATAGTAGACGGTCAGGAACGATCCCAGATCACCCTGAACGAACAGATGGCACCTGCGTTCACGGGCGGGGCCATGAACGCAGTGAACCCGGACTTCCGAGACTTCTACCAGAGGGACGAGTATACCCCGGTGGTCGGAAACTACGTGTGTACCAACCTTGGTAAAGGAATGCTCGCAGGAGGATCAGCAGCAAACGCAACCCCGAAGGTCGGACCTGGCCAGGATCTGCTGGTGAAAGTGCTGATACCGAGGACCACGGAGGGTGGAGCGGCGATATCGGCAGGCAAAATGAGAGTGCGTCTGCACACTATCCAGGTGCGGACCGAAGAGAAACTGCTGGAGATTCTCAGACACTACGGACACATTCAGGGTGGCGCGAACGTCGTTGATTGTGGATGGACGATGGGTGATCTCGAGAACACAGACGACATGCCGATCAAGACCATCGTAAAGCAGGTTGGCGGAGCCGGAGGTTTTGGTCTCGCAGACTGGACGTCTCTGCACGGCGGAAACGAAGTTGACCTTCCTTACATCGAGAGGTACATCACATACGCCCAGAACCATGCAGCGACGACCCCCAATTCGTGGTATGATTTCACAATGGAAGGCCAGAGAGTAACTAGCGACTTCCAGGAACTCGATTGGAATCTGACTAACAGAGACGCTGTGAAGATCAACCACATCGGTGTGATGTCTCACAACCATCTGGAGTACCTCAGAACCTGGGTAGACGGGAGACCCAAACACCCAGAGGTAAGAGTAGACCCGGACACCAACCAGTTCCCGATGCCCCAGAGCAGGTTCACCACAACGCCTCACTTCCAGGGGCCTGCCAGACTCGGCAAGGCATACTGGATCTGGAACCAGCATGGTTCGGTACAGATTAAGGACAACGGCACGGCTATACCAGCGTGGACCACGGCACCGACCACCGGCGCAATGGTGGCGGTATGGGGGCACAAGTTCCACCTTAGAGGCACCGAGTAATCGGAGGGCATATCGATGGCATATGCTTCGTGGATAATCGGCACATCAGGTCTGACGTCAGCGGCAGGGTTTGGGCTGACAGGAGGATACTGGATAAGACTTCCAGATTCGTTCCCTCCGATTCAGTTCATACAAACCACGTCGATTGCGTTGCCGACAAGTGGAGATTATCGCGGGATGGTAGTCACTCACACAGATACCACTGCGACTATAGGTCATATGGAACATCCCGACCCAAGGCAAGTCGAGGAATACGTCAAAGGAGATAGGTGGTTCAGAGCAAGAGCACAACCAGCATTAAGCAACTTCGGATACGACGTCCAGGGTGACAGAATGGTGACACGGATCGAACTCTACTACCGGTCCCAGAGCGAAGGTGGGCAGATCCCATAACGGAGGTAATAAGATGGCATACGCAACATGGCTTGTAGGAACATCGGCTCTGACATCAGCTGCAGGATTCGGGCTGACAGGGGGCTGGTGGATAAAGATGCCGGACTCATTCCCTCCAATTCAGTACGTCCAGACAACGTCGATCGCTCTGCCAGGCGGGGGAGATTTCCGTGGGCTGGCAATGACACTGATCGACACAACGACCGGTGGTCACGTCGTGCACCAGGACGCGAGAGGAATAGAGGAATACGTCAAAGGAGATAGATGGTTCAGAGCAAGAAGTGATCCAGCAATTTCGAACCAAGGCGCAGACAAACTAGAGAGGATGTTCACTCGTATCGAACTGTATTACAGAGACCAGGCAGAAGGCGGAGATATCCCATAACGGAGGTGCTAAAATGGCATACGCAACATGGTTTATAGGATCGACGGCGATCACGTCAGCTGCAGGGTTTGGGCTAACTGGTGGATATTGGATCAAGATGCCCGATTCGTTCCCACCAATCCAGTACATCCAGACTACGTCTCTGGCAAAACCGACGAGTGGAGATTATCGCGGATTAGTTATCACTGTAGTCGAGAGCACGACGACCGTGAGTCATATCTGGGACATTTCGTCCAGGGGAGTAGAAGAGTACGTCAAAGGAGACAGATGGTTCAGAGCAAGAAGTGATCCAGCGCTAAGCAACAGAGCCGGATGGATAGACGCAAGAGAAGCGGTCAAAAGAGTGTCGACCAAGATAGAACTGTACTACCGAGACCAAAGTGAGGGTGGGGACATCCCATAACCCTCACTTGCAGTATTTTTCGTAGAACGTTTTTGGAACCAGATCAAACTGTGACGCTGCCCAAAAGAATGGACGCATTTTTCTGAACGTTGGTTTGTAGTTCTCATACTCGTCACGATTTACGTGGGGAGCGTACAACAGATCATCAAACTCAGTATCGGTTAAGTGGAACCGATTTTTGACGAGAGGAATGGTGTCACGACCAACCAACGGCGGAGACGCCAATTCTTCGATAGCATCGTCGCGGTCCATCTGATGAGACCGAACCAGGGCAGAATACTCGACTTTACGAAGATCGATACCATACCGGTGGTAGAGCCAGTAATTGTTGCAGAACTCAGTGAACACATTTTCGCGATGATGGCCACCATACCATTCCCAACCATACCCGGACTCCAGCAACTCCTGTGCGGATTCGAGTTTGTAGTCATCGTAGTACAGGGGGAACACGCGCTTAATCCTATCCACCGTGATCCATTTGAGCCATGGCTTGAGGCGCAGCATGTCTATCTGGTTAGTGTGTTCAGGATACTTTCCATGGGCCTTGTGGACACTTTCAACATACTTCGCATCGAAATAAAACATCCCATGCGGAGTGATACCTTCGGTACGGAAACTGCTGCCAATAAGCACGTGCTTGATACCACGACGACTAGCTTCGCGATACAGTGACGCAATAAACGATATGTCGCTGACCGCCTCGATGTCAGGGACACCAGCTTTCATAAACGACAACAGAATGTCGTCGTAAATCCGCTGGTTAGGTTTGATAGTAATAAGTGGAACGTCCAACGCATCTGTCATCGTCTCGACGTTTTTGGCGGCTATTCCAGTGCCCCAGTGATTGTCGTACGTAACTGCAACAGGTTCGAGACCAGCTTCAACTACTTTGTGCAGCATATACGACGAATCGCGGCCACCAGATACACCGACAACTACGCGCTTGGGCAACTTGTCAAGCAATTTGCCAATCGACCCAACAGGATATTGAGCAGTAAACGCGTCGTGCTGCTTACAGTAGTTGCATTCACCATTCTCATCAAACTTGGTCCCTAGAACGGAATCATCCATAGCACATCGTTTGCAGATCATTTTCTCGTCCTCAAGAGTTTAGCAGGGTTGCCAGCAACCACAGAATATTCAGGAAACGTTTTTGTGACGACCGATCCGGCGCCAACCATGCTTCCTTCGCCTAACGTGACACCGGGCAATATGATAGATCCAACGCCTACATCGCAGTTTTTCTCGATACGGACCAACCGAGTTTCGATTGGGTTGCCAATGATAGGGTGTAGTCGACCACAATCAAGATCGTGATACGATGAGAGAATCTTGGTACACGGACCAATCCCAACGCGTTCGCCTATGCCAATAGAACCGGCACCATGTAAATAACACATCTGACCAATCCATGAACCATCGCCGATTTCGACACAACCACCTCTGCTATGGTATCCATCGATAAATGTACCATGGCCGATAAACACGTTCTTGCCAATGTGAACGTTGTCGGGATTCTTGATCTTAACTTCACCATCGGTTTCAAAGTCCATTTTAGCACCTGTTTTTAGACCAGTTGATGAAATGTTTCCAGCGTTCGGAAACAACTTCCGGGCTGTGGTGAGCACGAACCCACGCGTCGGCATCATCTAGCTTGTGTTCCCACATCTCGGGAAACTCACATAACGCATTGATCTGATCCTCAATGGTGTCGACCACGTCCTCGTGCGTCATAAGAGTATTAACCGAAGAAAACGGGAAATCGACATAGGTCATATAACACCACGGACCAATATCACTAAGAACGTGCTGATGCAGAATCCCTGCCTCAAGAACATTCAGACCATACGTGGGCAACACGAGATCATCGATGATCGCATGACACTTTGCTTTGGCACGGATAGCATCTCGCCACGGCATACCAGATATCTCTTCAAACCGGATATCAGGCATGTCGGCCATGACCTTTTCAATGATTTCGCCACCTTTGGTAACACCGCCATGCGTATGTGCGTGACACACGGTAAACTCATCGTTCTTCTCGACCCCCTTGGTGATAGCTTCGATCTCCTCGATGTCGACAATGATGAAATCGAACGGAACCCCAATGACGCGAGTAACTGTAGTCTCGTCCTGTGGAGCGACAACGACCGTCAGACCTCGTTTGATCTGATCCATGAGAACGTAGTCAGCAGTGTTCCGGAGTCCGCTACCGACACCAATTATACAGTGGTTGTTGGGGCGCAAGAACTGGCCAAGCGGTAAACCGGGAATATCAACAATCGAGTCCAGGAAGATGAAGTACGTGCATTCCTTGGCATATTCCATAACTGTCGCGCGACTAACGTTCTTCTCGAACACCCAATCGGTTGGGTAGGCAAGGTACGACGTGCCAAACGACAGGTTTTGTGCAGTCCAGCCGAGATGTTTACGCATTGCGTGTGCTAGGAGCCAACCCTGGCAACCACTATCCATGCCACCACATCCTGGCGCGAGACCAGATACGATGAGAACTTGTTCGGTCATATCAAATCACGCTCCTCGAGATGTTTTACCATCAGATTGTAGCTATTTTCAAGATTGTATATCTCAGCACGCTGCATACCCTGCGTAGCCATCTGAGACGCGAACTCACCATCGGTAAGCAAAGCTTCAAGCTTACGATCAAGTTCAACCTCGTCATAGGGAGGTATGGACAGCTCGGGCCAGATGATGTTCTGGGCGCGGACCGTGTGGGATCCAATTGTAGGAACGCCAAGTGCTGCAGCTTCAACGATACCACGACCATACGTATAATCAGGAGGCAGATCGATGTTGATCAGGCAGTCTGACAGCATCTGGAGAAACACTTCATACGGTCCACGATCAACGACCTCGTCGAAACAGCCATCCAGAGCGACATTCGGGATCTGGTCGTTGACGTTCATGAGAGCTGTACGGATAGCGAACTCTGGATCGCGCCTTAGACGGTACGTGCCATAGAAATAAGTCGCCCAGGAGTACATGTACCGATGATACTGCATGGCAATGGTGGGCGGCATCTTTGGCTGAGTGCGGTAACGCTTGATTGAAGAAACGTCAATCGGGTGGGGGATAACAGGAACGTCCATATCAAGGAAATGGTTGAGACGTTTTGCTGCCATCGGTTCAACCGCGAACACAAAATCGGCTTTTTTAAGCTGGTCACGCATGATGTACGGATCCATGCTGTTCCACAACCCGACAGAGAAATCTGGTTGGGTGATAAGTTTGGTAGAACTGTGGTCACCAAGAGCATCGCGAACCGCGGATAGATAGCTGGCGTTTCCAGGCGTGTAGTTGACGTGGATGATATCGAACTCTTCCATCAACTCTCTAGTGAGGTTAGCAGAGAGAGCTCCTTTCTGCCCATGGGTATTGAACGCGCGATGCCAGCAGAACAGTCCACCGAGCACGATGTTCTTCGATCCCTCGGGCATATTCGTCCCGGAAAACAAACAGTATGATAGACGTCTAGTCATGTTTTCTACCTACGTACCATTCGATAGTTCTATCTAACGCTTCGTCGAACGACATGGATGGCTTGTATCCTATAAGTTTCCGAGCTCGGGACGCGTCTGCACACAACCGACGGACGTCGCCTGGGCGATCGGACGTGTGTACAAGAGCAAGGTCACCACCCGTAGACGCAATGATGGCAGAAACGACATCGTTGACGCTTATTTCTTCGCCACTACCAATGTTGACCACCAGGCCACGGGTCGCGGGACAGTCATAAACGCGGAGAGCTGCAGTAACAATGTCGCCAACCCAACTATAGTCCCTGCTATACGACCCATCGCCATGAATAACAGGGGAACAATCTGATAAACACCGGTTTATGGTGACTGGGACAATTCCAGCATACGATCCAGCGTTCTGACGCGGTCCTATGGTGTTGAACGGGCGAATGATGGAATAATCGATACCAAAAGTGTGACCGTACGACTGAACGAGACAATCACTAGCGATTTTGCTAGCAGCGTATGGCGTGCGACCATTGAGAGGATGCGACTCGTTCATCGGGACATATTCTGCAGTACCATAAACCTCGCTGCTCGAAAACTGGACTAAAGTACTGGCAATGTCTTTCCGAACCAGCTCGCACATTGTCGACGTGATCTGCACATTAACGTCAAACGTGTTTTTTGGGGTGGATAGCGACGCCGGAAGAGGAACAACCGCAAGGTTGAAGATAACATCGATTGGCGCGAAGTGCCGAAGCAACTGAGCCAAAGTGTGACACTTACGAGCATCAAGCTCAATGATATGAAGTCTGTCACTTTTCGGCAGGTTCGATCGTTTACCCAACGACATATCGTCAACCACGACCACGGTATATCCACGACTAAGAAGCTCGTCGGTGAGATGGGATCCTATGAACCCGGCTCCACCAGTTACAAGCGCAGTACGACTCATACACACTCCTGGAAATACATGTCACCAATCTGCAGGATGGGAGCTTGCATGGCAAAACACCCTTCCACGCGGAGGTCGGTGAGAACATCTGCATCCTCGAGGTCTCGAGTCATAAAATCTATTCCAAGCGAACCGAGCTGTTTCTTGAGTTCGGCGCATCTAGGGCACACGTTTGTAGTGTATATAACGAGCATGTTACACCTCGTACGATTTTAGCAGGGCTACGATCGATTCAACTACGAACTCCTGATCTTCCACGGACATCAAATGATGCAATGGAAGAGTAAGCAACTCGGAACCAAGAGAACGGGCATTTGGAAAACACCCAGGACACGAAAACGATGGTATACCGGGCAAGTAATAAGTACCAATCTGGGTTTCTATACCAGCAACTTTGAGATCGCGGATGAGACGGTCACGATAAGGAACGCGAACACAATACGATTGGTAGGTACGACGCTCGGAACCGCGGAGCGGAGGAAGCCAAGGAGACAAGCCATGAGCACGCAGCAGTGTATCATAATACGCAGCCATCTTAGAACGATACGATATGATATCATCAAGACGCCGGAGTTGCTCAAGACCAACAGCGGCATTGATATTGCCCATTTTCAGATTCGTGCCATGGCGACCGAAGTTTTTAACATCGCGTAACCTACAATCGATGTCGGGATCATTGGTAAGAACCATTCCGCCCTCGCCAGCCGATGTGATTATTTTTCTTGCATGAAACGACAGCACAGAAACATCTGCCTGCGATCCAGCGAGATGACCAGTCGAGTTGATAGCACCGAGACCACAAGCACAATCTTCAACAACCGGAGTTTCGTATGCACGGGCGTTTAAGTAAACGCCTTCGTCCAGAGCGACACCGCCCCACGACACCGGAACAACGGCATCCGGTAGATACAAATCACAACACTCTGCGACGCCCTGACCAATCATGTTGCCATCATGTATAGATACATCACTAAACAACACGGAACGGTCGGACGGCGTGACAGCTAATGCCGTTGCAGGATGAGTGAACGCCGGAACCACACACCTGCCAGTGCGGTCGACACACACTTCGGAGAGAGCAACGCAAAGACCAAGGGTGGCATTGGGGACTGCAATTGCATGTTTTACACCAACATACGATGCAATTGCATCCTCAAACGCATAAACGTCATCACCTTCCGAAAGCCACCCGCTACGTAGGACGCGCTGCGCAGCGCCAAATTCGGAATGTGATATGTCGGGATACATAAGGCGAACATCACGGGTCAATTGAACCACCAACGAACGAACCAATCCAACACGACGCCCAGTGAGAACTCAACAAGTTGAACCAATACCATCTGTTATGATTAGTCTTCGAATGACAAGAATGGCAGAGCGGAACAAGACTCCACGAATGGCCACATCCTTGGTTCTTGTTATAATCAACATGGTGGACACAAAGAGGCTGAACATTTCCAGATTCGTGCTTGCCACATAGATAACACCGTCTGCCGAATTTTTCACGGACGCGAATTTTCAACGAGTCACTAAACTTAGAACAATATGGCTCGAATGATTTTCCTCCTTGCCAATTGGGATTCTTATCACCAGTCAGATGAACACCATACATAGGGTTACGTTCACCGCGATTGGCGTCTGAAATTTTGCGGCGATGTTCATCGCTAAGACGTTTACCAGTGTTTGCAACGCGAAGTTTTTCACACCACTCCGCAGATCGGGGGGGACGCCGCCTGCCTCTGCGGTATTCAGACATTTTGCGCTTAGTTTCGTCGGTATGGTGGTGTCCATAGTAGGGGGCACCCAGAAACACGTTCACTGGGAGACCGCATGGGAATATGATGTTTTCGCATCCAGTACATGATGTCAGTACGATCGCGACCAACAATACGAGCAATAGCATTAGTAGATAAACCATTATCTACATACATAGACCGAAGCCATTCTGCATCACGATATGACATCATACACCCCATCGACGATTTCGTCTTCCCACCCGGTGACCATGATGAAATATTCATCACCGGGGTGCGGAGGGCGATTCACGAACATGGTATTGAGCGCAACAAGTGCAGAATGCACCGTGTCGTACTCAGTATCGTACACGTAGAGTGCTCCCCCATCTGGCTGGCCAGCTATTTTATACTTCATGATTACCACTCTTAATCCACTCAGCAATCTCCATATTCTCAACCGCTTCCGAGATAGACACCGGAAACTCATCTCCTTCGCGAACGCACCGAACGAACTCAGACAACTCGTTCTTGAGTGGTTCGTCCTTGGGGACAAGTATTTTTTCGACGACGTTCTCCTGGCGATACTCACCAGATCCAAACGAGAACTTGCCGGGAGGCCGGATTATGAGAAGTTCAGAAGTAAGCAGGTTACCAACCAGAGTGTAATCGTCGCACTCAACATATATCTCTCGGATTTTCTCGGCACCGACCCGGCTGGCAGACATCGATACAATGATATCCCCGAAATTCATCAGAGCATGAGCAACACCA
>Ga0307375_10006163_pt1 | contig 11135 bp, 18 predicted proteins | sample TR1MG_FD_202531 | JGI IMG/M metagenome (GOLD analysis project Ga0307375, IMG submission 202531) | Soil microbial communities from Risofladan, Vaasa, Finland - TR-1 | ecosystem: Environmental > Terrestrial > Soil > Coastal area > Acid sulfate soil | place: Finland: Risofladan, Vaasa | collected...
TGTTGGGAGTCATGGTCTCCGCTTTCACGAGTGCCTACGTGGCCGCCCGGACGGTCCCAAAATCATCCGTGATGGCCCCGACCCCGACCCCCGCACCCTAGCAATACTCTCCCGATACGCCGGGCTCTGTATGAGCCTCGCCAAGCGGATTGCCAGTCGATACATGAGGGCAAACACCCAGCAGTCCATCAAGTCGGTCGATATGAGCCTCTCCATGCTGACCAAGTGGAAAAATGACCTGGCCGCCATGGCAGCCACTCTCGAAGCTCTGATTGCCGCCGGGGAGGCCCGTCGCTTGGGTCGGATCTCGGACATCAAGATCGTCTCCCAGAGGGGCAATGAGGACAAGATCACTGCGGTCATGCAGGGGACCTCCGGGAAATACGACACCCGGATCACCCTGAAACCGAAGCGGGGCCACCACTGCACTTGTCCCGACTGGCAGAAGCGGGGCCGACAAATCGGCCCCTGCAAGCATGTCCTGGCTCTTGGGCAATACTGGCTCCACGAGAAGGTCGATCCGGCTCTCGATCGGATCGATGACGGGCTTTTCTCCCTCGTCGAGAAGATGGATCTGTAAGAATCCGGGCTAAACACCTCCCGCTTCCGGGTAGGTACATTGGACGGCGCACCGTTAGCTCAGTGGCCAGAGCCGTGAATTCTAAATTCTCGTGATATGCGTGGGTTCGAGTCCCACACGGTGCGTAGACGGACAAATGGATTACCCCCAAGATCCTCTCCTGCTCCGGCTCCACATCGAGATTCTTGCTCAGGCTCTCGATGCCCTCGGGAAAGACTCCGACAACCTGCTCCGGGCCTACAAGGAGTACGTCAAAGCCGCCCACACCGAGGGGCAGCCCATCATGGAGCCGCACCAATTCTTCCAGAAGTTGTTCAGCGAGGATTGACTCCGGCCTCGGGGCGAGTACCATGAGTACCATGAGAACCATGCACGAGCACTTCTTCTAGGGCCTCCCCTCCCCCCACCGAGCCCGTGGACCCCCTGGCCGGACGACACACCACCCCTCGTCCCTCAGGCCAACAGGAGTCCACCATGGATACCAAGACCATCTTTTCCGTCGAGTCCGCTCGATCCTCCGTCATCGATCTCGCCGCCAAGTGCAAGGATCTCCGCAAGATCCGGAATGACCTCAAGACCCGAAAACGGGCCGGTGAGGAGCACCCCACCGTCCCCTGGACCAGCATCCTCGGGGAGATCAGGATCAGCATCGACGGCATCTCCGGGAAGAAAACCATCCGAGGGAACTGCTCCCGCTACCACCAACTCGCCTACGCTTTCCTCCGGGGAGTCCCGTACCGGGCAGTCGAGGCCAAGTCCCGGACGAACCCCCTCCACGAGGTCATCGACGTCCTCCAGGAGCACCTGACTGAGGAAGGGAAGGTCATGTTGCCCGGCGGGGGGTGGTACGGTTCGGCCCTCGCGAAGGAGATCGCCGCTGCCGTTCAGGCTTGGGGGAAGGAAGACCCCTTCCACCTGGCCTACCTGCGGGGCATCCAGAGGCTCAATCTCTTGGAGGATCGGGGTCGCGGGGGCTCGGAAGAGGCCGATAAGCTCCGGGAAGGTCTGGATACCATCTGGAAAGCCCTGGATGAGCGTCAGAGGGCTTGGGTGGAGCGGAGGGTGGCTCGGATGCAGCAGCGACGGGAAGCCGCTCAGGCCCGTCTGGAGGCCGCCAAGGCCCGTCGTGAGGTGGCAGCGTGAGTTATCAAGTCACCAAGTCCTACGGCAATGGATATCGATGCCCGTGCTGTACGGGCACTTGGAGCGGCAGCCCGAAGTGGATCGACGACCTGGCCGAGGCCCTCGCCGAGGTTCCCAAGGAGAGGCCCGAGCAAACCGAGGACGGGGGCCTGCATTCGGTCGAGGTGACTGACGGGTCCACTGGGGAGGTCATCGCGAGGGGGGAGGTGAGTTGGCCCAACTGGGGTCGGGGTTTTTTCTACAGCTACACCCGGTGGTGGGGGTACACACCCGAGGGCTCCTTCGAGACCATCTTCGAGGGCACACGGGGAAAGGTCGTGACCGATCGGACGTGGGACGAGATCCTCGATGAAGCCAAGAAGAAAAAGGCCGAGGAAGACCTCCGGAAGGCCCAATTCGAGTATGAAAGGGCACAGGAAAAGCTCAAGCGGCTGGGAGGAAAAACACTATGACAGAATTCATTTTTGACAAGATGACGCCGGAGCTTCGGGCGTTCCTCGATCACCAGGCGGGATACCGGAAACAGGCTGATTCGACTTACCCGGCCTTCAGAGCCGCTGAGAAGCCCTGGGAGGAGGCTGGACGGCCAAAGGAAGGCCCGCTCTACGACGGGGCTCAAAAAGCCAGGGAAGCCCACTACGGGGCCCTGAAGGCCCACAGGGAGGAAGGGATCCGGTTGATGTCGTTGATCCAACCAGGGCTCTTGGACAACTACCACGCTGAGAAGAAGGCGTGGATGTGCCGGGACGAGACGACAACATGCACGTCCGAGGAGACGAGCCCTGATGGGAAGTACAAGGTCGTCATCACGTCCCACAGCACCGGGCCGGGGACGTGGGCGTACACGAAGGGGCGATTCTTCACCCAGGAAGGGGAATTCATCGCGGAGGTGCTTCGGAACTACTCGGCGTTCAACCTGCTCTGGATCACGGATCACCCGGACGGGCACTCCTACGCCTTGAGCGGCGAGGACTACCAGGGGTTTACCCTCGTCCAGCTCGACACGGGCGAGAAGGCCAACTATCTGCCGGAGGCAGCCGAGGAAGGATTCGGGTGGTGTTGGATCGGCGGGGAGCCGTCCCCCGACAAGAAACTCCTGGCTCTCTCCGGGTGCTACTGGGCAGCCCCATATGAGATCGTCATTTTCGACTTCTCGGAGCCGATGAGCCTCCCATGGCGGCAGCTTCACCGGGAGTCGGACTACGACGAGTTCATCGGCTGGACGGGTGATTCCTCTTGCGAGATTGGGAGAACGGTCGTGTACGTGAATGCCCCAGGTCACCGGCTCCATGGCAAAGTTTTTGACGAGATGTCCGAGGCGGAGATCGAGGAGATCGAGGCCCTCGCGAAGGAAAGGGGCGTGGACGAAGACGATCTCTACGAAGAGAAGCGGAATGTCCTGCGGATCTGGGAACGCCCCTCAGACATCCAGATTGCCCGGAAATACATCGAAGAGGTGGTGGGGTGGAGGATGGATCACAAGGACCCGTCCTACAGGTTTGTCCTCCCTGACTGGCGGCGAGAGGTCGCGGTCCACCTGGCGGCGTTGCCGGAGATCGACCGGTTGCTCCTAATGGGAGGCCCCCGGATCAGCAAGATCCTCGAATGGATGGAGACGGCCCCAACCGACTCGCCTTGATTCGTCTATATCCTCCGTATGACGTGAAGCCCTTGATCCGGCGCATCGCCGCCCGCTACCTCGCCAAAACCGCTGCTATAAAGGTCGAGGAGATCGGTACCGAGCTTGTGGTCTCGGGTTCCTACGACGAGATGAAGGGGATCCTCTCCAAGATCAAGTCCAGGGGCTTCTACTACAATGGCTCCGACCGGACCTGGAGGATCCCGCTGTCGAAGATGACCCCCGCCAAACGGAAGAACCTCGACAAGCTCCTCGGGGTCCTCACTCCTGCGCAGAAGGCAAAGAAGGAGCAGGAGGACAAAGCCCGAGAGCAGGAAGTCATCGTGGCTGCCAAGACTCTCGCGGGCCACAAGTACCCGGGACTCCCGGTCACCCTCAACATGCTCAGTCTCTACGTCAAGGGCTCGACCTATCCCATCAAGGACAAACTCTACAAGCTGGGTGGTCGGTGGGAGAACAACACTGCGGCCTACGTTTTCCCTGTCCTCAAGATGACCATGGATCAGCTCGACGACCTGCACAAGGTTCTCGAAGTACGCGGGAAGGTCAACGGGGACAGGTTCGAGGCCGTCAAGAAACTCCTCGGGTCCGACCACAAGCTCAACTGGCCGACCCTCGGAATCACCCTCTCGTACACGCTCAAGGAGGGATTCGCGATCAAAGGGGGGACCAAGCCCTACGCCGGAAAAATCCGAAGCCTCTTCGAGCATCCCCAGTGGACCGGCTATCACTGGTCGGTCAAGGGGATGACCGAAGGCCCGGACCCTTTCGAGAAGTTGATCGACATCTTCGACGGGGACGAGAAAGAAGAAGCTACCAAGCCCCCGCCCGCACCAGCGGAACCCAAGTGCCGTCCCAATCGGAAACCAGGATACTGTCGCCGCTGCGGGCAGCCTGTCGCCGTCGGAGATGGGTGTATCTACCAGGCCATTGACTACGAGAACGACCGGAATGTCTGGGAAGTCGTCCACGAGGACAAGCGGGTCTGCGAGGAGAATATCAAGCGAAAGAAGGAGGAGATGGATCTAGAGCGGGAACGGCATCTCCTCAAGAGCACCGCCTACAAGAACATCATGGGCTGGGTGAAGTCCCATGGCACGGCCCCCTCCGGTCACCACAAGATTCCTGGCGAACTCACCTACATCAAGGACCGGCGTTCAGTCATCTACGGGGGTGGGGAATGGGTGGTCACGGAGCCTGACGGGAAGCACTTCTGGTACGTCCGGAACAACGGGGCCGACGGGGATGATTGGAGTCGGAACAACGTCCAGACGGGCGGAGCCGGGGCTATCGGTGTTCGTGCCCCTCTGACCCCTGAGGTTGGGGCCTGGATCGAGGCTGCCTCGAAGGGCGAGGACTAGCCGTTCTTCATAGGCGAGGGCCGAGCTAGAAGCGGCTCAGGCGAAGATCAAGCGTCTGGGGGCCATTTCCCAAGAAGAGTGAGGGCCACCCCGAGCCATTCCTTGAACCCGCCATATATGGCAACACCGGAGGATACAACCTCCCGGCCCATGACGTAGAAGATCGGGCCCGGTTCGATGCGGAGGAACTCCTGGGCTGTTTCTTCGGTCTCCCCGGCTCGGAAGGTCATGATCCGGGCTTCCGACAGGTCGATCCCCGTCCGGCCAAACCACTTTGCGAACCCGGCGTAGATCCCTATGTCCGTGCCGACCTTCTCGCCCTTGACCCAGAAGGAACCGTCCTGGTCAATCCGCATGACCTCTTCGGGTTCACTGCCCACGACACGGAAGACGAAGCGACCCTCTGTGGGGTCGAAGGTAGTTGTGCGCCTTGTGGCGAAGAAGGTCACGTCCCCGCCCTTGGAGCCATGAGCCCCGTTCTCGATTTGGTGTATGTCTTTTTCGTTCATCTGTTTGTCCTTTCGGTAGTGGTCGAGGGTCTGGTCGATCGCCAGGAGGATGAACTCTTTCACCATCCAAAGCAACGACCGGAGCCCGAGGATGCCCATACCCTAGTGCGAATAAGGCATTCTACCGAGCACGGTTCCCAAACCCTACCTCACCTAGCCCGACCCGACCGTACCGTGCTCTACCGGACCTCGCCGCACCGGACCCATGCCGTACCGAACCCTGCCTCACTTCGCCTCGCCCCACCTAGCCTAGCCGATACCCATGCCAGACCTTACCCGGCCACACCCCGCCGAACCGTACCGTGCCCGAACTAGCCCCGCCAAACCGGACCCTTACCTTGCCAGACCAAACCGCGCCGGACCGAACCCTACGCTACCCAGCCGTGCCCCGCCTTGCCGTGCCGGACCCATACCTCACCCAGCCGCGCCTAACCGAGCCGTACCCGACCCGACCTAGCCTCGCCCCGCCAGACCACACCTCGCCGGACCCTCACCCAGCCATGCCGTGCCCCGCCAAGGCAAACCGCATCCTGCCCGACCGTACCGAGCCCAACCGCACCACGCCCGACCGTACCCCAGGAAGATCAAGTTTCGTCGTCCAAGGTTTCCATGGGGGTTTCAGTGTCGGACTTACCCGGCACCAGCGCCGGGGGCACCTGGAGTATCATCTTCGATGTGAGATTGCGACGATGCACCTGGCTCTGAAACGCCACCTGGAGGCCGGAAACGGCCACTTGGTGATCCAGACGCCGTTGGGAGCCCGGTGTCAATACGTCCCGGTCTACATTCACGGCAACGTGTTGCTGTCTCCGGGCGGTGTTACGCATTTTCCGGTCTTGCCGTGGGATATAGACTTGGACCTTGTCTTCTTCCGTCGCGATTTTCAGGCCCGACACCCCGTTCCGATGGTCGCGCAACAGCACGATGTTGTGCTCCCATGTGAGGATTTCCCGGATCTTCATCATATCCAACCCGAACTTGGCCGAACCTACAGCGGTATTGAGGACCGCCGCCAGATCGTCATCTGAGATGAAATCGTCGGGAGACATATTGACCAGTTGATCGACGGCCTCCAGGTGGTCAGGGTATCTCTTCGTGCTCATGCGATTTCCCTGGGGTAACCTTCCTCGACCACGAAGCGGCCGAACTTGGGGCGGTAGTCGCCGAGCCCTTTGAGCAGCCCGGCGTTCATGGCGGCCTCGAAGACTGTGTCCTTGCTCAGAACGGTGTCATTGTAGGCCACTGCAAACGTCAGAGCCCAGTTCTTGAAGATGGGGCGGCAGCGCATGACCTTCTTTCCGGCGACCACGACGGGTCTGTAGTCGGAGCCCCCGTTGCCGTACCACGTCTTCCCGTCGACCCACTTCTGGGGTGACAAGTCGAGGTAGTACCGATCTTCCTCGGTGAACAGGGCCGCCGAGAAGTTCTTACCCTGCCGGTTCACCTTACCGCCATCGCGGAGCACCGACTCGATCCACTCCGAAGGGACGTAGGGCCCCTTCTCGTCGAAGTAGAGACCGCCCATGAATTCCCGCCACCGGAGTTCGATGATGTCTGCCTCGGTCTTCGTCTTCTTTGCGGTGATCTCCTTGAGCGCCTTGGTGTAGCGGTTCATCGGATCGAGAAGCTGGACGTTGTGCATGAGCAGGGGGGATACCCCTCGGATGCGGAATTGGAGTTTTTGAAGATCCATCTGTTTGTCTTTCTGTCTGTGCCGAGCGGCAGCTAGAATTAGCGGCAATCCCTACAGCGGGCTTGTGCCTGACATTCTTGTGTGCCATCGGGCCGGTTCATGAAACGGATTCCGAAGTCGTCCAGATCCTTCATCAGCTTGCAGGCAGGGCATTTCCGGTGGGGCCGCCCTTTGATGATCTTGTCTACCTTGATGTTGATGGCGGTCCGGTTCGTGTGTTTTCGATTACGCATTCAGCGATGCCTCCGTTTGGTGCCCCTTCATCGGGAGCTTGAGCCTTTCTACTCAAAACGGGGCTACACCTACTCGAAAAAGCGGACGCCTAGGGCTTTCCGTAGCCCGCGTGATGGTGTCTCCGGCCGAAGTTGTCGCAGAGGTACGTGTCGTCCTCCGTGTGGATGTGCGCCGTCCATGGGGCTTTGCCTTCGGCCAGAGCCTTCTCACGCTCCGCTCGGAACTTATCCACGTAGCGGCCGATGGCCTCGGTGGTTAGCTCGACAAGCTCGTGGGACCGATCCGAGCCGTCCCCTTCGGCGTCCATCTCGGTGTAGAGGGCGTTGATCTCGGGGTCGTCTCGGAAGGACCCGTGGTTCTCGACCTGAGTCCACTCGCCGGGGAGCACCGAGGGATTGAAGAAGGGGGCGTATTCCAGCGCCCGCCAGAAGGCGAGAAGTTGCTCGGCGGTCAAGCCGGTACGCCATAGCCAGTGACGGTAGCCGTACTCCTCATCGACCTCGACCGTGATGGTTTCGGCTTCACTCACGCGGCCTCCGCAGCCTGGTCGGCTTCCTTCAGGAGTCGGGCGATCTCCTTGTCAAATGCCTCGTCCATCACCTTGGCGACGTCGTAGGGGACGCCGGTCACCATTTCGAGGGCGTCGGACGCGGCGTCTCGGGCGACGTCCTTGACCTTCTCCGCCACCTTCCACACCCGGTAGGGTGTGGCGGCGAGGAACGCCTGGGCGGCCTCGAAGCCCTCCCAGGGGCGGAAGGGCTCATCCCCTTCCCACCCGCCGTCCCATTCGGCCTCGTATTCGGCCGTCTTGACCTCCCAATCGGCCACGAGATCCTCGTGAGAGACGGGCCGTCCCCGGAGGTTGAGGGGGCGGTAACCGCCCTCGGTCAGCCTCTCCATGACCTTCGCCCGCCATGCGGTCACCTCGGCGGTTCGGTACGTGGAGGTCTCGGCAAACCGTCGGACCTCGAACTCCGTGTCTCGGACACGGCGGCCCCCGTCCTCGGCATCGAAGCTGAGATGGTACCGCCGGGCCGTGGTCTCGTACTCGGTCCGGATCGTTGTCTCGTCGTCGGCGGTCAGGATGGTCTTGGTCATCTTGCTTGTCCTACTCGGGAGTCAGGCGAAGTTAGCCCGCTTACGCGGATTCGGCCGTCATGTTTTGCAGGCGGTATGCCTTGATCCGAGCGATCAACTCTTCCAGCGTCTCCATTTCGCCGGGGGGGTCCGGGTCGTAGAAGGAGACGAAATAGACCGGCGTCGTGACCTTGAGTGTCGTGATGTTGACCGGCTCTGTCCGTGCTGACATGAGCTTGTGGGTCATCGTCAGGGTGCCCCCAAGGGCCTCTGCGACGGCCTTGACCCCTTCGAGTCCGACCGAACCTTCAAAGTCGATTTGGAGGGTGGTGTTGTTCTCGATCATCGCTTGTCTCCGTCCATGACGGCCTTCAAGGTCGTCTCGGGATTCCAGTGGAGGTCCCGCTCGATGGTGAGGCCGAGGGGCAACCGGAGCGAGCGAAGCTCGGCGATCGAGATGTAGCCCAATTCGGCGCAGCCGGGGCCCATCCCGAGATCGACGTAGCCGAATCCCAACTCCTCGGAGGGGTCGTACTCGGTCACGTACCACGTCCCCGGGCCGGTCGGGTTGAACAGCTTGAGGGGGACTTTGACCTGATCGGCCGACAAGTTCTCGTTGGCGTACAGGGCTGGAAGGGACTTTGCGATTTCCTTGGTGATCAACTTCATGCTTGTCCTACCTAGGAGGGGGGCTGAGTTAGCCCCTTTCCTGCACCCACCGTTCGAAGTTTGACGGTGGGCGGTGCGGGCAGTATCCCAGGATTCCGATTGCCATGTTGCAGTTATGACAAAGCACTCGGAAACCCTTGGGGAAATTGTTGTTAACGATCCACAGGTAAAAGGTATGGCCTCCTTTTGACTTGATTTCCTTCCGGTGGGTGTTCCCCCCGCCGTCAATGTGATCAAGGGCCAAAAAAACTACACCCCCCTCCCCGCAACAGGCACATTCCGGGTGCTCTCCCCCGTAATGCCTCAGAATAACCATTTTCCGTGCCCAGCGATTCTTGCGGGTGGCTTGGTTCTTTCTGGAAGCACTCGCCTTGAAGCTCAGAGGTGCGGGGGTGTCCGGAAGGCACCTGTTGGCCGAATGGCCGTAAATGAACCTTTGCTTGTTCCCATGTTGGTTGTACGCTTTCAGGCTTTTGCCGCACCCACAAGCACACAAAATGTCTGGGGCTTCTGCCACCCGCTTCGGGACATGGCCTTCGGGGAGGGGTGCCTTATGACCGAATACGAACTTTCGAAGCTGCCCGTTTCCATCCCAGGCGGAGATTTCTTCTCCGCACCCACAGGCACATTTGATCTGCGGGGCCGCTGCTTTCCGCCGTCTCCGATAGTCCTTTAGGTATTGTTTCCGTTCCTCGGGGTTCTTGTGCGGCACACACGAAGGATAACACCCCAAGGACATGAGTCAAGCCTCCCGGTGATGGAACCTAACCTCTCCTACCGGCGAAGCCTGCGATCTGTTCGTGACCGGAACCCCCGTGACAAGGGGAAGACCCTAATCCAAACCAACGATCGTGGCTGCTCGTGCGGACCCCTCGGATCCGGCGCACCTTTGGACGGGCGGCGATGGTGAGCCCGTAGGACTCTAGCTCGGCCCTGATGGCGTGGCACGGGACCTGGAGGTTGAAGTTGAGGTGCTGCAACTCCTCACCCGAGAAGGTCGTCATGTCCTCGGCCATGAGGTACTCGACGAAGGATTCGACACTCTGAAGCTCGGGGTCGGTGTGCAGCCAGTCGGACATCTTGTCTCCTCTACTCGGGGGAGGGGGGCGTTTAGCCTTCCGATTACTCGTCCCAGTTGCTCGCTCGGAAGTAAGAGATGTTCTCGACGCACGCGACATCGAGGTTGTCCTCGGCGCAGTTGCCCCGCCTCATGCACCATTCCCGACTCATCTTGCAGCCAGCGGCCTCCATGGTACGCTCGACCTCTCGGCGCTTGCCCTTGAGTCCGTAGATGTAGGCTTCGACGTGCCTACCGTAGGCTTCGAAGCTGACGTCCTTTTTTGGGTCGAGGCCCAGCTCCGCCTGGAGGAAGGGGAGTAGGCGCTTTTTGCTGATCTTGCCGGACTTGTTGCGGAGGGTGCCGTTGGTGTTCGTCATCTCGTAAGCTCCACCCGGGGGGCCTGAGAAATTTAGCCTTTTTGATCAGATTCTCGGGTAAAAGAGGGCATGGACGAGAAAGCCGCCACCGAATTCACCGACGCCCTCGCTGACGCCGTGCCCGACGAAGAAGCCCTCAAAGCCGATGAGGCCGAAGCCGAGGCCATCAGGGACAGGGTCCGGGGCGAGGCTATCAAGGCCGACATCGCAGCCGTTCAGAAGGGGTTGGCCGACAAGGCTCGGGCGGGGAACGCCCTCAAAGCCGCCGAGGACAAGAGGACCCGACGCAAGGAACGGAACAAGCGCCTGTGGAAGGCCGAGCAACGGTCTTTCCGGGCCTGACCTGAAAGGTCGTGCGCCCGCCGTCGTTTTTCGGGTATCAGGGGATATGGCAGAGCCGAAAGTATCGTTCCGACGACAAGTCATAGGGGTTGACCTCAAGCCCCGGAACTCCACCCCCGAGGACAACCACGTTGAAGTCGAAGTCCTCATCCACGACGACGGCGAATGGTTCCCCAAGCTGGCCTTCTCCTCGGCCTACATCGACGAGGCGATCGAAGCCCTGCAAATGGCTAAGGAGTACATGAAGAACCACTGCCGGTCCTACGGGACCCACTGCGGGGACTTCATGGGGTATCGGTTCAAGGAGGAGAAGCCCGAGCCGGTGGAGATTGTGAAGACCGAGGCAGAGGTGAAAGAAGCCCTCGCCGCTCTCGACGGGCAGCATCCATAGTCCCTCAAGGCCATCACCAGGGTCGTCAACGAAGCCGTCGCCGACAGGCTGGCCGCGATG
>Ga0307375_10006164_pt1 | contig 11134 bp, 13 predicted proteins | sample TR1MG_FD_202531 | JGI IMG/M metagenome (GOLD analysis project Ga0307375, IMG submission 202531) | Soil microbial communities from Risofladan, Vaasa, Finland - TR-1 | ecosystem: Environmental > Terrestrial > Soil > Coastal area > Acid sulfate soil | place: Finland: Risofladan, Vaasa | collected...
GGCATCACTCAATGACAAACGGCATCCGTAAAAAACTGATGCCGTTTTGCTTGGAATTCTTTGCCCCTTCAGCCATCAACCAACGTGAAAATCAGCCCATCAAATTAGCTGACCACACTCACGTTGAGCCAACTGCCGTGCTTCGGCGTGTAGACGAATTCAAAGCGATCCCAGAGCGCCTTCGCCTTGTCAGGTGGAAACGCCTCGTATAGCGCACCCGGACTATGGGTGTTCAGATTATCCATCACCAGCGTGACCTTCTGTGCGGACGGATAGTGTTCGGCAATATCCTGGAGAAATTGCGCCCAATCCACTTTGGTCTTGCGCTTCGTCACCTTGGTCATCCGCTTTCCGGCCAGCGGCTCACTCGCCATGAACACGTTACAGACACCGCAACGCTCGTATTCGTAATCGTGCCGTTCCAGTTGGCCGGGACGAGCCGGAATCGGTGTGCGCGTCTCGCGGATGAGTTGTCGCGGTGTCTCGTCCATGCAGACGACCGGAATGTCCGCGTTATAAGGCCGGCGGTACACATCGAGAACCCGTTCCATCGCGGCGACAAATTCCGCGTTGGCTTCGGGAGGGATTACCCAGCCAACTTTTCGCCACGGTTTGATTTCGTTTTTTTTAGTACGCGGCGAACCGTCTCGTAGGAAATGCTGTCGACATACTCAAGCTCCACCGCGCGATCAGCCAGCAAGCGTAGCGACCATCGGGCGAAGCCCTCGGGTGGCTCGCCACAACTCAGGGCGACCAGATGAGCCTCTACCTCGCCATCTGCCATACGCTCGTAGTTGCGCTGGCTTGGCATCCTCCCTAACGCTGCGTCCAATCCCTCTTCGACAAAGCGCTTCTTGACCCGGTCAATCTTGCGCATGCTGATCCGCAAGATATTCGCCACATCTTCTCCACGGGTACGAAGATCGTTAAATTCTCCCTCGTCGCAGTTCAATAAAATCAGCGCATTAATTACCTTCTGGGACTGGTGGGAACCTTTATGCGTTATGGCTCTCAATTCCTCCCTCTCATCCGCAAGCAACGTCACTTTGTATAGCTTCATTGAAAATCCCTCGCCGTTTTGAAAAAGATGACGAAAGTATAGCGCATTTATGCGTCATATCATGCGTGACGTGACACTAGACGGTGTTGAAAAAGATATATTGGATTTCGTCATAATTGTGGACATGGATCACCTCGTAAATGGTCTATAGATAAACTGAAAGGACGACATCATCAACATCATGCGTAGTGTAGGTGTCGTTTGAGAAATGGCTTGTCGTTTGCTGAACCTAAACATTGGATAGGAACGCACATGAATAGAAACCTAATCAAGGAAAGTCCGGCAGGGTTGACCCACAACGCAGAACAATGGGAACGACTGCTATCGGAGCAGTTTCTTCCCGGCCAAGTCATGTTGGCCGACGCCGGTCCCGGAGGCCGTCTTGCTCACCAAGCTCAAGTCAATCGGCTTCGGATCGCACAGTTGTCGGTCTGGCCGCAATCGATTGCACACACCACTATTCATCTCGGTGCGTTGTCAGATGAAGACCGCTCATCGGTTATCGCACATGTCGTCATTGAAGGAGGAGGATACATTGAGCAATGCGGAAAGATTTTGCTCTTCAGGTCTGGCGATATCTCATTTCGCAATCTCGCCGAGCCTTCTCGCGTCGTCTTCGAAACACCAGGAGAATTTTTCGCAATCAGACTGCCATCCACGGTTTTAATCTCGCATCATTCGTGCCGAACGAATCTACCCTGTCTCATGCCCAAGATCATTCATGGGGCGACGATGCTGCCAGATGTCATCCAACGTTTGTTGTCCAATATGGCGTTGGGGGATAGGGCAATGATCAAAGATTGGTATATTTCATTCGCCTTACCCTGGCTGATTGCGGCGGCATATCACAGTGATGATTTACAAGGCAACAGAATGCGTGCGCCTAACGAACTACGCTGGCAACAATTGCTCGCCTACCTGGAAGAACACCTATTCGATACTGACGCAATGTCTGCATCTGCATGCGCTCGGGCTATTGGTATTTCCGAACGGTACTTGTACAAACAGTTTTCCAAGCGCGGTCAGTATTTCTCAAAAATGGTGCTGGAACGGCGGCTCGATGCGGCTCAGTTATTGTTGAAGTCTGTTGCATTCAAAGCGCATTCAATTGCTTCCGTCGCGTATCAATGCGGATTCAAGGATCCAGCGCATTTCAGCCGGCTGTTTCGACAGCGCTACGGCATGTCTCCTCGTCAATGTCGTCGTGGCGTTGACTGACAGCGCCTTGTTATTGGGAGGAACGTCGGCATGGGATCCAACAAATCAGGCGATACCGACGATTGCTAAAATAACCAATGGAAAAAGATAGTTAAAATGGCATTACTATTGCTCCGCAGATGAATCAAAAAGTTTTTACCGACTTGGCAAGAGAAGAATCGGAGACCGATTAAACCCGATTGTTTTGAATCGCAGAATTGGACTGCATTGTTATCGGTCGTCTTCACTCCCTCAGCAGGATTTGCGAAAATATCGGGCTATTACTATTGTCATATTTGTACAGTAGACTTGCCACATTAGGTACCTCTCTATTCAGTACCTTGTGGGTTGGAATTTAATGTTTATCTACTACAGCCCCGTAATAAATCCCCCCGGCTAAAGCCGGGGTTCTTACCGTTACGACCTTTGGCCGCCCCGACACTTCTACTTCGCTCGTTGGCTCGCTCGCGGAAGTATCGGGATGGCTCATACATCCACGGCTAAAGCCGTGGTGTTCTGTCTTCGACCATATAAGCTAGAGAAAGAATACCGCATATGAGATCCATCGAACGTTTCGTCTCTTTGCTAGAATCCAAAAACGAAGATATATGGCGAGATTCCATTTTTCAACTGGGAAGTGGTTATGGCTTTGAACAGACGTTAATTGCCGTTGTACCTGACCGCCAGACAACATTAGACAAAGCGTTCCTGCGCAGCAACTATTCATCTCAATGGCGCAGAGTCTATGACACCACGCAATTGGTTAACATTGATCCAACTGTGACTCACAGTGTGATGCGGTCAACTCCTTTAGTATGGGAACCCGCAATATTTTCCAGCAAAAAACAAAAGGAAATGTATGAAGAAGCTTCCGGCTACGGTCTGCGTTCTGGAATTACACTGCCATTTCACGGAGCGAACGGTGAGTTGGGCATCTTATGCTTTGTGAATAACGTTAAGCCCAGCAAGGATTTTCAACGAGACGTACTGCACAATATGCCTGCGCTCTCAATGATGCGTGATTTCGCTTTCGAAGCTTCTTTGCGATTTGCAAAACCGGGAAATCACGAACCTCCACCCACTCTCACCCAACGCGAACTTGAATGCCTAAAATGGAGTGCAACCGGGAAAAGCTCTTGGGAGATCGCCAAAATACTAGGTTGTTCCGAGGCCACAATTAACTTCCATTTTGGAAATATTCGCCGCAAGTTCAACGCTACTTCTCGCAGGCAAGCGGTGGTCAAAGCAATTCACTGCGGACTACTCCGCGCTCATTAGACAAAAACAGAATCCGTAACTCTTAAAGACATCAACGTAAATATACATAACGTGCTTACCAAATTCTTGCCTTAGCACTAGAATCACCGCAAATCGCGGTCAGTTATTTTTCCATCAAAATATAGCCCCAACAGAATGGCGATAGGTAACGGGATTTCTGTCCCCATCTCAAAGCGACTTCCACGCGACTGAGTAACTCCGAACCGCGACCAAAACAGAGATTGGCTCTCATACCGAGATTTTCGGTATTCACGCAGAGTTTCGGGATCCATCCTCACTTTTTCCCCGCTCATCTCATTTTCTTCAAACACCTTCAATTGCTCTCTCTGTAAATCCAGTCAGGATCACACGATCTAAATATCTTCGCCCGTTATTTTTTAATTATGTGACAGATTTTCCCTCATTGCACCTATCACTTTAGATAGTTATGCCAATTACCCAATAAGCATACTTTTATGCGTACTGGGTAACCCAGTCAACTAACTGGAGGGTAGAGAATGTTTCAGTCGATCAAAATCGCTGCACGCAAAGAATTTCAAAGCATAGAACTGTGGAGCATGTATCGGCTTCGCGCCAAAGTGTTTAAAGAAAGGATGGGATGGGATGTACCCATTCTCAGCGGGATGGAAATTGATGGCTACGATGCGCTTGATCCCTACTACATGTTAATCAGTGAACCAGACAACAAAGTGCGCGGCTGCTGGCGGCTATTACCCACTGAAGGGCCTTATATGTTGAGAGATACCTTCCCTGAACTGCTGCATGGACATCCTGTGCCTGAAGGCACGAACATTTGGGAACTAAGTCGATTCGCCATCGAAACAGACGGTCACCAAGGTTTTGGATTCGCAGAACTGGCTCTGGAATCAATGCGGGAAATTGTCTCGTTCGGCGACCGCATGGGTATTGATCGCTACGTCACAGTAACCACCACAGCAATTGAACGATTACTGCGGCGCACTGGTATCGCCATCACACGTTTTGGGCCACCTATGCGGATCGGTGTGGAAAATGCAGTAGCACTAAACATTGATATCGGCGAACAAACGCATGCAGCTTTGTTTGGGAAAATTCCGGAAGCCGCTTAATCATTGAAGGTTGGTGGTGCATATTTCACTGGTACCGTTGCGCAAGCACTTTTCGTGCTCAGCATTTTCCGTTGATGTTCGCCCCAACTACAAGGCATCGGCTGCACCGACATCACAGTGGATAAATCTCCACTCTTGCATTCGTCGTAGAATTTCGACGCCTTCCAATGCAGCCTTTGTTCTCTCAAGCCTCATTGATCGCAACGAACGCAAGGCCAAACCTTACCGATGATTTGTGCGATGACTGATTTTGACCTACCTATCAGAACAGATAGGCGACATAACTCAATCGAGGTGATTAAATGCCCATAGCATTCAGTATGCGCAGTAATTTAGTAGGGACAAATCAGGGAAGTTAACTTGAGCAGGCATTTCTTGTCTGGTCGGTATTTAAAAATCAAGTGAGGAACCAGTGGAACAAATAGAAAACCTATCAAAGATTGGGGGATGGAAATCGGATTGACGGGTGCGCATACCGAAGTTTTGATTAACTTGTACCGTTCAATTTCCTACACTTTATCTTGAATTCAACTTCAGTCTCGCTGCTTTTAGAGTGTTTACTCTGTTAATCATGAGGTTATTGCTGTATGTCTACATTAATTACCCAGATGGCCCCCCGAGTCGGCGTTATCGACCACCGAGTATTGCTGCAAACCGAGGCGGGCGCGCTGTGCTCAGTGCTCGACAAATATTATGGTCCCGAAGTGCACCCCGCAGACTACGCGCCTCACCCAGATGAACAAGCTCTGCGACTGGAGCTCGCACAGGCGGCGCCCCGACTAAATGCATTTGCCGACGAGATGAAAGAACGACTCGAGTGTGACTATTGCGTGCTCGTGTTTCAACGTTTTGGCTTAGATGGCTTCGATCTCGATGCGAAGCGTCGCCTGTTGTATTGCTTCTCTCTAATCTTTGGTTCTCCGACACCCACGGACAAAATCGCGAAGCGCATCGTATGGGACGTCATGTCGCGGGTTCTCCCTCTCGGGCACGTACCTACGATCTCAGAAAACTCGTACGAGGCAGAACTCCACACCGACACGCAATATTTTCCAAACCCTGAGAAGTATGTGCTACTCTACATCGTAAAGGCGGCGAACTGCGGCGGCGGTGTTTCGCTGCTGGTCGATGGTCTACAATTGAAGGCGCGACTGGCCGAAACCGAAGAAGGGCGCTGGGCATACGGTATCCTATCGAATAGCACACTCCCGTTTCGCATTCCAACGAGCTACACGACAACCGGAAAGCAAGAAACCGTGGAAATAACCTATGCCCGTATTTTCTCGGAGTTGCCGGCCATCCGTTATCGCAAGGATACGCTGGCAGCAGGGCTCGCAGCCGCACCCGATTATGACACCCCAGCTGTTCGCCGAGCGCTAACTATCCTGGAGTCTATGCTGGAGGATCGAAGCCAGATGATCGTTATTTTGCTCGAAGAAGACAGCATGCTGCTGACTAACAACCATGAGGGGTTGCATGGCCGCACGGAGTTCCGCGACTCTGAGCGGCACCTGATCAGAATCCGGATGAAGGAAGTTCAAGCTCCGCTGCAGACTTCCTTGCGCTCGTCCGCTGAGCAACGCACTCTTTGAGAGGACCTGAAAGATTAAGTTGGCGCACCAAGCTACGGCCAGGAAATGTTGGAAAGAGGCTGAGGCTTGGGAAGCGGACGACATTGCTGTTTCCTTGCCCGCCAATACCGCCACCTGAATAAAGCTCTGCTAGTCGACAATGATTAAACAACCGGAACTTGGGAGCACCTCAGAAACGAGACCGGTCAGAAGAATTAGTCTACACCAGGCGGTTTCGGTCTTCTTGCCGCTGGCAGCAGGCTACTTTCTCTCGTATTTATTTCGCAACGCCAATGCCCCGATTGCCGAGGAGCTAGTGCGCGACCTGGATACCGGCGCTGCCAGTATCGGGCTTTTGACATCGGTTTACTTCCTCGCTTTTGCCTTGGCACAGATTCCAATCGGCATAGCGCTCGACCGGTTCGGGCCGCGACGCGTGCAGGCAGTCCTGCTTGTCGCGGCCGGATGCGGAGCGCTTCTTTTCAGCGCCGCACACGGCGAGTTCAATCTGATCGTCGGCCGATTTCTAATTGGATTGGGCACAGCCGGCTGTCTGATGTCGGGCCTAAAGGCAACAAGGCAGTGGTTCCCGATCGAATCCCTGGCATCGGTCAACAGCAACTTTATTATGTTCGGCGGCCTCGGCGCCTTGGCCGCCACCGCGCCGCTGGCCGCTCTCGTCGGGGCGGTTGGATGGCGCTGGACATTCGACGTCCTCGCTGCCGTCGCCCTGTTGCTCGCGTTCGTGACCTACGCAGTCGTACCCGATGCGCCGCAGTCTGCGGAAGACTCTGTGCCGGTCGGCGGCCTGAAAGAACTCGTCCAACACCGTCTATTCAGGCGATTCGCGCCAATGTCTGCCCTGTGTTTTGGTGCCGTGACCGCGTTCCAGGGACTTTGGGCAGCCTTGTGGTTTTCGGATGTTGGGCAACTCGATGCCCACGCGATCGCCGTCCGTCTTCTGTATATGGCCGTCGGCTTTATCGTTGGTGCACCGCTCTTCGGATTTCTGGCGCGTCGACTCCAACCGCGGCTGTCGATCGCGTCGTTGGCCACCAGAGCTGCAGTCCTATTGGTGGGCATTGAGACTCTGATTGCTCTTCGCGTCCCGGTCTCCGATTTCATCATCTGGCCACTGTTCGCCGCCATGGGCGCGATCCCAGTGTTGAGTTATGGAGTCCTTGCGGATCTGTTCCCGGGTTCGTTGATTGCACGGGCCAATGGCTTGCTGAACGTCCTTCACACAGTCACCGCGTTTGCATTGCAGACCGTGATCGGGATGGTGATAGGTATCTGGCCGCGGTCCAATGGAGCTTACCCAGTCGTCGCTTATGAGAGCGCGATCGCCTTGGTTATTGTGTTGCAGGTCGTAGCGATTCTGAGCTTTGTCTCCGTACAGAAAAAAAATCCCAAATTGGTATAGCAACGCATAATTAACGAAACATGAACAAATCGAAAGGGTCACCCATTCGCCTGCCCTGTCAATAGGGGCGAGTAAATTTCTGCAGTCGCCCCGCCTTTTATTTTGCTGCTATCACTCACCCGCAACGCTTGGATAACCCCCAGCACCGGGCTGGGGTTATCAAGGGAGAACAATTGGGACGTAGCGAGAGCACCGCTGCAAGCTCCCCTATCCACTGGATTATTTATTCCCTGTGGGCGTCTTGAGTACCCAATGCGTTTCTCCTTTTGGAGTTGGCGGCATTACATTGCCAACCCCGACAGACCTTTCTTCACGCGGATTGCCTACTGGATGCCAAACCCCACCCTGCGGGCATTTTTCACCTGTTTTTGCCTTGGTTCCTACTGGTAGCATGATGTAATCCTTTTCAATAAAGGCATCACCAAAATTAGTGACCTAAATTACATGGGGATGGTTTACCGAAAATCAATGTTGAGGCGCTCAGCTCAACGGGTTGAAAAAGTTCCGTCTGGCTGATATCTGAGGATATTTACCCGTGTAGCTTTGGTTTTGCCAAAAAACTGGCCTCCATTAACTGGAGGGCATTACATTTCCACACTTTATTTGAACGGCTCGCTTTCGAGCAGGTCCTTCGCTTTGTCTATCCCGGTCTTTCGTTCCTCGGCCTCCATTGCCGACGTCGAAGCGCCCACTTCGATCAATGCGGCGCGTGCGTCGTCATATCCTTGATAGAGCCACGCATTGAACTCGACGAAGATGAATCTGCTCGACTTCTCCGTATCACCCGTACCGGGCGCTTGTCCCTTCTCAGTGGGCCGGGCCGACAATTCAGTGCGGATCAGACGGTCATCGAGCACTCCTCCCCTCTTTTGGTGCGGCCTATGGCGATTTTTGCCTTTAAGCTTTAATTGTTACATTTTACGCTCAATTTGTCTCCCAAAAGGACACGAACTTGCCGCTGAGTATCGTTGATGTTATATTAACCGCGCAGTATGTTTCTTTTAGAGGTGCATATTGAGCGCAAAATATCATTTGCAAACGAAGACACTAGGCCCACGCGCAGCGCAGCTCTTCACTGAGCTGAATGAACTACGCCGGTCTACGTTCACCTTGGCGGATGTGGAATCGATCACCGGCCTGTCGTCGGCATCGGCCCGCAACCTCGTGCACAAGGCCCAGCAACGAGGCTTGGTCACGCGGCTGAAGCCTGGCCTGTACAACCTCGTGCCATTCGAGCTCGGTCGGGCCACTGAGCACATCGACAGCCCATACCTGATCGCGCGTGAACTCGCCGGTGCAGCGCCCTATTTTCTGTCGCACGGCACCGCGCTTGAGTTGCATCGCATGGTGACGCAGCCGACCTTCACCGTGTATGTGTCATGCACGCGGCGCGTCCGTCCGCAGACGGTGGGCGGCTATGACTTTCGGTTTGTTCACATCACCGCGGAACAAGAATTCGGGGTCATGAAGCACTGGATCGACAAGGAGCGCTTCGTGATGATCAGCGACATGGAGCGCACCATCATCGATGGTCTGCGACACCCGGCATTTTCCGGTGGCGTCACCGAAGTCGCCAAGGGCATGTGGATGAAGCGCGACGTGCTGAAAGTCGAACGGCTGGTGGACTACGCACAACGTCTCGGCGTCGGCGCCGTCGTGCGCCGCCTCGGCTACCTGCTGGAACACTATGGCCTGGCCGATGCTTCGGTGCTGGAGCCGCTGCGCGGCATGCTGACGGCAACTTACCAGCGCCTTGATCCACTGCTCCCCGCCGAGGGAGTATTCCTATCACGTTGGCGGCTCCAGCTCAACGTGACTCCCGAAGAACTGGATGCCGTGAGGCTTGGCTGATGATTCCTCAACGCAACATTTCCCTGATCTCGAACACGCTGGTGACCGCTGGGGGACGGCGCATCCCCGAGGCCGTCATCGAGCGCGATTACGTGCTGGCCTGGTTCCTGACCGGTTTGGCCGGTCATCCGTTACGCGACGTGCTGGCCTTCAAAGGTGGCACGGCCCTGCGACGCTGCTGGTTCGAGGATTATCGGTTTTCGGAAGACTTGGACTTCACGCTGACCCGTCCGATCACCCTCGAAGAGATACTGGCGGGATTGAACGAAATCTTCGCGGCAGTCGAAGCCGCCTGCGGTTTGCGGATCGCTTTCGACCGCGAAGACCGCCAAGGCCACCAGAACAGTCACACGTTTTATCTGCGCTACCAGGGGCCGCTGCCCGCCGCGAACGACGTGAAGGTTGATATCACGATCAACGAAGTCCTGTGCTTCCCACTGCAAGATCGCCCGATTCAGCGGGCCTACGACAGCTTTGACGACTTGCCCGAAGGGCCGACCGTGAAGGTCTACGCCATCGAGGAGATCGTGGTTGAAAAGCTGCTGGCGTTGAGCGACCGAGCGCGTAACGAACCGCGCGACTTGTATGACCTCTGGTATCTGTTCGGCTCCACCGACTTGCGCGTTGCAGAAATACGCGCCGAACTCGATGCCAAGTTGGCACTGCGGCAACGCGTCGTTGCAGGCATGGAGCAGGCAATTGCCACCAAGGAAGATCGTTTGCGGCGACTTTGGGCCGCCCGCCTCGCGCACCAGATGAGCCAACTGCCGCCGTTCGATGACGTCTTTCGGGAGGTGCTGCGTGCCGTTCGCGCTGCCGACTTGCCGAAGGCGGATGGCTGATCGTCGGCCTGCCCACAAAAGGAAGTCCCATGGCCAATTTGTCCTCCATAGAACGCCGCAAACTGGAACGATTGCTCCGCATGGGCAGCGGCTACGTGCTCGATTTCTCGGACCGCACGTTCAGTGAGTTCTTCGAGGAGCACACGCGCCGTGACATCGATGCCACGATCTACCGCGAGCGTGGCACTTCCAAAGTCAACCGCAATTTTTTCAGAAATAAATGCAACGGAATTCGGCTAAAAGTGCATTCTGAGGTTGAAAGCGTGGCTCCGTCGACATCTAGAAATTATGTTGATTTGTGCAAGCCTGGGTTGGCTACCCCAAGAAATCTGATAACCAGTTACGTGCAATACATGGTTGGGCAGCAAAATGCCAAGGCCGCAATACAGAGATTGCGGCCTGTTGGATGTAGAATAGGCAGCTCGGAAGCAGACAGTCGTCACCTGCAACAATGTGCCATGAGCGGAAGTTCGAGGTGTGAAATAGGTAGCAGGAAAGCCGACGCTCACGACCAGTAAGAACGTGCCAGCTACGGTCATTCGCTAGCGCCCTCCAATTGAACATAGTTTTAAGAACAGTTTGCCTTCTTGTATATTTCCTACGCGAAAAAATTGATTGCTATAGTAACTCGTTAAATTGGAGGAGATAAGGCAAACTCCTCCAAAGCCGCTCGGGTTAAGAGAAACGATCAAGGATGATGGCATGATCTGGCGACATAGTTCCGGGGCGTGGTTGCGGCTCCTTGATGCCTTTGCCGATAGCGACAAACATCACGACAGCGTGATCGCTGGGCAGATTGATCAGCTTACCGACTGCATCGAAGT
>Ga0307375_10006165_pt1 | contig 11133 bp, 9 predicted proteins | sample TR1MG_FD_202531 | JGI IMG/M metagenome (GOLD analysis project Ga0307375, IMG submission 202531) | Soil microbial communities from Risofladan, Vaasa, Finland - TR-1 | ecosystem: Environmental > Terrestrial > Soil > Coastal area > Acid sulfate soil | place: Finland: Risofladan, Vaasa | collected...
GCCATCGTCGCCCACGAGCACGTGGCCTCCACGCCGGCCCCCGCCACGGAGGCCGCCTGATGCCCGCCTGGCACCTCGAACTGGCCACGCCGCTGGCCCTCGTGTTGCTGCTCGCCCTGCCGGCCTGGTGGTGGTGGCGCCGGGGCCATAAGCAAAGTGGTATAGTCTTCTCGCGGGTGGACGTGCTGGCCGCGGTGGCCGGCCGCGGCCGCCGGTGGTCGCGGCTGCTCGTCGTGCTCCGCAATCTGCTGCTGCTGCTCGCCGTGGTCGCCCTGGCCCGGCCGCGGGCCGGCGCCCGCGCCGAAACCGTCACCAGCGAAGGCATCAACATCGTCATCGCCATCGACCTGTCCAGTTCCATGCTGTCGCAGGATTTCCAGCCCGACAACCGGCTGGAGGTGGCCAAGCGCACGGTCAAGCAGTTCATCGCCGAACGGACGAGCGACCGCATCGGCATCGTCGCCTTCGCGGCCGAAGCGCTCACGCAGGTGCCGCTCACCACCGACTACCCGGTGGTGAACACCGCCGTGGACAACCTCCAGGCCGGCCAGCTCGAAGACGGCACGGCCATCGGCACCGCGATCGCCACGGCGGCCAACCGGCTGCGCGAGGCGCCGGGCCGCTCGCGCGTCATGATCCTGCTCACCGACGGCGTGAACAACCGGGGCTCGATCGATCCGCGCACCGCCGCGCGCGCCGCCGCCGAGTTCGGCATCAAGATCTACACCATCGGGGTGGGGACCGAGGGCATGGCCCCGGTGCCGGTGGGGCGCGGGCTGTTCGGCCTGCGCTACGAGAACCGCCCGGTGGAGATCGACGAAGCGCTGCTCACCGACGTGGCCAACATCACGGGCGGCCGGTATTTCCGCGCCCGCGACGCGGCCGCGCTGCGACGCATCTACCAGCAGATCGACGAACTGGAACGCGTGCCCGTGCAGACGCGCACGTACGTCAGCTACACCGAGCTCTATCGCTGGCCGCTCGGCCTCGCCCTGGTCGGGCTGCTCGCCGAACTCGGGCTCGCCGCGTGGAAGGCGCCGCTGCCATGACGGTCGATTATCCCTGGCTGCTCGTGCTCGCGCTGCTGCTCCCCGCGGCGGTGGCCGCGGCGCTCGTGCGCGCCGACCGGCGGCGTCGGGCGCGGCTGGCGCGGTTCGGCGATCCCGACGTGGTGTCGCGGCTGGTGCCCGCCGAGCGGGGGCGCGCCACGGGGTGGCGCACGGCACGGTTGGCCGGGGCCTGCGCGCTGGGCGGCATCGCGCTCGCCGGCCCGCGGTGGGGGATGGAGCACACCGTCAATCGCACGCGCGGCATCGACATGGTGCTCGCGCTCGACGCCTCGTTGTCCATGCGGGCCACCGACGTCAAACCCGACCGGCTGGAGCGCATGAAGCAGGAGGTGCGGCGCCTGCGCGCGCTGTCGCCCGGCGACCGCATCGGACTGATCGTGTTCGCGGGGCGCAGCTACGTGCTGTCGCCGCTCACCGTGGACGAGAGCGCGCTCGATCTGTTTCTCGACAACCTCGATCCGTCCATCGTGGGACAGGGCGGCAGTTCGCTGTCGAGCGCCATTCGCCAGGGCACCGATCTGCTGTCGCTCGACGCCGGCGGCGCCGACCGGGCGCTGGTGGTGATGAGCGACGGCGAGGCGTTCGAACCGCAGGACAACGTGGTGGCCGAGGCGCGCCGGGCGGGCGACAAGGGCATCAGCCTCGTGACCGTGGGGTTCGGCACCACGGCCGGCTCCACGATTCCGCTGCGGGCGCCCGATGGCTCCACCACGCTCAAGCGCGACCAGAACGGACAGGTGGTGGTCACCCACTACGTGCCCGAGATGCTGCGCGCCGCCGCGGCGGCGGCCCACGGCACGTTCATCGACGCCGCGGTCACCGACAAGGCCGCGCGCATCCGGCAGGCGCTGTCCACGCTCCGCGCGCAGGTACACGCCGCCGACGCCGGCGAGTCGCGCACGCCGCGGTTCCAGCTCTTCCTGCTCCCCGCGGTGCTGCTGCTCCTGCTCGACGCGTTCGTCACCGATCGCCGGCGCTCGGGCGCGCCGCGGCGCGCGCCGACGGCGGCCACCGCGGCGACGGTCGCCGCGCTCGTGCTGGTGGCGTTCGTGTCGGGCTGCGTGGGGGTGCGCCAGTCGGCGGCGGCGGCGCGGGCGTACGAGGCCCGCCAGTTCCCCGAGGCGGTGGCCCTGTATCGCAGCGCCGTCGAGCAGGGCGACCAGCGTCCCCGCACGATCTACGATTTCGGCACGGCGTTGCTGGCCGCCGACTCGCTGCAGGCCGCCTCCGATGCGCTGGAGCGCGTCACCGACCTGCCCGATCCCGAATTGCGGTACCGCGCGCTGTTCAACCTCGGGCTCGCGCATCTGCGCAAGGGCCTCGCCGCCGTCTCCGGGGGGGGCGAGGACCTGGATGCGGCGCTCGCCGCCTATAAGAAAGTACTGCTGATGCGCAGCGACGACGTGGACGCCAAGTGGAACTACGAACTCGCCCTGCATGCCAGGCAGCAGGGCGGGGGCGGCGGCGGTCAGGACAACACCAATCCGTCGACCGCCCCGCAGGCCCAGGCGCCCTCGCCGAGCGGCGGGCTTGGACTGAACCAGGCGGAACAGCTCTTGGCCAGCGCGGCGCGCGAGGAGCGCGACGTGCAGGCCAGGCAGCAGCGGAAGTCGCGCGCCTCCGTGCCCCCCAACGGCAAGGATTGGTAGCGCCATGCTCGGCATCCTGCTCGCCGCCCAGCTCGCCGCCGTGGCCCACGTGGCCGACAGCGTCGGTGCGTGCGAGCCGCTGGAACTGTCGGTGGCCGTCTCCGCGCCCGGCACCGTGCTGCCCCGGTTGCTCGCGCCGTCGTTCGCCCCGTTCGACGTCATGCAGTCGGCCACGCTGCCGCAGGTGGCGCGCGACTCCCGCGCCGTGCCGTCGATGATGGTCGAGTACCGGTACACCTTGGTGGCCGACGAACCTGGCCGCTACACGATCCCGCCGTTCGAGGCTCGCGTCGGCACGTCCACGGTGCGCACGGCGCCCCTCCACGTGGTCGTCACTGCCCCCACCGGCGACGGCGAGCCCGCCGTATTCACCCGCGCCCGTATCGACACCGGGAATCCGATGCGGTACCGCGTCGCCGCACCGGAAACGGTATACGTGGGCCAGCAGGCCGACTACACGGTGGCCGTGTTCCTCAACACCGCCATGCGCACGCGGCTGCGGCACAATCCCACGTTCTATCCGCCCGACATGCAGTCGGTGCTGGCGTACGATCTCCCCGGGGGGGGTGCGAATCAGCGGTCGCTCTCCACGTCGCGCTGCTTCGACGCCCTGGTCTATCGGCGCGCGCTCTTTCCGCTGCAGGCCGGGCGCATCGTGATCCCGCCCGCGCAGCTCACATACGCGCTGCCGGTGGGCGCCAGCTTCTTCAGCCGCGAGGAATCGCACGAACTGCAGACCGACAGCGCGGTGGTCGTGGCCGTCGACCCGCCGGCGGCGGGCCAGCCCGCAGACTACACGGGCGCCGTCGGCAACTTCCGGCTCGACGCGCGCCTGCAAGCGGCCACGGCCCGTGTGGGCGATCCGCTCACGCTCACCGTGCGCGTGTCGGGTTCGGGAAACGTGAAGTTGCTGCCGCGACCGCCGCTGGCGGTGCCCTGGGCCAGTGTCGTGGCCACCGACGCCCGCGTGCGCGTGGATTCCAGCGGCAGCCGCGTCGGCGGGACCAAGGAGTTCGACTGGATTCTCACGCCGCGCGTGGCCGGCGAACTCGACGTACCGCCGGTGCGCTACGCGTACTTCGATCCCTCCGCGCGTCGCTATCGCGTGGCCACGTCGGCCGCGACCCACGTGCGCGTGGCATCGGGCACGCTCGCCGTGGTCGACACGGCGCCGGCGCAGAACGTGCTGTCGCTCCGCCCCCTCTACCGGGGGCCCCTCGGCGCGCCGCTGTCGTCGCACCCGGTGTTCTGGCTGGCCCTGGCGCTCGCGCCGCTCCCCGCGCTCGGCGCCCGTTGGCGCGGGCGCAAGCGGCGTGGCCGCGCGCGCGCCATGCCCCCCGAGGCGCGGCTGGAGCAGGTGGCGCGCGATCCGGTCGCGGCGGGCGACGGTCCGGCACTGCGACGCGCCTTCGTGTCGGCGCTGTCCGGCCGCCTGCGCCTGGACGCCGGCGCGTTCACCGAAGCCGGCGCTCTCCTTCGCGCGCTGCGCCGGGCCGGGGTGTCCATCGACGCGGCTGCCGAGGCCGAGGCGCTGCTCGGCGAACTCGATGCCGCCGCCTTCTCGGCCGCCGGCACGCTCGGCCCCGAAGCGGCCGATCGCGCCCTCGCGCTGGCGCGCCGCGTGGACGCCGAAGCGTTGCCGCGTCACGAACTGCCGTTCCGGACGGCGGTCCTCGTGGGGTTGGTGGCGCTGGGCATCGGCGGGACGCTGCAGGCGCTGTCGCGCGACCGCGCGGCCGATGCGTTCAGCACGGGCGTCACCGCGTACCAGCAGCGCGACTATCGCGCGGCCCGCGACGCGTTCGCGCAGGTAGTGGCCGATCAGCCGCGGGCGGCCGACGGCTGGGCCAACCTCGGTACCGCGGCGTGGGCCGCCAACGATACCGTGCACGCCGTGGTCGGCTGGCGGCGCGCGCTCGGGCTCGAGCCCCTGGCCGGCGACGCCCGCCGCCGGTTGTCGCTCGTGCACGGCGTGCGCGCGTTGTCGCCGGGGTACGTGCCGCCGGTGCCGCTCGACGCGGCGCTCCTGTTGCTGGCCCTGTGCTGGGTGGCCGCCTGTGCGGCGTGGCATCCGGCGCTGCGTCGTCGGCGTCGCGGCGTGGCCGGTTGGACGGCGCCCCTGGTCGTCAGCGCCGCGCTGGTGGGGCTGGTCGCCATCGCGATCGCCGGGCGGATCGACGCCCACGCCATCGCGGTGGTGCGGGCGAACACGACCGTCAGCAACGATCCGGTGCTCGGGGCCGACCCCGGCCCGTCGGTCGGGATCGGCGAGATGGTGCGCGTGCTTGGCCGCCAGGGCGCGTGGGCGCGCGTGGAACTGGACGGCGGACGTCAGGGCTGGCTGCCGCTGCAGCAGATGGTGGCGCTCGACGCGCCGTTGCCGCCGGCGCTCGATTGACCGGCGCGTCGGCCCCCGGGTAGCTTGAACGCGATGTCCGCCTCACGAGACCCTGCCGCGCCCGGCGCGCCGCGAATCGCCGTGCTGCCGAGCGCGGTGGCCGATCAGATCGCCGCGGGCGAGGTGGTCGAGCGCCCGGCGTCGGTGGTCAAGGAACTGCTCGAGAACGCGCTCGATGCCGGCGCCACGTCCATCGACGTGGACGTGGAGGACGGGGGACGCCAGCGCATCCGCGTGAGCGACGACGGCACCGGCATGGGCCGTGACGACGCCGTGCTCGCGCTCTCGCGCCACGCGACGTCCAAGATCCACGTGGCCGCCGATCTCGTGGGCGTGACCAGCTTCGGATTCCGCGGCGAGGCGCTGCCCGCCATCTGCTCGGTGTCGCAATTGGAAATCGAGACGGCGTCCGAGGACGGCGGCGGCACGCGCGTCCGCGCCGCGGGCGGCACGGTGCAGGACACGCGGGAGGCGGCGCGCCGCCGCGGCACCACGGTGTCGGTGGCGCATCTGTTCTACAACGCCCCGGCGCGGCTCAAGTTCATGCGCGGCGCCCGCTCCGAATGGCGCGCCATCATGGACGCGGTCACCAGCGTCGCCCTCACCCGCCGCGACGTGCGGCTCACGCTCACCCACGACGCCAAGCCCGTGCTCACGCTGCCGCCGGCGTCGTCGCTCCGCGCCCGGCTGGCCGCCCTGTGGGGCGGCCGCTATGCCGAGCGCTTCCTCGACGTGGACGACGTGCGCGGCCCCACGCGCGTGTCGGGGCTCGTGGAGCGTCCCGCCGACGTCGGCACCGCCGGCCGCCGGGTATACGTGTCCGTGAATGGACGCGCGGTGCGCGACACGGGCATCGTCCGCGCCGCCGAGGCCGCGTACAAGTCCACCATCGCCGCCGGCGTGCGTCCCTCGCTGTATCTGGACGTCGAGGTCGCCGCCGACGCCGTGGACGTCAACGTCCATCCCGCCAAGGCCGAGGTCCGGTTCCGCGACCGCTGGCCCCTGGAGCGCGTCGTGGAGGACGCCGTCCGCCGCGCCCTCGGCACGCTCGACGCGGGCGCCGCCATCGGACGCCCCGCATTCCCGTTCCCGGCGCCGGCTCGGGACGAGCCCCCGGTGGTGGACGTCGAGACGCTGCGCCGGGGTGCGGCGGAGATGGACGAAGGGCTGTTCGACCAGTCGGACAGTCGGACAGTCGATGAGTCGGACAGTCGGACAGTCGGACAGTCGGACAGCGAAGGGGCGGGAAGAAGCGAACAGCCCGAAGACGTTCCCATCCCGCCGCTCCTCCAGCTGCGCCGCACCTACCTGATGTTCGAGGGCGACGGCGGCGTGGTGCTCATTGACCAGCACTCGGCGCACGAACGCGTGTTGTACGAACGGTTCATGGGCGCGCTCACGCGCGGCGAGGCGCCGGCCCAGCGGCTGCTGTTCCCGATCACGCTCCATCTCGGCCCCGCCGAGGCCGAAGCGTTCGAGGAGAACCGCGGGCTGTTCGAACAGCTCGGCTTCGAGATCGAGGGGTTCGGCGGCCACACGCTCATCGTGTCCAGCGTGCCCATGCCGCACCCGCGGTTCGAAGCCGAGCGGTGCCTGCGCGAGACGCTCGACGCGCTCACCGGCGACCGGTTCGCGGCCGCGGCCCAGCGGCACGAGCGCCTGGCCGCGACCATCGCCTGCAAGGCGGCCATCAAGGCCGGCGACGCGCTGTCGCCCGCCGAGATGCGCGCCCTGTTCGCCGATCTCAGCCGCACCACGCTCCCCGCGCACGACGTGCACGGACGCGCCACGATCGTCCAACTGTCGTGGGATGAACTCGAGCGGCGGTTTGGACGCAAGTAGCCGGCGCGTCATCTGCGGCCCCACGGCCGCAGGCAAATCGACCGTGGCCCTCTGGCTGGCCCAGCGCCACGGGGCCGCGATCGTCAGCGCCGACTCGCGGCAGATCTACCGTGGCTTCGACATCGGCACCGCCAAGCCCACGGCCGATGAGCGCCGGCGCGTGCCGCATTTCGGCATCGACGTGCTCGATCCCACCGAGCGCTATTCGGCGGCTGCCTGGGCGCGCGACGCCGAGCGCTGGATGGCCGAGGCGGCGCGCGACGGGCGCACGCCGCTCATCGTGGGCGGCACCGGCTTCTATCTGCGCGCGCTGTTCGGCCCGTTGTTCGATGAACCGGCCCTGGATTCCGCGCGCCGCGCCGGCGTCGCCGATGCGCTCCACGCGCTTCCCGTGGCCGAACTCCGCCGCTGGTGCGACGTGCTCGACCCCCCGCGGGCCCACCTGGGGCGCGCCCAGCTGTTGCGCGCCATCGAGGTGGCGCTGCTCTCGGGGCGCCGCCTCAGCGACCTCCACCGCGAGCATGCCCGCCCGCCGCGCTGGCGGGCGCGTTATCTTCTCGTGGATCCCGGACCGCGGCTTGCCGATCGCATCACGGCGCGCGTGGACGACATGCTCGCCGCCGGGTGGGTGGCCGAGGCGCGACAGTTGGCCGGCCGCGTGCCCGGGTCCGCGCCGGCGTGGAAGGCCAGCGGGTACGGCGTCGTGCGGCGGGTGGCCGAGGGCGCGGAATCGCTGGCCCACGGTCGGGAATTGGTGATCATCGAGACGCGGCAGTACGCCAAACGGCAGCGCACCTGGTTCCGGCATCAATTGAAGGGTGAGTCGGTCACCACGCTCGATCCCGACCAGACGGATTGGCAACTGGCGGCGGACCGGTGGTGGCGGGGACGAGGAGGCATGAGACGGTGAAGATCGGCATCACCTGTTATCCCACATACGGCGGATCGGGCGCCATGGCCACCGAGCTCGGCATCGCGCTCGCCCATCGCGGCCACGAGATCCACTTCATCACGTACCGGCAGCCGTTCCGGCTGCCGGCGTACCTGCCGCGCGTCTTCTTCCACGAAGTGGACGTGGGCCGCTACCCGCTGTTCGAATACCCGCCGTACGATCTGGCGCTCGCCGTGCGCATGCACGAGGTGGTGCTCAGCCGCAACCTCGATCTGCTGCACTGCCACTACGCCATTCCGCACGCCACCAGCGCCTGGATCGCCAAGGAGATGCTCGCGCCCACGCGGCCCGACATCAAGGTGCTCACCACGCTGCATGGCACCGACATCACCATCGTCGGCCAGGACCCGTCGTTCCATGCCATCACCAAATTCTCCATCGAGAAGTCCGACCGGCTTACCGCCGTGTCACGCTTCCTGCAGGAGGAGACGATGAGCGCGTTCGGGTGCACGGGCTGCCGCATCGAGGTCATCCCCAACTTCGTGGACCCCACGGTCTACGATCGCGCGCGCTATCCGGGGGCGGCGGGCGCGTTCGGCGATGGCCGTCCGGTGCTCATGCACATCTCCAACTTCCGGCCCGTGAAGCGCGTGGCCGACATCGTGCGCGTATTCGCGCGCGTGAACGCCGTCATTCCCTCGCTGCTCGTCATGGTCGGCGATGGTCCCGACCGCGTCGTCGCCGAGCGCGAGGCCGCGCGACTCGGCGTCCAGCACCAGGTGATGTTCCTGGGCAAGATCGAGACGGTGGCCCCGCTGCTCGCGTCGGCCGACCTGTACCTGCTGCCCACCGACCGCGAGTCGTTCGGTCTCAGCGCCCTCGAAGCGCTGGCGTCGGGCACGCCGGTGATCGGCGCCAACGTGGGCGGTCTGCCCGAAGTCGTGGACGATGGCGTCACCGGCGCCCTGTGCGACGTGGGCGACGTGGAGGCGATGGCCGCCGCCGCGCTCCGCATTCTCGGCGAACGCGACGTGTGGCGCACGATGAGCCGTGCCGCCGCCGCCGACGCCCGCCGCCGCTACGCCCTCAACGACGTGGTCGCCCATTATGAGCGTTTCTACGTCGAGACCCTCGGTTAACGTGCCGGCGCCGGCGGCCGTGGACGTGCGCTACGACGGACGCACCGCCGCCGAGCTGGCGGCGCTGCTCGGCGTGCGGGCCGTCGAGCTGTTCGACGAGGTCGGCTCCACCCTCGACGTCGCCCACGCGCGTGCCGCCGCCGGCGCCGCGGCCGGCACCCTGGTGCTCGCCGACGCCCAGACCGCGGGACGCGGCCGCCAGGGCAGGAGCTGGGTCTCCGAACCCGGCGCCGGCATCTGGCTCACGCTCATCGAACGCCCCACCGACCCGTCGGCGGTGGACGTGCTCTCGCTACGCCTGGGACTCCACGCGGCGCGCGCCCTCGACGCCCTGGCGCCGACGGCCATCGGCCTCAAGTGGCCCAACGATCTGTACGTGCAGGGCCGCAAGCTGGCCGGCATTCTGGTGGAGGCGCGGTGGCGCGAAGGCGCCATCGACTGGATCGCCGTCGGATTCGGCATCAACGTGCGCGCGCCGCGGGCGATGCCCGACGCCGCAGCGCTCGACGCCGGCACGTCGCGCCTGGACGCGCTGGCGCGATTGGTGCCGGCGCTGCGCGCCGCCGCGCGGGAGACCGGTCCGCTGCGCGCCGACGAACGGGCCGCCTTCGCCGAGCGCGACATCGCCCACGGACGCCGGTGCACGGCGCCCGTGCAGGGCGTGGTGGCCGGGATCGACGCCTCGGGCGCGCTGGTCGTGAATACCGATGCCGGCCCGCGCGCCGTGCGCGCCGGTTCTCTCGTGCTGCAGGAGGATGTGTGAATCTCGTTTTCGACGTCGGCAACACCGAGACCACCGTGGGACTGTTCGACGCCGGCACCCTGCGCGGCCACTGGCGCACCACCTCCGATCCGGCGCGTACCCCCGACGAGATCGGCGTGCTGCTGCGCGCTCTGCTCGACGGCCACGGGTTCGACCACCGCGCCGTGACCGGCGTGGCCATCGCCTCGGTGGTGCCCCCCGTCACGCAGCCGCTGCAGGAAGCGTGCGAGCGGTGGGTGTCGCACGCCCGCGTGGTGGTGATCGATCCCACCTCCAAGCTGCCCATCCGCCTCCAGGTGGACGAGCCGCTCTCGGTGGGCGCCGATCGCATCGTGAACACGCTCGCCGCCAGCCAGATCCACAAGCGCGACGCCATCGTCGTGGACCTGGGCACCGCCACCACGTACGACTGCGTCACCCGCGACGGCGTGTTCCTGGGTGGGATCATCGCCCCCGGCGTCCGCACGTCGGCCGAGACGCTCTTCCGACGCACGTCCAAGCTGCCGGCCACCGAGTTGGTGGCGCCCGAGCGCGCGATCGGCACGCGCACCGACACCAACATCCGCGCCGGCGTGATGTTCGGCGCCGCCGACTCGATCGACGGGCTCGTGGGGCGGATCAAGGCCGAGTGGCCGGGCCGGGAGGCTCCGATCGTGATCGCCACGGGCGGGCTGGCCGAGGCGTTCCGCACGCTCTGCCGGTCCATTGACATCGTGGATCCCTACCTGACGCTCACCGGTCTCGACCTGGCATTCGGGCTTTTGGCGCAGTAGCGGCCGACCGGTTCGGTTGGCATGGCAGGGGTCAAATCGGCCGCCAGAAGATGTCATTTTGGCACATTTCCCTGGCACGTAAGTCGCATATTGAGAACGACATACGTACATAGCGGTCGTGCGCAAGGGGCTTGCAACGATTCGCGGGTCAGGCTACGTTTCGGGCTGATTAGCACTCGTTGACTGTGAGTGCTAACAGCAGTCGTGGCACCGAATTCCAACCACAGCTCACCAGTCTCAGTCGGAGGGGAAGTACCCATGGCAACCAAGAGCGCTTCGAGCGTGAAGGTCGCGCCGCTGGCGGATCGGGTCGTGATCAGGCCGATGGAAGAGGCCGAACAGATGCGGGGCGGGCTCTACATCCCGGACACGGCCAAGGAAAAGCCGCAGCAGGGCGAGATCATCGCCGTTGGTCCCGGCAAGTTCGAAGAAGGCAAGCGCGTCCCGATGGAAGTGAAGGTCGGCGACAAGGTGCTGTACGGGAAGTACAGCGGCACCGAGGTCACCGTCGACGGCGAGCAGGTGCTCATCCTGCGCGAGGCGGATGTGCTCGCGGTCGTCGGCTGAGTCCCGTTCCCATCAATCAACTTTTCCTCGTAGAGGATTA
>Ga0307375_10006166_pt1 | contig 11130 bp, 10 predicted proteins | sample TR1MG_FD_202531 | JGI IMG/M metagenome (GOLD analysis project Ga0307375, IMG submission 202531) | Soil microbial communities from Risofladan, Vaasa, Finland - TR-1 | ecosystem: Environmental > Terrestrial > Soil > Coastal area > Acid sulfate soil | place: Finland: Risofladan, Vaasa | collected...
GCGGGTCGTGCGCGGCATGGTAGGCAATTCTGGCCTCTGCCGCCTGGCGTTCGGCAATCTCAGTCTCAAGGGAGCGATTGGTGCGGCGCAGTTGTGTCGTCAGGGCGGCGCTCTTCAGGTTCCGCTGTATCAGGGTGAGGATATACAGGCAAAGCAGGGCCGTGAACGACAGACCGATGATCAACACCAGTATTTCGGGGTGTTGTTTGGGGAGAAAGTGCCCATCCATGGGCCGACCGACAAAGGTCCACGTCCGGTCGGCAACCTTGACGATCACCTGGAAGGGCTTGGCTGGCGAGCGAGCCTGCGGCGATACGTCGGCGTGGACCTGTTCTTCCGTATGGGTATGCAGGAGCAGCTTCTCGCCGGGGTCTGTCGTATCGAAGACCTTGATGCTGATGCTTTTTCGTTTCTCGCCGCCAATGGCCCCGATATTGACAAAGTCCATATTGATCAGCTCGTAGGCAAACCCCAGCAGCACGCCCTTCTCATGTCCGCCTCCCTTGAGTCCTTCTCCTTTGGCGAATACCGGCAGGAACACCATGAAGCCGTTGCCGCCACCCTCGTCTTTGCGCAATGGCAGGGGGGCGGTCGCGGCCATCGCACCTGACGCGACCGAACGCTGCATGGCGCGCCAAAGCACAGGGGCCGAACTGGCATCGAAACCAAGTGGGTAACCGGCTGGGCTGAAGGGCTCCGCCAACTGGATCGGATAGTACGCGGCCTTGGTCGGCGCGGGGTGTAGCGCCAAGGGTGTCGGACGATCTGCTGCGTCGCCTTCGCCCCCGTTGTTGCCCCCGCTGTTACCAAGGGCAAAAGCGGTGATAGGGCGATTCAGCAGGGTCTCGAAGGCACTGCGCTGCGCAGCCGTTACCCGCGGAATCCAGCCCAGCACACGGACGCCGGGATGGGAGCTCAGGGGGATGGTGTGCACAAGTTGCCTGAATGCGTCAGGCTGGCGAACCTGCTCATCGACCCGCAATTGATTGGCGATGTGTTTGACCGGGCGCAGTTCGATTTCCAGTTCCTGTTTTACCGCCCAGACATGATCCTCCAGCTGCAATTCGAACTGGTGTGACACCTGTTCCACTTCGCTCTCGTGCACGCTTTCATAAACCCAATAGGTCAGGCCAGCGCCGAGCAGGGCGGCAAGAACCACTGCGTAATAACGACTGATCCGGGTTGCCGCGCTGTGGGAGGGCATTATTTATCCTTGTTCTTTGCGGGGCGGTACAGGCGGTGATATCGGCAACCTATTTTCGCCAGCGTCCCGGCTCGGTATCGGCATCTCAACATCTGCGATCTTACCCTGTTACCGTGGAGTCACGAATAAGCCCTTCAATCGAAAAGATTGATCGGGCATCAGATGTCACAAACCAACGGCATGATTCCCGATCAACACCGATTGGCGTTCGCACTAGGCCGGAACACCGGCTCGACAATTCATCGGTTTAATCAAACCCCCTCGGCAGGTTCAAGGGGGCGAAAAACACAGCATCAGGGAAATTCATGAATGAATAATTTGACCACGAAATTTGGCGGCAGCTTTAATAAAATATGGATCGTCGGCGCGGCTATCGTGGTGGTGGGTATCATTTTCATCGGCAGCTTTTTTACCATCATCGGTCCCGGTGATCGGGGCGTGCTCATGAACTTCGGCGCGGTGTCCAGCCGGGTACTCGATCCCGGTTTCCATTTCCTGATTCCGCTCGAACAAACGGTGGCCAAGCTATCGGTTCAGGTGCAGAAAACCCAATCATCGGAATCGGCCGCCTCGAAGGACTTGCAAGTCGTCACCACCGGTATTGCCGTCAACTTCAACCTGGTGCCCGGCCGTGTGAACAAAATCTACCGGGATATCGGCGGGCTGCAAACCGTGAATCAGAAAATCGTCGCCCCGGCCATTGCCAACGCCGTGAAGGCCGTCACCGCGCATTACAATGCCGATGAACTCCTCGCCAACCGCGACAAGGTGCGTGCCGAAATTGCGGATCAAATCCGGACATCGACCAGCAAATACGATGTGAACATCGACGGCGTCAACATCACCGATTTCAACTTCTCGGCCCAATACAACCACGCCATCGAAGAAAAGCAGGTCGCGCAGCAGCAAGCACTTAAGGCCAAGTATCAGCTCCAGCAGGTACAGATTTCGGCCCAGCAACAGATCGTTCAGGCCAAGGCAGAAGCACAAGCGCGCATCGAATCCGCCAAGGGCAAGGCAGAGGCAACCGTTCTGGCTGCACAGGCGGAATCCAAGGCCATGCAACTCAAATCGAGTGCCATTACCCCTGCGATTCTCAAGCTGCAGACAATCCAGCAATGGAACGGCAAATTGCCGCGTGTCATGACAGGCGCAGGCGGCGTGGTACCGTTTCTGGATGCCTCCGCATTGGCGGGCATGAAGGGCAACCAAGTCGCCGTTCAATCGAAATAGTGATGGCGCGTCCGGGCTTTCATTCGTATAGCCGGACGCCGTAACTATCCGCTATCGGTTGGGGTGCCGGGGAGGTCGAGGGGAAACCCAACGATTTCAAAGTCGATTGATGTTGGGGTGCGTGCCTTACCCCAACATACGGGGCTGCCCCCACGATTCAGGGTGCAGCACCTTCCTTGCCCCAGCATTGAAAATAAATATTCAATGCGCCCCCCCAATTGTTAAACCAAACCCTAAAACCCTGCTCTAATAGCGGTTGGGGCCTTCGCTCCGTTCCTTTTCCCGTTCTAGGGGGTTTGTTCATTGTGCGTATTGTCAGGAGTTCAGTTATGAGTCGCGCGGCGCGTTACGGTGTGTCGATTTTGGTTTTAATGTTTGCGGTAATAGCCCAGGCCTCGGCCGGGCCGGTGAAGGTGGGTTATGTGAATTCGGTGGCCCTGATGGAACAGGCACCCCAGGCGGATATGGCAAAACAAGCCCTGGAACAGGAGTTTTCGCCTCGGGAGCGGGAAATCCGTGATTTGCAGCACGATGTCCAGACCATGCAGGACCGGCTGGATAAGGACGGGCAAAGCATGAGCGACGCTGAACGCAGCAAACTTCGGCAGCAGATCGATCAAAAAAGCCTTCGAATCCAGCAAAAGCAAAGCGATTTTCAGGACGATCTCAACCTGAAGAAAAACGAAGCCCTCGGCCAGTTGCAAAAAACGGTGCTGACCGCAATCAAGGACGTCGCCAAGGAGCATGGCTATCAGATGGTTCTGTCCGACGGCGTGGTCTATTCAGCGCCAACGGTGGATATCACAAAGCTGGTGGCCGAGCGGCTGAAGCAGATGGCCAAAGGCAAGAATTAATCGATTGCGCAGAAAAGGGTTCAATCGGAAGTGCGAAAGTCGGGTATATCATGAGCGAGTGCTGGATAACGTAGATGTCAGTCGTAGGTTGGGGTGAGGTACGAAGCCCAACGAGTATTGATTCGGTCGGTTTATGTTGGGGTGCGTGCCTTACCCCAACCTACGGGGTATGCCCACAATTTGTCCAAATTATTCGTCGTTGCTGTTCTCTGAGAGCGCATTTAGTTCATGTAACACTTCAGGTATTGGCCTGCCGGTGATTAGAAAGCGTCGCGAACTATTCCAAGTGGTCAAGTTTATCGCACCGATGTTCGACTCTTTCAACGGGTAGTACTGGTTAGCTGGTTCGTTATGTAGATCATCAAGAACAAGTAGGCGCGATGGACTGAGCGGGAACATTATAATTGCTTCTTTGGAGCCATATCCGTAGAAAACTCTCGCCAGATGCGTGATTACTACGGGCTTGTCTGAGGTCACAAAGACGTCTCGCTCGCTCAGCAATACGGACCATCTTTTCGTCAGAAGGTGCTGCGCCATTCGCCCGACTTCAGACTGAACCAGTTCCACGAACTCCTGATCATGCCCATCCTTCCCAAGGGTTTTGTAGGTCTGCCAAGAAGACGCATCGATCTCATGAGACTTTTCGGTGGTTTGGTCCGCTTCGACTATCGGTGTGCCGCCAGCATGTGTGCGACCAGCCTCAACAAATTCAATAAGCTTAGAATGGGTCTCCTCCACAGCATCACGGATGTCGGGATGTCGCATGTGTGTGGTCGCTACAAATAACGATAGCGCTTTTCGGATGTGCTCGTCTGCCAAGTCAACGAAATCAGTAGCGAGTGCTGGCCAAATAAGACCTAGAAATGCCTCCACATCGCTCAGCTTGTCATCCAGAGCCCAACTGCGGCTGCCATCCAATTGGCGCGGTGAGTATAGATATCTCTTTCCGCAGACATTGCGAACACTTGTCAATTGCTCGTCACCGTCTTGTAGATCCTTGGAGAATATCCAGACCTGTGGCTTTTTCGTGTCACGGCTCTCAGGAGTAGCGAAGTACCGTAGGTAGAACTGGGGAACCCAGTGTTGGTGTTTGGATCTACAGGCTTTACGATGCATAACATTTGAGCTTGGGACGCAGCCAATTAGGGCCGTCGATCCGTCTGCGAAGGGTTTTCTCTCGGCTCATCCTAGATATTTCGTGCCAATCCACCACAAGCCTGAAGCCGTGATTGACGCTACAACACCCAGCACAAACCCGATGAATCGCTCCCAAGCAATCTGCCTTCTAGTTGGAAGACCGGCTATTTTTCGGAATGAATCGGCATCAATTTCAGAAATTAATCTGGTGGCTTCAACTTGCTGTTCTAGCATTTCCTTTTCTTTGCTCGCATGCTCAAGCTGGGAAGAAAGAACATTGATTTCCTCCTTGTGGCGCTGAGCCTCGGAAGACATTTCATCAATAGCGCCAAGAGTCTCGATAAGATTTTCGCGAGCCGTATCTAACTTGGCTATTCGCTCGTCAATCGAGGCGGAGGCAGGAATTTGCGGCATAAAGTGAACAGACACATTGCCATCTTGAACTTTAATGCCGAGTATTGGGGTACTCCACCACCTCAGAATGGTACCAAGTACTCTGGCAATGGTTTTATCAGTGATATTAATTTTCATTCTCCCACATGGGTCTAATGTACGAGCTAATTAAGCGCGGCGAAAGGCTCAGTCTTATGGTTGGCTTTTTTTCATACCTTGACTTCAGTAGTTCCAACTTTTTATCTAACTTCGATGTGGACTCTTTGAAATTTCTTAAGTTTTCATAGCGCCGCCAAAAATTAATCGCAAGTCCAAGAACTAGGGCCCACAAAATCAGCGATAAAAGATCCCCAATCTTTGAAAATAAAATTACACCAGAAAACTTGAAAAGTTGTGGAATAAGATTTGCGAGTGCAATCAGTATTAGTATAGTGAAAAGTACGCGAAACGAACTTCTATTCATTTCAACGCTTGAGCGCTTCATTTCTGATAAATGATTTTTTTCGTATTCGGTGAACTCGATGTCATCTTTCAGACTTTTTTCCTATACACACGAAAAATCTTTGATAGACCGATTACGATTAGACCGCCGATTACACCGATAGTTAGCGATTTTAAATCATCCATTTTATTTTTTCTTCATCTGGTTAATGATTGAGCCAGCAGGCTCGCGGGTTGGCATCACTCTCGTTGGTAATATTTTTAGCCTGATCTTCATTGCTACTAATAGAAATCTAAAATTTCAATATTTCATCGGCGGATTTTTCTGACAATGCCAGCATGTTTTCAGTCTCTGCTAAATCTTTCAAAAAATGACTTCTGCTCAGGCTAAGAGAAAGGTGATCACAAACTTCTTTTCCAATCTCTTGAAAACAAAAAAAATGGTTAAGTGTTAAAACAAAATTGCCATTATCATGTTGGTAGCTGGCATAATCTTTCTCATTGCAAAAACACAAATAATCAGCAATCTCATTTTCATTGCGAGAAAGAAATTTTCTTACTTCGGTTCTTATGAAATCAGAATACTCTCCAAAAATTGAAGAATAAATTGTATCCCCCCAGAAAAAATTGATGAGGGCCCCATCTTCAGTGACTTCGACTTTGGTGTCAATTCCAATCATATTTATTAACGATTTATATGAAATTATAACCTTTCCAGTGGCGTTAAGGTTGAGGGCGTTTTTCTTGAATGGAAGAAGAAAATATTTAGTATAATCAGTTTGATCAATGACTCCTAAAAATGCAAGAGTATTTTGCCACTTTCGGTACTCATTAAAATCTTTAATAACTAAGCCGTAAAATGTCCGTTTTCTTTCGTCGCGAAGTCTAGAAAGGAAAACTGACGAAAAGTATTCTTGTATGCTTTTATGTGCGAATGAATAGCTATCATAACCATCTTTAATTATTAGTGCTGTAATGTTTGTAATGTCATCGATAAGTAAATCCTCTAAATTTTCCCCTATTCTTTCAAGTGATGATGTTTTTTCTAAATATAACCTGAAGAGTGGTGCGGAGAATCGTGTTTTATTATCTTTGAGTGATACAAAGCTCAGTGCCTCAAACATTCTTTGCATTTGATAATCTGTAAGTCCAGACTTCCGCTCTCTTTCGTATCCAACTTTAAGCCGATCATGACGGTAAAGCATCGTTGGGAAAATTAGATTATAGAACTCAGCGAGGCTGTCGGGCTTAAATTGCCGAGCGTTATATGTGATCGCAAACAAAGTCAGAAGCAATGGTGTGTTGGTTACTTCTGTAAGAAAACCATTTGTTGATAGAATGTCATTTATGGCGATGGCTTCGTCGCCGCCGTAATATATGTGATTAATTAACTCCTTTTGACACTCGCTAGAAAGAATGCTGATTTTATACTTTTCAAAATATACTGACGCGCCCATTCCAGAGTCTGGTCTAGAGGATATTACAATCCTAAGTTCGGGGAACGAGCGTGCAATTGTTTCTAGCTCTCTTGCATATCTCAGTCTTTCAGAGTTTGGTACTTCATCGAACCCATCAAGAATGAAAACCAATTTTTCTGATTTTGCAAGAAAGTCAAAAAGATCGTCATTTAAATCAATGCCAAAATCTCTAATTGCGTCAAATAAATCGTTTTTAAGTGAGCCTTTGTATTTTAAGTTTCGAAACTCTATAAAAATTGGTATGTAAGCACTGCCTCTTCCTTCATTTAGACATAGCCACCTTAAGTATAATGATTTGCCTTGTCCAGGGCCGCCTTCGATCAATACATGTTTTGACGAGAAAAAACCAGAGGTTTGGATTTTTGTTCCATCAGTAAAGGTAACGGCCTTTTCAAAGAAAATCTTTTCAAGATCGACAATAGAGTCAGGATCTAGAATTGTTTTAACTCTACCAACTCTGCCAATGTTTTCCTTCAATGACTCTAATTTTCTGATAGAGAATGCTTCAGAGATTTTTTCTTTTATTTTGTCAGACGCTGCTTTGATAAGTTCATCGACCAATCCATCTAGACCACCAGTTGCTTTTTTTAGAATCCCTTCAATCATTTTGTACCCTATATGCTTTTAATGGTCGCCCTTATCGTTCCAAATATACCTTGGCAGGTCTATATTTTCCCAATGCGCTGGCTCATATTAACTTCGGTTTCATTTGTTTATTTGTTTTTATTCGTCATCGGAAATAATATTTGGATTCGTTCGCCGGTGTAAATACGCCTTCTGCCACGATTGTCTACGTGGACTCATGTCGCTACTCCGCTCAAGCATCACAGTAACCGCTGGAAAACTCAATAGTCTTGCTAATTTATTTGAAGTGCTACTCGCGGTATGTGCTGCTAATCCTTCGACTGACCGTACATAACTAGCCAGTGAGTCATTTCTGACGTTTGGGATTGGGTGTGATTGCGGTGGTAACTACCCCTTCCGCTCCGACGCATCGTAGTTGCTGAAATGCCCCTCCTTGGCGGCTTGCGCGCGGGCATTGGCGATGATCTTGCCGCTTTTACCCTGTGGCGCAGGGAGGGAGATTAGTTTTTCCAGTTCCGTGCTGCCGCAGGCCGGGCAGGCGGGTGTTTCGCCGGAAAGCACCAGCATTTCGAAGGTTTTGTCGCAGGCTTTGCAGCGGTAATCGAAGATGGGCATGGTGTTTCCTTTGGTATGGCTTGTGGGGCGTCTGGGGCTAGGGGTGAGCGCGTTGGCGTGTTTTTGATGTCGGTTTCAGGGTATGGCATGCACACGCCGACGGCGGAGCAGATTCAGGCAGGCCAGACTGGCGGCCATGTCCAGTGCGGTGTAGTCGTCCGGTGTAACGAGATCGGGGTTGGCCCCGTGCGCCAGCAGGCGTTCGACGACGGCTGCCTTGCCGGTGGATGAGGCGTACATCAGACAGGTGGCGCCATTGTCGTTCTGATGGTCGATGGGGCAGCCGGCGTCGATTAGCCTGTTCACGATGTCGAGGTTTTCACCGACACAGGCCAACCACAGCGCCTGATTGCCGTCGGCATTGGATTTCAGGGGATCGACGCCAGCGGCCAGCAATTCGTCAACGCGGGCGGGATCTGCGGCCCGTGCGGCGCGCATCAGCGGGGTCATGCCGTTGGGCAGGGCGCCATGCGGGTCGCCGTTTTCAAAGCCTTCTTCGATCAGCCAGTGTTGCAGTTCGGTGCTGAGTTGGGGGCGGGGTGTTGCACCGGTGGCGTATTGGGCGGCGCGGTTGGCGGCGCACCAGGCTTCATAGCCGCCATCCAGGCTGTAGATTTCGCTGAAACCGAAGTCGATGAACATCTGGGCGCGTATCTGGCTGGCATTGCCGTGGTAGCAGTAGATGAGTACCGGGGTGTGCTTGGGGCGGCCCATGAGGTAGTCGCTCGCATTGGCATCGCAGAGGTGTTGCGCGCCGACCATGCCGCCGCGCAGGTAGTCGGCGGTGGTGCGGCAGTCCAGCAACAGGACTTCCGGGCGTTTGAGGACGTCGCGCGCGGTCGCAACATCGATGCATTGAAAGGGTTGTTCGGTGCTCATGTGGCGGCTCCCGTTGGTTCGGTGGGCGTGTTCGACTTTGCCGCTTGCCGATGGGCATAGGGCGGCAGGGTGCTGATGCGGCTATCGACGAGCGCCTGCCCGACCGTGAAGTGGTAGAGCACTTGCAGGCGGTCGTCCTTCAGGCCGAAGCCTTCATGCACGGCATTGTCGAAAAAGCAGCCGATGCCGGTGCCGTTGAACCCGGCCGCTTCGGCTTCGAGATACAACACCTGGCCGATCAGCCCCGCTTCCCAGTACAACGGGCGGTAGCGCCAGGGTTCCTCGGTGAGCAGCGGGGCGAATTCCGCCACGAGGGCCAGCGAAAAGCAGCTGTCCGAGGCGATGGCCTGATGACAGGAAAACCCGCGCGCGACCTTGCGGACATCCCCGGCCAGCAGGAGATAAAGCGGTAGGTGTTCGGGGTTTTCCCCAATACTCTGTTCGTCATTCAGCACGACGGGCTCCCACACGAATGACGCATGCAATTGATCGCGCAGGCAGGTTTCGCCCTCGGCGCTGCGGGGCAGCACATACAGGCCGGATTCCAGCCCGTCGACCCGATGTACGAAAAGCAGCACATGCAGGCGCGGGGTGAAGGGCAGGCTGTCCCAGGGTAGCGTTTTTGTGCGCGGCAACAGGCTGTCCAGAATCTGAAAGAAGGTCTGGGCGGGCAGGGTGATCTGGGGGTTGAAGTGCTGGGCGCTGCGCCGACCGCGAATCACATCGATGGCTGTGCGGCTGCTTTGCGCCGTTCGTGCGGGCCAGTGAGCATTTTCTGTGGGGGGCTCCGGTGGATAGGCGGGCTGCCGACTGGCCTCGGCCACCTGATCGATAATTGGCCAGCGGTAGATGGGGTGGGGGTCCAGGAGGTTGGCGCGACCGGTCCAGTTACCTTCGCTCAGGGCATCTGGTTTTACTTCATTAGAAGGGATAATTCCCGGCACGATGACATCCAGTAGCAGTTCGGGGTCTTCCCGCTCGGCGGTGTCGAAATCCGCATCTCGATCCAGGCCCAATAACGTGGCCAGTTGATCACTATCGAGGCTGGGATTGAGCTGGGTTGCCCAACCGACCGTGGCGGCGGCATAACGCAGGGCACCCACCGCATGGCCGATATCAAGCTGGCAATAGCGAAAGGCGCGCTCGCCGTATTTCCAGGCTTCGCGCCAGTGGATGGACGACAGGCCGATGAACAACCCCGGTGTTTCCGGTTTGGCGGCCTCGGTGGGCTGCCAGCGCAGTTCAAGCGCGTGTTCCCGGCTCAGATAGTGGTAGAGCCCGTCGTCCAGCCCCGCAAGACCGAAGGCCAGCACATAACATTCGGTGGGATGCAGGTTGCCGCTGGACGGGTTGCAGCGTAGTGCCCAGCGATCCGGCCCGAATTCCTTCCAGGCGGCCAGGCCCATCGACAGTTCCAGCAGATAGGCCAGCGTTTCGAGGCTGAAGGGCTGCGGCTGTGCGGCGGGCAGCTCGGAAAACAGCAGAGTTTCGTCGTGCGCGCGCAGGGGCAGTTCGATGCTCGGGGCGCCATCGAAGGTTCGGAAGGGATTGGGCTGGGCATCCCAATCCAGGGTTTCCGGCCCGGCCGCATAACGATTGAGATGGTGCTTGGTGCGCTGGTGATAGGCCAGCACGGTCTGCACCGCCTTGGACGGTGCGGGTGTGGTCGCGGTGGTCATGCGGACTGGCCGGGCCACTTAGCCTTCGGCTGCGGCACTACCGGGACGGCTGATCTTGTCGAGCCCGACATGGCTCACCCCCATGGCTTGATGAAAGACCTTGAAGACCTTTTCGGTGACAGCATCGGAACTGACAAAATCAGTATAGGCCTTGGTGAGCAGGGCGACATAGAGCATGCGCAGGTCGTTGTCGTCGAGCGCATCCACATTCGGGCTGCGCTTGAGGTAGTCGTGGAAGCGCTTGAGGATGTGCAGGCGATTCACCTGTACCACGTGTTCGTCGTAGGGGATTTCCAGCAGATTCAGGAAATCTTCTGCGGAAGAGAGTTTGGCCAGTTGGTCGCGCAGTTCGCTCATGGGGAAATCCTCGGTGGGGGTCGGTGTGCCTAGTTCAATGTGCCTGGTTATTGGGCCGGATTAATGCGTTGGGGCTGTGTTGTCGCGGATGCCGGCGCCGCATACGGCCGGGTCGATATCCGCACAGTGTTCGCAATCGGTTTCCGGTATCGGTTCGTCGGGAATGGGGTTTTTGATCTGCCGTTCCAGCAGACTGATGCGGTCCATCAGACACTGGATGGCCTTGCCGACCGGATCGGGCATCAGGTGATGATCCAGATCGATGCCGTGCGGGC
>Ga0307375_10006168_pt1 | contig 11129 bp, 16 predicted proteins | sample TR1MG_FD_202531 | JGI IMG/M metagenome (GOLD analysis project Ga0307375, IMG submission 202531) | Soil microbial communities from Risofladan, Vaasa, Finland - TR-1 | ecosystem: Environmental > Terrestrial > Soil > Coastal area > Acid sulfate soil | place: Finland: Risofladan, Vaasa | collected...
ACAGAACGCCCGCACAGCCTGCGGAAAGAGCCCAATGACATCGATTTCCATATCAAAAATCAGGATCCCAATCGACGATTATGCGACCCTGCTCAATTTGAACGCCACGAACCACGTCCGGAACATACGGAACCAGCCGCTCGCGATCCCCCTGAATAACAAGGACATCATTAGCGCCTGTCGCCAGTAGGGTCGAAACTACGCCAAGCGATGTGCCGTCGACGGTCTCTACCGCAAGTCCTACGAGTTGCCCCCAGTAATACTCGCCCGCATCCAAAGGTGGCAGGGCCGCAGTCGGCACCTCAATAGAGGCACCCGCCCAAGCTTCCGCCGCATCGCGACCATCACATCCCGCCAAATGCGCCACAAAACCCTTGCCGTGCGCTCGCGCCTCAAGCAAAACGGGGGTCTCCACCGCACCGCTCTTCCGACGAAAGCGCCAGGGCCGGTAGGCCAAGACTGCTTCTGACTCAGCCGTATAAGAGACAATCCGCAACCAGCCCTTTACCCCGTACGCACCGATCACCCGACCAACCTCAATCCACTCTCGCGGCTCGTGGTCGGTCATCCTGTCAAGACGCGACCTTCAGCAACCCTGTCACACGTTCAGAGGCCTGCGCGCCCTGACCCAACCAATACTGCACGCGCTCGCGATCGACACGCAAACGCTCCTCGCCACCACTTGCGATTGGGTTGAAAAAACCAACCTTTTCAATAAAGGCGCCACCAACAGCCCGCCTCCTATCAGCGACGACGATAGAATAAAAAGGCCGCTTGTTCGAACCACGGCGAGCCAACCGAATCGTTACCATGAAACCCCCAGTGCACACCGTAAGGCGTGGAAAGCGTGAGATTTTACCCTGTTATGTCCCAAAAAAGAAATCCTAATGTTCGCCTCGACGGTTTCTTATCAAATTCCGCCGTTTTTGCCAGAAAGCGTCCCTTACAAAGGCATACTCCTGCCCACCTGCCGCAAGCCTCATAAGGAATGCCTGGTGCAAGTAGTGAGAGCGTGTATCAATGACTTGGCCGGTGTAGACCCCCCACATAGCCGAACTACTGGCAAGATAGCTGGTAGGGTTCGTGTAGGCATCAACCCCCAAGCCCACGCTATCTCGCAGATCGCTCGACCCCAACAGGGGTAACACAATGTAGGGACCGCTACGAATGCCCCATACCGCCAAGGTCTCCCCAAAATCCGCGCTACGCGCCCGCAGACCCATCGGGGTGGCTACATCGATCAAGCCGGCAAGTCCCAGTGTCGAATTGACCACCAACCGCGCACTTTCGAGAAACGCCGGCCGAACTCGGCCTTGCAGCGATTCATTCACGATAACCTCGACATCTTTAAGGTTGGAGAAGAAATCGCTCACACCACGGCGCACGGGCAACGGAATCAACCCGACATAGGCCTCGGCAGTCGGCTTCAGCAACACTCGGTCCAGGCGTTCATTAAAGACAAAGATCTTTTTGTTAACAGGCTTGAACGGGTCGTCGGAGCCGTGACTAGACCCCGCACCTACGGTCGCGCATCCGCCCAGAATGATTGCCGCCAAGACCCCTAGTACCGCGCGCCTCTGCACCATGCGTTCCCCTCCCACGACCCGATTACCCGGACACAGCCCACGCTCATCATGGGCCCGTTTGGCCCCGGCTGACTCTTTTAACCTGAATCCCGCCCAAAAGAAACTCGCGCGCAGAGAGACAGCCCTCTTTTAATATACAGCCTGCGCACAAAGGCTTGGTGCGACACGTCGTCTTGGCATGCTCTACGATCAAAGCATGGTACTCATTATAGAGCCGTGAGTCCTGCGGCAACGCCTGCTCAATCTCGGCGCGCAATACCTCATAAGGCGCATCTTTGCAGGCAAGCCCGAGCCGCCCAAAAAGACGACGAGTATACGCGTCAATAACGAAGACCGACCTTCCAAAGGCATACAGTAAGATATCGTCAGCCGTCTCTGGGCCTACGCCATGAACAGCCAGCAAGGCATTACGTAACGACAGCGTCTCACTCGCTGCGAGTTTTTGGAGCCCTCCTTGATCTAGCAACCAGCGGCATAATGACCGAAGGCGGGCGGCCTTCACATTGAAATAACCGACCGGCCGCAAAACCTCCGCAAGCACGTCTGCCTGGAGAGCCAATATCGCGCCTGGGTTGAGTGGAACAATCTCCCGCAATCGCGCAAGCGAGCGTTCAACGTTCGTCCACGAGGTATTCTGGGTAAGAACAGCGCCGACCATTACCTCAAACTGGGAGTCCGCAGGCCACCAGTGGCGGGGGCCGTAGTGCCGAAAGAGCGCATCGTAAACCTGATGAAGGACTTCGCTTTTCACCGCGACTTGCTTGGAGCGACCAGGCCTGCGGCCTTGTAGATCGCCTCGACTGCCGGGGCCAATAATGCACGGCTATAACCTGGGCGAAGGGTGCGCGGAAGCTCCACGGGGCCATAAGCAATCCGAATCAGGCGACTGACCACAAGGCCCACGGCTTCAAACATACGCCGCACTTCCCGCTTGCGCCCTTCCATGATACTGACATGGTACCAGTGATTGGCTCCGTCACCGCCTGCATCCTTGACTTCGGTAAAATGGGCGGGCCCGTCATCAAGAACAATACCACCTACTAATTTTGCGATGGTACCGGAATCTGCGCGCCCCAGAACGCGAACAGCATAACAGCGCACAATTTCCTGAGAAGGATGCATAAGGCGAGCGGCCAATTCGCCATCAGTCGTAAAAAGCATGAGCCCGGATGAGTTGATATCAAGCCGGCCCACCGCCACCCAACGACCCTGCCGGATAGTCGGCAATTTATCAAACACGAGAGGCCGCCCCTTAGGATCGCTGCGAGTACACATCTCGCCCGTCATTTTGTGGTACATGAGGACCCGGCCCTGCGCAGCTGGCTTATGCCCGAGCCGCCAACCATCGACCACGATCTCCTCGCCCGGCAATACACGCTCCCCAAGTTGAGCGACCCGGCCGGCGATCTTTACCCGGCCAGCTGCAATAACGCGCTCCATCTCGCGTCTTGAACCGAGTCCGCGTTGCGCTAAGACCTTTTGTAGCTTCTCGCTCATGACAACCCTGCGGACCCCTTATTGTCCCGCTCGGGTAGCGTGTCCGCCTCAGACTCCGCCTCAGACTCCGCCTCAGACTCCGCCTCAGACTCCGCCTCAGACTCCGCCTCAGACTCCGCCTCAGACTCCGCCTCAGACTCCGTCGCCGTTCCGAGGCCCACGTTAACCTTATCGTCAGAATGCAGAATATAAGCCTGCTGTTCAGCCGCTTCGATTCGCAACTCACTCAAAGGTGGTAGCTCACCCAGCGAAGCCAGATTGAAATTTTCCAGAAATGCTCGCGTCGTGCCATATAAAGCGGGACGCCCAGGCACTTCCTTTGTCCCCACTTGCCGAATCCACTCCCGCTGAATCAACGTCTTGATAATGTCCGAACTCACGGCGACGCCCCGGATCGCCTCGATCTCGCCCCTAGTTGTCGGCTGACGGTACGCAATGATGGCCAAGGTTTCGAGAACCGCCCGCGAATAACGAGCTGGCCGCTCGGCAAATAAGCGATTAAGCCAAGGCGCGAATTCGATGCGTGTCTGCAACCGATAGGCTCGATCTATGCAACGAAGCTCCATAGGTCCGTCCGCGCAAGCGACACTAATCTCCTGAAGAGCATCCAAAAGCGTCTGGTGATCAGGTTGCCCCTCATCGCCGAACAATGACGCAAGGCGTTCAACAGTCAGCGGCTCGCCGGCCACGAGCAAAGCGGCTTGAACGATATCCTTAAGTCGCATGTCACTCATGCGCAGGCCTGCAAATGAATAGGGGCAAAGGGCTCATTTTGCACAAGGGTAATAAGAGACTCCCGAACCAGTTCAAGAATGGCAAGGAAGGTCACAACGACACCACCCTTGCCCTCGGCGAAATCAAATAAAGTCGAAAATTCCGTATAACCATCCGAACGCACGCTATCAAGGATACGTGTCATGCGCTCGCGCACCGACAACGGCTCACGCATAATGTGATGGTGCGCGAACGCGCTTTCGCGCTGCAAGACAGAACGCAACGCGCTTAACAGATCCTCAAGTGAGACCTGAGGTGGCGGACGCTCAATATTGCGTCCCTCGACGGGAATTACCGGGACAAACAGTTCCCGCCCCATACGCGGCCTAGCATCCAGCTGCTCGACCGCGACCCGGTAACGCTCGTAATCCAATAGTCTGCGCACAAGCTCTGCGCGCGGGTCGAGATCCTCCGGATCCGACGATGGAGAACGCGGCAGCAACATCCGCGACTTGATTTCCGCAAGCATAGCGGCCATCACAAGATAGTCGGCCGCTAATTCGAGCTTCACTGTCTTCATCAGCTCGACGTACGTCATATACTGACGCGTCACTTCAGCTATTGGAATGTCCAGAATATCGATATTGTCGCGCCGAATCAGATAAAGGAGAAGATCAAGCGGCCCCGCAAACGCCTCCAGAATCACCTCGAGCGCATCAGGCGGAATATAGAGATCGGCTGGCAACTTCGCCAACTCTTCGCCATGTATAAGAACCGCGCTCATCCTTTCATTCCCAGGCAAGGCCCATGGCACGCCGAACATCGGTTAAGGTTTCTTCGGCTATTTCGCGCGCACGCCTCGCTCCCTCCAGCAAGATGTCACGAACCTGCCCCGCATCTTGTTCCAAGTCATGAGCGCGCGCACGAATGGGGGCGAGCTCCGCGTTAATGGCATCAATCACCGGCTGTTTACACTCCAAACAACCGATCCCGGCGCTGCGACAACCCGCCTGAACCCAGGCTTTGACATCGTCCGAGGAATAAATTTCATGAAATGGCCAAACCGGGCAATGTGCCGGATCGCCCGCATCCGTTCTACGCTTACGACTGGGATCGGTCGGCATGGTTTTAATCTTACGCGCCACATCGTCTGGCGCCTCCCGCAACCCAATCGTATTTTCGTACGATTTCGACATCTTTTGTCCATCAAGTCCCGGCATACGCGATTGCGGCGTCAAAAGCGCTTGTGGTTCTGTCAAAATCAAGCGGCCATGGCCTTCGAGATAGCCCAGGAGTCGCTCTTTGTCGCCCAACGCCATATTGGGCTGACGCTCAATCAGGGCTCGCGCGGTATCGAGCGCTTCGCTGTCACCTCTTTCCAGATAGGCATCTCGTAATTCTTTATAAGCCTTGGCTGGCTTTCGGCCCATCTTGCGCAGCGCCTCTTCGGCTCGTTCAACGAATCCGGCCTCGCGACCATAGAGGTAATTGAAGCGGCGCGCCACTTCCCTCGAAAGCTCGATGTGCGCCACTTGATCGTCGCCAACCGGTACAAGCGCGGCCCGGTAGGCAAGAATATCGGCGGTCTGCAAAAGTGGGTACCCAAGAAACCCGTAGGTCGCAAGATCTCGCTCCCGCAACTTCTCTTGTTGATCTTTGTAGGTCGGCACGCGCTCGAGCCATGTCAACGGGGTGATCATGGACAGCAACACATGTAACTCGGCATGTTGCGGTACGGCAGATTGCACAAAAAGCGTGGCGCTATGAGCATCTACGCCCGCCGCAATCCAATCGACGACCATGTCACGGATGCTATGGGCTATGATCGCCGGGTCTTCATAGTGCGTTGTGAGCGCGTGCCAGTCGGCCACAAAAAACAGGCAGTCGTACTCGTGCTGTAGACGCACCCAATTCTTCAAGACACCATGATAGTGGCCTAGATGCAACCTACCCGTCGAACGCATCCCGGACACGACGCGCGTGGCGGACGGAAGGATCGATGACATCTACCCCATCCTACTGAAGGAAAAAATGAAATTACGCAGAATCGTCACAGGGGGGCCCAGGATCCAGCTGAGAGCGCCAGTTCCGACCAGCAACAGAAGAATCCAGAGCCCGTAGGGCTCAATCTGGTTATAACGTAAGGCAACGCGCCCAGGCAACACGCCGGAAAGCACCCGACTCCCGTCTAGGGGTGGCAAAGGCAGCAAATTCAAGACCATTAGCACAACATTGATCGTGATTCCGGCAATACTCATATAAAAAAGCGGCCTTGCCGCCCACATCGACGGCAAATACTGGGCGAGGCGCCCGATCGCCGCCCAAAGGAGGGCCATCAAGAGATTCGCCCCGGGGCCCGCCAAGGCCACGAGTGCCATATCGCGACGGGGTTTGCGCAGGTTCGACCAAGTGATAGGAACGGGCTTTGCCCACCCAAAAATAACACCGGTCCCCATAAGGATTAGAAGACCGGGAATCAACACGGTCCCAATAGGATCTATGTGCTTGATTGGGTTGAGAGAAAGGCGGCCCAGACGCTGGGCTGTAGGGTCGCCTAATTGTTTCGCCACCCAGCCGTGCGCGACTTCGTGGAGCGTAATCGCAAACAGCACTGGCAGGGCCCAGATCGTGAAGCTCTGTAAAGAATTTAGTCCGTTCATGCGCGCAGTATATCAGCCCCCTACATCCGGCGCGAACCCCGAGATATCGCCCGTGCCAGCGCGATGCACACGGAAGCTCTGGCCATCCCACTCCACCACCGTAGTGGGTTCGCCTGGACACACCCCTCCATCAACAACCGCGTCAATGGTGTGCTCCAACCGCTCCCGAATCAGTAGCGGATCCCCTAACGATGCCTCTTCTCCAGGTAGAACCAGGGTCACGCTCATAAGAGGTGCCCGCAGTTCAGCCAGTAAGGCTTGGGCTACGCTATTGTTCGGAACGCGCAGCCCGATCGTGCGCCTCTTGGGGTCCAGAAGACGCCGCGGAACCTCGCGGGTGGCCGGCAGAACAAAGGTGTAGGGGCCGGGAGTATGGGCGCGCAAGGCCCGGTAGGCACGCTTATCGACTTGCGCATAAGTCGCTAAGTCGGCTAGGTCTCGGCAAACCAGCGTAAAGGGATGTCGCGCATCCAATTCGCGAAGACGACAAATACGATCGCGCCCCTCCTTATTCTCAAGCGCACACCCGAGCGCATAACTAGAGTCCGTCGGATAAGCGATCACCCCACCCTTCTCGACAATACTGACCGCGGCGCGGATAAGGCGGGCCTGGGGATTGTCAGGATGAATCACAAAGTATTGGGCCATATCTTATGCCGAACGCCGCGCCTGCATATGCGGCCGCTCCTGCCATACCGGAACACACATCGCGGGCAACTCAGGGAGACCCCCGGGGAGCGGTCGCCAGGGTAAGGGTTTATGGTAATCAGAGCCCACCGAGGCCCGCAAACCGTGGCGCTCGGCAAGCCTTGCAAGCCTACCTATCTCGCCCTCATCAAGACCGGCCGTCACGACCTCGAGCGCGATTCCCCCACCTTCGGCAAAGGCCCGCACCAACTGCTGCAGCCGCCCACTACTCAACCGATAACGTGTCGGATGGGCCAAAACCGCACAACCACCTGCGCCATGAATCCAGCCAATGGCCTCTGCCAAATCCGCCCAAACAACATTCACGTGGCCCGGCCCACCGCGGGTCAAAAAGCGCTTGAATGCCGTCCCCTGATCCCGAGCATGACCTTGTTCCACCAGCCAATCGGCAATGTGGGTGCGGCTCACGATACCGTTACGCACCAAAACACTTTGCGCGTCCCCAAGCCCCGCATGCGCCAGCGCCTGAACAATCAGGCGCGCACGCTCGCGACGAATCTCCTGCAGCCTCCTAAGCCCTCTCTGCAAGGGTTCATGGGAGGGGTCGATATCAAGCCCGACTATGTGCACCGTCAGGCCCTGCCAGGATATCGACACCTCCACGCCCGGGACCAGCACAATTCCGAGCGTGCGCGCAGCTGTTGCGGCCTCTGCGAGACCGGCCACCGTATCGTGATCTGTCAACGCCAAAACCTGCACGCCGGCCTTCACAGCACAAGCGACCAGAGCCTCAGCACTCAACTCACCGTCGGACCAGACTGTATGCGTATGCAAATCGTAGTACAATTCACCACCACCTTTTGATTGCCGAGGCTCATGATCCCAACCCCACCACTTACTCAAATCCCAGGGCGTCTCCCAAAGATTAAAAACATGCTGCTTGCGGCATGGCGTCCGCAAGGGGCCGCCAGCAAAGAAAACGACCCCGAATCACTCATTCGCCTCCTGGATGAGTTCTTCGCCATGCTTGCGAAGCTGGATCAACGCTACGGAACGCTCGCCCCCTTACCGGACGACGAGGCAACGCGCCTGGGAGACACGGGCCTACTCGTTCTTGCGGAACTCACAAACATGAGCCAGCAACTAGGCATCCCCCAGGTCAAATCGGAACTCGACCTGCTGGCCGTAACCATCAGTGACTGGATCATGCGGCACAAAGGCGAGATCCGGACGCTGGAACCTATTGTAAACGGCTTGGCGGTCATGGCCAACGAGCTTCATGAAGCGCCTATTCTAGAGGATATGGCAGCTTTTATGGACCAGGTCATGAAATCAACCGTAGTGGACATCGCGGCGGACACAAACAAGACCGATAGTGGTCGTCCATGGCGCGTCCTTCATCTCAATCGAGCCATTGTTGCCACCCGCTCACACAACACCGAGCTTATGGCAAAGGTTTTTGATGAACTGATCCAGGAACTGCCTGAAGACGCCTCGGAGTTTTTTCGCGAGGGCATGCGTCAAATGGAAGTCGTCGATTATCCGGCCAAGGTTCGGACTGTCATGAGCCACTACTTCCAGGCGCTCGCCCAACACGCCTTGCATTAAAATAAAGAAAGTTCGAATTTGGGACGCAAAGCCTTTATTCTGAACTAAAGGGCGCTTAGGATACACATCTAGAGCGCTTGCGGCGCCACAATGGCTCCGCGACCTGGGAGACGAAAAAATGTTGTACATGATTGTCGGGCAGATTGGACCCGACAGCGTTGCACGCCGGGAGGCCGCCCGCCCTGACCACCTACAACGCCTACACGCACTTCTCAATGAAGGTCGTTTGGTGCTAGCCGGGCCTTGCCCGGCCATCGACTGCCCGGATCCGGGGCCAGCCGGCTATAGCGCAGGTCTCATCGTCGCGGAATTTCCCTCCTTGGCAGAAGCCACAACCTGGGCTCAAGATGACCCCTATGTACATGCCGACGTCTATCAGGAGATAGTCGTAAGGCCATTCCGACAGGCCTTGCCATGAGCCTTCGGGATGATATCGAAGAACGCCTCAGGGTCGAATTTGCGCCCGAGGATCTCGAGGTAGGGGATGACTCCCTTCACCATATAGGGCATGCAGGCGCCCAAGACGGTGGGCATTACGCGGTGCTCATCGTGGCCGAGCGCTTCCGAGGATATTCCTTGCTTGAACGTCATCGTTTGGTCTACGACATCCTAGCCCCCCTACGTCGAAACATTCATGCGCTATCGATCCGCGCACACGCGCCTGGAGAGATTTAGAGACATATCATGCGCTACCTACTTCGCTTTGGTCCTTCTATCGCAGCTATCTTGGCCTTAACGGCGCTTCTCGGTGGCTGCCATCCATTTGAACACGTAGACAAAAGTCAGGTACTGGCCACCGTCAACGGCGAACGCATCACCGAACAAGATTATCGGGACTACCTGAGGGCTCGCGATCTCCAGGAGCCCCCGCTTGCGCGTAACGTCCAAAGCAAACAGATCATCCTAAATGAGCTCATTAACCGCGTGATCCTCGCCCAAGCGGCATTGAAACGTGGTCTGAACCGCGTTCCCGCAGTCCATGTGGCGTTAAAGGAGGATCGGGAAAATATCCTCGCACGCGCCATGCTGAAACACTATCTCGCCCATCATCATGTCTCACAGAAAGAGCTCCACGTCTTATACCAAAAAGAGGTCTTAAAGGCCCCGCACCGAGAATACGAGGCCCGTCATATCCTCGTCGCCACCAAGGCCGAGGCGCAGGCGGTTCTGCGCAAACTTCATCATGGCGTCCGGTTTTCCGTGCTCGCGCGCCGATACTCACTCGATGTACCATCAGGAAATAAGGGTGGGGAGCTTGGCTGGTTTAGTGCAAGCGACGTTTTGCCCTCCTTCTACCGCGCATTGGCTCAACTACATGTCGGCGAAATTTCACCCAAACCCATCAAAACGCGCTTTGGCTGGCACATTATTCAACTACAGGCCGAACGACCCTATACTCCACCGTCCTTTTCGACTGTGAGACAGCAACTCTATCGGTCGGCTGAGCAAAAAGGCGTTGACGACATGATGGCGGCGATGCGTAACAAGGCACAAATCCACTTGGCAAAACAATCTGCACTGACCACCAAAGCATCGCACGTGCCCCAGCCGACTCACTAGCGCCCTTGAGAGGCCAGTGAGTCGGATTTGTCTCGGCACTCCGACCTTCACCCAGCCTTGTCGGTCTCAGATCTCAATTGGGCGCGGCGTCATTATTGCTCAATGGCACCGCCTGATTATTGCTCAGTCGGACACGCTCGCCTACCGCCACATAGCGCTGCTGCCGTATGCTGACACGGCCTCCAGTATCCTGACGGACGACGATATCATAGACCTTGTGGCTGGATTCCTGCTCTTCAATATGGTTACCGAGTAAAGCGCCGCCAATAGCCCCGACAACAGTCGCTGCCGTATTGCCGCGCCCGTTACCCATTTGATGACCGACCACGGCACCTGCCAACCCTCCCAAGATTGCACCCCCCGGGTTTACCGGTCCGGCCACGACCACCGCGCGAACCGATATGACGGTCCCCTTATAAGGCGAACGCCGTGGTGCCGAAGGACGGGGGACGTAGGCGGCTGGGGCCTGAGCGGGCGGTACATAAACAGGGGCAACCCGCGCAGGCGGCGGCGTATACGCGGCCCGCGGGGGGGCAGCAAGCAGTTGGGGCTGGGCCTGGGTTACCGCCATCGGCGGCACACTCGGGCTCGGCGCCTTTGGATGGGTAGGTACCACATAAATCAGGATGGTCGCAGTCGCCGCCGCCGCAACTACTCCCGTCATGACCGCAGCAAGTAAAGGTTTCATCAGAATTCTCAACGTGGTTCACCAGCGCGCGAGGATAGAAGTACCGAACTTAGCCGTCAACTCGCGATATCACGGGTGGCCAGGCGTGGACAACCCATCATCAAGCCACTCGCGCAGCCGTTCTTCGTCAATAATCGCGACACCAAGCTCTTGGGCCCGCTGCTCCTT
>Ga0307375_10006171_pt1 | contig 11122 bp, 4 predicted proteins | sample TR1MG_FD_202531 | JGI IMG/M metagenome (GOLD analysis project Ga0307375, IMG submission 202531) | Soil microbial communities from Risofladan, Vaasa, Finland - TR-1 | ecosystem: Environmental > Terrestrial > Soil > Coastal area > Acid sulfate soil | place: Finland: Risofladan, Vaasa | collected...
AGCGGCGCTCAAACTGGCACCGCTGGTATTCGTGCGCCCGGGCGAATTGCGATGCGCCGAGTGGTCAGAGCTCGACTTGGACAAGGCTGTGTGGGATATCCCTGCCGAAAAGATGAAGATGAAGGTACCCCACATTGTCCCGCTTTCAGATCAGGTAATTACGATCCTGCGCGATCTGCACCCGTTAACAGGCGGAGGTAAATACGTGTTCCCGGGTGTGCGCAGTGTTCGTCGCCCAATGAGCGAGAACACAGTGACCGCAGCGCTGCGTTACATGGGTTTCGATGGGGATACGATGACCGGCCACGGCTTCCGGGCAATGGCCCGAACAGTACTCGACGAGGAGCTAGGCTTTCCGGTCGACCACATCGAGCACCAGTTAGCCCATGCGGTCAAAGATGCCAATGGACGGGCTTACAACCGAACTACGTATTTACCTGCGCGCCGCAAGATGATGCAGGCTTGGGCGGACTATCTGGATGGCTTGCGGACCGGGGCCAAGGTCGTCCCGCTGGCGCGGCAATCGGCGTAGCCGTATCGTTTCGATGACGTGTTGACGAATGGGTCGCGCTTCAAGGCGGTGGAGCATATTGTAGATTCTCAAAGAGAGTTTCCCGACGTCGCTGAAGGCGGGTTCCCATCGCAAGGCGGCTCACCTAGCGCATATAGCTCGAGCCCGATGCAAAACGGGAGCATGCCGGTTCGATACGGTTAGTATGGAAAGGCCATTAGGGAAAAGCCGTGACGAAGAAGCTTTCTAAAGGGAAGGTCATCAGGATCCAATCCAGGGAGGCGATCCTAAAGCGCAAGGTCAGATGGCACCTCAAGCGCGTTGGCTTCACCCGGGATGAGAATGGCGTCCTGACACTGCCGGCGGAAAGCAAGGACGCCATCCGGGCCGCGCACCAGCTGCAACGGGCGGAACGCTCGTCCAAGCAGGGGGATTTTCTGAAAGCGAAGTTCCCCAAACTTTCGAAGCACTTTGCAATAGGGACAGAGGTGGACCCTGCCGCGGTCAAGCCGCGCCTGGAGCGTGTGCTAAGCCATACGTGGCAAGCGGACCTGTTCAAGCTGGCCTCGTTGACGTGGTCCGTGCCAGTTTCCCCAGGCTTCGGTCGCCGCCTCCGATACCTGGTCTGGGACGACGGCAATGAGCGCCTCATGGGTATCATCGCCATCGGCGATCCGGTATTCAACTTGCGGTCGCGGGACGAGTACATCGGCTGGACAGGCGAACAACGTCTTTCCCAATTGGTGCACACCATGGACGCGTATGTACTGGGCGCTGTGCCTCCCTACAACCAACTCCTAGGCGGCAAGGTCGTCGCCGCATTGCTACGCACCCGGGAAATCTACGATGACTTTCAGGCCGCATACGGCGCCCGGAAAGGGGTTATTTCTAAGAAGGTGAACGCGGCGCGACTGGCGGCGATCACAACCACATCGTCGATGGGGCGATCTTCCGTCTACAACCGAGTCAAGCTCGATGAGATGCTTTACCTAAAGCCTATCGGGTACTCGAGTGGTTATGGCCACTTTCACATCCCCGACCAACTCTTCCAGGATCTGCGCGAGTATCTGCGAACGAAGGAACATAGGTACGCGGATCAGCATGCGTTCGGCAAGGGACCGAACTGGAAGATGCGGGTAACCAGAACTGCGCTCGACATGATCGGCATGCGCTCAAATCTGGTCATGCATGGCATTAAGCGGGAAGTGTTCATCTGCGAAATGGCCAGCAACACGATTAAGTTCTTGAAGGGTGAAGAGCCCGAACTCGACATCAGCAGCTTGAAGTCGGTCGAAGAGGTAGCGGCCTTGGCCTGCAAACGGTGGCTGGTGCCTCGCGCTACCCGCCGCCCCGAATACCTGCAGTGGACCAGGGAGGAGCTCGTCAACCTAGTATCGAAGTCCTCGGGCGTGCGCGTGTCGCTCCTTGAGCCGAAGGTTAGGAAACAGGTCAAACGCTAGGCATGCAACTGGACACCCTCCAACGAGAGCTCGAAGCGAGATTCGAGCAAATCTCCGGAGAACGCGCGGAGAACTGGCGCATATTTGCGTTGGAGCATGGACTGTCGATCGATATGGAGGAACTTGCCGCATCGCTGTCGGAACAGCTCCGGTGCGGCAATCCCAACCAGTTCCATTGGCTGGTATGGGTCGTCTTCGCGACGGAAATTGGCTACAGCTTCGCCGGCGCGGAATACTGGCAAACATTCAACGAGCGCCTGCCAGCTTGGAGGCGCAACGCGGATAGCAACCGGAACCGCAACCTAATCCGGGCGTGGTTCCGGCGGTTCGCCAAAAAGTACAACGGCGTTCGCCCATCGGGCACCTGGGCGAAACAGTTCTCGATCATTGCGTGGCCCATCACCCATGCCATCCTTCCGAAGGACCTGCAGCATCACTTCGCAAAGTCACTTCACAACCATCGTTACCGGCTCGCCGCAGACAACAACCCCATCAGCATTGGCCAACTGATCCACGGACAAGCGCTCACGACTTCGTCCCGCTTCCGAGAATTCAGTGAGCAGGAGGAACTGGCGGGCCGCATTGCCTTGGCTCTGCTGGGCGTCGAGTCTGAGGAGTCGCCGCTCTCGCCTGACGCGACTAAGCGGATTGTGGGCGATCTCGAAGCAACGCAAGCAGCCAAAGATTGGCTGCATGCGGCGCGGGAAGTTCGTCGAATTCAAGGCGCTAGGAAGCAGAAGCAGCGACACACAGAGCGAACACCTCAGGCACGTCAGCAAGCTCCAGCAGAGCGGCTCAGCCTGAGCCCCAGATTGCTCCTGAGCAAGGCCAACAACAGATGGAGAGTGGGCGTGTTGATCCCGTCGTTCGCGCCCCTGGCCTTCGATGTTGCGGGCGTGGGCCAGTTCTTGAGGACGACGAAGGTCCAGCTCCAAGGCGGCACGGGCACCTGGCAGCCGGCACAGATCCTGACCGGAACGGTGAAACTGCACATGCTGCAACAATGGCCCAACGACGGGGTTGTTGTGAAGTTCAAAGATTCCCACCCGATCCTCGAGCACCTAATGCGCCATGAGGGAACCTTGAGCAATGGCCCCTTGTGGGTTTGCAAGGTCGGTGCGGACGGACTGGCTAGGCACGTTCGTCAAAACCTCCTTCGGCCTGGACACGAATATATTGCTCTTGCCAAGGCGGGGTTCGCCTTTCCTCACAGCCCGGCGTTCGAATCCGTCGACGTCCAGTGCACGGGCATCGTAGGCGTCCGCCTCAAGCTGCCCAAGCATGTGCCAGATGACATCAGGCGGGTGCTGAAGCTCTTGGGTCTGTCGCTCGCATCCACCGTCACGATCTGGCCAGCCGGGATACCCGCGATCTCCTGGGATGGGGAGGGCCTCAGCGAATGGCTGACGACGGACTCTCCCTGCTTCGGCATCGACGTAGATCGAGAAGTGGCTGCCGTCGATGTGGTGTTGAATGGCACGACTCGACTGACGATCTCGCGCTGCGGAATCACCGGTCCGTCTTGGCTGCAGTTGCGGCCCTTGCCACCTGGTCGATACTCTCTGAATATCGAAGTGAAAGTTGAATCTGGTGAACACGCGCCCAAGGTCATAACCGGCGGCGAAGTCCACCTGGACGTCCGCGATCCATTGGGTTTAGAGGCGACGGTTAGTCAGCGAGGCGGGCTGATGGCAATCCCCGTGCCTGTTGATGCGACGCTGGAAGATCTGGAAGAGGGCAAGCTGACGCTCGACTTGTTCGGGCCCCAGGGCAGAGAGGTCAGTGTCCTCCTGAAGATCGACGGGCCAGAGCCCACGCGTTTTCCACTCGGCAAAGCCGACCTTCCGGTGAGCCTGACCGGGTTGTGGGAGAAGCTGTCCACCGACGATCAGGAGATCCTTGGCGTCAGCGCTTCTTGCCAATTGGTGGTGAGCGCGGAAGAAATGGGATCGTTCGCCCTCCCGCTGGAGCGCGTGAGTCGGCCGGTACGTTGGCTGTTGAAACGGTCGAGACAGGCGATCTCGCTGCGCCTGATTGACGAGGCCGGATTGGGCGCCCAATCCAACTGCCATATGGCGCCATTGGAGACTCCCAATACAGCTCAACTTTTGGACCATGACGAGTGCGTTGACGGCTTCGACGTACAGGAGCCCGGCGGCTTGTATGTCGTCGCCGGTAAAGGCCGCTTAGATGCGGTCATCGTGAGCCTGCCAAACCAGCAAGGTCGCGGCGACTTGGCCAGTCAGATCGGGTTTACGCCCAGGTTGGAGGGGTTTGCAGCGTCGGACGACACGGTGAAAGACGACATTCAATTGCTGACGCTATGGACTAAGGCACGGGTCGTCGGTTCTCTCGGCCCAGCACGTCAGAAGAAAGTGGTTCGCACGATGCGAGACGCACTGACGAAACTCGTATGTGGAAGTTTCTGGGTTCAAGCGGAAGCGGTGTTTGAAGATTCCATCAAGGACCAAAGCGCCACCGCGGACCTCGGTGAATTAATTTCAACAAGTCAGGCACGTCGCAATTTCGCGGCAAAATTGCGAATGTCGCACAGGGAGGCTATCGAGAAGTCTCCAGCCGAGGTGGTGTTATGGCTCCTGCCAATCTCCAAAGCCTTTGGGATTTGCAACGACAAAGGCGTCATCGAGAAGGCGCTCCGATTCCTCACCGACCTCATCGGATTCGTGACTACATCCAGCGACGTTCCGGCGGATGTCCGGGAACTCGCAACCCAAGGGGATCTGGTTCGAGGTGTTCGCTATCTGTTGATATTGCTGGAGGGCAAGTCATGGGATTGGAGCTGAGGCAGCTGACCCAAGCTGAACTGCTCGGCGCAATGGCACGGCAGTTGGGCGTGGACGATAGCGCGTCGCAGGAGGGAGGATTGTCGACGGCCTTGATTGCGGCCGTCCTCCGCAGGATCGCGGGAGCAACGTGTCCCTGCTCACGGGACACCGTCGTCGGCATCGCCACCGACGCCCTCTGCGGCTTTGTCGAAGCAGAGGCTCTTAGAGTACGAGTTCGCGAAGTGTTGAACAGTCTCGTCGTGATTGGCGACCTGCTGGAATTGGGTGGCACGTCGTCGTTGCCTTCGGTGGCGGCCGGCGACTGGCTGTACTGCGCACCGCCGACATTCGTCGTCCAAGATGGATCGGTCCTGATCCTCGGCATCGAGTCGGAAGACCAGTCGGCCATGCCACTGGCGCTGAGGCAGCAGGTGCAATGCCCACGTGAGCTTCGAATCATCCGGACCGAAGATAGCGCGGCAATCAGGGAGCAGTTGCTGGTTGCAGGCTACCTTGAAATTTCGAAGGTCGCCTGGACCCGACTTCCGCTAGAACGAACGGCCAGGAAGTTCCTAGACGAAGCGATCCAGCGTCTGAAGGAGTCCGGTGGACGAGGGGAACTGGAAGGTCTCAAGGTGCTCGGACCGGGCAACGGCTCGAAGAATTTCGTCTCCCGCTGGATCCCACCAAACGGGCAATCAGGCCATTTCGTCGGTCGCCGTCCGCAGGCCTTCGGATCTCCAATCTGGGTCTTCGTGGAGCTGGATCAGGGCCGACCGAAGAGCTTCATCGACCTGCCTTGGCGTGGTGCCAAGTTTCGGGGTTGCGATCATGGATGGAGGATTCAGAGTGCGCTCGACGCCCTTTCCTGCAACCCCCAGACCTATCGTGTCGTCTCTCGTGATGACGGTGTGGATCGCTATGAGTTCTTCTCGCCCCTACCACTTTGGGTCGAGCGGCGTCTCAGAATCCATGGCCAAAGAGTGTCGGCCAGCGGCGCCCTTATCGCCTACAAGCTCGAGCATCAGTCCGACCACGGCATCGATGATCTGTTGCAGTCCCACATGTGGTTCAAGCAGGTCAAGCAGGGGGAATAATGGCTTCCACGATCCAGGAATCGGCTTCGGAACTGCACACGGCCTTGTCCGAGTACATCGAAGCGACATACCACATCGGCAACGCCGCCCTCGTCAAGGCACGCCAGCGTCTTCTGAATGAGCCGGGCAACGTCCACCAGATACCGTTCCTGGAGTCGACGCCCCGATACGTTTCCGATCGTAAGTTTGGCGAGATTGCTGGCCTGTCACCGGCAGCGGTGTCATTGCTGGAATCGCTCTCTACTAAGGGAAGCGGCCACAAGGCACTCCTCCACAACCCGCCCTACTCCCACCAAGCCGACGCGATTGAACAGTCCATCGTCAAGGGTAAGAACCTGCTGATCATGACCGGTACCGGCTCGGGCAAGACGGAGTCGTTCCTGATGCCGGTCTTGGCCAAACTTGCGATCGAGGCCAGTGGCAACGCGGAGTCCTTCGCGGATCGTGCGGTCCGGGCGCTCCTGCTCTATCCGATGAACGCACTAGTCAACGACCAGTTGGGCAGATTGCGCTCGTTGTTCAGCGACCCGCGCGTAACTGAGGCGTTCCAGGCCTGGGCCGGTCGCATTCCCCAATTCGCGAGGTACACCAGCAGGACACCTTATGCGGGGGTGCGGGACAAGAAGAAAGACGAATCCCGGCTGAAGTCGCTGGACGAGTTTTACGTCAAGATCGAACGTGAGGCCGCGGGCAACAGAGAAGAGGCCGAACGCGCCGAGGGCCTCCGACAGCAACTCATGGCAAAGGGCAAGTGGCCTGCGAAGCCAAGCCTAGCGAAATGGCTGGGCAACCCGGGGTCACCGTGGCAGAGGAAGGGTACGGATGAGTTCATCCGGGCTGTCACGCTGTCCGATGACAGCGAGCTGATCACACGCCATGAGGTACAAAAGACACCGCCGGACCTGCTGATCACCAACTACTCGATGCTCGAGTACATGCTGATGCGGCCGATCGAGCGTTCGATCTTCGACGATACGAAGGCTTGGCTCGAGGCGAATCCGAACGAGAAGTTCCTGGTCATTCTCGACGAAGCGCATCTTTACCGTGGAGCGGGTGGCGCCGAAGTCGGCCTGCTTATCCGCCGGCTAACCGATCGGCTCGGCGTGTCGGCCGACCGCATCCGGGCGATCTGCGCGACGGCGAGCTTCAGCAACAGCACGTACGCCAAGGAATTCGGGTCGCAGTTGAGTGGCTGCCCGGCCGAAACATTCGAGCCTGTGATCGGTATGCTGAAAAGGCGCTCGGAGGCCGGTGAAGGATCGCAGGCGGATGCCGAGGCGCTGGCGAACGTCGATGTAGCAGCCCTACAGCAGGCGGATGACCCCGAGAAGCAGGCGGCTGTCATGGCTGCCTTCTTTAGCTATCGAGGAATTTTGCCATCCGGATCTGTAGACCAGGATTTGTTTGCCGCACTCGATGCATTTGGGCCACTGCAACTCACTGTCAACGCGACGATGGGGGCGGCAAAGCCGCTAGCCTCGCTGCCGGACCAGGTCTTCCCCGATATCGACCCGGAATTGGCAGCGAAGGCGTTCTCCAACCTGTTGACCTTGGGAAGTCGGGCACGAGCCGCGGACGACACAGGTCTGCTGCCCTGTCGCGTGCACAATTTCTTCCGTGGCTTTCCGGGCCTCTGGGTCTGTATGGATCCGGAGTGCACGGAGGTCAGCCCCGAGGAGAAGAACCCGTACTGCGGCAAACTCTACAGCCAGCCGATCAAGCAATGCGGTTGTGGCTCCATGTGTCTTGAGTTCTACACGTGCCGGCACTGTGGTGCGCCGTATGCCCGCGCCTATACCGATAATGTCAATGAGCCCAGTTCGCTCTGGTCAGAACCTGGCGCCAATATCGAGCTGAACGATGGTGAGGCCGTGCAGTTGGAGGCATTGGACCTTCTGCTCCAGGCGCCAATCGACGACGGCACTGTCATTCAGGCTCAATATGACGTCGAGACCGGGCGACTCAACGCTTACGACAGTGGTTCAAGGTCTCGAATGGTGTTCCGCCAGTTGCTGGATGCCAGGGATCTCGCCGACGACGACGATAGTGAGAGTGGAGGTTCCACGGGGCAGTTCATTCCTTGTGGCATCTGCGGAAACAAGGCTGGCGGCGGAAAGTCTTCGGTTCAAGATCACATGACGAAGGGCGATTATCCGTTCCAGGCCCTGGTTGCGCGGCAAATCCAGATCCAGCCGCAGGGACCGAAAACAGACGATAACTTCGCGCCGTTGCGAGGGCGCAAGGTCCTGGCTTTCTCGGACTCACGACAGGTCGCCGCGCGATTGGCACCCAACCTGCAGACGTACTCCATGCGCGATGCCCTGCGACCCCTGTTGGTCTGGGGTACGCGGCATCTACAACAATCTCCCACTCTCGCTCGGCGAATTAGCCTCCAGGACTCTTACTTCGCAACACTGCTGGCAGCTCGCTGTTTATCCGTCAGGCTCCGCCCGGAACTGAAATCCGGCGAATCATTTGACGCCTACGCAAAGATGGGTGCCGTCATGGGCAGTCGCGGGTCAGTGGAAGACGGTGTTCTGAGTGACTTGTACGAGGATTTCCACGACCGCAAGGCGCCAATTTCGCTGCTGGACGAGTTGGTGAGCGTCATCGAAGATCGATACATTGGGCTCGAGGCAATCGCCCTAGGATCGTTGACGGTCATGCCGAGAAAGAAGGACGAGCTTCTGAAGAAGCTCCATGACCTTCCCGGCTTCGCCACCACCGAGAGTGCCAAGCTGTCACTGGTGGGGTTGTGGTTGCGATGCTGGCGGAAGAAGCACATCTGGTTCGAAGGCATGGATGATGACCTGTGGCAGCGCCAGGTTCATGGCCATTCCGGAAATTTCAAGATTCTTGGCAAGATCCTACCTGACAAGATCACCAAGGCGATCTTCACCCAACAATGGGTGCCGGCGCTCCTGGAGGCATTTACCGAGAAGGTGAATTCGACCCATCGCTTGCATGCCCAACGGCTCTATCTCCAATTGGGTGGCAGGTGGGTCCGTTGCTCCAATTGCGCTTCCGTACATCGCCAGATCGAGAACCATGCGAAGTGCGTCGACTGCGGTCAGACGACCGTTGCCGACATCGACCCCGACCAGGACGATGTGTTCGTCGCCCGCAAGGGCTACTACCGTCGCGCCACGCAGGATGTCTTGAAGGAAGAGCCGGTGTCACCTTTGGCACTCATTGCGGCCGAGCACACGGCGCAGCTGAATTCAGCTGACCAAGAGGACGCCTTTTCCAAGGCGGAAAGGAACGAGTTGCTGTTCCAGGACATCAACATCACCTGGAAGGAGCAGGATGAGCCAGACGTCGCCATCGACATCCTGTCGAGCACCACGACCATGGAGGTGGGTATCGATATCGGCGCTCTGTCCGGCGTTGCCCTCCGTAACATGCCGCCGGGACGCGCGAACTACCAGCAGCGTGCCGGTCGTGCCGGGCGCCGCGGTAATGCAGTGGCGACTGTCGTCGCGTTCGGCAGCGTCGACAGCCATGACGAGCACTACTTCTCGCACCCCGAAGAGATGATTTCGGGCAAGGTCGTCGACCCAATCCTGACGCTCAACAATTTCGATATCGCTCGTCGTCACCTGCGCGCCTTCCTGCTGCAGTGCTACCACCAGGACCGATTGCCGGAGTTCGATCCTAATCAGCCAGCCGACCTGTTTTCGGTACTGGGCAAAGTTGGCAGCTTCCGCAACGGTACGGGTGTCCTCAATCGTGATGATTTCCAGGCGTGGCTGACCGAAAACGAAGCCGATCTCAAGGATCGCGCTGTGAAGTGGCTGCCGGAGCAACTGACGACTGCGGGAATTCAGAAGCTGGCGGCCGGTATGGTCGCGGACTGCATGAAGGCGATCGATGACGCCATTGCTAACGACGCGAAGCAGGAGCCGACGAAGCCCGCACCAACGACAGGGCCTTATCCGCTAGAGAAGGACCCGGATGTCGAGGAAGAGAAGCCGCCCCGCTCCGACGGAGATAAGCTGCTTGACCGGCTGCTCTATGAAGGCGTGCTTCCGAGGTACGCGTTCCCGACCGACGTGGCGACATTCCATATCTTCGATAAGGAGAAGTCGACCAAGTTCCGGCACAAAGATGAGTACTCCCCCTCTCAGGGATTGCCGGTGGCGCTGTCCCAATATGCGCCTGGCAAACAGGTGTGGGTGGGGGGCAAGTGTTACGTTTCCGCTGCAATTTACTCCCGCTCGGGGACCGAGCGGATCGCCGCCTGGGACAATCGCGAGCTCTATTACGAATGCTCCGTTTGCCGTTTTGCCGAAACCAGGGAGAGCAACGAAAACCCAGGGGATTCCAGCAAATGTCCGGCGTGTGGAATCGACGGGACTTTCCTGCACAAGGGACCCTGGATGAGGCCGGTGGGTTTTGCGCACCCGGTCGATGTCCCCGAGGAAACGTCTCCTGAGCGCGTGCCGGATGTTAGCTACGCGACGCGTGCCAAGCTGACCACGAAGACGCCCGGGAGCGACCGGGAGTGGGTGGCTGCGAACCCCAGGTTCACCGGGTTGCCAGATAGAACCAAACTGTTGGTCTCCAACGTCGGGCCCAAGGGAGAGGGGTATCGGTACTGCGTCATCTGCGGGCGCATTGAGGCGATGACGGAACCGCATTCCCTCCTCACAGGCGCCCACCGGGTTCCATACCCAACGGATCCGGGCAAGGAAGCCTGTCGCGGTCGTACCACACAGCAGAACATCGTGCTGGGCGCTCGGTTCGTCACGGACATCGCCCTCTTCTCTTTGCGCGTCGATGCCCCGATGAACCTTAAGCCGGGCACCTTTGCAACCAATGTCGCGTTGCGGACCGTGAGCGAAGCGCTGGCACGGGCTGCGACGGATATGCTGGAAATTGAGCCTGGTGAGATTCTCGCGGAATATCGGCCAGCGATGTCGGCGGAAGCCACTTCGGACCTGTACGCGGAAATCTTTCTGTACGACACGCTGCCTGGCGGCGCGGGATTCTCCAGCTCTATCCCGGCCCGTGCCGTCGACGGGAGCTTCCGGTCAACGGCTTCGCCGACCTCGACGCAGCACGCGCCTGCGCAGCCAGTATCGACCGTGCGTGAGCGAAGACGGGCCTTTGCTGAGTTGGCGTTACGCACAGGCAAGTATCGATCCTGACCTGCGTTCGTGCAATCTGTTCTTCAAAGCACTTCCCATCAAGCCGGTCCCGGTAGAAAGCAAGCCACTCGAGAAGGAGCGGTTGGCCAACTTCTATGGGAAGGGGCAACCGTTGAAG
>Ga0307375_10006172_pt1 | contig 11122 bp, 10 predicted proteins | sample TR1MG_FD_202531 | JGI IMG/M metagenome (GOLD analysis project Ga0307375, IMG submission 202531) | Soil microbial communities from Risofladan, Vaasa, Finland - TR-1 | ecosystem: Environmental > Terrestrial > Soil > Coastal area > Acid sulfate soil | place: Finland: Risofladan, Vaasa | collected...
TTGGATTGAATGTAATTCCTGTTCAGGTTTTCTCTTAAGAGTATTATTTGACCTTTTAGAGTAAGTTTCGAAACCCATTCAGCTACCTCACTTTCTTTCGCGGTGATAGAAAATGTTGATTCTGTTGCTTTCTGATACTCTTGATTCTTTTTCTCTGCTAAATTAACGGTAGAAATCATGTCTAAATATTGATTTATAAAATAGGTTTTAAAGTTAGAAATATTTCCCCTTCGATTGATAAACTCTTCAGCTAAACTCAAGTATTTTGAATTTTCTGTTATTCTATATAACTCGATTAAAGCCATTTCGATTTCTTCATGACCAGGGACACCTTTTCTTTTTCCACCAAGAAATAGCTTTACAAGCAAATTCGCAAATTGTATAGCTACTTTTATTAAGTCTTTGCTTCCAGTTGCATTTTGATGGGCAATTGCAGCTTGGATAAGATGACCAGCGCAATATAATTCATGCATAAGATAAATGTTCGTAAATCTTTTGTGTAGAAACCTAGTTGAATAAAAAGTATTAATGTATCCATCTTGAGTCTGAGAATTCTTAATTAAATCAACGATTTCATTTACTTTTTTTTCTAAATCAGAATCATTATGTGTGTGCAAGATATAGCTTGCTGCTTCGAGCCATTTATATAAATCGGAATCAAAGTAAAACTCACCGATCTGAACTCCCTTTTTAATTCCTGAAGCAACTCTAAAATTATCTATGTGAGAATCTGCTTCTAACATTTGATGCTGATGGTGAATTGATAATTCTCTATTGATCTGTTGTCTTCTTGACCAAAATTCATCGTTAATGTTAACATTTTCAAACGAAATGGGTTTGAGCTTATTGAAAGGGCGTTTGTTAGTGTTATAAGTCATCTTTAAAAATCTGTTATTTCAAAAAAATATAGAAAAAATAATTAAGAATAGAAAATAAAATATTTTAATTATTCAATCCAATAAAGTGAAAATAAAATACGTCTGATGTAACTTATTTTATAGGAATTATTTTCGCACTCTTAGCAGGGATTGTAGTATATATCGGAGCTCTTATTCAAAAGTCTGTTATTAATAAACACTCCAATGACCCAAAATTTATCAGAAGTCTTGTTAAAAGCCCATTATGGTTCATGGGGCTTCTACTGCAAATTATTATTGGTGGGCTTGTTTTTTACTTTATAGCAATTATTTTTATAGGACCTGCCCTTGTTCCAGGTCTAATGTCTGTAGGATTAATAATTCTTGCTTTGGGTTCCGTTAAAATTTTGAGAGAAAAATTAGGGAAAGAAGAGATTTTTGGTATCTTGGTAATGATTGTTGGGGTTACTTTGCTTGGTCTAAGCAATTTATCAATTGATGTTTTTACATTTAATATCCTTGATTCTGGTTTTATTTTAAGATTAATTGTGTTTACGATTGTTATTCTTTCTTTAGGATTTCTTTTTGAAATATTACGTAGAAAACACGAGAAGTTTAAAGGCTTAATAATGGCAATCGAGGCGGGTTTAATTCTCTCTCTGAATACGGTTTGGGCGAGTCCTGGAACTACAGTTGTAACTCATGTAGTTGATGGAATTATAATAGAAGAAGAAATTATTTTTGGAATTATAATTGGTATAATCCTTCTCCTGATTGTTACGATTGGAATTACTATAGGACAAATTTCGCTTAAATATGGCCAAGCTAATATTTTAGTACCATTAACTAGCGTTCCGATTCAAGTAATACCGGTATTAGCTTTTTTTATTATATTTTTATCGATGCCCCCAAATATTCTTTCTTTAATCTATTTGATAATTGGATTAATTTTCATTATTAGTAGCTCTTTTTTACTCTCTAGACGCCAAGCTAAACTTGAACAAGTAAAGAAAGATCAATAAATCTTTCCAAAATTAGTCATTAAAATTTATCTCCATTCTTATAAGAATCTTCAAAGAATTCTTTCTTCAATTTTTGAATAGTTCTTTTCTTTTTAAAATGAAGATAGATAAAACCCAAAAATATACTTAATGCGACTGAACCAATGACAAGAGAGATTACTAATACAAGGTCTAGAGGGGTAAAACCTGCTGATGGTAAAATAAAATTCACTAATAATCTTATAAATTGAAAATCCGCATTTCCAGTAGACACTACAACAAGATTCAGATCGGGAATTACTACAATATATTGTTCGTAGGAACCTCGCGCAGTATACGCATTAACCCACCTATAGATCCACCACTGGTATCCATATCCTGAACCATGACCTTGATCAAATTCTACATTTATAAAAGAAGTGGTAGATTCAGTTATCCAAGAAGATGGAATAAGTTGAGTGTCGTTCCAATTTCCATTGTTTAAATATAAAAATCCAAATTTAGCCATGTCTCTTGGTGTAAGATATAATAAAGTACCTCCAATTGGAACCCCCTGATTATTTAAATTCCATGAATAATTTGTAATATTTAGGGGATCAAAAATGCATATTTTCGCATAATCAAGAGTCCCATAAGGAGTCTCTTGGTCAAGGATAGCTGATAATAAATGTGAAGCACCTGTATTATAATTCCATACCTCTCCAGGTTGATGCTCCATTGGTTGATCAAGTACATATTGCACCCAATCAGAGCTCACTGCCATCTGATAATAATTTACTTGGTCTATCCATGCTAAACCAGTGGTCATAGTTAATAAATCTTTAATAGTTATCGCTTCCTTTCGAGAATCCATATTGTCAAATGTTTTATTTGGAAAGTAATCAAGTACATAATCATTAAGTCCACTAATATAACCCTCCTCTAAAGCAATACCAATAAGAGCAGAAATAAACACCTTTGTGCATGAAAAAATATGATGATTAATAGTTTCATTATAAACTAGTGAAGGGTATGATTCATAGACTAGATAACCATTCCTTATAATAAGCAAAGAATCAATATTCCTCCTTATATTCTCACTATCCATGTAATTTTCCATTTCTTGCAGTTTTTGGGAAGACATCCCTTGAGTTTCTGGTAAGGAAGTTCTCCACACTGATGTTGGCCAATAATCAGGGGCCGATACTTGTAATTTTACATCATCATGCCACAATGTTTTATTTGAACTTCGAAAGTAAAATGAGCTCAGAAACCATAAAGGAAACAAAATGTAGATTGAAATAAAAAAAATGATATAGATTTTCTTGGAAATTTCCCTCATTATTTTTCACTCTATTAATAACATTAATTTTTTCTAATTCAAAACAATTTAAATCAGTTTCGCCAAAAATTAAATTATGTTGAGATTACAAACATATGGTACCGATTGAAATTTATTACACATAGGTTTTTTCTTTTAAATTTTAAATAATAGAAGGAACATTAGAATACTCTTTAAATACGAGTGTTTCAAGTATTTTATTATGCATTTTCTTTACACCCTCATTAGAAGTGACATCGTGAATAACTACATAATGGGTTTGGAAATTCCAATCATAATTTCTAAGTTGTGTATTATTAGAATGCCTTTTTTATATAAATCTTACCTCTTGAGATTTTTCATAAAAATAGGAACAATGTCCAAAAAGCGCAATCGATAAGAGGAAAATTAGCTTCGGTTTATTAACATATTCTTTTAAAAGACCCAATTTATTAAAAAAATCGAATAATTCCCCTTTAAAGGAGGAAAAGTTAAGAAAAAGAAATTTCATGCCATAAAATCTTATTTACATATTGATTACTAATTCATTGGTCAAGGTATTTTACCAAACAGTCTTATATTAACATTGATTAACTGATCAACCGTATCATCTGAACTCAATATTTGATCAGATCTAGTGATCTGATATTGCTAGTAAAAAAATTATTTTTTATCAATAAGATTTTTTTTTGTCGACCAGAATTGGGAGATATAATTAATCGAATAATCTACGATCAACCAACACATTTAAATATAAGAAATTCCAATTTAAATATAATTACCAATATAAATTTAAAACAAAATTTTAAAAATTTTAGAATTAGTGGAGGAATAAAAAAATGGCTGCATTTGCATGGAGTCCTTTACGGGCTTTAATGAAAAAGGCTGGAGCAGAAATCGTAAGTAGAGCCGCAGTAGATAAGTTAATGGATTATTTAGAAGAATATGCCAAAACTTTAACTGGCTGTGCTTTAGATATCGCTAAACACTCTGGTCGTAAGAAAGTAACTCAAGCTGATATGAAAATCGCTATTAATTTAATCTAAATCAGCGATTTCCAGAAAGCTCAATACTATTAAAATTTCTTTATTTTCTTTTTTTTGTTTTTGTTATATTTTTAGTTTAAATTCTAATTTCATTTATTTGAATTTTAAAATTTATCTCTTCTAGATCGTCGTCAACATCAGTTACAATAACATGGAACACATTAGAGTCGTAGGGATCCTTATAAAAGTGGAAGGCAATTTTTTCAAAGTTCAGAGATTTTATAGAAGTACCAGTTATTTCTACCGATAGTTGTTGAAATACGTAAAGATAACTTGAAACCAAATTAATATCCCTACCCTAGGTATGACATTGGCCAAAAATATGGTTTACTAATACGACTCCTGATTTAAAGATAAATATATTCTGTATCAAAAGTATTCCTAATTTTCAATTATCACTAACCTCAAAATCAAGATAATAGATTTAAATCTTTATTTTATAAATTATCAAAAAAGGGTAAACAGAAGTTCATTTTAATCATCGATCATCCTTCGATGTCCATTAGGGCATTCACCATAAGTACAATCGTAAAAACCGTCGTCGTATTCTTCTCTTGCGTTATAGTGCTCCCAACAATATATTTTATCACACTGAGGACAATATGCATCCAATCCTTCGAAAGAGTGATGCCTTTGCATGAATTGATGAACTCCTAGAAAATTATCTTTTTTCAGAATTCCAAACAGCTCGTTCGCGAGATCTTTTCTTAAGGATCTACTATGCGTAATACCACTATAAACAAGCGATTCAAGTTCATCGAACCGACCGAAACCTATTTTGTATTCGACGGAAATTCTACCGCAAACTGCACAAGGTAAGTGATATTCTGAATCTGATACCTTAATAATTCTTGCGTTAGGCTTATTAATTTTCTTACTTGGTGCTAGACTTTCGAATTCAAAATAAAAAGCGTTCCAGCATTTCTCAAAACTAATTTCAACTTCTTTTATAATATTAAATACTATCTCTTCTTTATAGAATTTTAATTCGCTTATGGATTTAGCTAATCGACCTCTTGCGAGGTGTAAAAAATTTTTAGAATTCTCTAAATACTTTAATTTTCCTTTTGAAGCGCTATTTAGCATTTCCCAAGCGGACACGGTATTATAGTAAAAATCTTTTACATCTGAAATCCATAAATTTTTAGTTACCTCGTCCAATTTCTTACGGGAGTTTAAAAAATGTAAGATACCATCTTTTATATCTTCGAGTTCTTGAATATAATCTCTAATCTTCCAAATCCTTTCTATTGTTTTGTTTTTATCACTTAACTTTCCATCTTCATTCATAAGTAAATCATGTTATCCTAAGAATTTTTGCTCTGAAATCCTTTCCAATGTCTTACAATTCAATTTTTGTTTCCCTGGTAGCTTTTTCTGCATAAAAGAATCGGCCTGATCCCATAACATCCACATGTCTAAAAGTTATCTCGTAGTAGCTAAATCGTTGAGACTCAATTTGATTTTTTAATTTTAAAGTCTTCATTTGCTGTTTGGAGTAAGACTCAGTAACTTGTAATATTAATTTTCCTAATTCTGAAATTAGCAATTCATCTTCCGAAGGATAGTATTGGTCCTCATCTGCTCCAATCGCAACATTTCCCTTCTGAGTACCTCCAGGATTATTCTCCGCGGCTTTTTTATATTTTAAGAAATAAGTTATAATAGTTTTTAGATTATTGATGCTAGGTTCTCCGATTTCTCCAAGGATACTATAAACATTACTTGGCTTTCTTAGATAATCTTCAATAGTGTCAGGTGTGATCTTTGGTTGATAATCGGGAAACATATTTTTTTCGTTCATAATTCCTATATTTCAATTCGATAATAAAAATTTCTCTCTATTACATAAAGATTTAAAACCTATAGTGATGTTTATTTCTAGATAATAATAGATTTTTAAGAGATTATACTCGCAGTTGATAGCTTATGTCACTTGAACCCGATAAACAACCACATTATATCTTCAAGATATGCCTGCTTGGTCAAGGAGGTGTAGGAAAAACTTGTATAGCGAGAAGGTTGTGCTTTGATACGTTCGATGCGAATACGCGGTTAACCATTGGTATCGATTTCTACACATATGACCTTCCGATTATTGTAGACGGAAATGAAACATTTGTTAGGCTCTCTCTTTGGGATTTTGGTGGTCAAGAACAATTTAAACAAATGTTTAGTTATTATATTAATGGCGCAAATGGAATATTTATGGTATTCAGCTTGTTCAACTTAAATAACACATTACTTGGTTTGGACTGGTGGTATGAACATCTCATAAAACAGAATCAAAGCAAAACTCCAAAGTTACTAATCGGATGTAAATGTGATTTAGCAAAAAAAACTGAAAAAATTCACGAGTTAGTTATAGAAAGTTTTACGAAAAAGCACAATAATGTTGAATTTTTTAAGACTTCTGCAAAGAAAAATTATAACGTAAGAGCAATTTTCGTTGAGATGACTAGGAAAATCTTAGATACTCATGGTTTTACGTACGATAAACTGCTCTAAAGAACTCTCTATACTTTATTTAAACCTAAAATTCTAATTTAGTTTGATAACCTAATTCAAAAACTAAAAAGGATAATAAGATGGTCGAAATTTTTAACGAGTCTGACGGTTATTTAAGTTTTATAAGCTCAAAAGTTATATCCATTATAGGATATGGAAACCAAGGTCGTGATCAAGCTTTTAATTTAAGGGATTCAGGACTAAAAGTAATAATCGGAAACATAGAAGATAAATAAAATAGAAAAAGAGGTAAGACAAAACCTCAATTTAAATCTTTACGATATCTACGACGAGGATTCTCCAACTAATGAAGAAATTGCTAAATTAAAAGCGATTTCAGATGAATTGAAATTATTTGAGCTATATTCCGAGTAAATTTTTATATTATAACCACAATTACTCCTAATGTCGTAGAAAGTACTCCCAAAAAACCATATTTAGTAATCCTCTCTTTATTTAACCAATAGGTTAGTGGAAGCGAAAATAAGGGGCTTGCACTCGCTATTAATGACAATACAATCGCTCCCGCTGTGTGAGCCGCTTCAGTGTATAGATATGCTCCTAAAGAAGTTCCTATAATAGAAGCTATAAGCAGAATTAACCATGTTTGAGAAGGTTTTCTAAATGAGTACTTTTTTTGCTTTCTATCACCAAATCTGTTTTCTCTCCAAACCATTACCAACAAAATTAACAGAGCAAATGGAAAGCGAATTACATTAGCAATAATAGAACTTATTCCATTTGTAATTAAGATTTGATCAATTAGATTCGTCGCATAATCTATTATGACAAGACCAATAGCCCATCCAAGAGAAGCTATTAAGGCGTAGACAATTGACTTTAAGGGAGTATAAGAAATTAATTTTTGAGAGTGAACTTCCGAATCTTGTGAGTTTTTGTTTTCAGTATTTATTTTTGATTTCCCTATCACTATGATCCCTGCTCCAATAAGAACTATCGATAGAATTAGTTTATATTCAAAAGCACGATTTAGAAAAATTAATGAAAGAATAATTGTAAACAAAGGAAATGTCATGGAAATCGCTAAAGCAACCGTAGACCCAAGTTCTTGTTGAGCTTTAAAATATGCTGTGTCTCCAATTACTTGTCCAAAAAGAAAACTTAGGACTGTTATTATCCACAAATACCATGGTATTAAGAATATATATGTAAAAATACCTATAACAACAGTGACCACTATAAATGTTAAAGTTCCAATTGCAGTGCGAAAAAAGTTAATGAAAGCAGGGCTAGCATCACGCTCAGTTTTTCGGCAGAGGACATTTGATACTACAAAAGTTAAAACTGCGAAAATTGCGATTAATTCTCCAGTCATAAAGCTACTTTCCTCTTTTTCCCATATTCGTATAACTTCAAAAATGACTTTGCTGCGCTCTCTATTGATTCATATACGAAAAATCCATCGTTTTTCAGTTTGTTGGATAATATATTCCGTGATTCGCTAGGATACTGGGGTAATATAATCACAACGATTTTTTCTAAAGATTCTACATGTTTCTTAATTCCAAGTAAATTGCTATAAAAATTATTGAATCTGTCATCATCCAAATCCTTCCAAGCATCAGTTACTACCAATACTAAATCGATAGTTTGATCTATCGCTGCCTTACAAACCTCCAAATACACTTTACTTGAAATAATCCAAGGCATATCCAAAGGATTAGATAAACTCCCAATTTTAATAGGATATATTTGTTTTAGAGCGTCTAACTTTTTTCCTGATATAATCGGTAGGTTCAAACCTAATTCCGTTAAAATATCTGTAGCTAAAATTCCAAAACCTCCAGACCATAAAACTACTAAAACATTTTTGGATTTGGGATACTCTACCTCTTTATTTCTTTCTTTATAATTTTGTGTGTGTATGGAAAATAGGTAGGTATAATCGATTAACTCATCTAAAGATGGTGGAACTTCAATAATTGGCGTCTGTTTAAATATTGCTTTCCAAATATCACCTTTTGAAGCCAAGGAGCCCGTATGGGTTAATACTGCTGCCTGACCTCTCTCAGTCCTACCTCCGCGCATAAAGAGCACTAGTTTATCCATTGATTTCAACGCGTTCAATAATCTCTTACCCTCATTTTTGTATAAAACAGGCAGACCTTCGAAATAAACGCAAATAACTTGCGTTTCGATGTCTTTGTTTAAGTATTGTAAGAGTTCAGAAATTTGTATATCGATACAATTCCCTATGCTTACACATTTCGAAAATCTTAAATTATACCTTCGAGAGCCAAATTTAATCATTTTAGAATGTAAATCCCCTGATTGGAAAATTAATGCTATGTTCCCGCTTTCAATTGGAAACGAGGAATAATAAGCGATCTTTCCATGGGGACAGTATAAACCCATACAATTTGGGCCTATGCTTCTCGTAGAGGGATAAGCTTTAAGAATTTCTTTAATTTCCCTTTCAATTTTAGCACCTTTTTCATCAAATTCTCCAGTGCCCGCTGTAAAAATGTGAATAAACTTAATTATCTTACGAGATAAAAGGTTTGATAATTCTTTAATCAAATCGTCTCTTCTAACTGATAAAATAACGAGATCGATCGAATCAACAGGGACATTATCAACAGATTTTAAACATTTTATGCCTAAAAGTTCTTGAACTTTAGTAGAAACTAAATAGAGATTTTCCAAATTGTATCCTTGTCTAATAAATCCATCTACAAAAAAAGAAATCTTGGGCTTTGCATCATATATAAGAACATTTTTTGGTTTAAACAATAAATCTAAGAAGGCTATCCTATCAAAATCTTCCAAGTTATTCACCTAATTCTTCTATTAAATGACTATTACAGTTATAGCAATATTTAGGTTTTGAATCGAATTTAGTTCCACATTGAGGGCATTCTGATCTATTTTTTAATTCTATTTCCGTTATATTTACTTTATTCTCATCATTTTCAAAATTTCTAATTAATTTAAAGATTAATGATAACCCTATGGAAAAGATTAGGATAGTAATTGCTAGCGCGATAGTTTCGACTAAAAAAGTTGGTAAAACAGAGCTAAATGATGTTATTGAATACCTCCAATAGAAAACATAAAAAAAGAAATTAGGGAAAAAAAAAGTTGTTAAATTCATTGAATAAGCTTTTCTGTAATTGTTAAAAATTAGAATAGGTAATAACGATACAATTACCCATGTAATATTTATGTATAAAAAACCAAAAGTTGTATTATATAAAATTATGTTTGCAAGAAATTGGATAATAAATTGTTGTTCCCCTGCTCGAGGGTTAGTACTCAAATCAAAATCAATTTGAATCCGATAATTAAATATCACGCTAGATATCAGTAAAATTAATATTTGAATGCAGAACACCATTAATTTACTTTTAAATATCGTTTTTATCTTCATCATAACTTGAAAGAATACATCTATAAATTAAACAACTTGATATAGAGTAATAAAAGAATAGATAAAAAAATGCCTAATCCGAAAAATTTTTAATATTTGCTTGCTTAATCTCTTTATAGTGCAGAACTTGTTAACTTATTCTTTATTGTTTTATCCTTTTAATTCAAAAATTGAGGTTATTTTGGATTTATGAGTTATTCATTCAGTCGTACTAAATTAATTGAAAAAATTAAATTCGGATTGCTAAGTCCGGACGAAATTAGAAAAATGTCTGCTGCCAGAATAATTACGGCAGACACTTATGATGAAGATGGTTTACCTATTCCTAGTGGTCTTATGGACCAACGATTAGGGACTATTGAGCCGGGACAGAGATGTCAGACTTGTGGTAACCTTGTAAGTAATTGTATGGGGCACTTTGGTCATATTGAATTAGCTAGGCCCGTTATTCATGTCGGCTATGCGAAAAAAGTCCTTAAAGTCCTAAGAAGCATCTGTCCTGAATGCTCAAGGTTAATGTTAACAGAAGAAGAAATGGATTTATTCAGGACAGAACAATTAAAGCACCGTAGAATTTTCTTTGAAGGTGATGAAGATGCTACGAAGATAGTGTTTAAGCGTGCAAGAAAAAGTAAAGTTTGCCCGTATTGCGGCGCAAAAAAGAAAAAAATTGTAATTGAAAAACCTACTACTTTTTATGAAGAAGAAGAAACTAAGGGCTCCCGAAGGATTACTCCTATTGAAATACTAGAACGTCTTATAAAAATGACCGATAATGACCTTAGGATTTTAGGAGTAGCCCCTGAAAATGCGAGACTTGAATGGGTAATATTTACTGTATTACCAATTCCACCTGTATGTGCTCGACCATCTATTACGTTAGATAGTGGAATTAGATCTGAAGATGATTTAACCCACAAATTAGTTGATGTTATTCGCATTAACCAAAGACTTAGAGAGAATATTGATGCAGGTGCACCGCATCTAATTGTAGAGGATTTATGGGAATTACTTCAGTA
>Ga0307375_10006174_pt1 | contig 11118 bp, 15 predicted proteins | sample TR1MG_FD_202531 | JGI IMG/M metagenome (GOLD analysis project Ga0307375, IMG submission 202531) | Soil microbial communities from Risofladan, Vaasa, Finland - TR-1 | ecosystem: Environmental > Terrestrial > Soil > Coastal area > Acid sulfate soil | place: Finland: Risofladan, Vaasa | collected...
TCTCATGGACGCACGACGAGCGCGCTGACAAGCGGGCGACAGAAATCGTAGAACGAATAATGAAGAAACGTCCGGCACGCCCGTTTTCCAAGATTCGTCCGGCCTGCAGGAAGCTGACGGCCGACATCGCCGAGCGGGTTGCGAAACTCCTCGCGCGGCGCATCGCCGGGCCGTTGGCACAAATGCTGGCGAATGCCTGGCCGTACAGTCGTTCCACGAGCAGGTGGGCCGGCGGAGAACATTGGGTCGATGTCGAAATCGGGAGCACCCCGCAGGCAGCCGGCTATAGCAACCGCGTATGGTCCGCCAACGGTAAGTGGAGTGGGACCAACAGTCAAGCGAGGCTCCAAATTACGCCGAGATGTTATGACGCCCTTGGCAGCAACCTGATAATCGGCGGGCTAATAACGCTCGACGCCGAGCCGGTCGGTGTCCGCGAATATCGCGCGACGTGGGCAGCACAGAGCAAGGGTTTTGCGCTCAACGTCGTCGAGGGCTGGATAATCCGTGGCTACCACGTTGAAGGTGGAACGCTCGAGGCTGCACGCAGCAAAGCGGAAAAGGCGCGAAGGGAACGGCTGGCTGCGCTGCAGGTCGGGAAGCTGGGGATGGCCGGAGTGGACCTGAGCCAGGTCCTGGTAACGCGCGCCGACAGCGTGCGGGCGGGCAACTGCACGGCCGGAACCACCTCATTTATAAACAGCCACGCGGACGTGCTCGGGGGCAGGACCAGCATTCCCGCGGACCAACTCCTGCAGCTGGTTGACGACCAATACACACGGGCGGCAGTGCTGCGCGCGATTACGCGGATGCTGGCGGAAGGGCGGCTGCAGGGCGTTGCGCTGGCGGAGGAGGGCGCCGGTGAAGTGAATTCCGTCGTAGATACGGGCGTGGTAGAGGGGGTGCTGTTGGTCGCGTAGGTCGCTCAGCGCCGCTCCGTTCTTCTCACTGGAGCGGCGATTTAATTGACATCAGCACGAAAATTGCCGTGCTGAATAAATATCCATGTCTTGTACTTTGCAAACCCAACAAGGCAATGGAGGCGTAAGATGGCCGCTTCTATTTTCAATGCCGCCAAGGGCCCGTTTTGAGGATGCGGCCAGGACGCGTTAATCATGCTGATTAGAGCGTACATAGACGAATCCTCCACCCACCGAGACCCTAATTCGCCGCTAATTCTTTTCGGTTACGGTATTCGGTATGGGAGACTTGGCGCGTTCGAATCTGCGTGGCGCAAAGCCATAGCCAAGGGACCGGTGGAATATGCCCATGCTAAGGAACTTCTGGATAGCGACGGACCGTTTGAGGGCTGGCCCCAACAGAAAAAATTCCACTTTGCAAAGCGTCTAGACAAGTTAGTGCACAAACATTTCGAGTTTGGCTTTTGTACTGTGTTAGCGAGAGATGACTTTCTTCAATACCGCAAGGACAAGGAATTAAACACTATGCTTGATAGCGACTATGGGGTGTCGTTCCGCACTTGCTTGTCATTTCTCAATCTAGCCGTTCCAGCATTAATTCCAGCGAAAGAGCATGAGGTTTATGTGCTAGCTGAAGACGGTCATAGTAACTCAGGATGTGTGTCTGAATTACAAAGACGAATGATGCACGAAGTGGATAACTGTATCGTGCGCGGCGTTTCTCTTGTGAAAAAAAAGAAATGCTATGGGACACAAGCCGCTGACATACATGCTTTCGCTACCCTTCAAGAAGAACGAACCGGCAAAATAACTTGGGAAGACATAGGAACAGGGAGGGTATTACCAGAGGAATTTTCATCAAAAGTTGAGGCTTTTTCAAAGGTTAGAAAATTTCCCGTCTTTCGCTTACCAATTACGCAAGAGGTTTTAGCAGACCTACGGGACAACGTAATTTTGTCGAGGGGTAAGTTTCAGAAACGTTTCGGCCACCTGCTTTCTTCCGCGAAATCCAGTTAATAGCGCGCTCAAATGCCTTTCCGTTCTCATTCACCTCAAGCGCTTTTGCGGCCTCGACGAAGCGCTCGAACTGAGTCTTACCTTTTAGCTTTGGCGGTTTGTTTCTTGGCCTTCCCGCCCTTCTAGTGGGGCCCGTGTTCTTTCCTTTCACGCTTGAGTCGTTTGATAGGTCAACCGTTTGCCTTTCACACCGACCAGCAGATTCGGGGTGCGCTCGAAATCGTTTATACCGTTGACGCGCCGTAGTCCTTTGGCATGTTTGGCTCCATCTTATCGGGCAAGAAATCGTGTCCCCACACAGGGCGCTATAAGACCCGAACATTCGGACCTCCAACGGTCAGGTTACCCTCAGGTCACTGATTCCTCAATAGGGTGAACGAGATAGTGTCCCTTCCCACCTTGGGCGATGACCCTGTAGAGGTCCTCGTGGTGCCAGCGATGCCTGGGGATGGAGAGTGCGCGACGCGCTTGTAGTAGCTTCATAGCTTCGCTCATCCGCTTAGGCCGGGTATTATTGTGCGTCAATGTCGGCTTAATGAAAGTGGTCAAGTGGCCGATATAGTAATAGGATGCCCCTCGGAATACGGCCGTCACACGGACACCATAAAATTCTCACAACACAATCCGGTCTCTAACACCACTATCGCGCCCCATGGCTACGTACGAAATTGACATCATTCACACCGTTGAGCGGAGATTTGACGGGTCCGCGGTCGTCGAACGCGAAACGCGGCAGTTTGACACGGACGAATGGCCAAACGAAGTCAAACAACTCGGAATGAAGTTTCGGAATCGCTACCGAACCGGGCTGATTCCACTTCGCATGAACGATACCGCGGGGGTATTGGCGCTGTGTAGGGAAATTCATCGCTTGCAGCACAGCAATGGCGATTCGAGTACGTTGCTGAAGTTCTGCCTGTATTGCTGGCAGCTGAAGCAACAGAATGAAATCAAGGCCGACGCATGGGCAATCGTGTTCGGAGCGACCTGGCAAAGCGGTGAGCGGGAGTCTCTGCTATTCATGGCACGTTTGGAGCAGTCCACAGTGCTCAAGATGTTTGAAGCGGCTAATCAGCGTTACTTCATGTTCCTCCGTGACGACTGGTCGCGATATAACGCGCTGCCGGAGACGCTCACTGTCTGGCGGGGAGTGTGCGACGGGATGGAGAGACGCTCCGACGGGTTCTCTTGGTCCAGCGACCGTCGTTGGGCGACGTGGTTTGCATATCGCAACGCGATGAACCACATAAACCTGAAAAAGGGCAAACCGACACCGCAACTGCTGTCAGCGATAGTGGACAAGAAGAATGTGCTCGCGATAGTCAGCACAGAAGACGAGGTCATTGTTCGCCCAGGCTCCGTAAGGGAAATGGCAACGGAGCAGCTTCCTGATGGGAATTTCGACAGAATAATGACGGAACTGTTCCGAGACCTAACCGGGGTTGTGCGCCCGGGATACGGACTCGCGGGAGCGTAAGGAGCTGCAGCTCGGATGCTCGCCCGAGCGTACCCGGCGACGACAAAAAGAAAGTTTTCCAATTCTTCGTCGGCGGCGCGCGTCCCTGGGATGGAGTTGCAATCAGGAACCGCGATAGCCGCTAGGGGTCCTCTGGAGGGCATTAAGCGCGCTGCGGCGCCGGCGGCACTTCGGGGTAACCCGGAGGGGGTGCGATGCTCCTGTAGGGGCCTGCATGTGGGCAAGCAAAGGCCGGGCGAGAGGGCAGGGGCTTGCCCTATCGCATGTCGCAAGCGCTTCTTCCTTACGCCCTCGGCCAGAACACGGGGTCATGCGGCGGTGCAAGTTCGAGCACAACCGAAGCCGCCTTGGCCTGTTGGACGTCGCCGTCCCTGAAACTGCAGGCAACGACTGACCATCCCTCCTTTAAGTGCTTCATTACACTTTGTCCAGAATGGTCGCCAGCGAGGCTATATTGGTCGGGCAATTGCGTTCGACCCGCGAGAACGTCGACGAGCACGAATGCTGGAATCGCAAGTTTCATTCTACCTCCCATGGTTGACGAGTATTCGAGCGAACCGGAAACGTGCCGCTGACGATGCTGCGCCGGTACCTCTCGCCGTGGCAACGGGAAGGTGTACTTCCACCGATTTAGGTCGAGCTTATGAATGAAGAGCCACTCCTCTTCTGTTAGCGGATGTCGGCAATCTTTGACCGGGTGAACGGTGGAACGCGCCGCGCAGGAAATGCCCTGCCATAAAGAGGTCGCCTGTCTGATGTTCACTATGATTATTCCAGAGAGCTCGCCGCTATTGCGAACGGCCGCCCCAAGCGCGTTCTCGAGACGGATGCCGAAACGCGGCATGGTGAAGGACAGGGCTGGGCTGACGTCGCTTCCAATACATACGAGATGTGGCTCGTCCAGCTTGTGCTGTTCGAGCTTTCTACGAATCGCGCGGAAGGCCGCGTGTTGGTTGACGACTTTCGGAGCTTCTTGGAGTGGCCCTTCCCAACTCAAGTATCCGTGCGACCCGGGGACGCGTGGCGAGGCCATCAAGGTTACCGAAAAGTCCTTTAGCCGCTGCTGATGTGTCTCGGTGGGACGTGCGGCAATGGCGTCAAGGAACTGAGCGACTTCCGTGCTTTCGAGGAATCGTTTCTTGCCATCCTCCCTCGGCAGCGTCCGTCTAGGTCCAGCGGGGTGTTCCTTGTCGCCGTGGAATTGGCATCGAATCTCTGGTCTGTTCGGCCCCAGTAGGGCTGCCGCGTCGTGCATCCAGCGCGCAACCATCGCACTTCGCTGCTCGTCGCTATCGAACCGTGGATGCAGGTAGGTCACTTCAATAGACGCCCAGCGGCCAGTGGGCAGCTTCAGGCGGATATCGGGCCCCCCCTGCGTGGATTCGTATGCCATTGGGCCGAGTTGCGCCGCGGCTTCCGCGACGAGCAGTTCCCAGACGGCCTCGGCACGCGTAGGCGCCTTCCTCAGGTTCCCGCGTATGTGCTTAAGCTCGCGGCCTGCGATGGCCTCGCAGCGACGAAGCAACTCAGCGACTTGTTCTTCTTGCAGCATGTGAATTTACTAATAGTGGGGAAAAGTGCGTTCGCGTTGCGGGTATATTATTCATTGGAATGCCGCAGAATGCCAGTGCAAGCACAGAACTGGGATGCCCCAGCGACGCCTATATCATGCGAATGTGCAGGGGCCTAGCGGATTCACCTTGATAGAGGTAACCGAGCGTAACCTGCTAGACTGATATTGAGCGTCTTTTGCGGTTTCTGTGTTGGGTCGACTTCTCGTTAGGCCCCTTTGGGAGCGCGCCATGAGCTATTTTGTATTGGTCACTTTTGATTTGCACAGTGCGAAATCCCAAAAATATGCGATGGTCAAAAGGGAGCTGGCTAAGATTGAGTTTAACAAATACGTGGTCGGCAGGAAAAAAACACCGACTCAACTACCGCACAATACTTATGTCGCGGTATTCGATAACGACGACTTCGAAAAGTCCGCGGAATTAACCAAATTCGTGGTACGGGAGGTGCGCAGAATCTTCAGAGAGGCAGCAATCGTGGGTGTTTTCTTCGTAAGCGCTGGCCGTGGGTGGGCATGGCGGCGGGGTAGTGTCCTTAAATTGGGCAGGCTGGTTGGATTCTCGCGCCTTACAGGCCACTCCGGCGGGACGCCGCACAAACACCGCGCCGCTTAGCTCGATATCCTCTAAATGGCTGCACCAATATCGCAATTGCACTTGACCCCGACGACCGATTAGCCTAGGCGGTTCAACCATGAGCGTCGACAGCCTCTCCCATTTCGAAAGAGCCTTCGCGAACGTTGGATGGTTTATCCCGCCGTACGCTGCAATGGGATTCCTTAGCTCACTGGCTGGCGAAATTCTTAGGCGCGGTAGTGGCTTCAGCCAGGAGGACCTCGAGAAATCACTTGCATCACTGTATAACGCGGAAAACATGGCGGCTATGGTGTGTAGCCGATATTCAATCACTCCCGTAATTGCTGACTACAAGGAGACGATTGCTGAATCAATCGAGGCTCACTTTCTTGGTCTACATCACGTGGCTATCGCTGGACTAGTGCCCGTAATCGAGGGCGCTGGCCGTGCACTATTACGTCAAAGAGGGCTATCCGGGAGTGGGGTAAGAGGCGTGTTCCACGCACTCGCTAATGACTGTAAGCGCGAGTCGATAGAAAACAACATTGGGGCATCGGGCGAAGTGGTTTCGATGATGGATTCATTTTCTTGGTTCACTGATAATGTTCTGTATGTTGATTCGGACATGTATCAATTCCTTGATGGAACAAATCGACATGGTATTACCCATGGGGCATATCGCGATAGTGACTATGGCAAACCAATCAATTTCTACAAAACAGTTGGCGCGGTTGATTTTCTCGCCTTCGTATCTGCGTTCAGGGCAAGTATTTCGTGGCTTGCGCCAGAGCCTTGCGCAACGTCTCAGCACTTGGCGGCCTATTATCAAGTTCTCCAGGTTACTCGCTGCGGTAGTACGACAGGAGTCGCCTAACCCTCAAGCGTGAGCGGCCGCCGCAGGAACTCAGGCACATAGAGCATCGCAAGCACCACAGCCTCCTCGAGGTGCTTGAAGTCAATTGTCAGAGCGCCGGCGATACTGAGTACGCTGTCGGCCTGGTAGCGCTGCATCATGGCGTAAAACTCGGCGTCGCTGTCAAAGCTCTTGCGACTCGGCCTGTAAGCAGCATTACTGCGAGCAATCCCAGCCAGAGTCCGGCCAAGGTCAAGAGCTAGGGCCGCGGCCTTGGTGGCAGGCCCGCAGCCTGCGGGGGCGTGCGCGGTAGGGGGCAGCCAGCGCTACTGTTTGCGAGCAGCTGAGGGGCGGGCTCATCGGGAGGCCTCTGCGGCGAGGCACTCCTCAAAGGACCTGCAGGCGGCATCTAGGGCCTTACGTATGGCGATGAAGCCGGCGCGACCGAAGGGCTGGAGCAGTAGCGCGTCTCTCCCCTGCAGGGCCCAGATGACGACATTTTCGGCAATCGTATCGCGGAGCATATCGGCGAGGGTCGTGCCGCCATTGACCGCCGCGTGCTGCCGCACAAGGCGGGCGAGGTCCTCGGCGATGCTGCGGGCAAGAACCTGCGCGCTGGAATCGGAGAGGAGAACGTTCGCCTTGGCGTTCTGCTCGCGCACGTACCTCTCATATTCCTCGAGCTGCTGTCGGCCATCGTCGCAATCGTCATCTTCTGAGCGGTAATCGTCTGAACGCATATATCTTCTCCCCGTATGGTGAAGCAGCCACGCGGCTGCTACTGATATAGGGAGCGGGTTTATATCGGCGAGTGAGACGACACGGTGGCGCACCCAATTGGTCCGCTGCAGCAGGGTCGCAGGTCACCCGGCCTTAACGCGCGGAATCGAGAACAGGGCGCGCTCTTATTGTCGAACAGAAGCGGGCCGGCTCATGGACTGGCTTCGGAAGATAGGCAAGCTTCAAACGCTTTGCAGGCATCATCGAGGGTCTGGCGGATGGCGATATAGCCGTTATGGTTGATTGGCCGGTGAAGGACGTCTTGGTCTGTGCGCAGCGCCAAAACGACCACACGCTCCTCAATCGACTCGCCCAAAGCGTCGGCAAGCATATAGCGGCCACGGAAGTTCGCATGTCGCTCCACGAGTCGAGCCAACGTTTCCGCCGTGCTATGCGCAAGGTTCAATGCGGCAAAGTGGCTTCCAAACGAGTAGGCATTGTATTTATGCGCCAGGTCGCGCATCGCGCTGTCCATGAGCTCCCTCCTAGCGTCGTCGCCCTCTGAATCGTAATCATCTGAATACACAAATTGCTCCCAAATGTGTTGGCGCAGCCGGGCGGCTGCTACTGGATATAGCGAGTGTCTTTAAATGGGCGAGTGGGGAAGTGCAGAGCGGCAGCTTCTGCAGGCCATAGCTCAAGCTTTGCTGTCGCCTGCCGATAGAGGAACGATAAGACCGGAAGAATAGGAGAGGAATATGGCAATAAAGAGAATCGTGCTGGACAAGAACAATCTTCCAGACTCCGTCTAATCCTTTCGGCTTCGAGCATCCTGCGTGCCCCCTTCACCGAGGAGAACAAAAAATGGCGTCATTCGTCTATGTTTGCGACATAAAGGATAAGAATTCGTCGCTCGGATTGAAAAAGACGCGCTACAAAACTTTGGCCGCGTGGATTGCGGCGACCGGCGCGATTGAAACGCCAATTCACCCTCACCCCGGGTTGACCACCTTCTGCCACATGCTGCCCGACGGTCGGCAGGTCAAAGCCGAAGTGCTTGACGTGGAGGTGGTGCGCGAGCACCGCGAGACGGAGCGGGCACTCGATTCGGTAAACGATTATTTTCTCGACGAGAAGACGCCCCCACGCTGGCGGGTAAAGGCGCTAGGTGATGCCTTGAAGGCTGAGAGAGCAAAGCGAAAAAGGCGCTGAAAGTGAAGCCTTCGTTCGATTCGGCAAAGTGCTTCGTCGATTCCAGCGTTGTGGCGAGAGCCACTACCAATTCACCCTTCCGCAGCCATGCACGTGGAAGGGCCTGCACCATTTAGTAAGCGCCAATTGTCCAAGGAGGAATAATGACGACGGTGATAATCGAAGCTGTTCAGAATTCCATTGATTTCATCGAATTGTGGCGAACTCTTGGGGGTGACTACGCGGCTTGGGACCGTAGGATGCCAGACGGTGCACCGCTGGCTTTTCGCGAAGGCTATGCAGCAGGCCAGGCCAAGCGCAAAGCCAAAAATCCAGATAGGTTCATTCGTAAATGGCTGCAGGTGCGGTACAACGCGCTCAAGCGCGAGCGTGTCGTCGATGATGGCGTGACTGCAGAGTTCTTGGAGGCAATTGACGTTCCCGTTTGTCCGGTCACCCTGATTAATCTAACTTACGCAGAGCAAACGGAATCGGACTGGTCAATCGACCGGGTGAATAACGACGGTGCGTATGCACCTCAGAACTTAATCGTAATTAGCACAAAGGCGAACAAAGCGAAGGGTGCTAAGACGTTCGAGGAGGTCGAGACGCTCGCATTGCAGAACTCAGTGGTCGAGGAATTGAAGCCTAAAGAATGGTTGCGCCTCGCGGTGCTGATGCAAGGGGCTTGTGCGGTGCGGACCCGCACAAGCTTGGTGCCCATGCCACTTGTGACCAGAATCCCACAGAATTGTTTTCGCTCAGAGTGGCTTCAAATGCAACACGTTATCCATGTGGCCGCATCTAAACGAAGTGAGCGCAAGAAGCTGGAGCGCTGGACAAACCACATTCTTGATGATGACGAGTCGGGGAAAAGGCGATTAAGTCTGTTGATAGATAACGTCGGCGGGCTGCGAAACGAAACGGAATATGAATACGATGTCTGGGCGACGACCAAAGTGAAGCGACTGTTCGTGGATTGGCTAAGACAGATGTCGCCACAAAGACAACTGGCGTTCCGTCAGGCGGCTAGCCAGTTAGCTGGGGGCCACGCAATTCAGGATTCCGAAATTGAGGCCTTGAAGCTCGATTCGTACGGTCGCTTGCCGAAATAGTGTCCGGGTTCGCTCACTACACTGGACAGGACACCACAAATCTGCAATACAACAAGGAGTGAATGAAGATGGCAACAAAGAAGAAGGTAAAAACGACGAAGCTAGCAAAGAAATCGGTTACGGCTTTGAACACGATGAAGAAGTATCCGGCGCCTAAGTGGTCACGAGACCTAGACAAGCATATAGCGCAGATGCTCAGCAAAAGCGGCTACCAGAAGACTGATAAAGACCGCGAGCTAGAACGTCGAACCAGCCTCTGCTACGAAGGCGCAAAGGGGGTTTCATCGAATGGCAAAGATTATCTAATTCACCAAATCTGGTATGCGGGCTACAAACTAGCGGTGGTCGTAGGCAGGAAGAAAAAGGCCACCAAGTCAAACAACGGCCTAGAAGTGGTGTACATCCTGCAGAGAAACCTTAAGCCTATACCCGCGGGCTATGAGGAAGAGTTGGCGTACTTGTATGAGGACCTGACGCAACAAAGTTTCAGCAGACAAGCCGAGCTCACGTTACGCATGAGCAACGCCGACCTGACGTAAATTCAAAGCCCCCACGGTTTTCACGCCGCCGGGGCTTTTTCTTTGAGTGCAGCTAATGAAACGCCCCAGCGCATAGCCAGGGCTAGGCCTCACGTCGGGCAGTTGCTTGTTACCACAATGTGGCGACGCCGGCGCCGTCGCTGCAGGCAAAGAAAAGCCCCGGGTATGGGCCCGGGGCTTAGGGTGCCCCGAAGTTGCCCTGGGGCCGCTGACAGAAGGAGGAGGGGGAACTGTCAGCGTTTCTTTGAAGATGATTTAAGCAGCTTTCTTTTTGCCGGCTTGCTTCACTACAGTCGCGGTGGCGGCAGTTACATTGGCCTCGGCCATGTCGGTCGCTTGCTTCACCACCTTGGTGAAGCTGTCGTAGGCGGAGTTGGCGGCGGCCATGGCGGACTTGACCGCGGCAACACCGACGTCTGAACCGGCGGGCGCGTTCTGGGTCAGCTTGTCCATCAGCGAGACGACGTTCTTGTTCATTTCGGCAGCCTGGGCTTCGGCCAGCTTCTTGACTTCGGCTTGGGTCTGGGCAGCCACTTCGTACACGCTACGCGAGTAGGCCATCGCTTTTTCCAGGGCCGGCTGAGCAGAGGCGGTGGCGAGGCCCATCAGCTCTTGCGGGTCCTTGACCGACAGCAGCGCCTTGGCTTGACTGACACTGTCTTCAAACGCGGCTTTGGTGGTGTTGAAGTTCAGCGCCGACAGACGCTCGAAGGCGGTGAACTGCGCTTGGGCGATGGTAAAGAGCGCATCCATGCCGGCTTTATTGGCAGCGGCAAATTGTTCAGGGGTAGCAAACATTTTGGTTCTCCTAAAAACGGTTATCGACACGGTGCGGCAGTCAGTGCTCCAAAATCAAGGAATGTTGCACTGCAACAATTTGTATTGTACGCTTAACAGATTGTCTGTCAATCCCTTTTTCTGACGTCCGATGGGTGCGTGCTGTGCCGAACAATATCCCGCAAATTCATATCTTGGGGTCGTTGGGGGCGCAGACTCATCCCAGTCGGGTTCAACAAGGCCATGGTAAAATTGGCCTGTCATGAAACTGTCGGAATCGGTCGTTACCCTGAGCTTGACCCCCAAGCTCGCGAACGCGGGTCAGGAACACGGGTCAGGAAAGTCCTTCGCTTGGAGGGAAC
>Ga0307375_10006175_pt1 | contig 11117 bp, 11 predicted proteins | sample TR1MG_FD_202531 | JGI IMG/M metagenome (GOLD analysis project Ga0307375, IMG submission 202531) | Soil microbial communities from Risofladan, Vaasa, Finland - TR-1 | ecosystem: Environmental > Terrestrial > Soil > Coastal area > Acid sulfate soil | place: Finland: Risofladan, Vaasa | collected...
CCGCGCGAAAGACGAATCTTGACCATAGTAAAACTCCAGAATTGCCGAATGAGCGGCAGCGCGTACGAGACCGTGCGCGGTAAACGGGGCATTTTAGCGGTTTTTCGTGAAAAGGGAAGACTCCGCCACTTCCAATGACACATGAGCGTGGACGATGCGCCGCGTTCGAACGCCACCTGAGAAGGTGCGCATCGCCAGGGCCATCCGCACCCGTGCGCGAAATCGGCCGGAGCCCATCGGTGCCGACAGCCGTGATACCTGCCGAGCGACCGCCGGCCTGTCGGTCAAGCCCGGCATTTTCGCACAGATCGGCAACGCATCATGCCGCATCCCGCCATGGACTCCCCGTCACGATGCGGCACAAGTAGACTCGACCCATGCGCGTGCGCGATGCCGGATCCTGCTTGCCTTCACCACGACCCTGCTGCCGATGGGCGCGCTCGCACTGGCGCGGCAAGGGCTGGCGCTGGACCTGGCGGTCTGGTTCTCGCTGGCGTTCATCTTCGGCGTGGTGCCGCTGATCGACGTGCTGTGCGGGGGCGAGCGCGGCAACTGGGCCACACCGGAACGGGCACCGGGGTAACCTGCTTTACTAACCGGGTGAACCATGGGTCAGCTGGAGATTCCAATCCTCATGCGCGAATCGCCGACGAACCCTTCCGCGTCGCCAGCCTCAGTCACGAAAGCCTTTCGTGCCTTGCCACCGGGCATCTGGGTACTCGGCTTCGTGTCGATGTTCATGGACATCTCCTCGGAACTGGTGCACAGCCTGTTGCCGATCTTCATGACTACCGTCCTGGGGGCCTCGATGCTCACGGTCGGCATGGTCGAGGGTATCGCCGAAGCCACGGCGGCGATCACCAGGGTGTTCTCCGGCACCATCAGCGACTACCTCGGCAAGCGCAAGGTGCTGGTCGTGCTCGGTTACGCACTGAGCGCCATCACCAAGCCGGTGTTTCCGCTGGCGTCCAGTATCGGGTGGGTGTTTGCGGCGCGCTTCGTCGACCGTATCGGCAAGGGCATCCGCGGCGCGCCGCGCGACGCCTTGATCGCGGATCTGGTGCCGCCGCCACAGCGCGGGACGGCCTACGGCCTGCGCCAGGCGCTCGATTCGGCGGGGGCTTTCATCGGGCCGCTGCTGGCGGTGGTCTGCATGCTGTGGCTGGCGAACAACCTCAAGGCCGTACTGTGGGTAGCGGTGGTGCCGGCGTTCCTCGCGGTGCTGCTGGTCGTTGCCGTGCGCGAGCCCGAATCGGCGCGGCACTCCGCCGGCCGGCGGAGCCGCATGTCCCTCGCCGACATGAAACGGTTGAGCCTTCGCTACTGGCTGATCGTCACGCTGGGAGCGGTCTTCACCCTGGCCCGTTTCAGCGAGGCGTTCCTGATTCTTCGTGCCCGGGATGTCGGGCTTGCGATCGGCTACGTCCCGCTGATCATGGTCGTCATGAATGTCGTCTACGCCGCCTTTGCCTACCCGGCGGGCGTCGCCGCCGACCGGTTCTCGGCGCGGACGCTGTTGCTGCTCGGGCTTGCCGTGTTGATCCTTGCCGACGTCGCGCTGGCACTGTCCGCCTCGCCTGCGCAGGCCTTCATCGGCGCGGCGCTCTGGGGGCTGCACATGTCGCTCACCCAGGGACTGCTGTCCAAGCTGGTTGCCGATACCGCACCCGGCCAGCTGCGTGGCACGGCCTTCGGCATCTTCAATCTGATCAGCGGCGTGTCGCTGTTGCTGGCCAGTGTCGTTGCCGGCACGTTGTGGGCAGCCTTTGGCGCCGCGACCACATTCATCGCCGGTGCGGCGTTTGCCACACTGGCCATCGTCGGCCTGGTGCTCTATCGCCCGGGTAATCGCCCGGCGGCCGATTCGACACGCGGCTGAGACTGCCGTCGACCCGCGCTGGCGCCGATTTACCCGCCAGTGCCAATGCGCGCCACTCACACGGCGAACGCGACGACACCCTGCATTGAAAAACGCCTGCCGCACCTGTGGCGGCAGCATCGATGCCCTGCCGGCGTAGCCGGGAAGATCAGCAAGCGTACGAGGGAACGCAGCTATCGGGAAGGAAAACTGATCATGGCCGGACGGTCGTACTGATCGCCGAAACCCGCGCCGCCGGTGCCCCGGCTGGCCATCTCCGCATACCCATCACACCCTGTTCAGCAGACCTGCACATGCCGTTAACGTGCTGACGAAATCGCCCGTTTTTTCTTGCGGACATTTGACGCTGATCAACTGCGCCCTGCTCGAGTCCGCCGAACATGGTCATGCCATCACAGGCAAGGCCCAAATCATTCAAGGAGATTTACATCATGCGATCGCAAAAATTTCTGGTAATCGGCATCTCGCTCGCCCTTGCCGCTGCACTTCCGGCGATGGCCGACCAGAGCCGCGGCGGCGCGGGACAACGCGGCGGCAGCATGCCGACTGGTCAGATGCAGCGCGGCACGACACAGCGGGATCGCCTGAGGGATCAGGACCAGGTTTACGGCTACCAGCTGATGACCTCATCCGAGCGCAACGAGTATCGCAACCAGATGCGCGCGCTGAGGACCCAGCAGGAGCGCGATGCCCTCCGTGCGAAGCACCACGAGCAGATGCAGAAACGCGCCGCGGAGCGTGGCGTCACACTGCCGGACATGCCCCGTCAAGGCATGGGGCCGGGCCAGGGTGGCAGAGGGAATGGCGCCGGCATCCAACAGCGCAGCCAGCAGCAGATCCAGCAGCAGCGTACGGAACAGCAGGAACAGCAGTCGCAAGACAACGGCAACTGACAAGCGGCACCACGCACAAGGCATGGAGTGGCCGATGGACATTCCTCCTTGTGTCGTGTCAATGCGATCCGCGTCGACACCCGATCATCGCGTCAAAAATTCAAGGAGATATTTCATGCGCCCCATGACGGTAGCTTCACTGATAACCATTGGATGCCTGGCGGCGGGTCAAACATGGTCGCAGTCCGCGCTGATGAAACAGGCGCAGGGGCTGTTCAAGCCGATACCCGCCACCGCGCCGCCGCTCAAGGGCAATGCCTCCACGCCGGCCAAGGTGAATCTCGGCAAGATGCTCTACTTCGAGCCGCGACTGTCCGCAAGCCATTCCATCAGCTGCAACTCCTGCCACATGATCGGCATGGGCGGCGTCGACTTGCAGGAAACCTCGCTGGGTCATCGCTGGCAGCATGGCGGCCGCAATGCGCCGACCGTCTACAACGCGGTGTTCGATCTGGCCCAGTTCTGGGATGGACGGGCCAGCGATCTCGAACAGCAGGCCGGTGGCCCGCTGGTCAACCCGGTCGAGATGGATACCACCGAGGCGCATGTGGTCGAACAGCTCAAGGGGATCCCGGGCTATGCCCAGGTATTCGCCAGGGCCTTCCCCGGCACCGCCGATCCGATCACGTTCGACAACGTGCGCAAGGCGATCGCCGTCTTCGAGGCGACCCTGCTCACGCCGAACGCACCGTTCGACCGCTACCTCAAGGGCAACGAGAAGGCACTCGACGCGACGCAGAAGCAGGGGCTGGCACTCTTCATCAGCAAAGGCTGCACGGCCTGCCACAACGGCATCAACGTGGGCGGCGGCATGTATGCCCCGTTCGGCCTGGTGGAACGTCCCGGCGCCGACATCCTGCCGCCCGGCGACAAGGGCCGTTTCGCGGTGACCAAGACCGTCAGCGACGAGTACGTGTTCCGGGTACCGCCGTTGCGCAACATCGCACTGACCGCACCGTATTTCCATACCGGCAAGGTCTGGGATCTTCGCCAGGCGGTGGCGATCATGGGCAGCAGCCAGCTTGGCGCCCGACTGACCGATGACGAGATCGGCAAGATCGAAGTCTTCCTGGGCTCGCTGACCGGCGACCAGCCTATGGTCACGTTGCCGATCCTGCCGCCCAGCGTGGCGACCACCCCACGACCGAAACCGTAGGCTTCCGCCGAAAGCATTCGCATGGATCGCCGGACCGGCCGCTGCGGCCTGCGGGTTCGCTGCGCCCACAGGCTGTCCGTACTGGTTATCCCGGCGATCCATGCGCTGATGGACCTTGGCGATGACGAGGGCACTGGGGGCATGCGCCGTCTTTGCCCACTGTCGAGTGATCGATCTATACATCGTTAGTGCGATGATTCCAGAGCAGCGCATCGCCCGGACTGGAACAGCCGTCCGTGACTGACGGCTGGCTCATCGACAGCAAGGCACACGTCCATGAAACCGGAAATACTGCAGCAGGCCGTGATGGATTCGCGAGACGGCATCACCATCTCGGATAACTGCCCGCCAGACAACCCGTTGATCTTCATGAATCCCGCATTTGAACGGTTGACCGGTTATTCATTAATTTCAAGCAGTTCAACGACAGCTACGGGCATCAGGCGGGGGACAACACGTTGAAACGGGTCGCGACCAGCTTGAGTCGATCGTTCTCGCGCGGCTCCGATTTCGCGGCCCGCTACGGTGGCGAGGAATTCGTGATCCTTTCCGCCGGCATGACCGGCAGGTGCGCGACCTGCAGATTCCCCACAGCGCCTCCCGTACCGGCCGCCTCAGCGTGAGCGTCGGCTATGCCGTGCACCTGCTCTCCACCGACGATGACCCAGCCGTGCTGGTGGAAAAGGCGGACAAGGCGCTGTACGCCGCCAAGCAACGGGGACGCAACCAGTCCTTCGGCGGTTGACCGATCTGCGCCCGTGGGCGCACCTTGCCGACCGCCCCGGCATGATCGGGCGATAGCCACCCGAACCGAACCGTGACCGCCGATACCACCACCATCAACCAGCGCATGAACCGCTTCGACGGCCACCAGCAAGTATGGCTGTTCGGCTACGGCTCGCTGATCTACAAGGCCGACTTCCCGTATATCGAGCGACGCCCGGCATCGATCCGGCACTGGACCCGCCGGTTCTGGCAGGGCTCGCACGATCATCGCGGCACGCCGAATGCACCCGGCCGTGTGGTCACCCTGATCGCCGAGCTCGATGCCGTTTGCGTGGGCATGGCCTACCTGATCACCCCGCGGACCTTTAGCCAGCTGGACGCGCGCGAGAAGAACGGCTACCTGCGCCTCGCCACCGAATTCAGCCTCGACGATGGCCGCCACGTCGAAGGCCTGGTCTACATCGCCACCGCCGACAACGCCGCCTTCCTAGGCCCGGCCGGCGAACACGAGATCGCCCGGCAGATCGCGGCCTCGCATGGCCCGAGCGGGTCGAACCGGGATTACCTGATGCACCTGGCTGCCGCACTGCGCGAGCTGGGGACGCAGGATGCGCATGTGTTCGGGATCGAGCGGGAGCTGATGGAGTTGATCGGCCACGAAAATGCGAGTGCGGCGCAACCGGGAGATTTCGCCGGCGATTGAATGCCCTTGCCCATCCATCACACCCTATATACATTGTGTGCAATACAATCGTGTCATATATAAACCCCGGCAGCCGTGCGAGCTGCCGGCGCCACCATCCGTTGCAGGGAGATTTCATGAACGCTCAAGTCGCGACACAGCCAGACGCCGAAGCCCTGTTCACTCCGATCAAGGTCGGTGAGCTGACCTTGCCCAACCGCGTGGTGATGGCTCCGCTGACGCGCAACCGCGCCAGCGCCGGCAACGTGCAGACCGCCATGAACGCGACGTACTACGCGCAGCGTGCCAGCGCCGGGCTGCTGATCGCCGAGGCAACCCAGATCTGCCCCGAAGGCCAGGGTTACATCGCCACCCCGGGCATCCACTCGCCCGAGCAGATCGCAGGCTGGAAGCTGGTGACCGAGGCCGTACACGCCCGCGGCGGACACATCGTGCTACAGCTGTGGCACGTGGGCCGCATTTCGCATACCTCGCTGCAGCCCGGCGGCAAGGCGCCGGTGGCACCCTCCGCGATCCGTGCCGAGGCCAAGACGTTCGTCGCCACTGGTTTCGTCGATGTCTCCGCACCACGCGCGCTGGCGCTGAACGAGATTCCGGCGCTGATCGAGAGCTACCGCCAGGCGGCCGCCAACGCCCGCGCGGCGGGCTTCGACGGGGTCGAGATCCACGCCGCCAACGGCTACCTGATCGACCAGTTCCTGCGCGACCGCAGCAACCGTCGCACCGATGCCTATGGCGGCAGCATCGAGAACCGGACACGGCTGCTGTTTGAAGTAGCCACGGCGGTGGCGAAGCAGATCGGTGCCGGTCGCACCGGCGTGCGCCTGTCGCCGCTGACCTCGTTCGGCGATGTTTCGGACAGCGACCCGCAGACCCTGTTCAACCGCGCGGTGGAGCGTCTGGCCACGCTGGAGCTGGCCTACATCCATGTCATCGAGGGCGAAACCGGCGGCAACCGCGATCCGCAACCGTTCGACTACGCGGCGATGCGCAAGCCGTTCCACGGCGCGTGGATCGTCAACAACGGTTACGACCGCGCGATGGCGATCGATGCCGTGATCAGCGGCCACGCCGATCTGGTCGCTTTCGGCCAATCGTTCATCGCCAACCCCGACCTGCCGCGACGCCTGCGCGAAAACACGGCACTCAACGTACCCGACCAGAACACGTTTTACGGCGGCACCGAGCATGGCTACACCGATTACCCGGCGCTCGACTGAGCCGACGACGGGGCGAACATACCGACGAACCGTCGGCCGCTTGTTCGCGCCACAGACTTGGTTCAGGCTGATGCCATGAAAACCACCACACTGCCGCCTGGCGAATCGATGACGGACAGCTCGCCGCTGTGCCTGAAGCGGCAGTTGTGTTTCGCCCTGTATGCGGCCAGCAACCAGATCACGCGGCTGGCCCGCCCGGCGCTTGACCGGCTCGGACTGACCTATCCGCAGTACCTCGTAATGCTGGTGCTGTGGGAGCACGCGCCGTGCACGGTGGGCGAGATCGGCGCTCAGCTGATGCTCGACTCGGGCACCTTGACGCCGCTGCTGAAACGCATGGAAGCCAATGGCCTGATCACCCGCACGCGCGATCCCGGGGACGAACGTTGCGTGCGTATTGCGTTGTCGCCCGAAGGCCGTGCGCTGAAGCGACGCGCCGGCAAGATCCCTGACCAGATGCGTTGCCGGATCGCACTGCCGCCACCGACACTGGAAGCATTGCGCGAGCAACTGCTCGCCATGATTGCAGCCATCGATCCGTCCGGCGACGCGTAGCGGCCTGCCGGGCTCCCGGCACTGAAGGACGCAGCGGGAATGGGCTGACGCAGGCCGGTGCGTGCCCCACGCGGCTCCTCCGCACCCCCGCACGGCAAGGCCTTCAAGGCCTTGCCGCAGGATGTACACCCCGATGCCCCGAACAAGGAACCGACCTGGCGGGCGAACGGCATGCGTTCTGGCTGAACAGATCCCAACGCACGCACGCCTTGACGATGGCTGCCCTTGAAACCGTTCCCGGCGATCCTGTCCGCGGTGGTCGGACAGACGGCCAATACCGTCCGATTCACAGCCAACTGGAGACCATGATCATGAACAATATCGTTCGTCATCCCGAATGGCCCGGCCGGGTTCTGCCGCAGGACCCCTTCGCCCTGGTGTTTGACCGGCTGTTCGACGGCAACCTGTTGCGGAATGGCTCCGCCGACGAGTCATCGGTGGTGACCAGCCAGTGGGTGCCGCGGGTCGACATCAAGTAAGGAGGCCGACCGCTTCGTGCTGTATACCGACATCCCGGGCGTCGATCCGCAGGAGATCGAGGTGCAGATGGACAAGGGCATGTTGACCATCAAGGGCGAGCGCCACGAAGAGGCGGGCCTGGACAGCGACAACTTCTCGCGCATCGAGCGGCGTCACGGCAGCTTCCACCGCCGCTTTGCCCTGCCCGACAGCGCCAACCCCGAGGGCATTTCCGCATCGGGCCAGAACGGCGTCCTGCAGATCATCATCCCCAAGCGCCCGGAAACCACACCGCGGCGCATTCAGGTCGGTACCACGCTTCACTCATGAATACGCAAAGGGGCCAGCACACGCTGGCCCCTTTTTCATGCGCGCGCGACAGCCGACGGGCCGTGACCATCGCGCACGCATGGTGTTGTCGCCCGCCGTTTGCGGATCACAGCCGGCATACGGGATCATGACTCCGCGCGCCAGTTCACCGGCAGCGTCGGGAGGCGGTCCGGTCAACCTGGCTATTCGCATCCGGAGTGGACGACATGGCGGACAACATCTTCATGATCCATGGCATGTGGGGCGGGCCTGGCTACTGGGCCAACTTCCGCAGTTTCCTCGAACCGCTGGGCTATCGCTGCATGGCAACCACGCTGCCGTATCACGACATGCCACCGGACGGGGTACCCGATCCGCGGCTGGGGCGAACCAGCGTGCGCGACTATGCCGATGCGCTGGAGCGGGAAATCGATGCGTTCGATGCTCCGCCGATCCTGCTCGGGCATTCGATGGGCGGCCTGCTGGCGCAGATGCTGGCTGCACGCGGACGGGCCAGGGCGGCGGTGCTGCTGGCGCCAGCTTCGCCCGCGGGCATTCTGGCGCTGACGCCATCGGTACTCAGGAGCTTTCTGCCAGTGATGTTGAAGTGGGGTTGCTGGCGCAAACCCATGCGCCAACCGTTCGCCACGGCCGTCTATTCGATGCTGCACCGGCTCCCGCCGGCGGAGCGGCGCGCCACCTACGACCGCTTCGTCCACGAATCGGGCCGCGCCGCGTGCGAGATCGGCCTGTGGCCGTTCGACCCACACCATGCCACGCGGGTGGATGCCTCGGCGGTCTCCTGTCCGTTGCTGGTGATCGCCGGTAGCGAGGACCGGATCACGCCGGCGCGGATAGTGCGTCAGGTGGCCCGCAAGTATGGCGCGCTGGCAACCTTCAGGATGTTCGAGGATCACGCCCACTGGCTGGTCGCCGAGCCAGGCTGGCAAGCTATCGCACAGAGCGTGGCCGACTGGCTGCAGCTGCTACCGGCGCCGATCGAACGGGCGCATTCGCCCGATCGACCCGCCCCTTGCTGACGGGTTTTCGACACCCCGTTCCATGCGCGCCTGCGTGGGATGCCCGGATCGGTACATGTACGGCCGGATCCGACGGGCTGGGCGTCTTGCCGGCAAACCGCATTCGAATCGGACGTCTCGCGGATGCGCCGTTTCATCGTGCACGGCTGGCCGCGACAAAACACCACGGTGGCTGATTCACCCGTGCCGGCTGCGTCCTGACGCGGCTTGATGCGCTCCAGCGACATCGGCGCAGAGCAGCATCGCGCCCCGCGCGTCTGCAGGCCGGATCGCCCACGAATGCCGTTGCTGCAACGATCCGCACGCTCACGGCGAGGAAATCAGGCGCTGGCAACAACCAGGCGGCCGGGCAGCCATCGCCGCGTTCGACGTGCCGCAAGCGGTTCCCGGATCGCCGGTCGCGCCCCCTTGCCGTTGGCCCCCCCTGCCCACTGCCGGAATCTCTTGCTCCGGATCAGATACACGGGAAAAGGCAGCCCATATCATCGCGCGGCGAGTCCGGGACCCGCCTGTCGCGCGGCATGCCATGCCGGGACCCGCGCCGATCGCCTGCATACATTGCACATCACTTTCGAGTCGACCAACCGAGGCCCACGATGAACCCCGCCGTCTTTGTGCATAAACAGCTGTCCTATTTCATTGGCACCGATGAAGATCGCCCCATCCATCTGTTCCGGGCCCCTGCATCGCCGATGTTCGATCACGAGCGTGCTCGGATCATCCTGCGGCGCATGGAGGTCCTGGCCTGGGTTTTCATGCTGCTGGTGCCGCTGTGGATCTTGATCGACATCCAGATATTTCCCGCGGAAGTCATCCGCCAGCTGGTGTTCGGTCGACTCCTTGCGACGCTCTGCCTGGGCCTGCTGCTGGTTGTTTCGCTGGTCCTGGTCGAACGGGCATCCTGGCTGGTGTCGTACCTGTCGCTGTTGTTCCTGATGGCGATACCGGCGATCTTCGAACTGTATGCCCAGCCCGTCTTCAGCGCCTGGCTGCTGCACAACCCGCACGTCTCGGAGACCCAGGCCGCCGCGATGTTCCTGTATCGGCAACTGCCCATCATCTACATCTCCGGGCTGGCGCTGTTCCCGCTGACACTGCTCGAATCCCTGCCCATCGCCATTGCCATTACCGCCATCGACGCCATCGTGGACATGGACGGGATGAACCTCAATGCGCTGCATGCCGCTCACTGGGCCGGCCTGTGGGTCGTTTTCGTGACCGGCGGCACGGCCATCCTGGCAGGTGTCCTGCAGTTCAACATGCTTCTGCAAAATCACCGGCTCGAGGATTTCGACGCCGATTCAGGCCTGATGAAACGGCACGCGGCGCAGGAACTGCTCAAGCTGCTGTGGTCCGACAGGACGTCAAAGGGGCAACGCATCGGGATCGGCATGATGGCGCTGCCAAAGCCGCCCGTCGACGCGACGGACAGTCAGGCAGAGGCAAAATGGCTGTCCAATGAAGCGGAATTCCTTCGCCTGCACCTGCTGCCTGGGATGCATGGCATTCGCTGGTCCAGCCAATGCCTCGGCCTGGTTTCCCTGGGCCATACGCGCCAGGAAATCGAAGGCATGATGAACGTCATCTACGGGCAAACCGCCACCCCGACGGGATCACACAACAACCGGACCATCGCGGTCGCCGAACGCACGGCGGACAGCAGTGTCGGCCCCCAGAATCTGCTGTCCATTGCCGAACAGAAACTGAGGCGCGCGCTGGCAAAGAGCTGATTCGCCCCATGCCGGACCATGGTTGTTCCGGCGCTGCCATCGACCGCTCGCACTGCGTTCACGCAGGGAGGCGCACTGTTCTCCGACGCCCGGCTGCCATCCGCAAGCCGGGCCGTGGCTTGATCCTCTTCATGTCGACGGGAAGACTCCATGGCGCGTTTGTTGCGAAGTACCGGCGCCATCATCGCACTGGCGTTCGGCGTTCTTGCGCTGGGCGCCTGCTCGTCGCTGCGCACCCACTACGTCAAGCAGCCGTCAACGGCGCTGCCGCCGCCGACGAACACCGCCAGCGCCCGCTACATCCGGTCCGAACTGGATCAGCATCACGACAAATCCGGCTTTCGCCTGCTCACGCGCAGCGCCAATGCGCTGATGAGCCGCATCGCGCTCGCCGATCATGCGCAGCACTCGATCGACCTGCAGTACTACATCTTCGACAACGATGCG